>Ga0105240_10015983_pt1 | contig 10174 bp, 9 predicted proteins | sample KBSC54metaG_FD_80426 | JGI IMG/M metagenome (GOLD analysis project Ga0105240, IMG submission 80426) | Corn rhizosphere microbial communities from Kellogg Biological Station, Michigan, USA - KBS C5-4 metaG | ecosystem: Host-associated > Plants > Roots > Rhizosphere > Soil | place: Michigan, USA... | reverse complement strand
CGGAGCGAAATCGGGATTGGTATCCAAATGGAGAGCCTTGATGGTTTCCATAGCCAAGGTTCTGCTGTGTAGAATCTCGATTTCGGTGTCCAGTTTTTCGCTCGTGTCTTCTGAACCGGCAAGACCTTGCATCTGCTCCAATCGGAACTGCGAGGAGATATCCTCCGATTGCACCTCAATGCTGGCTTGAGCTGTGTAGAGCTTTTGCGAAAAATGATTCACGAGAACGCCGCCCAGCAGGCCCAGAGCAAACGTGACACCAACGATCCACGCTCTCTTCTTGAGAAACTGCAGGATCCGTCGGAATGGATCTTCATCGCTAAACGTTCCGACAGCTGTCGAGGGAACTCCTAGCGTATCGGGAATGCCGGCTGCTGGATTGAGATTCTGATTATCTCGAATTGCCAAAATCGATGTCCTTCGAATGATCTCGATGGTTAAGGGAGTTGCGCTGCGCCAGGCTCAAATGAGATTCGCCTTGCAGCGAAAAGGAGTTTAGTGGGTCTGCGCTGGACTCGCCACCTTAGTTTGATACGCCTGAAGCAACGTATCTGCCCACTGCCTGGGTGAGAACTGGTGCGATAACAGATAGCTCGCTTGCGACATCTGATCGAGCTGCGCGTCGCACATGGAACTTACTCGAGCCATCAAGTTGGTGAGCCCAGAAACATCGTTGTTGTTGAAGATGAACCCATTGTATCCGGGTTGGACAAGATGGGTTACTGCGCCCACATTCTCTGAAGCGATGATCAGCTTTCCGGAGGCTGCAGCTTCGTGGACAACGAGAGCCCACGGTTCAAAACTGCTGGGCAGTATGAGACATCCCGCAGACTGGAAAACCTGGGGCATCTTCTCTGGTTGAACAAACCCGTCTACGCGGACGCCTTCTTCGTTCTCAAGCCGTTCGCGCATCGGTCCTGACCCGCAGCAAATCAGAGGCCAGGCACCCGTGCTTCCTTTCCTGTAGAGCCTATATGCCTGCACCAGCGTGTCGATGCCTTTTGCAGGCACCATGCGCCCCACAAAGACAAATCGCCGCGGAACTGGAAGCCCTTGCTCGACGCGCGCGGTGTGGACTGCAGCGAAGGCCGAATTATCACACGTGAACGAGCCTCGCAAAATTGCGCTTTGAGAGAACCCTAGTCGGCGCGCGAAGTCAGCTTGTCTTTCACCGGGTAACCAAACCACGTCCGTTATCGGCTTCACGTAAAAGGGCGAGACAAGAGCTCCCAACCTTTGCTTCAGGGTTCCGCGCCATGGATTGTCCATCACCATCACGCGCCAGCAGCGGCCACTGAAATTGAGGGCGACTCGACGGTACGCAGGAACATGCCAGGAGGGTATGACCATGATCTGCGGCAGGAAATCATTCAGAGTCGAGCCTAACGACGCAAGATCGGCTTGCGAACGCCACGAGACACGTTTCGGAATCCAGGAAAACTGCTCTTCGTCGTAAGGTGCTTCAGAGCCAGGCAATTCATGCGAGACGAAGAGTTCCACGCCCTCTCGTCGTGAGAGTTCTTTCAGGCACGCATTCATGTAGCCTGATAATCCCGTCCATAAAAAAGCAATCTTCATGTGACTATTGCTGACGGTCCTGCGGATCTCACCTTCCTATCCGCTTCAGGATTCCTTCTGCCCGGAAGAAATAACTCAGAATCTCATCTGATTTCTTCCATTCCCGCCCGTTCAACTGCCTGAATATTCTTCGGCAGTCCTGCCGATATTGCTCGTTCAGCCGGCCCGATCCTGAAATCGAACTCGCGTGGATTCTGAATCCACCAAGATCATCGTTCAGGTAGCCAATTTTTGCGCCCAGGCCAGCCATTGCGACGAATAACTCCCCATCCCAACTGGTACGATTCGCGACATTGAACCCTTGTGACCGTTTGAAAAGCGTCGCTCGAAAGAAGGTCGACTGCTGGAGCCATTGCGTTCCACCGTAGAAGAAGCGGCGCACTGAGAAATCCCGGGCAACATAGTGCCGAATCTTCCTACCCTGCCCATCGATCTTGTAGCCATTGCCCATCACCATGTCGCAGTCGGGATGGTTCCCAAAGAACTCAGCGACACGATTCAGTGAACCTGGGAACAGGACATCGTCGGCATTAAGAAAGCCGTATACATCCCCTGTAGCCTTTGCGAATCCCCGGTTCAGCCCATCTGCGGCGCCACGATCTGGTTCGAAGATGGTCGCGGCGATTCGATCACCATAGCTGAGAATGAGTTCGCGGCTACCGTCGGTGGAACCGGGATCAACAACGACATATTCCAGATCCGGATAATTCTGCGAAAGGACGGATTCAAGCGCCTCTTGCAGATAGTCACGTTGATTGAAGGAGAGTGTGACGATACTGATCTTCACTGTGGTTCGCTTTGACGATTCAAATGTAGAAGCCCCGAGAACTCAGTCACCATACAGAATTCTAGGGATGATAGATGTAAAGCAGTTGCGGAGAGATGGAGAGCGCAAATGCAGTCGCACTCTTCAGAATTGCTTTCAGTGGGCTGGGAGAGATGTATATGATGTCGTCCTCGTGCACAATTGGATCTGCGACACGCGAAGTCAGTACCTTTTTAACGTCAATCTGCTCGACGACCTTCGTGCCATCAGGCTGAGCGCGCACGAGGAAGGTCTTGTTGGGCGCGGCATTCGGAGCTACTCCGCCGGCAAGAGCCATCACTTCTGACAACGTCATATTCGGCGAGCCACACAGTGAGTACGCGCCTGGCTTGAGCACATTACCGCCTACATAGGCTATTCCACATGCACGTACAAGCACCCGATCGCCTGGCGCAACGATGCGGTCGAAGTTCTCCGTGTTATGCATGGTCGGGTCCCACGAGACGTAGTCCTTCTTCCCGGGATTCCGGTCGTTCGTAATTTCGATAATTCGTCCCGTATTCGCCGTCAATCCTCCAGCCGTTGCGAGGAGGTCAGACAGTTGGTGCTTGCCTGGAGGCGGATAAACTCCCGGCGAACGGATTTCACCGAGGATGGTGATCCCGGTGTGTGCCGAATCCACCGTCACGGTTACCTCGGGATCCAACATCAGGTTTCTGTCCTTCAATTCTTTCGCCAGTCCCTTGGCGGCGTCGATGCTGTTCAGGCCGCTGATGTGAAATGAGCCAAGGATTGGATAGGGAATATCGCCGCTCTCCGACACACGAGTGATCAGAGAGAAATCCGGCGCATCGAAGACGTTTATGTGCACAACCTCGCCGGGTGTAATCGGGCCATCCGAGAGATTGCCGATCAAACCGCCGGTGGCCGACGAAGTTGCAGCCGAACCTCCTCCGCTCCCTTGAGAAAGAGGGACCAACGCGGGTCTTGGCTCCTGTGCCGTCAGGAGCATCGGAAAAGGAAGCAAAATACTTGCCAATAGAAAGGCAAACCGAGGAGTCATCTTCTTATCGAGGTGCAGCGTTGAAGCGAAAGGAAAGCGAGCAATCCCTTCTTGATGAGCATTCGATGGCTTTAAGAATCGATACATGACTGCGTCCTCAAAACGCATGGAGGGCGGGTTTCGGAGAACTGCAAGGCCGAAGCTTCAGCAGGGCCTCGCGTCGCCTATGTGGTTGAAATCAGCTACAGGCTAGCACATCGATTTGCCCGCACTGAGAGACGTTCTACACGCTGCTGATCAAGCAATGGATCGTTCGAGTTGATCTCGGACAGCGTCATAGGTCAGACGAATGCCCTCTTCAAGTCCGACCTTCGCTCTCCAGCCCAGACCGTGAATTTTGCTGACGTCCAGCAGTTTCTGCGGAGTTCCATCTTGTCTGTTCGTGTCGAACACCAGTTCGCAATCGAAATCGAGAACGCGAGCTATCAGCTCCGCTAACTCTCGGATCGTCAAGTCTTCGCCCGCACCAATGTTGACGAGAGGGGCTTGATCGTCGTTCAGCAGTCCGTCATACGTCGCATCAGGAAGGTTCAGGAGATGCAGGCAGGCCTCGGCAAGATCATCGCTGTATAAGAACTCCCGCCTTGGACGACCAGAACCCCAGACATTCAGTTTCTTTTCACCGGCCGCTTTTGCCTCAACGACCTTGCGCATGAGTGCCGGCAATACGTGCGAACCGTTCAGATCGAAGTTATCTCCTGGTCCGTAGAGGTTTGTCGGCATCGCGGAGAGATATTTTGTACCGTACTGCCGGTTATAGGACCAGCACATCTCGATCCCCGCGATTTTCGCGAGCGCATAGGCGCGATTTGTCGGTTCGAGTGGGCCGGTCAACAGGTACTCCTCTTTTATGGGCTGTGGGGCCAGTTTGGGATAGATGCAACTCGATCCTAGAAAGAGAAGCCGCTTCACCTGGTGCTGATAGCTTGCGTCGATGACGCATGTCTGGATCTCCAGATTCTCCCTGATGAAATCAGCCGGGTTGGTATTATTGGCCAGGATCCCACCCACCTTCGCGGCCGCCAGGAAGACATACTCCGGTCTCTCCTGCTGAAAGAATGACAGCACAGCAGAGCGGTCGGTTAAGTCGAGCTCATCATGCGTTCGCAGGCTCAGATTCTCGTACCCATGACGGATCAAAGCTCGCACAATTGCTGATCCGACCAGGCCTCGATGTCCTGCAACGTAGATTCGGCTCTTACGATCCATGCTTCAACCCACTCCGCTTTTTAGTTTTCGTGATAGTTGAAAACGGAGTAACCATGCTTCTTCACGAGCGCATCTTTTTCCGCGATCTTTAGATCCTCTTCGGTCATTTCCTTGACGAGTTCCGCAAAGGTCACTTTGGGCTCCCACCCGAGTTCCTGCCGAGCTCTGGAGGCATCCCCCAGAAGAGTCTCTACCTCGGTCGGGCGATAATACCGGGGATCGACAGCGATGACGACATTGCCGCGTTGATCAAGCCCTCTCTCCTCGGCTCCCGTTCCCTGCCAACTGATGTTCATCCCAAGATGGCTGGCGGAGAGCTCAATAAACTCGCGAACGCTATGCTGCTCGCCGGTCGCAATCACGTAGTCTTTGGGCTCGTTCTGCTGAAGCATGCGCCACTGCATCTCGACGTAATCGCGCGCGTGGCCCCAATCGCGAAGAGAATCGAGGTTTCCCATGTACAACCGGTCCTGCAGCCCCGCCTTGATTCGAGCCAGCCCGCGCGTGATCTTGCGGGTCACGAATGTTTCGCCTCGATTGGGCGATTCGTGGTTGAACAAAATGCCGTTACACGCATACATGCTGTACGCTTCCCTGTAATTGACGGTTATCCAGTACGCGTAGAGCTTGGCCACAGCGTAGGGTGAGCGGGGATAAAACGGCGTGGTTTCCTTTTGCGGAATCTCCTGCACGAGACCATATAGCTCGGAAGTTGATGCCTGGTAGAAACGAGTCACCTTTTCGAGTCCTACAATCCGGATGGCTTCGAGAAGCCTGAGCGTTCCCAGGGCATCGGCATTCGCCGTATACTCTGGCTCCTCAAACGAAACCTTCACATGGCTCTGAGCGGCAAGGTTGTAGATCTCATCTGGTTTGACTCTCTGCACGATCTGCACAAGGCTGCTCGAATCGGTCAGGTCGCCGTAGTGCAGCATCAGGTGTCGCCCTTGCTTATGCGGATCTTCGTAGATGTGATCGATTCTGTTTGTATTGAAGAGAGACGCCCGGCGCTTGATTCCGTGCACCTCATAACCTTTCGCCAGCAACAGTTCAGCGAGGTATGCGCCGTCCTGTCCAGTGATTCCAGTGATCAGAGCTTTCTTCACGCAGATACTCCTGTTGCAGGCGAGCCGTTGTATCCGTCTCGCCGTGCGAAGTTATGTCTTCAATCGGTTTTGCTTTATGCGGCAGCTTCAACTGACGACCTGAAGTAATCAAGGCTCAGCTTTAAACCCGTCTCAAGATCGATTTTTGGTTCCCAGCCGAGGAGGCTCTTCGCTTTTGAGATGTCCGGTTGCCGCTGCGTCGGATCGTCCTGAGGCAAAGCGTGATACACAATTTGGCTGCTCGACCCAGTTACCCGAAGTACAGCATTTGCGCAATCGAGAATCGTCCATTCCGAAGGATTGCCGATGTTGACAGGGCCGTGCTCGTTGCTTCGCGATAGCTTGATGATTCCGTCGACCTCGTCCGAGACATAGCAGAAGCTTCGTGTCTGGCCGCCGTCTCCGTAGATGGTTAAATCATCGCCTCGCAAAGCCTGAGTCATGAAGTTGGAAATTACGCGGCCGTCATTGGCCTGCAGGCGCGGGCCGTAAGTGTTGAAGATCCGCACCAGCCTCGTATCCACCTTGCGATAGCGCCAGTATGCGGTGACCAGCGCCTCAGAAAAACGCTTGGCTTCGTCGTAGACCGAACGCGGGCCGATCGGGTTCACATTGCCCCAATACTCTTCCGTCTGGGGATGTTCGTCCGGATCGCCGTAACACTCTGATGTGGAAGCGTGCAGGAATTTCGCTCCGCATTTCTGCGCGATATCCAGCATGTTGCGCGTTCCTGTCGAGCCAACCATGAGCGTCTCGATTCCGAGGCGCATGTAATCAGCCGGGCTGGCGGGGGACGCAAAGTTGAAAACGTACTCGACTGGCTTCGGATCGAATGGAGCGCAGATGTCCTGCTCGAGAAAATTGAATCGTGGTTCGTGCTTCAAATGTGCCAGATTTCGGAGCGAGCCGGTGCACAGATTGTCTACCCCGAGCACCTCATGACCTTCAGCAAGAAGGGCATCGGTCAAGTGAGAACCGAGGAAACCCGCAGCTCCTGTAATTAGCGCACGCATCCGTTATCGATTTCCTTCCAGCAACAATCTTCTCGAGGTATCAGAGTGTGAGTCGGCAGTCGCCATCACTCGGATTGAAGCTGTCTTAAGCAGCTATCCCTTCGCATTTTCTCTTCGTCTTGGAAGAAAAAATGCAGCAACCGGGTCAAGCGGTTGAGCCAGGCCGGGACGTCCCACACTGAGATAAGTAAATCCCGCTTTACTCATGGTTGCCGGATCGTAGAGATTCCGTCCGTCAATCACGATTGGGTACCGTAGCGTGTAGTGAAGCTTGGCGAGATCGAGTTCTGCGAATTCCTGCCAATCATTCAGGATCAACAGAGCATCTGCATCCTGCGCAGCGGCATAAGGATCGTTCACGTAATGCATTTTCGGCGACGCCGGAATGATCTCCTGACAACGGGCCGCAGCCGCGGGATCGTACGCGAATACATTGCACCCCTCGCCGAGGAGGTTTTTCACGATGTCAATTGCCGGAGATTCCCGAATGTCGTCCGTTCCGCCCTTGAATGCGAGGCCGAGGACGCCGATCTTTTTTCCGCGGAATGTCCAGAGCGCGGAGCGAATCTTCTGGAAGAATCTCTGCTTCTGCTCTTCATTGATCTTTTCGACTTCATGCAGGAGCGCGAAATCGACTCCAACTTGCTCCGCGACGTGGCGAAAAGCGGCAACATCCTTCGGAAAGCAAGAGCCGCCGTACCCAACACCGGCGCGCAAAAACTTAGGGCCAATTCTGGAATCCATGCCGATGCCGCGAGCGACTTCTTCCACATCGGCGCCTGCTGCTTCGCACACGTTCGCAACTACGTTAATGAACGAAATTTTAGTGGCGAGCAGCGCGTTTGAAGCGTGCTTGATGATCTCCGCGGCCTTGGTCGAGGTTTGCAGGATTGGCGGAGGATCGATGGATGTGCGCGGCCCAGGCACAGAGCCCGGAACGTTGTAGTACGCACCGGTCGTCAACGGTTTATAGATTTCCTTTAAGAGATCGGCCGAACGATCGGATGCGGCGCCGACCACGATTCGATCTGCGTGAAGGAAATCTACGACTGCGGTGCCTTCCCTCAGGAATTCCGGGTTTGAAGTCACGTCGAATAGGTCCTTCGGAACGCCATTTCGTTCAATTACCCGGCCGATCCACTCATTGGTGTAGACAGGCACCGTGCTCTTCTCGACGATCACCTTGTAGGAATCGATGGAACGCGCTATTTCACTCGCAACCGCATCTACGTACGACAAATCGGCGCTGCCGGTCTCGCTCTGGGGGGTGCCTACTGCGATGAACACTGCCTCAGCGGCTTGCGTAGCCGCGCGCAGATCGGTGGTGAATTCAAGCGTCTTGCCGCGGTAGCGCGATAGCAGTTCCGGAAGGTGCTCTTCGTGTATCGGTACGCCGCCTTCCTGCAACATGCGCACTTTGGCCTCGTCGTTATCGACACACACGACCCGGTGGCCGATTTCTGCGAAACATGCTGACGCAACCAGACCGACATATCCCGAACCTACGACCGCTATGGTTGCTTTGTTGCTTTTTGCGTCCACTCTACTGAACTCCCGTCTGGCGTCCTATTCAACTGACGTCGCATTCATCACTGTTCAATCATCGGGTCACGCCGGCATGAGGAACCGGGAGTTCTGCCCGATACCTCCACAATAACGGTATAAGTCGCGGGGCAGATAGATATCGAGGAATGAACCGCCGCGGCGATGAAACGCAACGAAACAGCCAACCCAGATAAAACCGGTCCGCCCAGTTCGGAATCCTCACCTGATCTCCGCTCAGGAAGGCAATCGCTGCGCCTATGCAATGAATGGCCGGCAAATAATTCAGATTGCGCTTCAAGTAGAAACCGAGGCGCTCCTGGGTGCCACCACCCACCGTAATCACGATATGCCTGGGGCGCAATACTCCGAGAGTGTCAACCAATTGGCGATCTTCGATTTCTTTCCCATACATCGGTGCGTTGTAAACGCATTCAGCAGGCACGTCGATGCCCTGGGATCGCAGCCAGGTCAAGTTCTTGTTGGCGCTCTCTGTTCCAGCCATGATCCAGAAGGTATTTCCGGGCTTGCGGACGTCGCCTCTCTGCAACATCGCACGGAGATATTTCAGTCCTGACAGGCGCGGAATCGAATCCGCCTGCATCCAGTTCCAAAGCAGCACCATAAACGCTGAATCGGCAATGGCCACGTCGGCGTTGAGCAGGGCGTCGCGGTACTCCTGGTTATAAGCAACATCTTTTAATGCTGGAGCCGCTGGCACAACGAGCAGGCCGCCTTTCGAAAGCCTCTCGAAAACACCGTCCACGTCGCCAACATAGAAATTGATCCCGAGTATCTGTCTCTCAGTCGGCACAGCCTCAGGGTCCTGATGCCGCAACTTATCAAGTTCTGCGCTAGATTGCATAAGTTCCTTCACAGTCACGCTATACAAAACTCGGAATAGGTTTCGAACAGCGAGTTCAGGTTCTCGGCATCGCCCAGGAAAACTCGACGCAAGGGTGCACGGCTTAAGACAATTGCAATCAATGTAAGGACAAGTGTTTTCGCGCTGGAACAGCGGAGCTGGCCGCGTTCAATCCATGGCTCCAGGTATCGCGCCAGAACTTCAACCAGTTCACCCAGGTGCCTGCGCAGCAGCGGGTCAAGATCGTCGCTCAGCTCGAGCGCGCTGTACTGAAGCAATCTCAGCAACTGTGGCTGATGCTGCAATGTAGTTGCAATCAGTTCGAACGCGCAGGCGAGAGCCGCACGACCCGTCGGAGCTTCGGCCAACCTGGTGAGCAGTTCTCCTCTGAGATGTACTCGTTGCAGTTCTGCTGCGAGTACCGCGAGGTAGAGATCGCGTTTGCGAGGGTAGTGACGATAGATCGTAACTTCGTTGACTTCGGCCGAAGATGCGATTTCGCGCGTGCTCACCCCGTTGTACCCGAATTGGGCAAACAGGGATGCGGCAGTAGTCAGAATGCGCTCTTCCGTGCTGCCTCGTGAAGAGCCAGATGTTCCGCTCATACGTTTCTCGCTGCTTGGGTGCTGAATTAGGAGATTGCCTCGAACACGGGGAAGAACAACGTCAAACCGCTAAATCACAAACTCATTGGAACTAAGCGCTCTAACGTTCCGCGCAGATCTGTGGGTAAGCAATTGCGTCAAAGCCGGGCGGCTTCGATAAAAATTAGAATGCTTCCTGCAATCGGAATTGACCGGCTGTTCTGCGGGGGTGCGGCGCGGAGTTTTCGACTGCGGGTACGCTCTCAAGATCTTCTTCATCTACTTCAACGGCCACGCTTTGCATGATCTGCTCGAGAGTCAGTACGATCCGGCAGCCACCTTTTCTTCGCAGAACAACGCCCTTCATGCCTGCAAAAGCGCCGGATCGAATGCGCGCCATCTCTCCCACGCGGAGGAGTTGATGGGGCTCGATTTTGTGTTCACGAAT
>Ga0105240_10015982_pt1 | contig 10174 bp, 9 predicted proteins | sample KBSC54metaG_FD_80426 | JGI IMG/M metagenome (GOLD analysis project Ga0105240, IMG submission 80426) | Corn rhizosphere microbial communities from Kellogg Biological Station, Michigan, USA - KBS C5-4 metaG | ecosystem: Host-associated > Plants > Roots > Rhizosphere > Soil | place: Michigan, USA... | reverse complement strand
GCAAAAACTATCTGCGCTTCGCTGAATTTTGACTTCTTCATCGGGAAATTTTCACATTTAAGTTATGAATAATTACCCCGAAATTTCTAACCTATTTTACTACAGTTTTTTGGGGGGAGGTCACTTAGCCATAATCAATTGATTCCGATCCAATCGGGAAGCTTGTATTCATACTTTGCATGTTGTAGATTTTTCTTCGCTTCGCCGATTTCTTTAATACGATCTGGTATCTTGTCTAAATCTTCTTCAAAAAGATCGAGAAGTGAATATTCTACAAGTTTTCGCTTAATCATGCCTCTAGATGCGCCAAACCTGAAGCTCTCTTTTTTCTCTGAAACCTCTTTGAGATATTTTTTATATTTTTTTCGGTTTGGGATGTTGTCTTTCAAAAATAATGCATCCCCGTAAAGCTTAAAATCTGGAAGTAATTCTTGATAGACTTGATCCAGGAATGAAAACTCAATAATTTCGAGTAGATCTTTATAGCCATGGCCGGTTTGCTGGAGCATTTCGATGTTATCTCTTACTATATTCACAAGTTCGTCTTCTTTTCCATCGATTCGATAACAGTCTATCAAAGTGTTGAACATCGCTTTCGCTTTATCTAAAACGCAGTTAATCCGAGAGATGTCATAGAGTAAACGATCAGCCAAAAGCCGCTTGTTTGCAAAATGCCGGCAAATGTTGTCCCATATTGTCAAGCTGTTTTTCCATTGTCTTGAAGCGCCGTTTAGCCCCCAGGATGTTAATTCTCTTAGGCAAATTTCAAAAAAAGGACTGATGGTATTTGAAAGAACATGTTCGACGACCTTCTGCCAAAAATCAATATTGTTGTATTGGGTCGCTAGCCACCAGAGTGGTTGGGGATGCCCAAAATAACATTTTAGGCAATCTTCCAGCAGCTGTGAATCAATTGCTTTGATGAAGATCTCAGGAGGTTGGTTGAATAGATCTGAGACCCCAAGCAACGTTTGTTGGATTTCAGCCGGTGGATTCTTTTCCCGCGTCAGCGCTATCGCCTTCACCCATCTGATGTCTTTTCTGCTGGACTTTATCAAGTTGACTATTATTCCCCTTTCACCAATGGTTAAGAATTCCCACCAGGCAATGCTCCATTTCAGCGAAGAGATGATGAAACTTGTGTCATCATAAGTAAGTAATTTTTGAAATAGATCGGATCGGATCATGGGATTGCCCTTGGTAAATCCAATTAGCGTATCCGATATCGCCATTTCGTATTCGTCTAAAACAACCTGATTTTGTATTTTTTGATCTATCCGGCTATACCATGCTTGCAGAACCAACATACCTAAATCCTCGTCTAAGTATTCAAAAGCATTATTAATTGTTTCTCCAAACCCGACTGTATCTAGGAATAAGTTTGGTGGAAGTTGGGTAATAGATTCTATGTAAAGTTCGGCCCATATGTTCCACATTCCTTTTTTGTCTTCATGAGAATAGCTTCCCCAATCTGTCGAATTTTCCTTATGGTTTTCAAAATTGGTGAGAAAACGGTTTGAGCGGATTGCAACTGATTGGATTTTGATCGCCGAAATTAAAAATGCCTTAAGCAATTGTTTATCAGATGCAGAATATTTTTTCCAATTGAGCACAATGGATCTAATTGCCTCGAATTTAACAGATGGATGCTGATCGGAAAAAATTAAATTGAGTACATCTATTCTTGGAATTGTAGTAGTGCGAAGTATCATTAAGTTGACTACTCTCTTGCGTATAAACACTTCGTCATACTGCATGAGATCAAACTCTTCTTTGGAGGAAAGAGATTTCTTAGGGTCGTTGCCAATTGATCGAATAAAGTTCCACGCGTCTAAGGAACTGACTGGTTGGTCCGAATTGATATGGTCTTTGATAAGTTGAAATTCTCTTTTTGGAAGCTTATAAAATCTGTCCGAAAAATAATTATTACTATGCTCAGAGATATAAGCGATATTTCCGTGCCAAAAGATATGCGACGAGGGGGGATCTGACGAGTTTAAAAGAGACTCCAGTTCGTTTTTCATTTCGGCGTCTAGCCGTTTTACATTTGATATTAGAAACAGCAGTGATTGGTCTCGCACTGCAGGAAATATAGAACGTCGTGCAAAAAAAGAGAGCTGCCACAGTTCTACAAGGTAATCATTTGCAATCGTAGTCGATAGAAAATATAATTGATATATCGCCTGTAACGAATTTTGATTTGAGAGGCTGCCAATTGCTTTTCGAAAATAATTAATTATTCTTGATTGCCGAATCGAGCTCTTGGTAGTTAAAAGAAATTTTCCCGCCTCGAAATAATTCGGATGAGCTATCCAAATTTCAAAACCCCTGATTATAACCAAGCCCCTTTCTTCAAGATATTCCAATTCCTGTTGCCATTTTTCGGGAATAGAGTAGTTTGTTTTATAATGCGGAAAAGGATCATTATTGGTATGCCCCCCGGAAGAAAAAAATGAATTGTCTAGTATGCTATATGTTGTGTTGTCATTTGAAAGAATATAACCCATGGTTTCCAGAGATACGCTTGTGGTGGGAGTGCTACAGCAACAAATGACTGACAATAATTCGGCTGCTTCTGGCCGCTTTGATATAATTTCTGCTGACAATTCAAGAGACGTTTGGCGGGCTATGTGGAGTAATTCTCCAATGCTTTTTTCAGATAGGTCCTGGTCGTATTTTGTTAAAAATAGAAGTTCGCCGATCTGTAGTAGGGAATCGGGGCTTGTATTCTTTAAATATTCTTCCAGTTTTGCAATTGTGTTGTTGTCGAGATTATTATTATGAGAGAAAAGATGCCAAAATTGTACTAATGAAGATCGATCGGTAAGGGTGATGTTTTCCCACCTAGTATTGCCCAATTTATTTGAGGTCAACGAGCTAGCACCTCCCAATGCTGCTAAGATCTCTTCACGGCTTGTAACAATTAATTTATGGTTGCTTCTTTTGTTGGTAATCAGACTCTCTAATTTCTTTAGAGCATCAAAACTGTTTTCCATGGGCTCAATATGCCCAAAAGGGTCTTCCAAAACGCAGATTTTGTCTTCGATTGCATTTAGATTAAAAAATGATTCAACTGTATTTACTTCGCTTGTTATTCGGTAAGTATAACCTGCCTGGTATAGCTTATCTGCCAGCCTTTTCGCCAATTCGCTTTTGCCACATTGTGTTCTCCCAGTTAGCAAAAGGACTCCTTTGGAGTGAAGCTGTTGCGATAAAGTGTGTTCCTCCTTTCTTGTTTGGTAACCGAGGTCGAGAACTGGAGATTCTCCGCGGTTTTCCGACAGTATTTTGTTAAATGCCGGTATAATACTAGTCTTTTGATCTCTTCCTTTTCTGACTGCTTCCAGCAGTTGGAATAATGTCCCGTTGGCTTGAGATTGAGGGATTCGGTAATTTGTATTTAGTATTTTTTCAATTGCATACTCCAGATCGTCGGCGGCTACCTTTTCCCAGATTAGGATGCGTTTTAATGCGTTTTGAATATGGTCTGCGAGCATCAGCGAATTTCCTTGTTGTCTGCAAAAAGAATTTCTTTGTTTTTGTAAAGTGGTGTTGCCGGTAAACGTATTGCTGATGAGTTCCTTTTCGAACGACCTAATCCATTCGTCAGAAGGAAGTAATGCTGTATGGACGGAAATGTCCGAAACAAATTTGACGAACATCGCAGTGTCATCCTGGCTGCGGGCAGATGTAATGAATAAAATTTGGTCGCCGAGCGAGTTTGTAATTTTGGAAAGTAGATTTTCTTTGGCCGACCGCGGCGGAAAATGGCAAAGCCATTCGGTAAATAGGGGCAAATCCACCGGATGCAAAGTGTTTTTTACTTGAATTTCGATTGTTTGGTTTACCCCACTGTCTTCAGTTATAGTGAGTGTGGCGTCTTCGGATCCTTTTTCCTCCACAAACAGGTTCACTGCTCTAGTTAGATATAGAAGGCCGACTAAAACGGTCGCCTTGTATTGATATTCATAGCCCTTTATGCCAGTCGTTGTGACGCTCATTTGGGGTCAGATTTCTTGAAGTATTGCAATTTTAGTAAAATACCGATTATGAGCTCAAATTAAGATGGGCCATAGTGCTGAAATGATCTTTTGATAAAAGCTGTGAATTGGCAAGGCCGGGTGTTAAGCCTCCTTTTAAGCTTTTTTAAGCTTCAAATGTCCATATAACTCTTTGAGCATTTCAGAGGGATCAATGCCGACAGCCATCGAGATGAGCACTAACTCTTCGGCGCGAAGATGACTATTCTCATTCATCGAAAGACTGTTGATCCTGGCTTTTGAAAGGCCGGTCTTCCGTGAAACTTCGGATTTGTTGACGCTTTTTGCTGCTAAATACTGACCAAGTTTAGTCATTTCATCGGCTTTCTTGAATAAACCGATTGAAAATTAGTGAATTAGTCAGGAGATGGTAAATAAGTTGGAAAATATATAGATATTCTATACATTTGGACTGTATTAGAATACGCTTGATCTAAATAAGAACTAATCTAAACGGTATTTATGTACTATAATACATCATAAAGGCTATATTGCAGCGGCAAAAATATTAAATGTGTTTGCTTTATTCTCGCTATTGAAATCTGCTACATTTCACAGTTTGTGATGGAATAGGGTAAATGCTCAACGTCTCCTTTAGGCGTAAAAGCCTAAAGGCTTAGACGTGGGCGTCCCACTGTCACAGGGCGTAGCAGCCTTCAATAGCGGTGTGGATTAGCCCACGTCTCTTTTTTATCCCCTAGCTGCTCTCTTCGCTTCAGGGCTTTCTCCATCATAAAGCATCATTTCCTTCACATCTCTGTCGATGGCGGCAGCATTTTATTATTCTAAAACTTCTTCCCTATGTCTATAGCCCATCTTGCGCCTGAGCTCTTCGACCAGGTTCATCTGCTTCTTGATCGTGATAAGGCTGATCTTGAATCTTTCTTTGAAAGTGTTTTTATCGATCATAGACTTTATGAACTCAAAGATTTCCTTTGGGATGCCTTGAATACCTGTCTTACTTCGGATGATGTCCCATTCGAGGACGCCGGGATCCGAAAAGACGCGGTCAACTACATGAATGTTGTTATACAATGTTTGGAAGCGGGAAAACTTATAGCCGATCGGTCCAAAGAAAAAGCAAAAAATTCCGTCGCTCAAGACCCTGCGGAAAAGTATAGAAATATAGAGTCCTTGAGCCGAGAAGAACTCATAGACGCGCAGAGCTACTATGCGAAGCAGAGCGCTTACTATAGCAGTTTGTCTCGGGAGGCACTTGACTATTATTGCCGGACTATCGATTTAATTATTTTTCATCATAATGGAATTTTTGACCAAAACAGCGCACTAATAGCTTCCTTGGATAAAAAATTAAGCTAAGGTTCTGATAGGGGCTTTCCGGCCTTCTATAAACCTTGAGTAAAGATAAGCCTTGCCTGCCTGTTGGGGATAGGTATTGAGCGGACAGATGTTTCCATATCTGGCCTTTTTAAAGAAATTAGGAAAAAATGAGTTCCCAAGTCGATACACTGCAAATTGACCAATTCCGCGCCGATCGGATACTGCTTCCATATGATGACATTCACATCGCTGCGAAAATGGGAGTAGATCGCTCAAATTATTCCAAAGCAGTCAACAAGGGGCCTATTACACATGCATTTTTGCGGAAATTTTACAGGGCATTCCAGCATGAGTTGGTAATTATCCGGGAGAGCCAAAAGGGTGAGTTTGTAAATCCCAATAGGACTCACGGCATCTCCACAAGTCTCACTGACCTTTTGCAACTGGCGATTGAAGGGCAAGAAAAGGTCAGAATTCAAAACGAATCGTTAGAACAAGCAATAAAAAATAATTCTGAAGTATTGGGACAGGTAGTAAAAGCGATCGCCGAGTGGCAACCTGTAGCTCAGCATAAGTAATAGGTAGAAGAAAGAAATTCCCGTTTTTAACCGTGCTTTTTTTATTTCGGTAAAGTGGCCGGGTGTTTCTACATCTGGCCTTTTTAGGGAAAATATAAACCAACAGGGGGCGTAACCAAGATTCAAATACCAGAAAAAGCAGCTAAAATGGCTCAAACAGTAACTCAAGCAGAAATAAACCGATTTAAGGCCGATAGGGAGTTGCTTCCATACCGAGACAATGAGATCGCCAAAAGCATGGGGATGGACCGTTCCAATTTCAGCTCGTATTATAATGGAAAATTGCCGATTACCAGGGCGTTTTTAAGGAAATTCTATTTTGTCTATTTGGATGAAATAAAGAGAGCTCGCCAGTGGTTTGTGAGCTTTCCGGAAGATAAGGCGTCCATATTCGAAAATAGTGTTAAAGAGCTTTTTCTCTTAACAGATGGCCTTTCAAAAAGGGTTGCTGAAATGGAACTTCAGATTGGCAGTATCCGTGACCAAGTAAAAAGGATCGAAGTTTATAAAAAAGGCCAGTAGGGAGGAAAAACAAACTTTGCGAGGGGATAGATTATTGCCGATGAGTAAGCAGAATCCGGTTCCTTATGCCTATCATCCTATTCCATAGGTGATCAAGTGAGGGAGGGGAGGCAATGATCTATTCCCTTGCGAAGGGCCAAAGCCGGGTCGGGTGCTGGGCGTGGTTCCCGCTATTGCTCGGCTGCGGCAGCATGGACATAATCGGGCTACCTGCCAATTCGGGACGCACTGTGCTCCGAATTCATTTTTATTGCGACTCTATATCCCAATTCTTCTGGTAATGTCAGCATTGGTACATCTTGCTGGGCGTAAAAGGCGCCCTCAAACACCTAATTTGGGGACCCGTAAAATTGATTTTTGGGCGCTAAAAATACATCTTGCTGTGCGCTACCACGCGCACTCAATTCCGAGGCTAACCATAACCGGAAGCCCAAAACCATATATTAAACCACCCCTGTAAGATACCCCTCCGGGGGACCTTTCTCAGCTCTCTTTTGGTCGACTTTTCATTATTTGGTCTATCTGACCAGCATCGTAGTAGGTTAAACCTCCGATCTTGGAAAACGGTATTTTGCCGTTGTTCCGCAAAGTCTGCAAGGTCCCGGCGGATATACCCAGCATTTTCCTCACTTCATAGGATTTCAGCCAGCGCTTAGGTGTTCTATTGAGGTGTCCGTCCAGCATCATTTTGAGGTCCATCAATAACTTCGTCCGAAATTCTTCCAGGTCCTTGACCGTGACCAACTGTGAAGGTCCTGGTTTTTGGTCATTATCCATTAGATAAAGTAGCTTTCCCATCGTTTTTTACCTAATTTACGATGAGATGGACTGGCCAAATCAGTATGTGAATCGTACTCGGAAAAGTTTTTCATATGGGCAAGCACGAAACAGGTATCGGCCCGGATAATAAATTTATAATGAACCCGCGGGAGAAAATGAAACAGTTCAATTTGATGTTGGAGAAATACATCAAGAACAAGTCTTACGTAAAGATTTACAGGACCGTATGCGAAAAGGAGGAGAATTTGTCCGGCTTTATTCTTGGGATGTCAAAGAAGTGTCTTTTTCTGCAACTTGACAACGAATTTTCGCTTGATGGATATGCGGTGATTAGGCTTGATGACTTTGACAGCATAAGACATTCAAGTTACGAACGGACCCAGCGAAAAATTATTTCCTCAGAGGGGCTTTTGGCAGACGGATATGGATTTGAAAAAGACTTGCCATTAAAGGATTGGACTGACATTCTTAAAGCGCTTAAGAAATATGATATTCACGTGATCATCGAGAATATTCGAAACGGCGAACTGGACTTTTGGATCGGCCAAGTTACAAGGGTCTCAGCCAAAAGTGTAAGTATTCATAACTATGATCCCGACGGAAACCTTGATGAAAAGCCCACTGCGATAAACCTGGACACCATAAGTATTCTTAAATTTGGAGATAGGTATTCCACGATTTTCAGGAAATATCTAAAGACAAAGAGAAAATAACTGAAAGCTACTTAAAACCAATGAACTACGATCGGTTTGACTTAAAAGCTTACATCGCCAATCATTTACAAAATGTAGAAGAAAAGTATCCCGTTGTCCAGCAAGTATACGGTGCAGATTTCAATTCTTTTTTCTTTCGATCTGATATCGACACCGTAATCCGGATGGAGCTCCTTGCGCTTCTGGGGTTTCCAGAAAACGACCGGTATTTTTTTGATTATGACCATTGGGACAAGCGCCATCCGTTCAATTTCCCAGGGCCATTCTATACTGGAGAGTCCGATACTTGTGGGACCGGAGACGGGGAAGCTCCCATGAGTGTAATGTACGATTCATATTGCTGTGAATACATATTTAGACAACCTAAGACATACGCCGAGCTGCTATGTGTGATCGATGCAGCCGCCGTAGAGGTCTTTGACAGCTATTCTTGCAATGGAAACTCTTATTGGACAGTCGATCTTTGCAGGCGGTGGTGGAGACAAAAGGATGACTTAATTAAACAATTAAGCCATCCTGACATACATAAGATGAATGCCGGAAGGGAGCAGTTTTATATAGATTATCTTAATTCCGATGCGGAGCCAGACTTAAGGCGATATTGTTACTTTCTTGACAATGGGCGTTTCCCAACCGAAAGTGACACAATTTTGCCCCAACTATGATTCATCGATAAGGGGACAATTCTTGTTGAACCTCTGTTTTAACCTAGCCATATCGTCTCCGACTTTTTTATCAAGGACTTTAGCATAGTGCTGGGTAGTCTTGAGATTTCGATGTCCCAGCATTTTGCTCACCGATTCAATCGGAACGCCATTGCTCAAAGTGACGGTTGTCGCGAAAGTATGGCGGGCAATGTGAAAAGTCAGGTTTTGGGCGATTCCGCACACATCGGCGATTTCTTTCAAATAAGCGTTCATCTTCTGATTACTCAAAACTGGGAGGACGTGACCGGAATCACAGCAGCTGGGAAAATCCTGGTATTTCTCAACAATCGCCTGGGCAGGTGGAAGCAAGGGAATTCGAGATTGGGTGTCTGTTTTCTGCCGGTGCGTGAAGATCCAGAAATTTCCATCTACTCCGCGGGCGATCTCGGATCGTCGTAGCTTCTTCACATCGGCATAAGCCAGGCCGGTGTAGCAGGAAAACAAAAATATGTCCCGGACATAATTCAGCCGGTCAGTCGGGAAAATCTTTGATGCCATCTTTTCGAGCTCGGCTTCGGTCAACGCATTCCGCTCGACTTCTTGCTTGGTCCGCTTGAATCCGGCAAATGGGTCCCTGATCAACCAACCCTTACGAATGCAGCTGTTGACGATTTTTTTCAGATTGCTAATATACTTGAGTGTCGTGTTATGGGCGCAGTTCCGATGAGTTTTCAGCCAAAACTCTAAATCTGCGACAAAATCGAAATCCAGTCGTTTTATATCAAGGTCGTCGGTTTTGTATTTCCATCTAATATATGACTTGACATGATCCCGGCAAGTATTGTAGCGGTCAAGCGTCGCCGAGCAATAGTCCTTGCCTGCCCGGATTAAGGCTGCCATCTGGTCGTTGTGCTGTTGAAATACGACAGTCAGCATTCGGGCCGGTTCCGTGAGCCCCAGCCATTTTTCCCGGAAATTCGAAAAATTGACAGCTACGGCATCGAGCGTCATTTCGCGTTCCAATCGAAGAACCTTGCTGTTAAGGGTTTCTAGATAAAGATTGATTTGCCGGGCTTGTTCATTGTTTCCTTTCATCCGCCCGGAAGCGGCTGACCATTGGGCCGAGTCAACATAACGCTGGATGCTTTGCTCCAGTCGTTCGCCGTTTATGGTTATCCGGATGTAAAGAGGAATTAGGCCTCTGCTGGTCTTTTTTGATTTTCTGGCGTAAAAGAGGACGCTGATACGATGTTCCATTTTCCACTGCTTTTTTGTGTTTGTGAATCGGGTTTACATCCGTCACCAAAAGCGGTTGATCAGTCAGAATCCTCGGATTGGCGGGCCTTTCGGGGGATTCGGTGCACCAATTTAGGACCGAATCCAAGGGCACCGAATAGCGCACCTTCTTTTTGCATTCCTTTGGATCAACTTGTAGTGGAAAAATTCAAAAGGGCCCGGAGAACCAGCGTTCTACGAGCCCTTAATACGATTTGAAAAATCAATTTGCGGAGAGGGAGGGATTCGAACCCTCGGTACGGTTGCCCGCACAACGGTTTTCGAGACCGCCACAATCGACCGCTCTGCCACCTCTCCTGGTTGGTGTCACCTGCATT
>Ga0105240_10015981_pt1 | contig 10174 bp, 10 predicted proteins | sample KBSC54metaG_FD_80426 | JGI IMG/M metagenome (GOLD analysis project Ga0105240, IMG submission 80426) | Corn rhizosphere microbial communities from Kellogg Biological Station, Michigan, USA - KBS C5-4 metaG | ecosystem: Host-associated > Plants > Roots > Rhizosphere > Soil | place: Michigan, USA... | reverse complement strand
CGTGTTGAGTTTTGCGTCCAGCATCTCCGGCACCATGGCGAGGCACACCGCGACAAATCCCTTCATGTCAGTGGTGCCGCGGCCGAACAGCTTGCCGTTGCGCTCGACCAGCTTGAACGGATCGTGGCTCCAGTCCTGGCCGACGACAGGCACGACGTCGGTATGGCCTGACAGCACGAGGCCTGGCTTGTCCTCCGGTCCGATTGTGACCCAGAGCGACGCCTTCTGCCCGGTTTCGTCGGTGATGCGCTCGCCCTTGACGCCAAGGAAGGCGAGATAACTCTCGATATGCGCGATCAAAGGCAGATTGGTGCGATCGCTGATCGTGTCGAAGGCAACGAGCTCGGCGAGCATGTTGCGGATGCGATCGGTACGTGAACTCGGGAAGATCGGGTTGGGCATTGTCATTTCTTTGGAGATTGCAGAAGCGGAGGATGCTAGCACAAACCATACCAACGCAGCGGCCTGCCGGGAAGCTCGGGGATCGCATCGGGGAGGCGCAGTGGTGTCATCTCAGCGAAGCGCCGAGAGATCGGCCGGCAGCATGCGTTTGAACAGGTTGAGCATCCGCCGAGCATCCGGTGATGGCAGCGAGATCGCGTGACGAACTGCGGCGGCGATCTGGATCATCGCGAGTTGCGAGAACGAGGTGAGGGCGGTCTGTGACTGTTTCGGCGCCACGCGATGCAGCGCGTCGCGTAACAGACCGGCGAGGAAGGCAACGTCCTCCTCGTCGATGCTCTGAAGCGTCTGGTCGGCTTGTGTCGCTTGCCAGATGTGATGCATCACCGGGTGATCGCGGAACATCTGGTAGTAGCCGTCGGTGATGCGGCTGAGCGCCGCGTGCAGGTCGGACAGCTTCTTCATCTCGGCGAGATCGCGTGACACGCACTCGCGGCCGATGGCGTTGCAACGCTCGGCAAGCGTTCCGATCACGGAACTCTTGTCCGGAAAATATTGATAGAGCGAGCCGAAGGCGATGCCGGTGCGCTCGACAATGTCGCTCATTCGGAAGGCGTCGCTGCCCTTTTCGGTCAGGATATCGCTTGCGGCGGCCAGGATGAGATCGAAGCGCTCCCGGCTGCGTTCCTGCGTCGGCACCAGGGGCGTGCGCCGTCCGGCCGCCTGCGTCGCTTTGCCCGCCCTGATCTTCCGTTCCGGCATCATGGTTCCCGCCATCCGCGCTTGACGCCAAAAATAAGAGAGTTTATCGGATTTATCAAACACGAGAGTTTATCGTATTTGTGGGGAGACGCGGCATGCGGCAGTTCATGACCAGCGGGTTGCTCTGGTTTTCAGCCATCGGCTGCGCGTTGATGGCAGGCGTGTATTTCGCCTTCTCGACCTTCATCATGACCGCGCTCGGCCGGCTCGACCAGGCGGCTGGCATCGCTGCGATGAACGCGATCAATGTCGACATCGTGCGCTCGCTGTTCATGCCGCTGTTTCTCGGAACGACGATGGCCGGTGCGGCGCTGGTCGTGATGGGCGCGTTGCGCTTCGGTGAGCCGGGGGCGGTAAGCATGATCGCCGGCGGCGGCCTCTACGTCGGCGGCATGTTCGTGGTGACGGTGGCGTTCAACGTGCCGCTGAACAATGCGCTCGCCGCCGTGCAGCCGTCAGCGCCAGAAGCCGGCGTGGTGTGGGCGGCGTATCTGAAGGATTGGGTGCTCCTGAATCACGTGCGGACGGTGGCGTCGGTGGCGGCGAGTGCGCTGTTTATCGCCGCGCTGACGTCGTAGCCCGAATGGAGCGCAGCGTAGTCCGGGACCGCCGGGGCGAGATGAGCCGCGAGAGGGGCAGGGTGTGTCTGCAACAGAGATGCGAGCTACAGAAGCACGCTGCAGCCATTTACTCCGTCATTGCGAGCGAAGCGAAGCAATCCAGAATCCCTCCGTGGAATGACTCTGGATTGCTTCGCTTCGCTCGCAATGACGGTGTTGATGCAGGTGTGCCCAAAGCGCGGCGTCGTGTCCCCGACGCAGCGCAGCGTCATTGCGTGCCGCACTGCGTCGGGGACATGAGAGCGTGCTAAACCGGCTTGCCCGTATACGGCATCGACGCTGTGAGACCGCCATCCACCGGGAACGCCTGGCCGTTGACATACGACGCTTCGTCGCTGGCCAAAAAGAGTCCCATCGCGGCGAGCTCATGCGGCTGGCCGGGGCGCTTCAGCGGATTGAGCTGGCCGATCTTGTCCTGGGTACCGCGTTCCTTGGCGCGGTCGAAGATCGGCTTGGTCATGCCGGTTTCGATCAGGCCCGGGCAGACCGCGTTGATGCGCACGCCGGTGCCGGTGAGGGAATAGGCCGTGGTCTGCACCAGCGAGATCACGCCGGCCTTGCTCGCGGCGTAGGGGTGTCCGCTGGCGCCGGCCTTGAGGCCCGCAACCGATGCGGTGAGCACGATCGCGCCGGACTGCTGTTTCACCATGTGGGGCATCGCATGCTTCACCGCGAGGAACGGTCCGATCAGATTGATGCGCAGCACTTCCTGCCATTGCTCCACGGTCTGCTCGCCGAGCGGGACGAGCCCACCGGAGACGCCGGCGTTAGCCCAGATCACGTCGAGCCTTCCATGCGTCTTCACGGCCTTGTCGATGACGGCCATGACATCCTTTTCGGAGCCGGCGTCGGCGAGCATCGCTTCCGCGACGCCACCCGCCTTCTTGATCTCCTCGACGGCTTCCTTCACCGCATCGGTGCGATCGACCGCGATCAGCTTGGCGCCTTCCCTGGTGAAGAGGTGCGCAGCGGCGCGGCCGATGCCGCTGCCGGCGCCGGTGATGATGACGGATTTGCCTTGCAGACGGCCCATGCGTTTCTCCCTTTGGTGTTCGCGCGACGCTTGCCGCGCGACGGAATTTCAAACAGAATTTGAAACAGTAAAGTGTCTTGAGACACGTTCCCACCTGACGTACAGCGACATCACACGAGATGGAAGGGCTTCAATGGCAACCGCAGACAAGCCTGATGTGATCACGACACGCTGGTGGTGGGTGCGTCACGCACCAGTGCGCAACGACGGCGGCAACATCTACGGACAGAGCGATCTCGCCTGCGACACCAGCGACACCTACGTGTTCAATGCCGTGGCCAAGGTGCTGCCGCGCAAGGCGGTCTGGTATTCGAGCAATCTGATGCGCACGCATCAGACCGCGGAAGCGATCTGGGCGGCGGGTTATCCCAAGCCTGAAGCGATGAAATGGGAAGCGGATCTTGCCGAGCAGAATCTCGGTCAATGGCAGGGCATGAATCGCGCTGCGTTCATCGCTAGCCGTCCCGTCGGTTCGAGCTGGTTCGCCGACATCAACGAGCCCGCGCCCGGCGGCGAAAGCTTCATGGATCTCTATGTCAGGACGCGACGGACCGTCGAGCGGATCACCAATGAGGTGGGCGGGCAGGACATCATCGCGGTTGCCCATGGTGGCACCATCAAGGCTGCGCTGGGCCTCGCGCTCGAGGGGCAGGTGGAGCGGGCGCTGTCGTTCGACATCGATAATTGCTCGATCACGCGGCTCGATTATTTCGCAAGCCCTGAGCGTTCTGTCTGGCGGCTGCCGATGGTGAACCAGCAGCCGTGGATCGCGGATGACGCGCATGCTGAGATGCATCAGCCGGCGGGACCGGAAGTCAAGAAGCTCGCCTGATCCATTGTCCGCCCGTGCGGATGCGACGTAAGAAATTCAAATCGCACTCTGGGAGAGAAACATGACCTTGTTCGACATGAAGGGCAAAGTGGCCGTCATCACGGGATCGACGCGCGGCATCGGGCTTGCGATTGCCGAGCGCATGGCCGAGCACGGCGCCAAGGTGGTGATCTCCTCGCGCAAGGCCGACGTCTGCGAAGAAGTTGCCAAGGGCATCAACGACAAGTTCGGGAAGGGCACCGCGGTCGCGATCGCCGCCAACATCTCGTCGAAGGAAAATCTGCAAAACCTCGTCGATGAGAGCAACCGCGCGTTCGGCAAGATCGACGTGCTGGTCTGCAACGCCGCGTCGAACCCGTATTACGGTCCGCTCGCCGGCATCTCCGACGATCAGTTCCGGAAGATCCTCGACAACAACATCGTCGCCAACAACTGGCTGATCTCGATGGTGGTGCCGCAGATGATCGAGCGCAAGGATGGCTCCGTCATCATCGTCTCCTCGATCGGCGGCCTCAAGGGTTCGACCATCCTCGGCGCCTACGCGATCTCGAAGGCCGCCGACATGCAGCTCGCGCGCAACCTCGCTTGCGAGTACGGCAAGCACAACATCCGCGTGAACTGCATCGCGCCCGGCCTTATCAAGACCGATTTTGCCAAAGCACTGTGGGACAATCCTGAGAACCTGAAGGCCTCGACCGCGCGCTCGCCGCTGCTTCGCATCGGCATCCCGGACGAGATCGCGGGTGCGGCCGTGTTCCTGGGCTCCGCGGCCGGCGACTTCATGACCGGTCAGACCATGGTCATCGACGGCGGCGCGACGATTAGTTGACGCGCTCACACACCTGAAGGGGAGGTGGTTGGGGAGCCGGTCCGGCGAGGAACCAACCACTTTCCGGCTCGTTAGCCCGCGCATTCATCGCCCACCGGTATGGCAGGCGAGGGCGAAAAGCGAGACCGATGATCCCCACGGTGATCAAGCCGCAATCTCCCGACGACGTCTCCGCAATGGTTTTCACGGTGGGCGCGGCGATCCTGAGTATCATCATCGTCTCGGCTCTCTATCTGGGGCGGGAAATCTTCGTTCCCGTTGCGCTCGCCATCCTGCTCAGCTTTGTCCTCGCAGCTCCCGTCAGGTTGATGCAGCGTATCCACGCGCCGCGCGCGCTGGCCGTGGTAGGTGTCGTATTGTTCGCTTTTGCGATCATTTTTGCGCTGGGCAGTGTGATCGCGACGCAGCTCAATGGCCTCGCTGGTGATCTGCCGAAGTACCAGGTCACGATCTTGTCCAAGATCCAGTCGGTGCGCGGCGTGGTCGGTGGCAGTTCCACGCTGGAGCGCGCCGCCGGGATGCTTCAGGACCTTGGCAAAGAGCTGGACAAGCCGAAGTCGGTCGCGCCCGCCAACCCGCTGACCTCCGGCACTTCCACCGGCGTCAAGCCGGTCCCGGTCGAGGTTTTGCAGCCCGATCCAGGGGCGCTGGAGAGCCTGCGATCGCTGATCGCCCCCCTGGTGTCGCCGCTGGCAACGACAGGGATCATCGTCATCTTTGTCATTTTCATCCTGATTCAGCGCGAGGATCTTCGAAACCGTCTGATTAGGCTGGCCGGCTCGCACGATCTTCAACGCACGACTGCGGCGCTCGACGACGCCGCGGCACGCTTGAGCCGGCTCTTCCTCAATCAGCTCATGCTCAACACAGGCTTTGGCGTGCTGATCGGCACCGGCTTGTGGCTGATCGGAATTCCAAGTGCGGCGCTGTGGGGCATTCTCGCTGCCGTGCTGCGCTTTGTGCCTTATATCGGTTCGATCATAGCCGCGGCGTTTCCCCTCGCGCTTGCGGTGGCGGTCGATCCCGGCTGGTGGATGCTGGCTTGGACCGCAGCGCTTTTCTTCATCATCGAACCGCTGGTCGGACAGGTCGTCGAACCCCTGTTGTACGGCCGCACGACGGGTCTTTCACCCGTGGCTGTCGTCGTCTCGGCGACCTTCTGGACAGCGCTGTGGGGGCCGATCGGGCTGGTCCTCGCCACGCCTCTCACTGTCTGTCTCGTCGTGCTGGGACGCCACGTCGAAAGGCTGTCCTTTCTGGACGTCATGTTCGGTGATCGCCCGGCACTGTCGCCTCCGGAGATTTTCTACCAGCGCATGCTGGCGGGCGACCCGACCGAAGCGGCCGAGAAGGCCGAGCAGTTTCTCAAGGAGAGGTCGCTAGCGGCTTATTACGACGAGGTCGCGATCAAGGGGATGCAACTCGCCCAGTCGGATCTCGACCGTGCGGCCCTGGACCAGACGCGGCTCACGCGCATCCGCGATACCGTGGTTGAATTCGTCGACGATCTCTCTGAACAGGACGATGGTCGTCCTGTCGGAAACGAGCGGACGGTGGACGCCGAGGCGGTCGATGCCGTCGAAGCGGTCGCGCCGGCCAACGATCAGCCGGACATCCCCGTGATCGATCCAGCGATCCTCTCAGAGCAATTTCGCAGCGAGAACGCCGTGCTCTGCATTGGTGGTCGAACTAAACTCGACGAGGCCGCTGCCATCCTGCTCTCGCAGTTGTGCCGCTCGCATGGTGTTGGGAGCCGTGTCGAAGGCCCGGAATCGTTGTCGACCGCCAACATCTTCCGTCTCGATACATCAGGCGTGGCGTTGGTCTGTCTGAGCTATATCGGCGTCACAAGCCCGGCGCATCTGCGCTACGCAGTACGCCGGCTGCGCCGCAAGTTGCCGCAGGCATCCATCATGGTCGGATGCTGGGCTGAGGGTGTCGTCAACATCGACGAGCTTCGGGAGACGGCAAAGGCGGACCTGTTTGCCACCTCGCTACGCGAGGCGGCGCAAATCGTCGTTTCATTGGCGCAAGGCCAAGCTGGGGCCATGTCGCCCCTTGAGGAGCCTGTCCTGTTGGCGCGTGCCTAAAAAAGCTAATCCACCGCTGCGTAAACGAGATCCCTTACCAGCGTCCGTGTAAAATCACGTTGTCCCGGGCCCTGGCTCATGAACACCGCGAACAGATCCTCCTTCGGATCGATCCAGAAGAACGTGCCGGCGATGCCGCTCCAGTGGTACTGGCCGACGCTGCCGGGGAAGGGCGCGATGCCGGCCTCGCGGCGCACGGCAAAGCCGAGGCCGAAACCGTGGCCTGGCGACAGCAGCGTGCCGTTGGTCTTCACGTCGGGTCCGAGGTGATCGGAGGCCATCAGCTCGAGCGTCTTGCGGCCGATGATCCTTTCGCCGTCGAGCGTGCCGCCATTACGGAGCATCAGCGCGAAGCGGGCATAGTCTGTCGTGGTCGAGACCAGACCGCCGCCGCCTGACTCCATCACCGGCTGCTCGAGCATGTTGAACAGCGCGACCTTGTCGCCGGTCCAGGGATCGACTTCGAACGGCTGCGCGAGCCTGCCGGCATTGGCCTCGGAGGTGGAGAATCCAGTCTCGCTCATCTGCAAGGGTGCGAGGATACGTTCGGTGAGGAACATGCCGAGCGACTTGCCGCTGACGACTTCGATGATGCGGCCGAGAATGTCGGTGGAGCGGCTGTAGTTGAACTCGTCGCCGGGGTGGCAGACCAGCGGGAGGCTTGCCACCAGCGCGGCGTGCTCGGCATTGGTGATCTTGCGACTGCGGACGCGGGACTCCTGGTAGAGCTTGTGCACGGGGCCGTTGCCCTGGTGCTCATAGGTCAAACCAGACGTGTGACGGAGCAGGTCCTGCACCGTCATCGGCCGCTTCGGTGGAACCAGCTCCAGTCTGCCGCCGCTGACGACGCCGACCTGCTGATTGGCGAATTCCGGAATGAACTTGGCGACGGGATCGCCGAGCAGGAGATAACCGTCCTCGACAAGCGCCATGATACCCACAGAGACGATCGGCTTGGTCATCGAGAAGACCCGGAAGATCGAATCAAGCGCCATCGCCGGGCCCGTCGGGCTCTGATTGCCGAGCGCCTCGAACCAGCCGACCTGGCCGCCCCTCGCCACCAGCACGGTCACCCCGGGCACGGTTCCCTTGTCGATCTCGCGCTTGAAGGCATCAGACATTGCCTGGAGGCGGGAGCGCGACAGACCGATCGTTTCCGGCTTGGCCTCGGGCAAGTGCGGGGTTTTCGGCGCGGTCGAGTGGCGGGCGGCGGCTGAGGTCGACGCTAAGGTCGTCATGGGGGCTCCCGGTTGTTCTTGATTATCAGTAACGGAGAGTGGCCCAGAAGCCGCTGGACAAACAAGCGAAGCCAGCGCGCTTCTCCCTTGCAATCCGTCCTTGCAATCGGGCCGTCCCCTGTGCTTGAAAGCGCCCCTGATCCGCGGCAACGCAGGGTCCGTAGGAGTGTAGCTCAATTGGTAGAGCACCGGTCTCCAAAACCGGGGGTCGCAGGTTCGAGCCCTGCCACTCCTGCCAGCTAATCCCGAAAATTCAGGATCGACAGGCAGGACGGCGGCGGGCCGAAAGCTCGGGCCGTGGGTCATATGGATCACGTAAACCCTTGATCCGCATCACGTCCGGCAGCCGGGCTCGCGCGCATTCCGCTTGGGTCACACCTTGACCTTTCGCCCCACCCGCAGTACATACCCGGCACTCGCAGCCGGCCCGTTAGACGCGGATTTCCGGCGCGGCTTTGAAATCCCCCGAACATCAGAGCCCGGTTTTCCGGCTCATCCTTCGAGACAGAGGGCTGGGCCACAGGCGGCTGTTCGGATCCCCGAAATTCTTAATGGCGTCTCAAACGATGGCAGTCAGCCCGTTCAAGTTCTTGCAGGAAGTGCGCTCGGAGACCGCCAAGGTCACCTGGCCGACCCGTCGTGAGACCACGATCACCACCATCATGGTGTTCGTGATGGTCGCCGTGGCCTCGATCTTCTTCTTCGCCGCCGACCAGATCATCCGCTACCTCATCACCTTCCTTTTGGGCATTCACTGATGGCTACAGCAACGGCTCAACTGTCCGACAAGCGCTGGTACATCGTCCACGCCTATTCGAACTTCGAGAAGAAGGTCGCCGAATCGATCCGCGAGCAGGCCAAGCAGCGCGGGCTCGAGGAGCTGTTCGAGCTGGTGCTGGTTCCGACCGAGAAGGTCACTGAAGTGCGCCGCGGCCGCAAGATCGACGCGGAGCGCAAGTTCTTCCCGGGCTACGTTCTGGTGAAGATGAAGCTGACCGACGAGGCGTTTCATCTGATCAAGAACACGCCGAAGGTGACGGGCTTCCTCGGCGCCGAAAACAAGCCGATGCCGATCTCGGAGAACGAGGCCATGCGCATCCTGCACCAGGTGCAGGAGGGCGTGGAACGGCCGAAGGCGTCGGTGTCGTTCGAGATTGGCGAGAACGTGCGCGTGGCCGATGGCCCGTTCGCCTCGTTCTCGGGTGTGGTTGAGGAAATCGACGAGGCGCGCTCGCGCGTGAAGGTCGCAGTGTCGATCTTCGGTCGCGCAACGCCCGTCGAACTGGAATTCGGTCAGGTCGAGAAGGTCTGATCGGGTCACGCGGGAGGCCGATGAGGCTTCGCGCAAAGAGAGGCCGTGGGAGGGAGAGGGCGGTTGCCAGCCGCATCCGACCCAGACCACGAACCTGAAACCGCCGGCCTGGCCGGCACAACAGGAGTGATACATGGCAAAGAAAGTGACCGGATACCTGAAGCTTCAGGTCCCGGCCGGTGCGGCGAATCCTTCGCCCCCGATCGGTCCCGCGCTCGGTCAGCGCGGTCTCAACATCATGGAGTTCTGCAAGGCGTTCAACGCCCAGACCCAGAAGGAAGAGAAGAACACCCCGATTCCCGTCGTGATCACGATCTACGCCGATCGTTCGTTCACGTTCGAGATGAAGACCCCTCCGATGTCCTTCTTCCTCAAGCAGGCTGCCAAGATCCAGTCCGGCTCGAAGGCGCCGGGCCGTGACAAGGCCGGCAAGGTGACCAAGGCGCAGGTGCGCGAGATCGCCGAGAAGAAGATGAAGGATCTCAATTGCGATACCATCGAATCGGCCATGAAGATGGTCGAGGGCTCTGCCCGTTCGATGGGTCTGGAAGTGGCGGGGTAAGCGGTCATGGCAATCGGAAAGCGTTTGAACAAAGCCCGCGAAGGTGTTGATCGCGAAAAGCTTTACCCGCTCGCGGACGCCATCAAGATGGTCAAGGAACGCGCGAAAGCGAAGTTCGACGAGACCATCGAGGTCGCGATCAATCTCGGCGTCGATCCGCGTCACGCTGACCAGATGGTCCGCGGCGTCGTGACCCTGCCGAACGGCACCGGCCGTACGCTCCGCGTTGGCGTGTTTGCCCGCGGCGCCAAGGCTGACGAAGCCAAGGCTGCAGGTGCTGACGTCGTCGGCGCCGAAGACCTGGTCGAGAAGGTGCAGAACGGCTCGATCGATTTCGATCGTTGTATTGCGACCCCCGACATGATGCCGCTGGTCGGCCGTCTCGGTAAGGTGCTCGGCCCGCGCGGCCTGATGCCGAACCCGAAGATCGGCACCGTGACCATGGACGTCACCGGTGCGGTGAAGGGTGCCAAGGGCGGCTCGGTCGAGTTCCG
>Ga0105240_10015980_pt1 | contig 10175 bp, 9 predicted proteins | sample KBSC54metaG_FD_80426 | JGI IMG/M metagenome (GOLD analysis project Ga0105240, IMG submission 80426) | Corn rhizosphere microbial communities from Kellogg Biological Station, Michigan, USA - KBS C5-4 metaG | ecosystem: Host-associated > Plants > Roots > Rhizosphere > Soil | place: Michigan, USA... | reverse complement strand
GCCACGTCGATCTTGCCCTTGGACAGCGCTTCCGCTGCTTCGTCGCCGCCCATATCGAGCAACTTCGTCGCGCCACCCGGCTCGATGCCGCTGGCCTTGAGCAAGGTCAGCGCCAGCACGCGCGAGCCGCTGCCTTGCAAACCGATGGCGATGCTCTTGCCGGTCAGCTCGGACAATCGCGACACCACCTTGTCATTGCGATAGAACACCGACACCGGGGAGTACGACACGCTGCCCAGCGACACGAGGTCTTCAATATTGACGCTGTCGGCGATACCACCCTGCACAAAGGCGACATCGACACCGCTGGCGGAATCGACCAGCTTATGCAAATTGTCGAGCGAACCTTCCGACGCCACGATCTTCACCGTCACGCCGTCACGCGCAAGAATCTTCTTGTAACGCTCGGCAACGTTCCAGAAATTGCTGTGCTCAGGCCCGGTAGCGATGGTGATCGTTTTGGGCGGCGCCGGATGGATCAGCCAGATCGCCAGCCAGACGCCGACGATGATCAGCAAGACCATCGGTCCGAAACTGACAGCCAGGTCACGCCAGGAGATGGCGACGAAACGCGCCTTCATGGCGCTGACGGAGTGTTTACGCGGGGCAGTTGTTTTATCCATGGCGGCTATTCTACCGCCCCCGTGTGACACCAGAGACAAAAACGGCAGACGCCTCGGCCTGCCGTTTTGCTACTCCCGCCAGCCGCTCTTAATAAGTCTTGTAGGGCAGGAACTTGCCGCTCAACATGACATTCACGCGATCGCCGTTAGGATCTGCCTGGCGCTGGATATCCATCTTGAAATCGATCGCGCTCATGATGCCATCGCCGAATTCTTCGTGGATCAGTTCTTTGATGGTCGAGCCGTAGACGCTGACGATTTCGTACCAGCGATAGATCAGCGGATCGGTCGGCACCGGCGTCGGCAACGAGCCCTTGTACGGCACGATCTGCAGCCACAGGGTTTCTTCGTCGGTCAGACCGAACAATTCCTGCGTGACGGCTGCCTGCTTGGCGGTCAAGGTCATCTGGCCAAGCATGGCGGCGGTTGTCCACTCTTTGCTTTGGCCGATGCTTTCGGCGATCTTGGACCAGGTCATTTTGTTCTTGACCTTGGCTTCGATGATTTTTTGGGTAACGAGATTGCGATCCATGAGCTTCTCCTTGCTGTAAAAATTGAATTGTTGGTAAAAATCAGACGTCTAAATAGTCATTGCTAAGCCACCGCCTGTGCAAGCTTGTCCTCCTCCAGCCCGGGCATCACCACGCGCGTGACCGCATCCTCCACGCCCGCCTCCTGAATGCGGCGCGAGCGATGCACCAGGAAATCGACCAGATGATTGCGGATACGATAGAACTGTGGATCGTGGTGCATGCTTTCACGCGTGCGCGTCTTCGGCATGGTGTTGACCACGACTTCGGCAATGCGCGCGTGCGGGCCGTTGGACATCAGGAAGATCTTGTCGGCCAGCAGAATCGCCTCGTCCACATCGTGCGTGATCATGAACACGGTCTGGTGCGTGGCGCTGCAAATCTTCAGCAGCTCGTCCTGCACCACGCCGCGCGTCAGCGCATCGAGCGCGCCGAAGGGTTCATCCATCAGCAACATCTTCGGCTCGATGGAAAACGCGCGTGCGATACCGACGCGCTGCTTCATGCCACCGGACAGCTCGGACGGTTTCTTGTGTTCCGCGCCTTTGAGACCGACCATCTCGATGAAGCGGCGTGCATGCTGCTCCGCCTTGTCACGCGACCAGTCCGGCCAGCGCGAACGCACCGCGAAGACGACGTTGCTCAGCACGCTGAACCACGGCATCAGCGCATGGCTCTGAAACACGACGCCGCGATCCAGGCTCGGCCCTTTGACTTCGCGCTGATCCATGATGACCACGCCACCCGATGGCGCCTCCAGGCCTGCCAACACGTTCAGGATGGTGGTCTTGCCACAGCCCGAGTGGCCGATGATACAAACGAATTCGCCCTTATCGATGCTGAACGACACCTTGTCGAACACCGGCGGCGCATCGTCGGCATAGCGCTTGTTAAGGTTGTCGACGGTGAGAAATGCTTTTTCCATTGTTCTGCCTTATTCAGTGTAGGTAACCAGCTTTTGCAGACGCGCAAACACCAGATCCAGCACCATGCCCGTCACACCGATCACCAGGATCGCGAAGATAACGCTGGTCAGTGACAGGTTGTTCCATTCATTCCAGACGAAGTAGCCGATACCGGTGCCGCCGACCAGCATCTCGGCCGCCACGATCACCAGCCACGCAATCCCCATGGAAATGCGCATGCCGGTCAGAATGGTCGGCGCCGCCGCCGGCAGGATCACAAGAAAAGCCTTGCGCAGCGGCTTGACCTCCAGCGTCTTGGCGACATTGAGCCAGTCGCGCCGTACCGACGCCACGCCGAAGGCCGTATTCATCAGCATCGGCCAGACCGAGCAGATGAAGATCACGAAGATCCCCGAGATCGACGAATCCTTGATCGTGTACAAGGCCAGCGGCATCCACGCCAGCGGCGAGATCGGTTTAAGGATCTGGATGAAAGGATTCAGCGCCCTTTGCATCAGCGGCGACATGCCCAGCAAGAAGCCCAGCGGAATCGCCACCAGCGCTGCAATCGCAAACCCCAGCCCGACCCGCGCCAGCGAATAACCGAGCTGGATGCCGATACCCTTGTCGTTGGGGCCGTTGTCGTAGAAAGGATTGGCCAGCTCCTTGCGCATGGTCTCGCCCATCTGCGCCAGCCCGGGGAAACCACTGGTCTTGACGGGCGAACTGCTGCTCTTGCCCATCAGCTTGGCGTATTCATCTTCAGCCGAGGACGAGGACGACAAAGCCGAGCCTGCTTCAATACGCGCACTCTCCTTCGGCGCCGTCGCCAGGTGCCACACCAGCAGCAGGCAACCGAAGATCGCCAGCGAAATCAGCGCAGCGCGCCAAGCAAGTTGCGAAGCAGGCTTCATCAGGTGGTCCTCTTGATGGCGAAGCTGTTGACATAGGCGTCGGCCTTGGCAGGGTCGAACTCCTTGCCCATGATCTTGTACTTGCGGTACGCGCCGTCCGGTACCGGCTGGCCGAGTTCCTTCATGTACTTCTTGGCATCGGTCAGCAGCAGCACGCGCTCGGCGATGCCCTTGTAGTCGACATCGCCCTTCACGTAGCCCCAGCGCTTCATCTGGCTCAGGATCCACACTGCCATCGAATCCCACGGCACAGGATCGAAGTCAGCACGGCCCGACACATTCTTGACGTTGCCAAGACCATCGGCGAAGCGACCGGTCAGCACCTGCTCGACCACGGTCTCCGGCTGATTGAGATACGCTGCCGGCGAAATCACTTTAGCCACCAGCGAACGGTTGGCCGGATCGCGCGCCATCGCGGCGGCAGTCAGCACTGCGCGGAACAAGGCGGCAAAGGTATTCGGATTTTGTTTGACGAAATCTTCCGACATACCAAAGGCGCAGCAAGGGTGACCGTCCCAGATTTCCTTCGACAGGATATGAATGAAACCGACTTCGTCATACACCGCGCGCTGGTTGAATGGATCAGGGCCGAGGAAGCCGTCGATGTTGCCGGCGCGCAGATTGGCCACCATTTCCGGCGGCGGCGTGACGCGGATCTGCACGTCACGATCCGGATCGATACCGTTCTCGGCGAGGTAGTAGCGCAGCAGGAAGTTGTGCATCGAATACTCAAACGGCACCGCCAGCTTGAAGCCCTTCCACTGCTTTGGATCGCGCTTGTCCTTGTGCTTCACGTGCAGCGTGATGGCCTGACCGTTAATGTTCTGGATGGTGGCAACACGCATCTGCACCGGATTGCTGCCCACGCCCATCGACATCGCCAGCGGCATCGGCGACAGGAAGTGCGAGGCGTCGTGCTCCTTGTTGATCATCTTGTCGCGGATCAACGCCCAGCCGGCAGTCTTGTTGAGCGAGACGTTGAGGCCCTGCTTCTTATAGAAACCGAGCGGATCGGCCATGATCAGCGGCGCAGCACAGGTAATGGCAATGAAGCCGATCTTGAGATCCTTCTTCTCAATCGCACCGTTCTTTTCCTGCGCCATGGCTTGCAAAGCGCCCAGCGGGAACATGCTGGCGATCGCCGCACGCGCCGTATTGACGCCGACCGCACGCAGGAAGTCACGGCGCTGCGCCGCCTGCGGGAACAACGCGCGCATCACCGACTCTTCCACCACGTCGTTGCTTAGTGCCTCGGCGTCCTGAGAACGTACCTGCGCCTGTGCATCTGCCTTGCGCTGTTGCTCATCGTCGTGCGCGGTCTGGCTGGCGTGCTTGCCGCAGGAGCAGGTATGGCCTGCGCGCTCGGCGTCGTAGGTATGGAAGATGGTGCTGTCGATTTCTTTTGGCATGGATTCCCCCGGCATGATTAGTTGACGTAACTAAGTGAAGTAACTATCGAAGTAACAACTGCTTTGTTACTTCATCATGTGCAAGGGGCTTGCCAGAGTGCGTTTTGATGTCATCGCCAGACGACGTCTTGTAGTGGAACGACTACAAGACGCTGTCAGAGCGACAACGAATTGGACAACTTAAGCGGGGAGTAGTTGATGCCGCACGGCGTACATCGCGATGCCGACATCATTGCTGGCGCCGGTCTTTTCCAGGATACGGCTGCGGTAGGTGCTGACGGTGTTGGGGCTCAGTGTCAGCTGGTCGGCGATTTCCTTGACGCTGCGCCCGGCGGCGATCAGCTGGAACACCTGGTATTCGCGATGCGACAGCGTCTCGTGCGCAGCGCGCTGGGTATTTGTGGAATGGGCGCTCAGCTCGGCGGCAAGCGTCTCGGCCATATGCGGGCTGACATACACGCCGCCGTCCGCCGCCTTGCGAATCGCCGCCACCAGTTGTTCAGTGTCGGCGCTCTTGTTCAGATAACCCGCGGCGCCGAGACGATAGCAGCGCGCCGCATATTGCTTCTCCGGATAGGTCGACAGCATCAGCACCGGCAGGCGCGGCATCTCCTGCTTGAGCTGACGCAGCACGTCCAGGCCGTCTTGCAGCGGGATGGCGATGTCCAGCAGCACCAGATCGATCGCCTCCACGCGCGCCTTGCGCAGCACTTCCGGGCCATCGGCGCACTCCGCAGCCACCTCGATGTCGGGCGTGTCGGCGAGGATCTGCTTGAGACCTTCACGCACAATGCGGTGGTCGTCACAGAGCAGGATACGGATCATTGTTTTCCTTGTTGCTACGGTTGTCTTTATTGGTACGGCACGGTCATGCCTTACGCATGGCTGTCGTTCCTCAACGGCAAGACCAGGCGCACGCGGGTGCCGCGATTGACGGCAGCATTGCCGCTTTCCGGTGCAGTCACTGCGCCTGTTGCACCAGCAACGGCGTTTTCGATGCTCAATGCGCCAGCAAAGTGCAGCGCGCGCTCACGCATGCCCATCACGCCGTAGGATTTGGGATTCGCCAGCGCCGCTGCCGGCACGCCGATGCCGTTGTCTTCCACTTCCATCAGCAGCTCATCCGGTGTCAGGCGCACCACGATCTTTGTCTCTGTTGCTTGCGAATGTTGTGCCACGTTGCTCAACATTTCCTGAAAGATACGAAACGCCGCGGTCGCCAGCGTCCCTTGCGGCGCAAAAGCCTGCGGCGAAATGTCGAACTCCACTTCGCACGGCAACTCGGTCGCTTCGGAGAACTCCTGCACCTGCCACTCCAGCGCCGCAATCAAACCCTGATGATCCAGAATGCTCGGCCGCAAGTCCGTGATGATGCGCCCGACGTTGTCCACCGCTATCTCAATCAACCGGTTCATGCTCGCACACTTGCGCGCCACCGGTTCGCGGTCGGCAACACGGCTGGCCATCCAGTTGACGTCCAGCTTCAGGGCCACCAGCAAGCTGCCGAGCTCGTCATGGATCTCGCGTGCAATCCGCGTGCGCTCATCCTCGCGCACCGAATGCGCATGCGCCGACAACTCGCGCACCTGCGTCAGCGCCGCCGACAACTCACGCGTGCGCTCCGCGACACGTTGCTCCAGCTCCGCCTTGGCGCGCTGCAACTGTTCTTCCGCCAGACGGCGCTTGGAAATATCACTGAACGTAATCACCGCCCCGCGTACCTCGCCGCCATCGATGATCTGATAGGACGAATATTCGGTCGCAAAATAAGTCCCGTTGGCGCGCCAGAAGACTTCCTGATCAACCCGGCACGACTCCCCCTTGCGGAAGGCCTTCAGGATCGGACACTCCTCTTCCGGATAGTGCTCGCCGTGTTCATGGCTGTGATGCACGAGGTCATGCATGTTCTTGCCCAGCACCTGCTCGACCGGATAACCGAGCATCTCCGCACCGGCGCGATTGATGAAAGTGCAGCGGCCTTCGAGGTCGATGCCGTAGATGCCTTCGCCGGTGGAATCGAGCAGGAGAGTGAGCTTGTCGCGCAGTAGCGTCGCGTCACTGGAACCACCCATGCCGGAATCCATTGCACTGATTGGTTTTATTTCCGTAGGGGCGAACATCTGCATTCCGTTTCCAAGAGATGGAGATCTAAGTGCAAAGGCCATGCCAGTGCTGCCCTCCTCATCGTCAAGCAAGCCCATGCTACTATCCCCGACGCTTTCAACGTGTCACCGCGTGGAAACAACGCGTCGTTATCATCGTCAACGCAGTTTTTTACGTACGCATCAATCTTTATTGGAGAAATACATGGGAGCATGGTCACACGAGTCATTCGGCAATGACGACGCCTGCGATTTTGCGTCTGACCTTCAGGAAGCCAAGGATTTATCCCTGCTTGAAGAAACACTGGACGCCGTTGTTGAAATCGGTAACGACTACCTTGAGGCGCCTGAAGCATCGAGAGCGATTGCCGCTGCCGAAATCGTCGCCAGACTGCAAGGAAATTGGGGCATACGCGACGCCTACTCGGAGACGGCAGATGCGTGGGTTGAAAAAGCCGGCCTGCGGCCTGATCCGACGCTAGTGCAAAAAGCAGATGAAGCAATCGAACGCATACTGATCGAACCGTCCGAATTATTGGAGTTATGGCAGGAATCCGAAAACAGCGATCTCTGGATGAACTCGGTCCGCGACTTGAGAAGCAGGCTTTCGCCGTAGTTATACAAAGAACAACGAACAACGAACAAAAATCAACGCCGTCTCCAACTCTCGCTGAAGACGGCGTTTTTCAATGCAGATCGCTATATTGAATCAAGGCATGTACTGCCCGCCATTCACCTCAATAATCTGCCCCGTCACATACCCCGACAATTGATCCGACGCCAGATACAGGAAAGCACCGCTGCATTCATCCGGCTCGCCGATACGGCCCATCGGAATTGTTTTGCGGAAAGCTTCAAGCTGATCCGGTGTAGTGAAGCGCTCCTGGAACGGTGTCATGATCACGCCCGGCGACACCGCATTGACGCGGATCTTGTCGGCCAATAGTTCTTTGGCCATGCCACGTGTGATAGTGCTGACGAAACCCTTGGACGCTGCATAAACCAATGCGCCAGGTCCGCCGCCATGGCGGGCTGCGACCGAGGTCACGTTGATGATGTTGCCGCCGCCCTGCTTGCGCATGACCGGGATCACGGCACGGGTGAAAGCGACCACCGAGCGGGCGTTGATCTGCACCACTTCGTCGAACAATTCGTCAGTAATCTTTTCCAGTGCTTCGCGCTTGACCAGGCTGCCGGCGTTGTTGATCAGGACGTCGATGCGGCCCAGTTGTTCGACGGCGCTGGCAACGGCCTTGTCGACGGCCTTGCTGTCGCGCACGTTGGCACCGATAGTGATCGCCTTGCTACCGCCCTTGCGGATGTCGGCTGCAACGGCTTCTGCTTCTGCTGCCGAGCTGTTGTAATGAACAACGACGTGTGCGCCCTGAGCGCCGAAGGCGCGTGCTGCTGCCGCGCCGATACCGGTGCTGGCGCCGCTGATGAAGACGACTTTACCTGCGAGATCTTGCATTGCTTTTCTCCTGAAAATAATCGAAAGGCGTAGTCCCACGCTTGCATCCAAGGTGAGCCACGTTCCGGCTCGTTTCAATCTTTTGTATTTTTGACGGCCGGACTATTTTTCTTCTGAGCAAATCGATGTCAATTGTGGCGCAATTTCAAGATGTCTGCGCCGACGCAGTAAAAACTGCCGGCGACTATATTCAGTCGTGAACCGACTCATCCTTGTTTTGCGCTGCGCCGCGGTAGGCATCGCGCACGCGGATCAGGTGCGTACGCATGGCTTCGGAAGCACGTTGCGGATCGCGGGCTTTCAGTGCAACGAGGATATCGCGATGGTCTTGCAGGCTGCGTTCCAGCGTGGCGGGAATACGCGAGGTGATGGTGCGGCTTTTCTTGCCAAGCAAGTAAAGGCTGCCGGCGATGCTTTGCAGGAAAGGATTGTCGCAGGCTTCGATGATGGCTTCGTGGAATTCCACATCGGCGGCGGCAAAGGCGGCCGGGTCGCTGAGCAGACGTTCTTCGTCTTCGACATTGCGGGAGAGACGATCCAGTTCTTCTTGTGCCATGTGCGTGGCGGCTAATGCGGCGACGCCGGTCTCAATGATCAGGCGCGCATCGAACAAGGCTTCGAGCGTACCTGCGTTGAGGTCGATGATCATTTCCAGCGGCTCGAGCAGTTCGCGCGTTTCCAGCTTGCCCACGAAGGTGCCTTCACCCTGACGGATGCGCAGCAAACCCAGCAAGGCCAGACCGCGGATCGCTTCGCGCACGGCCGGACGACCAACGCCTAGCATGGCAGCGAGTTCGCGCTCGGGAGGAAGCTGCTGACCGGGCTTGAGCAAGCCGCTGCGGATCATGGTGAGCAAGCGCTGCGCGACTTGTTCTGAAATGGATTTTTGTACGATGGGATCGAAGGACATGGAGTCTGCTGGGGTACCTGAGTTTGCTTGAGTTTGCCTGCGTCTGCTTGTTATATCACCAGGCCGCGAAAATGCGAGCGACTGGTAAGACCTTTGGGTATGCAGAGAATAGGTGCGGCCCCAAGCCCTGTCAAGCGAGGACTTTCCGCAATGGTCAAACCATTTCATGTATCGTCGTTATCATTGAGACAATGCCTGATCAGCGACGCCGTCGTCTCCTTCTCGGCACTCTCGTCAGCAACGATGTAGTCCACAACATAGGCATCGATTTACACACCGATACAAACCCGGCATCCGAATTCGGCTAGCATGGCTTTTTGTGTCCAGACACCACGTCATGCCCGCCAATACCCAGCAGTCCTTCCCTCCCAAATCGTCCCGGCCGGATCTGGTCAACGGCCCCATCGCCAAAACCTTGCTGATGTTTGCCTTGCCGGTACTGGGCAGCAATATCCTGCAATCGCTCAATGCCTCAGTCAATGCCATCTGGGTCGGACACTATCTTGGCGAAGCGGCGCTGACGGCGACGTCCAACGCCAACATCATCCTGTTCTTCCTGCTCGGCGTGGTGTTCGGCATCAGCATGGCGACGACGATTCTGGTCGGGCAATCTATTGGCGGGCGTGACATCAACCGGGCCAAACGCGTGGTTGGCACCGGTGCGACCTTCTTTGCAACGCTGTCGATTCTGGTGGCGGCGGCAGGTTATATTTTTACACCGCATATTCTGGCAATGATGCAGACGCCTGCCGACGCGGCGCCCTATGCGATTGCCTACCTGCGCATCATCTTCATCGCACTGCCGATGATGTATTTCTATAACTTCATGATGATGACCTTGCGCGGTGCAGGTGACTCGCGCACGCCGTTCTATTTCATGCTGTTGTCGGTGGGGCTGGATATCGCGCTCAATCCGCTGCTGATTTTCGGACTCGGCCCTGTACCGGCGATGGGCATTGCCGGTTCGGCGCTGGCAACACTGATCGCGCAATCCGGCAGTTTGCTGCTGATGATCGCTTTCCTGTATCGCCGCAAGCATTTCCTTGCCTTGCATAGCAATGAGCTTAACTATCTCAAGCCGGATCTAACCATCCTGCGCGCGCTGGTGCTCAAAGGTTTGCCGATGGGACTTCAGATGCTGGTGATCTCTTCGTCGGCACTGGTGATGATCAGCCTGGTCAATGGATATGGCTCGCAGGTAACGGCAGGTTATGGCGTGACGTCGCAGCTGTGGACGTACGTGCAGATGCCGGCGCTGGCGCTGGGTGCGAGCGTGTCGTCCATGGCGGCGCAGAACATTGGCGCGGGCCG
>Ga0105240_10015976_pt1 | contig 10177 bp, 9 predicted proteins | sample KBSC54metaG_FD_80426 | JGI IMG/M metagenome (GOLD analysis project Ga0105240, IMG submission 80426) | Corn rhizosphere microbial communities from Kellogg Biological Station, Michigan, USA - KBS C5-4 metaG | ecosystem: Host-associated > Plants > Roots > Rhizosphere > Soil | place: Michigan, USA... | reverse complement strand
ACGGCCTTGCAAGCCAAAGCGCCGGGGGCATCGCGCTGGTTCATTACGTTGCCGGCCGAACGCAGCACCGCCTTGCGCATCGGCTGGATCTCCCCGCCACCGAAAGATGCACCGCCGAAGACGCGCGGCAAGTTCACGTCGCAGATCATTGATCCGCTGACCGGCGACAAAATGCCGGACGTGCGCGAGACGCGCGGCGGCGAATTCCTCTATCGCCTGCATTTTGATCTGCACTACATGCCGCCGCTGTGGGCGCGCTGGATCGTCGGCTTCTGCGCGATGTTCATGCTGGTGGCGATCGTCAGCGGCGTCATCACCCACAAGCGCATCTTCAAGGACTTCTTCACCTTCCGTCCCAAGAAAGGTCAGCGCTCCTGGCTTGACGCGCATAACGCCACCGCCGTGCTGGCCCTGCCCTACCATCTGATGATCACCTACACCGGGCTGGTAACGCTGATGTTCATGTACATGCCCTGGGGCATACAAACCGCTTACAAAGGCAATCAGGACAGCTTCTTCGCGGATGTTTTCCCGAGCGCCAAGAATGGCAAGGCGGCCGGCAAGCCGATGCCGCTGACGCCGCTGCAACCGCTGCTGGCGCAGGCCGAACAACGCTGGCATGGCATGCATGCGGTGGGCATCACGATCAATCATCCCGGCGATGCCAACGCGACCATCCAGATCCGCCGTGAAGAAGAAAAAGGCTTGAATTACATCCAGCCGAGCGTGCAATACAACGGCGTCACCGGCGCACTGATCAGCGCCGACGGCGAAGACATCGGCGGCGCCAACGCGACACGCGGTGTGCTGTACGGCTTGCACATCGGCCACTTCGCCAATCCGTTGCTGCGCGTATTGTTCTTTCTCTGCGGCCTGGCGGGCTGCGCCATGGTGGCGACCGGTGCATTGCTGTGGGCCGTGAAGACGCGTCAGAGTCATGCAAAGAAGCTGGCGCAAGGCGGCCACATCGGAGCGGGATTTGGATTGCGACTGGTGGAAGCGCTCAACATCGGCGCCATCGCCGGTCTGCCGATCGCCTTCGCCGCCTATTTCTGGGCCAACCGCTTGTTGCCGGTGGCGATGGAAAAACGTCCCGACGCCGAAATGAACTGGTTCTTCATCGCCTGGGGCATCGCCGCCGTGCTGGCGCAGATCCGCCCCGACCGCCGCATGTGGCAATGGCAATTGTGGGTCGGCGCCCTGCTCTTCATGGGCATCCCGGTGCTGAATGTGTTCACGACCTCGTCGCATCTGGGTGTGACGCTGTTCATGGCACAAGGCCCGTGGCCAGTCGCCGGATTCGATCTCACGGTGCTGGCGCTGGGTATCGGCCTGGCCTTTGCAGCCTGGCATCTGGGACGCAAGAAGAAAGCGGTAAAGAAGATTGGCAAAGCGCATTCGCACAACGATGCCGACAATGCGAATGACGCCAAATTGCAGGAGGCGGCATGATGAACTTCCTCCCCCTGCCTTTTCTGGCGACACTGTCGCTTTCCTACAGCGCGTGGGTGGCGCTGAGCCTGGCGATGGATCGCCACTACGCCGACATCCACGGCCGTGGCACCGAGCCGAGCGCACTGCTGCGCAAACGCGGCCGCTGGCTCGGCACGCTGGCACTGACGGTCGCCTTCATCGTCTGTGTGCGCGACAGCGGCTGGGGTATCGGGCCTGTGACCTGCCTCGGCACCATGACCATCGCCGCCCTGCTCCTCGTGCTGCAGCTTTGCTATGCGCCGCGTTCGGTGCTGCGGACCGGCAAGCCGGCATTGGTGCTGGCCTTGCTCCTGACGCTGGCGACGGCTTTTAGCTGATCGCTGATTTCACGCAGGTGTCGCCGTGCCCGGATCAACGGCGCGCTGCCGTCCCAGCCACAACACCTGCGCCGTCGCGCCCACCACAAACAGCAACACCAGCGCACCGGTCAGCATCTTCAGCAGCGGATCTTCGGCATTCACAAAGAACGGTGCACCGACCGGCAGGCGTGTACCCGTCTCGGTCAGCGCCGGAATGAAATGGAACAACACTGTGGCTGAATACGCCACCATCTCCACATAGACGCTGCGACGACCAAACCACGTGGTCTTGATGGCTGCCTGCGCGATGCCCAAGGTAATCAAGGTGATGATCGCGAGCACGTGCGGCTTGCCGAAACCGCCGTGCTGAAAAATACCCAACGACGTCAGGCAGGTCAGCACCGTCGCGTGCACATACAGTCGCCCCGCCCCGGTGGCGTAAAGGATGCGGTGTTCGCGTGCGAGAATGATGAGAGCGGTGACGACAGCGACCAGAGCGATGGCCGTGTGGATGATGCCGAGCGAGGTTAATCCGAGCATGTCTTTCTCCTTCTTGTCATGTGGCTAAGTGGCTGATGAAAAAATGCCGTCCATACGATCCATCTGCACGGATCAATGAAGGACGCATTCTCACTACTGGCTACAACACTACAAATCAGGACTTACAAAGACGGTGATGCTGAATGACTGTTCCATACAAGCGCTTGCCTGGGCAACGCAGCCACTCACTGACGAACGATGGGCTGCAGGCGCCAATGTGTGGCAAGTACGCATCATTGAGCGAACAGCCACAGGAACCACAAGCTCCTCACCGGATTGCATTTTCAATAACACTTTAGGATGAAGTTGACACATTCCTGTGTCTCCTCATCGGTCGCAAAGACCGACTTGTCCGTTATCGCGTAATCGATGACGGACTTTTTTCGTGGGGCCGCATCTGCTTTCAACGCTGCTTGCAACGCCGCCATCAGAATGAGCGCATGACTCTCACTGTGACGTAAGGCAGGCGCTCAGTGGCGGCAGAGGCGCGCGCGCTGTGCAGGCGATGCAAGGTGATCTGATTGACTTCCGCGTGGCTGCCGGCGATGTGGTCGGTTATGAGTCTGACAGCTTCATCTCCGGCGCGGGCGTCGATTTGCGCAAGGATAGCAGCATGTTCCTCGTAGGTCGATCCCACACAATCGCCGTACACAAAATCAAGCCGCCGCACGATGCGGATGCGATCGGTGAGACGGTCGAAGGCGCTGGCCATTTCCTGATTGCCGGTGGCGCGCACCAGCGTCTGATGGAAACATTCGTCCAGTGCGGCAACCGCGCGGCCGTCGGTCAGACGTTGTTCCGGCGGTACGCACCAGTCCGCTTTCAGCGCGTTGATCTGCGCCATGTCGATGCTGCGTTTTCCCGCTTCCGGCGACGCGCACAGTCGTGTGACGGCATGCACTTCGATCAGCTGGCGCAACTCATACAAGTCGGCGAAGCGTTTGAAATCCATCGGCACGACTTCCCAGCCGCCGCGCACATATCCCTGCATCAGGCCGTCGCTTTGCAAGCGTTGCAAAGCCTCGCGCACCGGTGTGCGCGAGACCTTGAAGTAAGCCGCGACTTCGGTCTCGGTCACCTGGTCGCCGGGCAGGAGACGCATTTCAAAAATGTCTTCACGCAAACGCGCGTAGACATACTCCGGCAAAGAGGCCTTGACCGGCTCTTCGGCGACGCTGTCGGACTGCGTCAGTGACGGATCGGGTGAGGCATGCATGAGCGGCGTGGCCTTATCAATAGGGATGGGTCTACCAGGCAGCGACGCAGCCGTCGGTGCGCGGCTCGGTACCGCCGCATAGCACACCGTTGGCATCGCGCCAGATGATCTGGCCGCGTCCGAAACCGAGCTGATTGCCCGACCAGCTGACCTGATGACCAAGACCGGCCGGACCCAAGCCGCGGAACAAATGTTCTGCCGTGGTGTGTTCGATGCTGACCTTGTTGCCGCTTTCCCATTCCCAGCGCGGTGCGTCCAGCGATGCCTGCGGATTGAGGCCGAAGTCGACCGTGTTCATCACCATCTGCACGTGGCCTTGTGGTTGCATGAAACCGCCCATCACGCCGAACGGACCGATGGCCTGGTTGTCCTTGGTCAGGAAGCCGGGGATGATGGTGTGATACGGACGCTTGCCCGGTGCCAGGCAATTTGGATGCGCGGCGTCGAGCGTGAAATTGTTGCCGCGGTTGTGCAGCGAAATACCGGTACCCGGCACCACCAGACCAGAGCCGAAACCCATGTAGTTGCTTTGAATGAAGGACACCATGTTGCCTTCGTTGTCGGCCGTGCACAGATACACAGTACCGCCGCGTGGCGGATCGCCTGCGACCGGCAAGGTGGCGTGCGTGCCGATCAGCTTGCGGCGCTCGTCCGCATAGGCATCCGACAGCAAATCCTTGACCGAGACGCGCATGTGATCAATGTCGGCGATGTGCGCCAGACCGTCGGCATAGGCCAGCTTGATCGCTTCGATCTGGCGGTGATAGGTTTGCAAGGTGTCGCGTTCGCTGAAGTCGAATCCCTTCAACATGTTCAGCGCCAGCAAGGCCACCAGGCCATGGCCGTTTGGCGGAATTTCCCAGACGTCGTAACCGCGATAATTGGACGAGATCGGATCGACCCATTGCGGACGATAGTTGGCCAGATCCGCCACGTCCATGTAGCCGCCCGCAGCGCGGATGAAGGCGGCGGTCTTCTCGGCCAGCGCACCCTGATAGAAGCTGCGTGCGTTGTCGTCGGCAATCGATTGCAGCGTGGTGGCGTGACCTTGCGAACGCCAGATTTCACCGGCCTGCGGTGCGCGGCCAAGGCTACCAGTTGCATCCAGTGCGCCAAAGGTATCGAACCACGATTTGAAATGCTCTTCCTTGAACTCGCGTGTGAAGGTCTTGTAGGCCTGTTGCCATGCAAACGCCACCACCGGCGAAATAGGGAAGCCGTCCTGCGCCAGGCTGATGGCACCGGCCATCGAACGCGACAGAGGCATGCGGCCAAAACGTTCAGCCATGGTGACCCAGGCCGACGGCGTGCCGGGCACGGTGACGGGCAGGGCGCCGTACTTCGGCACTTCCTTGTGACCGGCGGCGGTCAGTTTATCGAGCGACATCGCCATCGGCGCCGGGCCGCTGGCGTTCAATCCATGCAGTTGTCCCTTGTGCCAGATCAGTGCGAACGCGTCGCCGCCGATACCGTTGGCAGTTGGCTCCACCACGGTCAATGCGGCAGCGGCGGCGATGGCCGCATCGATGGCGTTGCCGCCCGCTTGCAGCACTTGCAGACCGGCTTGTGCAGCCAGCGGCTGCGAGGTCGCGACCATGCCGCGATTGGCAAAGACCGCGCTGCGGCGCGAAGCGTAGGGATAGTGGTTGGCGTTGAAGGTTGGCATAGGATGCTTTCGTATTTTCTGGTCGTGACGAATGAAAAAGTTTAACGATACAAATGACAGGCAACGTATTCGCCCGGTGCGGTTTCGACGCGGGGAGGTGTTTCAGTCTTGCAGACATCCATGCAAGACGCGCAGCGCGGATGAAAATGGCAGCCGGTCGGCGGCGACGCCGGATTGGGAATACCACCCTTGAGCACGATGCGTTCGCGCACCTGATCGGGATGCTCACGCGGGATCGCCGACAGCAATGCCTGTGTGTACGGATGCTTGGGCGCGCTGTAGACGCTCTCGCAGCTGCCGTATTCGACCATGCGGCCGAGATACATCACGCCGATGCTGTCGCTGACATGACGGATCACGGCGAGATCGTGCGAGACAAACAGGTAGGTGAGGGCGAAGTCCTTTTGCAGTGCTTGCAAGAGGTTAAGAATTTGCGCCTGAATCGATACGTCGAGCGCCGATACGGCCTCGTCGGCAACCACCAGTTTCGGCCGCGTGATGATCGCGCGCGCAATGCCGACGCGCTGACGCTGGCCGCCGGAAAACTCATGCGGATGACGACTGGCGTAGGCCTGATTCAAACCCACGACGTCGAGAATCTCGGCGACCTTGCGCTTGCGCGTGGCGCGGTCGAACAAGCCGTGCACGATCAATGGCTCTTCCAATACTTCGCCGATGGTCATGCGCGGATTGAGCGAGGCGAAGGGATCCTGAAACACCATCTGCATGTTGCGCCGCATGCTGCGCAGGGCAGAGGAGGGCATCGTGGAAATCTCTTCGCCCATGAAGTTGACGCTGCCGGCAGTCGGTTCGATCAGGCGCAGCACGCTGCGGCCGGTGGTCGACTTGCCGCAGCCGGATTCGCCGACCAGGCCGAGGGTCTTGCCTTCCTCAATGGAGAACGAGACATCGTCCACCGCCTTGACCGGCGGTGCGCCGCGCTTGCTGGAAGCGAAATGTTTTTTCAGTCCGGAGACCTGGAGCAGGGGAGCAGTCATCACAGCCTCTTCAATTCGGATACCAGCAACGCGCCAGATGGCCATCGCTCACTTTGTCGAGCGTCGGCGCATCGGTGATGCAGCGCTCTTGCGCCTTCGGACAACGCGCAGCAAAGCGGCAGCCGAACTCCACCGAGCCCGGCAGCGGCACCGAGCCGGGAATCGCTTCCAACGGCTCGCCGGGCGTGGCATCAAGGGCAGGGCGGGCGCGCATCAGCGCTTGCGTATAGGGATGGGCGAGCGCGTCGAACAACTCGCGCACGCTGCTTTGTTCGACTACCTGGCCGGCATACATGACGACCACGCGATCGCACATCTCCGCCACGACGCCGAGATCGTGCGTGATCATCAGAATAGCCGTGCCATGCTCGCGCTTGAGCTCGCGCATGAGGTCAAGAATCTGCGCCTGTATCGTCACATCCAGCGCCGTCGTCGGCTCGTCGCAAATCAGCAGGCCCGGATTGCACAACAAAGCCATGGCGATCATCACACGCTGGCGCATGCCGCCCGACAGGCTGTGCGGGTAGATGATCGCCATGGCTTTGACCAGTTGCTCAGCGCGCGGCAAACCCACGCGTTGCAGCATGGCGATGACTTGCGCGTCGATCTGTTTGCGGTTGAGATCGCTATGCACGCGCAACATCTCGCGCAGCTGATCACCGATGCGATGCAAGGGGTTGAGCGAGGTCATCGGCTCCTGGAAGATCATCGCGATCTCTTTGCCGCGCATACCACGCAAGGTTGCGTCGTCGGCTTCCAGCAGATTGTTGGCGGCGATGCCGTCGTTGTAATTGATGGCGCCGCTGAGTTGTGCTTTGCTGGCCAGAGGAAACAGCCGCAGGATCGACAGTGCGGTCACGCTCTTGCCGCAGCCGGACTCACCGAGCAGGCCGACGGTTTCATTGGCTCCGACAGAAAACGAGACACCGTCAACAGGCGCGACACGCTTGCCGTTGCGGACGAATTCAACTTTGAGATTATTGACTTCCAACATGGCCGGTTCTCTTTAACGGTATAACTTTGGATCGAACACTTCACGGATGCCGTCGCCGAGCAAATTGAAACCCAGCACCACCGCAAAGATCGCCACACCCGGCCACAGGGCCAGCGTCGGATTGGTATTCAGATAGCCTTGTGCGATGTGCAGCATCGAGCCCCAGCTTGGGTCTTCCGGTTTGGCGCCGAGGCCGAGATAGGACAAGCCCGCTTCGGCGATGATTGCGGAACCCATGGCGAAGGTCGCCTGAATCACCAACGGCGCCATCGCGTTCGGCAACACATAGCGCCACATGATGCGCATGTGCCCGGCGCCGACAGAGCGCGCCGCCATGACGTAATCGAGATTGCGGATGCTCAGCGCCTGACCGCGTGCAAGGCGGATGAAGGCCGGCGCAAAGCCGATGCCGACTGCCACCATGGCGTTGTAGAAACCACCGCCCAAAGCCGCTGCCAAGGCCAGTGCAAGAATCAGCGAAGGGAAGGCCTGCAGCGCGTCGACCACGCGCATCACCACCCACTCATCCCAGAAGCCGCGAAAGTAGCCGCTGGCAATGCCGATCGGCACGCCGACGCAAAACGCCAGGCCGACAGCGATCAGCGCCGCTTGCAGCGAAATGCGCGCACCGTACAGCATGCGTGAAAAGATATCGCGGCCCAGATCGTCGGTGCCCATCCAGTGCATCGCGTCCGGACCGGACAACAGGTTGCCGTAGTCCTGATCGAAGATCGGGTCATTGGTCGCCAGCAGCGGTGCGAAGATCGCAACCAGCACCAGCAGCAGGATGATGGCCGCGCCGACCACAGCCAGACGGTTGCCGGCAAAACGGCGCAAGCCGACGAAACGTTGCTGGCGCGGCAGGGCCTCGGCTGCTACACCGGCTACCGCAGCTGCACCATTTTTCTTTGCGATGGTTTGATCCATGTCTGTCCTCATTTCGCGATGCGCGGATCGATGATGCTGTACAGCACATCCACCACCAGATTGACGATCACCACCATCAGTGCCGCCGCCAGCACACCCCCCTGCACCATGACGTAGTCGCGCTGGAAGATGGCATCAACGATCATCTTGCCCATGCCGGGAATACCGAAAATGCTCTCGGTAATCACCAGTCCCCCGAGCAGACCCGACACCATCAGGCCACTGGCCGTCACCACTGGAATCAACGCATTGCGCAACGCGTGGCCGATCACGACTTGCCAATCCCTGAGGCCTTTGGAGAAGGCGGTGCGGATGTAATCTTCATTGAGTACTTCGAGCAGGCTGCTGCGCACCATGCGCATCAGGATCGCCGATTCGCGCAAGCCGGTCGCCAGCACCGGCATGCACATCGCCGCCAGATTGCCGCGCCAGTCTTCCGTGAACGGCACATAGCCCGAAGCCGGCAGCCAGCCGAGTTTGACCGCGAACAGGATGATGAACATCATGCCCAGCCAGAAGTGCGGCACCGACATGCCGAACAGCGCCACCAGCGTGCTGAAATAATTGGCGATGCCGCGTGGACGTACCGCCGCCATGATGCCGGCCGGCACCGCGATCAGGATGCCGACGGCAAAACTGCCGAGCGCCAGTTCAATCGTCACCGGCAGGCGCTGCATCAGCACGTCGATGACCGGCGTGCGGTCGATGAAAGAGCGGCCCAGATCGCCATGCAGCACGCCGCCGAGCCAGCGCCCGTATTGCATGTATAGCGGATCGTCGAGACCGAGTTGCGCGCGCAATGCCAGCGCGGCTTCGGGCGTGGCTTCCTGGCCGAGAATGGCGGTCACCGGATCGCCCGGCAGGATCGCCAGCAGGGAAAAGATCACCATGCTGACCAGCAGCAGGGTGGGGATGACCAGCAGGATGCGTTTAAGTAATGGGGACATGGGCAGCAGCGCCGTGACAAATTGGAACGTTCATTGCAAGCATCACACCGCCGTCGCCCCGACGAAAGTCAGGACAACGGCCAATGAAACATGCCTTACTTCGCCAGCGTCGCCGTGCGGATCACGCCATCCGGCACATACCGGAAACCCTTGACCGCCTTGGAGATGCCGAACAGCACGTTGTCGTGGTTCAGATAGATGTAGGGCACATCCTTCACCAAAATCTGCATGGCCTGATCATAGACTGCCTTGCGCTTGGCCTCATTGCCTTCCAGGCGGGCCTGCTGCAGCAAGTCGTCGACTTCCTTGGTGCCGTACTTCGAGTAGTTCAGTGAACCGTTGGTGACGACGAAGTCGTAGACGTTCTGATCCGGATCGGGACGACCGCTCCAGCCGACGAACAAGCCTTCATAAGTGCCGGCTTTGCCCGACTCGATCTGGGTCGCCAGCTCGGCTTTTTCCAGCGTGACGGTGATGCCCGCTGGACGCAGCATGCCCTGAATCATCTGACCGACTTGCGACTCGTACGGCGTGGTCGGCAGCGTCAGCTTGAAGCTGAAACCGGCTTCTTTGCCGGCGGCCTTGAGCAAGGCCTTGGCGCGTGCAACATCGACCTTCGGCGGTGTGTCGGCATCGCCGTGCGCAAACTGCGCCTTGCTGAACGGCGAATGGCTGGCGGCGACGGCGCCGTTGTAGACAACCTTGGCAATAGCGTTGCGGTCGATCAGGATATCGACGGCCTCACGCACTTCCTTCTTGTCGAACGGCGGCTTGGACGTATTCAGATAAAAACCGCGGAAACCCAGCGAAGGCTTGTTGATAACGGCGTACTTGGCGCCGGCTTCGATGTTGGTGATTTCCTTGTACGGAAAACGGTTGGTGATATCGACCTGGCCGCTGCGCAGGTTGTTGAAGGCGACATTGACGTCGCTCATGATCTTGTAAGTCACGCCGTCGGCTTTGGGCAGACCGGCTTGCCAGTAGTGCGGGTTCTTTTCCAGCGTGATGGTGGCGCCTTTGAGTCGGCCCTTATAGATGAAGGGGCCGGTGCCGACCGGATTGTTGACGTAGTCGTCGCCGAATTTCTTCACTGCGT
>Ga0105240_10015972_pt1 | contig 10178 bp, 5 predicted proteins | sample KBSC54metaG_FD_80426 | JGI IMG/M metagenome (GOLD analysis project Ga0105240, IMG submission 80426) | Corn rhizosphere microbial communities from Kellogg Biological Station, Michigan, USA - KBS C5-4 metaG | ecosystem: Host-associated > Plants > Roots > Rhizosphere > Soil | place: Michigan, USA... | reverse complement strand
GGAGGACGGAGCGGCGTGCGTGGTCGACGATGAAGCTTTCGCCCATGAGCCAGCCGATGGTGATGCCGTCCTGGAAGAGCGAGTTCATCCAGGGATAGGGGTGCGGATTGTTGGGCGAGGTTGAACCGTACACAGTGTTGCAGCCCGTGTGCGCGGCCATGGCCATTACAGACATTCCATTCGCCAGGCGGCCGTCGATCGGTTGCAGCGACTTGTGATTGAATGCCTCGGTGAGCAGAACCGCGGCGATGGCTTCAACCAGCTGCGCATCGGTGATGGGGCCGTTCGCCTCTTCGTACGCGGCGATACGGGCGTGGGTATCTTCCGTCCGTTCGCCGCCGAGTCCGAGGATGAGGTGCGCAATGGTCTGACGAAGGGTTGCGTACTCTTCGGGGTTCGCGGCCTTGAGGGCCTCGAGCTTGGCGACGCCGGTCTTTTCGAGCTCGCCTGCCTTGGCGACGAAGCGATCGGCCTTGGCGTGGTAGACCGGGCGCATGTAAGCCTCGGTTACCGCAGCGATGGAGCGGAGCACGCTCTTCTCACCGCACCCTGCGCAGGCGCCGTCACCCGCTACGAGAGCGTCGTAGTTAGTTCGCACCATGAGCATGTTGCGGAGTGTGGCAGTCTTCGAGTCGGCCGGGTTCGCGCTGTTGAAGAGGCCAAGGTATTTCTGCGCAGTGTCGGGCAGCTGATTGAGGAAGGCGGTGCCGGTTTCGTGCTCGGCGTTGACCTCCTCGGTTTCCTTCACCATCTTCAGCGCTTCGTGATCGCCGCAGGCGGTGACGCACGCAGCGCAGCCTTTGCAGAGATCGCTGACGAAGATGGAGAAGATGCCGCCGGAGCCGGGCGCTTTGCGCTCGGGCGAGGAGAAGATGGCGTTGACCTTCTGATAGGCCATCGGCACCTTGTCAATGATCGAGTAGAACTGCGTCTTCGCTTCAGCGGAGAAGCCGTCAACGGACTCGGTGACTTCGCGGATGATCTTCGGCAGCGGCGTGCCCTGCTTGATTTCGGCAAGCATGCGGGCGCGGGTCTGCTTCTCGATCTCAGGAAGCTTCTCGAGCATCTTGGCGCGCTCGGCGGGAAGACCAACGTAGCGCGAGACTGCGGTCCTCAAGAGCGTGCTGAGATCCTGCGAGGTGTTGGGCAGTGCTGTGTCGGGGCAAACCGAGATGCACTCCATGCACTGCGTGCAGTTCTCGGGGATGTAGAGCGGCGTTTCGCGGCGGGCGACGTACTTGGATGCGGTGTCGCCCGTTGCTGCTGCGATCACGCCCATAGCTGCAAGCGGAGTTGCAGGCTGGTCGTAGCCGAGATTCGAACGGAACTCCGAGTCGAACATCGAGATGGTCGCAACCGGCGGACGAGCGGACTGTCCGGTGGGAGGCGGTGTGGAACGGCAACCGCTGACGGTGCAGCTTTCGCCGGCGCCGGCTTCAGCAAATGCAGGAACAGGCTCGAGGATCGGAAGCAGCGCTGCGCCACGGAGCGAGGAGTGATCGGTAGCGTTCAACTCGCCGATCTTGATTTCCTTGACGAGTTCGAAGCCCTGCGTCATCACTTCCATGTTCGAGTTGACGACGCCTTCGCCAAGCTTGCCGAACTTCTTCACGTACTGCTTGCGGACGACGTCGCGATACTGCTCGCTGGTGATGCCGAAGTCCTGGAGCAGCGGACTGACCGCGAAGAACGCCCCGAGGAAGGCGTTGCCCTGCATGCGGAGCTGGAGATCAGCGCGATCGGTAGCCTTGCGGGCGATTTCGAAGCCCGGCAGCGTGTATACGCGGATATTCTTTTCGATGATCTGCTTGCGCGCCCATTGCGGCAGGTTCTCCCATGCGCGCTCGCCTTCTGCGTCGGACTCCCAGATGAGAGCGCCGCCGGGCTGGATGCCGTCGAGCGGATTGCAGTGGGTGAAAGCCTTGGGATCGCAGCACAGAACAGTGGTCACATGGCGCAGATCGCAGTTGACGCGGATGCGATCCTTTGCGGCGACCATGAAGTAGCTTGTCGGCGCGCCCTTTTTCTCGGAGCCGTACTTGGGGTTGGCGCTGACGTGAATGACTTCCTTCGGATTTCCTTTGTCGTCAACCAGGCCGTCGCGCTCGTAGAGCAGATCGTTTAGATCGCCGAGAATGGCGCCGAGGTTCTTACCGGTCGTGATGGCGCCCCATCCGCCGATGGAGTGGAAGCGAACGGCGACTGCGCCTTCCGGAAGGAGCGAAGGCATTTCGTCGGCGATGACCGCGTAGGGGTGGTCGATGCCGAGGACGAAGAAGTTGGCGCCGTCTGCTGCGGTCTTGCCGTCTTTGCGGGCGCGGCCCTGGGTGGCGTATTCATATGCGCCGATGATGTGCTCAGGGCGGAAGTCGCGCGAGCCGAGGCCGTAGCTGCCGCCAAATATGCTGGGCAGCTCGCTGGGCGAGATCGCGGGTAATCCTTCGGCTGCCGGATGGCCTTCGTACTGGACGGCCTTGGAAAGGGCGGTGCGGATGTCGCGGCCGAGCGGGTTATCGCCGGACAGAGCTTCGTCAGTCCGCTCGAGGATAATGACGTTCTTCTTGCCCTTGAGGGCAGCGACGATGGCTGCTTCAGGGAAGGGACGAATGACGTTGACGTGAATGGAGCCGACCTTTACGCCCTTGGTTTCGCGCAGGTAGTCGACAGCGGCTTCGATGTTTTCAGCGGCGGAGCCGAGGGAAACGAAGACGGTGTCGGTGTCGTCGCACTTGTACTGCGTGACGAGGCCGTAGTAGCGGCCCGTGAGGTCGCCGAAATCTTTGTATGCAGCTTCGAGGAACTCGAGAATCGGCTCGGCGAAGTTGTTCCTGCGCGCGATGATGCCGTTCATGTAGTGTTCCTGGTTCTGAACGGGGCCAAGGAGGACCGGGTTAGAGAGGTCCATCATCTTGGGAACGCGGCGGCGGGTGGGCCCGAAGAGAACGCGCTGCGCTTCCGTCGGACAGTCGATCACGTCTTCCGGCGAGCCAAGGTACTCGCGGATCAGCTCGGACTCGTGCTTGTAGAAGGTGCGCTCGAGGTGGCTGGTGAGGAAGCCATCCATGATGTTCATGCCGGGCGTGAGCGAGAGCTCGGTGACACGGCGGAGGATGAGGGCCTGGTCGGCCGCCTGCTGGGCGTCCTTGCCGAAGAGCATGATCCAGCCGGTATCGAGCGCGCCGTAGATGTCGTCATGTCCACAGTGGACGTTGAGGGCATGCTTGGTGAGAGCGCGGGCGCCGACCTCGAGCACCATCGTGGAGCCCTTGCCGGGTGCGTGGTAGTACTGCTCGACCCCGTAGACCACGCCCTGGCCTGAGGTGAAGTTGACTACGCGCTTGCCGCAGACGGAGTGCGCGATGGCGCCGCCCTGGGCTGCGTGCTCGCCTTCGGTCTCGATGGCGATGGTGTTCTTGCCGAAGACGTTCAGGTTTCCCTCAGCATAGGCCTGCTGGAAGAGCTCGCCGCCTTCGGTGGAAGGCGTGATGGGGTAGAAGACGCCGGCATCGGCGATGCGGGTCTCTGTGTGATACGAAACGAGCTGGTTTCCGTTGGCTGTGACCCGGATTCCGGGATAGCGAGCAGCTTCTGACATTTGTGTCCCCTCCATGGGTGGCCGCCTCGTCACAGGGGCCCTGATGATCTGAAATCGTTTCCGCGCGGCGGGCGTGGGTTCAAGGGCCCAGCTCCGCGACGGTCAAAATCGTTTCTCCAGCGTCAAGTTGAGCGCTTGGAAAGATGGTTCCGGTGGCCGCTGTCAGGCTGCGGTTTCGATTCAATCCCTTGTTAAGTTCAATAGCCAGAATGAAAGCGCGTGAGGTACCCAAGGGGGAGTGGCCCCGAATATGGCATATAGATAAGTATGCACCCGCAGTGCGGTACGGTGTATCACTGTGTACCAGCGTGTGGTATTGGGGCATGGGTCGATTGGGGTCGAGGAGAGAGGGCACCAACTGCCAGTATTTCCGGCAGTTGGTGGTCGATGCATCGATGGATGGAAGGGGTTTGCTTGTACTTACTTGGCGGAGGCAGGTGGAAGATAGCTCAGCTCCGGCTGGAACCGGTATTCGTTCACCTCGGATTGGATGATCAGAGGCCTGACCTTGCCCAGCAAAGCCTTATAACCGTCTTTGCCGAGAGCCTTTTCTATCCCGAACGGCTCATCCAGCGCTGCCCAGTTGTCCATGGCGATGACGGAGGTGACCTGGGTGTTTGGTGCGCCGTACTTGGTCTCTGAGAACAGGTACGTGGTCAAGCCGCCCTTTTTCGCAGCCGGAAGCACGTCTGACTTTATGAGATCCAGATAGTCCTGGTACTTGTCAGCGCGGATCTGGGTGGTCAGAACACGGACCATCTTCGGCATCTCCATGCTGGTCTGAGGCAGGCTCAGATCGGGCTGGATCACATCAATGGTTCTGCGCCAACTCGACGCGCAATCGACCATTCGGGTCTGCAGTCTGGCCAGATCAGCGGCGTCGTCTTTTGTGGCTGAGTCGGCGCCTTCATCGAGTTCGGACCACTTGTTGTGATACGAAACGATTGCATATTCGCGGGGTCCGGTCAGGGAGAGCCAGACGGAGCTGTAGCGGGTGGAATTGTCTTTCTTCATCAGGGCATGAACTTCTTTGACTTCGGCCTGAAAGTCGCCGATGCGGTCTGGCTTCACGGTGACGAAGGTGATGCTTCGGATGTTGCCGGTCTGAGCAGACGCGGTTGCTGCGAGCGCCGCGAATGCCAACGCGATCAATGATCGACAGGCGATACTGCCCGGATTAGCTTTCATGGATTCCCTCCTTGGTGCAAGCCGGGGTATGGGATGCCCCAGCTTTCGAGGTCCGGAGTTTCAGCCGAACGTTATCTTGCTGAAGACAGCGGCGAAAACGCGTTTCCGCGCGGATGTCTTCGACCATCAGCAGAGTCTCTCAACCAGTGGGGGAAGGTGTGATCGGCGAAGTATACATGCGGCCGCTATGAGTTGACTGCAGCAGAACTATACTTGGACGGATTCGAGAGGACGCATAAAGAGCATGGCGATGAGCGAGTCAGAAGCGGGGAGAGGATCGGAATTTGCGACGTATCCGAGCCTGCGGGGCAGGGCGGTACTGGTCACGGGCGGGGCGACGGGAATAGGGGCTTCGATCGTGGAGCACTTCGCCCGGCAGGGGTCGCGGTTAGCGTTCCTCGATGTGCGGGATGAGGAAGCGCGCGGGCTGGTGGAGCGATTGCGGCCGGAAGTCGAGGCAGCGCCGGTGTACTTCCATTGCGATCTGACGGACGTAAGTGAGTTGAAGGCGCGCGTTACCGAGGCGGTCAGCACGCTGGGTGGAGTGGATGTGCTGGTGAACAATGCGGCGAACGACCAGCGGCACCGGATCGAGGATGTGACGGAGGAGTACTTCGACGCATCGATTGCGGTCAATCTCAGGCCGCAGTTTTTCATGATTCAGGCCGTGCTGCCGGCGATGAAGGCGGCGGGAGGGGGAAGCATCATCAATATGTCTTCGATTTCGTGGATGATTCCGTCGACGGGAGTGCCGGTGTACGTGACGACGAAGGCGGCGATCGTGGGGCTGACGCGAACCATGGCGCATGAGCTTGGACCGGCGGGGATCCGCGTAAATGCGGTACTGCCGGGCGCGATTGCGACGGAGAAACAGAGGCGGCTTGTGTACACGCCGGAGTACAAGGCGGAGATCATGGCGAGCCAGGCGTTGAAGCGGGACATTCTGCCGGAGGATGTGGCGCGGCTGGTGCTGTTTTTGGCGGCGGATGATTCGAGCGCGATTACGAACCAGAGCTATGTGATCGATGGGGGATGGGTGTAGACCACCCCAGCGACCAAGGCCTGTCGCTGGAGACTCTGGTGTGAGCGCGCCGAAGACGCGCAGGGAGCAGGGACTAAGGGACTAGGGACTAGTGGCTCGCGAGTTCTTGACGGATTGTCTGGCCGAAGGCGGTGGGGGTATAGCGGGTGACGAGGTTGGGTTGGTCGATCCAGCTCCAGGCGGCGAATCCGATTTGTTTCTGCTGGAGATAGTCGAGGAGGCGGCGGACGTAATCGAGTTCGTCGGGTGACTCGGTGCCGCCCAGTTCTCCAGCGAAGACGGGGACGGATTGAGAAAGGTCACCGAAGACGTTGTCCCAGTCAGTGCCTTTGTTTGGATAGATGTGCGTTGAATAGATGACATTCTCGAGGTCGTCGATCGGCATGCCGCGAAGATCGTAGGCCCAATTGGTGCCGCCGATAAAGATGAGCGCGTCGGGGTTCTCGTTGCGGATGGCTTGCGTGAGCGCACGGGCCCACGGCTGCCACTCGTTCGTGGTGACGCGCATCTGGCCGGCTGGGTAGGTGGTGCCATCAGGCTGGTTGAGCGGCCAGGGATCGTCGGCGAGGCGATCGTGCGGTTCGTTGAACAAGTCGAAGAGGACCGCGGTCTCGTCCTTGTAGCGGCGAGCGAGCGTTGTCCAGAGCTCGATGGATTGCATGTTGGGCAGCGGAGCGACGAAGTTGCGGTTGCCGCCATAGATGCGCTCGGCGTCAAGCCATTGCAGGTCTAGAAGCGTGTAGGCGCCAAACATGGATGCCCAGTAAATGACCTGGTCGAGAGCCTGCTGGTACTCCTCGGCGGTGCGGCCTGCGCGGCCGTGAAGGACCCAGTCCTGATTGAAGGGGAGGCGGATGATGTTCGCACGCCATTGCTGCGTGATGGCGTAGATTTCTGCGCGCGAGATAGAGGCGCCGGAGAGAAAGCCCTGTTCGTCAGGCTCCGAGTATTCGAGGCCGGAGCGGTTGATGCCGCGGAGGAGGATGGGGACGCCGGAGACGGAGTTGATGATGCGGTTGCCGGAGGTGCGAAGAGCGGGGAGGTTGTGGGAGAGGCGCGAGGGCATGGGGACCTCGAACGAAGCGTTCTTCTTCTCTTAGCAGGTTAGCGTCGCCTTCGCGACGTAGCGAGTTGGCAGGATGGCGGGTTCAACCAACTCCCTAGCGCTGGAGCAGGTCGATGGGCTTGGTGTAGTCGGTGGCGCGAATGTATTTGGCTAACGACGGGTGCTGGCGCTCAAGCGCGAGGTACATCTCCCAGGCCACGTTGCGATAGCTGAAGTGGCCGGCGGGCCCGGAGCGGAGTTCGCTGATGTACTGCGCTTCGGCGAAATCCATTTTGAAGAGGCAGCGCACGCGGGTGGCCAGCGGAAGCAGGTAGAGCGCGGACTGCGCAGCTTCAGGTGCCGCCCCAGCAGCGATCTTGGCGCTGGCGGCGTGGGCGGATTTGATGGCGTCCTGATATTCCGAGAGGACGCCGGCTTCCTCGAGTCCGGCGATGTCGCCGGAGTGCGGCGTGTCGTAGCCGTGACGGGCGGTGAAGCCCTGCTGGATTTGCGTGACGCGACGGTGGCGGTGCATATCGCGGAATCCGCCGATGTCCATGAGGATGTCGAAGCGGAGGGCGGCTCCAGCGTGGAAGACGCGGAGGGCTTCGTCGTGCTTGCCGCGATTTCTCAACCCAACATCGATAATTTCGGCGACGCGCGAGGCCGGAAGGCCGGCGACGATATCGCGGATCTGGCGGTAGGGATGGTGGCTGCCCCAGTAGATGAGGGTGGCTGCCAGTTCCACTTCGAGAGATTCGGTGCGGTCAACGAGGTCTACGACAGGTGCGGGTGCGACGTCGATGCCTTTGAGGAGTTCCGCGGCGGCTTGCTCGATGTCGGCGCGGGTTTGGGTGAGGTAGATATTGGGCTCGGCGTATTTGACGAGAGTAGGCGCGGTGCGGACTTCCCGCGTGACCAGGGCGGCGGCTTCGGCGGCGAGGTCGGGATCCGCAGCCAGCTTTTCAACGAAGGCTGCGCCGGATTTGTTGCTGATATTCCAGGCCGGCCCGGTGGCGGCGTCGCGGAGCTTCTTCCCCAAGTCGCGGACTTCGGCGATGGGATGGGAGAGGAGGCGGGAGACCTGGGTCTCGAGGGTGCGAGCGTTCACGATCTGGCCGAGCGAGGTGTTGGTGGCTAGAGGGAGCAGGTACCGGGCGACGTCGAAGGCGCGGGCCTTGAGGGTACGGTCGTAGGCCTCGGGCTTCATCGTCTCCGGGCAGGCGACGCGCTGCTTGAGAGCATCGTGAACGGCGGCAGTGACCCGCTGATAGGTGGAGAAGAGCTTATCGATGGTTTCGGTGTAGAGCTGGGCGGAGGCGGAATCAGAGCCGAAGTTGGGGAAGTACCAGCCGGATTTCTGAAAGTTCTGGTACCGGGTTGAACGTTCCTGCCCGTCCCAACGTTGTTCATCTACAAGGACGATGGCGGCGAGCAGGCTGAGGCGCTCGACGGCAAAGGCGATGTGGGCCAGGTCGGCGATGGAACGATGGCCGTATTGGAAATAGAATGTATTGAGGAACTGCTCCGCGCGCTGGGCGCTGATTTCGGTCAGCGACTCACGCATGGAGAGCGCTGAACGGGAGTACTTGGCCATGGCGTAGGCAAGTACCTCGGGATCGGCTCCATGAACGGCATAGACGTCAGTCTGATTATGGGCGCCGGCGGGCAGGAAAGATTCACTGGACATGAAGGTGGGCTCGCGACCAGAATACGGCATCAGCGAGACCGGGCTGTGAACATCCGGGAACGTAGGTCGAGTACCAGGCAAGCAGCACGGAGCAAGCGGAATGCGGGAGTTTAAGTTGCGCACATCGCAAAGGCCCCGGCCACTGCCAAGCGGCCGCTGGACTATGACCCAGCGCTGGAATGACATTTTGTTTGCGCATTGGCGTGTGCCGTCCTCAATGATCGCCCCGTTTCTGCCGGATGGACTGCAGCCGGATCTGTTTCAGGGATCGGCGTGGGTCGGCGTAGTGCCGCTGTGGATGGATCGCTTCAGCTTCCGCGGAGTTCCGACGATTCCGGGGACGAGCAGTTTTCCGGAGCTGCACTTTCGGACCTATGTCAGCGATCAGACCGGGACGCCGGGAATTTTCAACCTGACGGTGGACATCGGCAGCCTGCTGGCGACGACGGCGGCGCGGTTTGTGTTCAGGATTCCGTGCAACTGGGCGGAGATGCGGTTGAACCAGAGGACCGAGCGCGAGTTCTCTTTTTATAGCCGGCGAATGTTCGTGAACGATCCAGTGATCTTCAGCGCGCGATATCGGGGGCTGGGACCGACGCGGCGGCTGGCGGAGATCAAGTCGGGCACGCTGGAATATTTCTTCACGGAGCGGTACTGCTTGTTCCGAAGGAACCATGCAGGTCAGGCGGTGCGGGCCAATATCCACGCTGTGGCTTCGCCGCTGGAGGACGCTGAGGCGGAGATCGAGCAGAACGATCTACCAGGTGCGGTTGGGATACGGCTGGAGGATCAGGAGCCGGTGCTGCACTACTCGCGGCGGCTGGCGATTTATATCTGGCCGGCAGAGCTGATCGAGCTGGCTCGGCAAAGGACGAGGATTCCTGTGCAGGCTGTGCCGACGGGGTAGGCTGCGCCGAACTAGCGCATCTGCGATTTCAAAAAAAATGAATCGGATTGTTCTGCGTTCTCTGAACGAGATATGGGTCGAAGTGTGCCCGGTCGGCTTCCCTATAATTGGCACTGAAAATGTGCGGCGCGAACGAAGTTGCGCGCTGGGAACGAGGGATGATGGCGGAGCTTGCAGGACGAATTGCGCTGGTGACGGGCGCATCGCAGGGAATCGGACGCGCGTGCGCGCTGGAACTGGCAAAGGCGGGGGCGATTGTTGCGCTAGCGGCGCGGAATCAGAAAAAGTTGGCGGAAGTTGCCGTGGAGATTGGCGAAGCAGGCGGGCAGGCGGCTGCGTTTGCGTTGGATGTGGCCAGCGAAGACTCGATCAAGAACGGCGCCAAGGCGGTGCTGGACCGGTTCGGCAAGGTTGAGATCCTGGTGAACAACGCGGGGATCACGCGTGACGACCTGATGATGCGGATGAAGCGGGCTGACTGGGATGACGTGCTGTCGACGAATCTAACCGGTACATTTCTACTCACGCAGGCGCTGCTGCGCCAGATGATGAAGAACCGCTGGGGACGGATCGTGAACATCACGAGCGTGGTTGGGCGCACGGGGCAGGAAGGCCAGGTGAACTACGCAGCTTCCAAGGCAGGATTGATCGGGTTCACGCGATCGCTGGCGCGCGAGGTGGCTTCGCGCGGGATCACGGTCAATGCGGTCG
>Ga0105240_10015971_pt1 | contig 10178 bp, 14 predicted proteins | sample KBSC54metaG_FD_80426 | JGI IMG/M metagenome (GOLD analysis project Ga0105240, IMG submission 80426) | Corn rhizosphere microbial communities from Kellogg Biological Station, Michigan, USA - KBS C5-4 metaG | ecosystem: Host-associated > Plants > Roots > Rhizosphere > Soil | place: Michigan, USA... | reverse complement strand
GGCCGGGAGACCAGACTTTGCAGATCATCGTTCGCGACAACAATATCGACCAGGCGCTGAAGGCGCTGAAAAAGAAGATGCAGCGTGAAGGCATCTTCCGCGAGATGAAACTGCGTGGCCATTACGAGAAGCCGAGTGTGAAGCGCGCCCGTGAACGCGCGGAGGCGGTCCGCCGTTATCGCAAGCTGCAGCGCAAGCGTGCGCAGCGCGAGGGCGTACTGCCGAAGTAATCCGGCACGAGGCAAAGAGTTTCGAAAAAGGCCGTCCTTCCCGGGGCGGCTTTTTTGTTTCAGGCGGCGGTAACGCGGTACGCGCAGCGGCCGGCGCCGGCGAGGATGTGCGAGAGGCGTTCGACCTTCACGCCTTTGCCCAGCACGCGATTGAAGAGCGCGAGTTCTTCGCGGCACAGACCGGTGCAGAGTCGCGCGGCGGCGCAGATCGGGCAGTGATTTTCGACGAACAGCCAGTCACCGGTCTCGGCATCGCGGCGCACTTCGGCCATATATCCTTCGGCAGAACGGATCTTCGCCAGCTGATCGAGTTTGCCTTTGAGCGAGCGCGCAGAATCGGTCTTCGCGCGATAGGTCTTTTCCTGCTCTGCCGTGCGAAGTTTCAGGATGCGATCCATACCTTCGTCGCCGAATGCCTTCTTCATCTGCGCGATGAGATCGACGGCAAGCCCGGAATGAGCATCGGCGAATTGTGCATCCGCTTTCGCAGTCGTGCTCCACATCTGTACCGGGCGGCCGCGCGGACGCGGTTCGACGGCCGACTGCACGAGACCATCGGCGAGCAGCGCTCCCAAATGAAGCCGAACGGTCATTCCCGTCAGGCTCAACTTCTGGGCCAGGGAATCCGCTGAAACCGGCGCCTCGCGCTTCAACAGCGCCAGCACAGCATTGCGCCCGGTGGGGGTCGAGGGTTGCGAATCCGGCATGGTGATTTTGTAAAGTGCAGACTTGCTTAAAGCAACAGGCCGAACCATAGTTTTAAAAGTAAACACTTTACAAAAGAACTGTCTATGTTCGAGCCCACAGGCGTCCATGCCAGCGATCTGAAATCCACCGGCCGCAAAGTCATGCGGCGCGCCGGCAAGCAAATCTTGTTGATCGCAAGTGGCGGCGAAATCTTCGCCATCGCCAATCGCTGTCCGCACGAAGGCTATCCGCTCAGTGAAGGCACCGAAGGGCACAACTGCGTTCTCACCTGCAACTGGCACAACTGGAAATTCGATCTGAAGACCGGTGCGGCGCTCGTGGGGCGAGATCCGGTGCGCACCTATCCTGTGGAATTGCGCGACGGCGAGATCTTTCTCGATCTGACAGATCCGCCTGCAGACATGCTGAAGGAGCGCGCGCTGAATGGTCTCGATACCGCGCTTGCCGACAATGACAGGCCGCGCATGGCGCGTGAGGTGGCGCGGCTTGAAGCTTCGGGTTTCGATACGGGCACGGCGCTCATCCATGCCCTGCGCAGCCGGAGCAATAATCTCGAATACGGCATGACGCATGCCCACGCCGCCGCAGCGGACTGGATCGCACTGGCCGAACGCGCGCCATCGAAGGAAACACGCTTCGCCGCAATGCTTGAGCCACTGGGTCATCTCGCCTGGGACACACTTGGTGCGCCGGAATATCCTTATGCGGATGGCGTCGCATCCTGGGACGAAGCGGCGTTCCTGAAGGCCGTGGAAGCGGAAGACGAAGCCGCAGCGCTTGCGCGCATTCGCGGCGCGTTGTGGGAGAGCGTTCCCTATGCGCAATTGCGTCCTGCCTTCGCAGCATCGGCGCTGTCGCATTATGCCGATTTCGGGCATAGCGCGATCTATGTGCTGAAGGCCGGGCATCTGATCCACCGCCTCGGCGCCGAAGCTATGGAGCCGGTGCTGTTCGCGCTTACCCGTCAGCAGATCAACGCGACACGCGAGGAACGCCTGCCGGAATTTCGCGGTTACGCCAAAGCGCTCACTGCGTGGGATGGCAAAGGCGGCGAACCGGCAAAAGCATCCGACTTCATCGGCCTTTCCATCGACGGCGCGCTGAAACGTACCCTCGCCTCATCCGGCAAACCGGTGCGCGAGCTTTACGACGCGTTGCTTGGCGCGGCGGCGTTCAATCTTCTGCATTTCGATCTGGCCTATGACACGGCGACGGCCAATCCGCTTGCCGACAATGTCAGCTGGCTGGATTTCACCCATGCGTTGACCTTTGCAAACGCTGCGCGGCATCTGTGCGTGGACCGTCCGGATTTGTGGCCGCAGGCGTTGCTGCAGATGGCGCTCTTCGTCGGGCGCAATCGCGGCTATGTCGATGCGGAGCAGGATGTGTCGCGCTGGCGCGTGAACGACATCGCCGGATTCATCGAAACCGAGATGACCACGCTCTACGATCACGGCATCGTCGAGCCGATCATTGCCTGTCATCGCGTCAAGATGCTGTTCGCGCTGGAAGACGAACTTGCCGCAGCGTCCGCCGCGCCGTGGATGACAGACATGGCGAGCGCGATGAATCGCTGGCTAAACACGCCGCAGAAGCGGCATCATGGTCTGCGCATCGCGACGCAGGCGCGGGATTTCGTCGCGCGGGAGGGGTGATATGGGGAAACGTATCGCCGTCTGGGCCATCGGTTTGATCGTGATCGCAGCACTGGGCTTCTGGCTCGTCTATATTCCGATGGAAGTGGCAAAGGCGCAGCGCCTGCCGCTCGAAACAACCCCGGCCTCTGTCGGTCTTGCCTACAAGAACGTGTCGTTCCCGACAAAGGGCGGCGGATTGACCATCCGTGGATGGTGGATGCCTGCGCCGCACCCGCGCGCGGTTCTGATTTTCCTGCATGGCGCAAACGCGACACGCGAAGATACGCATACGCGCGGGCTCGCGATCTCGAAATTTCTGATCGGTCAGAATATCTCCGTGCTTGCGCCCGATCTGCGCAATCACGGCACGTCCGACGCGACCGCGAGCGGTCGCCTGACGCTCGGCTGGGATGAAGCAAACGACGCCATCGGCGCAATCGACTATGCGACCACACAGACGCCCGGCGTACCGGTTTACCTCATGGGCGTATCGATGGGCGGCGCGACGTCGATCTACGCCGCCGCGCGCGACAAACGTGTTGCCAAACTTGTGCTCATCGATCCCGTGCTCAACTCCCATGTGACGACGCTGAAAGCGCTGCACGCGATCCTCAATTGGCCGAGTTGGTCGCTTGGTCCCGTCGCGTGGAGCGCAGAGACGTTCTTTCCGGGCGATCCCGAGCATCACGTTCCGCTCAAGACCGCCGAAACGCTCAAGCTTCCCACGCTCCTGATCGAGGATGACGGCGACCTCGTCTGTCCGCCGGAAATTGCATACGGGCTCGCGAAAGAGAAGACGAACATCACGCTCTGGGTCGCACACGATCCGGGACAGGAAGATCCTGAGATGAAACGCGCCGGCGGCTGGGGCGGCCATGCGTCGGCTTACAAATTCCATCCGGAAGAGATGCAGAAACAGCTCATAGAATTTCTGGGGAAGTGATGCGCACTGAAGCGTTTTTGAAACTCGGCGGCGTCGCGGCGATTGCTGGCGGCGCTCTGCGGCTCAGCGAACCTCTTCTGAAAGCCGCGTTCACTGGCAATGCGCTTCAGCTGTCCTATTTCTCTATTGATGTCCTTCTGCTGCTCGGTCTTGTCGGCTGGTATAGCTGGCGCGCGGAAAAACTCGGCATCGCGGGGCTTATCGGTTTCGTATCCGGCGTCGTCGGTATCCTTGCTATCCGCAGCGCAAATCTGTTCGGAACTCAGGGCTATATGCTCGGTGCGACGTTGCTGCTGGTGGGTCTGGCGGTGATGAATACGCCGGCACTGATCCGCCGCGAAGGACCAATCTGTCCGCCGCTTTTGTGGCTGATCGCTCTCATCTGTGGATTGGGATCGCTCGCCTATCCGCCCCTCGCCTTCGTCGCGGGCACGGTCTTTGGCATCGGCTACATTTTCGCGGGTATTTCGCTGCTACGCGCTTAAGTGCAATCGGCGCAGACTGCTATCTCGACCGTGACGTGGCTTAGGTTGGCATAGCGCTCGCGTAAGGTTTCGCGCACACGCGCGGCGGAATTCTGATCGGGACAGACCAGCGAAACGATGAGCCCACGATGGCCGGGGCCCAGCCGCCACAGATGCAGGTCGGCGACGCGCGCGTTCATCTCGCTTTCGATCATGGCGCGGATCTCTGCGGCAAGTTCGGGATCGTCCTCGGCATCGAGCAGGACCATGCCGCTGTCACGGATAAGCCCGTAGGACCACGACGCGATTACGCCTGCGCCGGCCAGACCCACCAGCGGATCAAGCCAGGCCGTGCCGAAGAACAATCCCGCCGCCAGCGCACCGATGGCAAGCAGCGATGTAGCGGCGTCCGCCAGAACATGCACGTAAGCGGCGCGCAAATTATGGTCGTGATGATGATCGCCGTGGGCATGGTCGTGATGCGTGTGCGGCTCATGCAGGATCGCGGCGCTCACGATGTTTACGAGCAAGCCAATCGCTGCAATCGGCAGCGCTTCCGAATAGCGCACCGCGACTGGCCACAACAAACGTTCGATGGATTCGTAGGCAACACCGAACGCGATCAATCCGAGGATGATCGCGCTCGAGAACGCTGCGAGATCACCGAACTTGCCGGACCCGAAGGTGAAGCGCGTGTTCGCGGCATGGCGGCGCGCGAGGAAATAGGCGCCGGCGGCGAGGCCCAGTGCGCCCACATGCGTCGCCATGTGCACGCCGTCGGCAAGCAGCGCCATCGAATGGAACAGAACGCCCGCCGCGATCTCCACCACCATGAACACAACGGTGACGGTGGCGGCGAGCCGCGTGCGCCGCTCGGCCTGCCCGTGGCCATGGCCGAGAAAGATGTGACCGTGCGTCCAGGCGTCGTGGTTGTGGGCGTGATCGGCCATGCGCCTATCCTATCACGCAAACGAAAGGGGCCGCGCCTCGCGACACGGCCCTTTCCGGAATTTCACAATGTTTAGTGCGTGCTGGCGACAGCGGAATCTGCGTTCAACGTCAGCGCGCGGCCATCGGAGAAGCGCGTACCGGTGTAGGTACCGTCCTTGCCATGCAGCAGGGCAACGGTCTCACCCGCCTGAGTCTTCAGTTCGACGGCGTGAAACTTGGCCTGCCATTTGGCAACGCCGGAGACTTGCGCGCAATCGGCGGCGAAGGAAGCTGAACCGTCAGCAGCGAGGGTAATCGGGCAGGTCGCGTTGGTGCCAATGGCGAGCTTGTAGGAGCCGGCCGTGGCGTCGGCGGCATGGGCGGCCGAAACCGCGGTCAGGGCTAAAGCAGAGGCGATGAAGAGGGGGCGGAGACTGGTCATGTGAATAAATCCTTCAACGTTTTGCATTCAGAACAATATGGTCACCAAAGCGTTCTGCCAAGATGTGCAGCTGCTATATTTTTTAGGCAGCTTGGGGGTGTGCCAAAATAGGCACTATATTCCAATGGCTTACAGAACCGCTTGGAACGCATACCCCCCTCCGCAAACCTTGAAAAGCTCGGCAACCTCCCCATGATGGATCAGGCGCCGGATTCGGCTACTTCGGTTGGGCGACGATTCGCAGGTAAGGTTTGGGTGCTTTCCACCCCTGCGGATAGACTTTTTTGGCCTCTTCATCGCTGACAGAACCGGCAATGATCACATCGTCGCCATGCTTCCAATTCGCGGGCGTCGCTACCTTGTGCTTGGCCGTGAGCTGGAGGGAATCGATTACGCGCAGCACCTCGTCAAAATTGCGGCCCGTGGTCATGGGATAGACGAGGATCAGCTTGATCTTCTTGTCAGGCCCGACGACGAACACGTTGCGGACGGTCAGATTGTCCGCCGCCGTGCGCGTACCCGGTACCGCTTCCGCTGGCAGCATGTTGTAGAGCTTGGCGATCTTCAGATCGGCATCGCCAATCATCGGATAGTTGACGGCGGAGCCCTGTGTTTCCTCGATATCATTCGCCCAGCCGGAATGGCTCGAGACCGGATCGGCGGACAGACCGATGATCTTCACATTGCGCTTGTCGAATTCGGATTTGATTTTGGCCATATAGCCAAGCTCGGTCGTGCACACCGGCGTGTAATCCTTGGGGTGCGAAAACAGCACGGCCCAGGAATCGCCGATCCAGTCGTGAAAACGGATTTTGCCTTCTGTGGTGTCTGCTTCGAAATCGGGGGCGGTATCGCCGAGGCGCAAGCTCATAAAAGTCTCCCTTTTTGTTGCCCGATTGTAGCGTGGCAGGCCCAGTGGCGCGAGCGTGCCCGCCTGCAAATACACTATTGACTATATCGAAACACTATAGTTTAACGGGGCTGCGGCATGTCCCTTTGTGTGCCGCGCCTACCCTCCTTGAACTGTCAGGGTCGGCCAGCCGGACAAAACATTGCGCAGCTCCCCTGCACTCTTTTGTCCGGCCGGCCGGCCCGATTTTTCCGGACTGGCCCGACGGCCACGGTTCCGCTTCAATACGCAAAACGGGAGCGCACCATGGGCAAGATCACCACCGTCACGCTGACACCCGCCATCGGCGGCGTCGTTCGAGGCGTCGATCTGTCGAAGCAGCTCGACGACGAGCAGATCGCGGACATTCGCGCGGCGCTGCTGAAGCACAAGGTCATCTTCTTCGAAGATCAGCACATCACGCCGGTGCAGCATCGCGATTTCGCGGCGCGCTTCGGCAAGTTGCACACCCATCCGCTCTATCCCGGCGTGCCGGAAGCGCCGGAGATGTTCATTCTCGACAATCACGCGAACAACCCGACCGACAACGACGCTTGGCACACCGATGTGACGTTCATCGAGACGCCGCCGCTGGGCGCAATTCTCTACGCCAAGCTGTTGCCGGAAGACGGCGGCGACACCTGCTGGGCGAACATGCAGGCGGCTTATGAAGGCTTGTCGAAGCCGATGCAGCGATTCCTTGCCGAACTCGACGCTGTGCACGATTTCAGTCGCGGCTTTCCACAAGGCGGACAGGTCGCAAAACAGGCCGGCAAGGACAAGGCGTCAAAGGCTCTCGATGAACACCCGCCTGTGATCCATCCCGTTGTGCGCACGCACCCGGAGACGGGGGCAGACAGCTTGTTCGTCAATTACGGTTTCACCGATCGCATCAAGGGTCTGCGTCGCGCCGAGAGCGAAGCGCTGCTCAACATGCTGTTCGTGCACATTCAGAAGCCCGAGTTTCAAATGCGCTGGCGCTGGAAGCCGAACTCGATCGCATTCTGGGATAACCGCATCACGCAACATTACGCCGTGAACGACTATCTCCCGAACCGCCGCATCATGAACCGCGCGACGATCATGGGCGACCGGCCTTATAACCGTGCGCGCAAACCGGTAGACGTGAAACAGGCGGCCGAGTAGAGCTGCTTAAGTATGCGGTGGCGCGTGGAGATAGGACTCCACAAGCGAGCCCGCGACCAGCCGCCAGCCATCGACCAGTACGAAGAAGATCAGCTTAAACGGTAACGAGATAATCACCGGCGGCAGCATCATCATACCCATCGACATCAGGATGGACGCCACCGCCATGTCGATGATGAGGAACGGCACGAAGATCAGGAACCCGATCTCGAAAGCGCGTTTCAGCTCCGACAGCATGAACGCGGGCGCCAATGTGGTGAGTGCGATCTGATCCGGGGACGCCGGCGGTTTGGCGTGGCTCATGTCCATGAACAGTTTCAGATCGGCGTCACGGACATGGTGCGCCATGAATTTCTTGAGCGGCGCGGTAGTCTTGTCGAATGCCTGCTCGGTCGTGATCTGGTTGGCGACCAGCGGCTGAATGCCCTGGTGATAGGCGTCGGTCAGCGCCGGTGTCATCACAAACAATGTAAGAAACATCGCAAGGCTGACGATCACACTGTTCGGCGGGCTCTGCTGCAGTCCCATCGCGGTGCGCAGCAGCGACAGCACAACGACGATGCGCACGAAGCTCGTCATCATGATCAGGATCGACGGCGCGACGCTGAGGATCGTGATCAAGGCCACGATCTGCATCAGGCGGTCTGTGAACAGTCCCGTGCCCGAGAAATCGATGGAAAGACCGCTGGCCGCACCAGCTGGTGCCGCGGCGGCTGCAGCCGACGCCGCTTCCGGCATCAGAAGTGCGAGACCAAGAACCAGGAGTGCGAGAAGACGCTTGTTCATGGTGTCATCTCGACGGGTTTCGGCGCGGCCGGGATGTTGGCCTCCACAACCGTTGTGCCCTCGGGACCGGACATCACAAGATGTTCGACGTTGTCGCGGCGCAGGATATAGAGCCGCTGCTTGGGACCGATCATCAGTGTCTCGACAATCTCGAGCCGGCGCACGCCCTGCGCCTTCACAAAGCCGGGCATGCCGAAGCGGCGAACGGCGAGACCCGCGCCGCCGACAAGGGCGAGCACGAGCAGAAGCGCTGCGAAGTAACGGGCGACATCGATCAGATCCATGGCGTGCATCTGATCCCGTCAACCTTAATCGGCGGTTAAAAACCGGAAGAAACTGCCCGGCACAAACTTCCACGTCGTTAAGCGCGGCTTAATTCTTCACGCGCATCCTCCCTGCGGTTAAGCCTAATTTTCCGTATACGGAGAAGACCGATGAACCTTCCCGAAGTACCGCTGCTCTCGATGCTGCGTCAGCAGATGACATGGCTGCAGGCGCGTCAGAGCGTGCTGTCGCAGAACGTGTCGAACGCCGACACGCCCGGCTACACCGCCAACGATCTGAAGCCGATGGATTTCGAGAAGATGCTGCAAGGCACCGACTCGAAGTTTCAGAGCGGCCTTATGACGACCAACGATCATCACATCGCGATCACGTCTTCGTCGCAGGGCACCGGCACGGATTCGCCGAACATCGAAGCAACGTCTACCGGTGCTTCGGTCTCGCTGGAGCAGGAAATGATCAAGGTGTCGGAGACGCAGGCCGAATTCCAGGCCGCGACCAATCTCTATTCCAAATCGCTGTCGATGATGCGCACCGCACTCGGCAAGTCCGGATCGTAAAGGAGCTGACAAATGGATTTCGCAACTTCCATGGCCATCGCCGCGTCGGGCATGCGCACGCAATCCGACCGCATGCGCACCATCGCGGAGAACCTTGCCAACGCCAGTTCGACCTCGCAGGTCGCCGGCGGCGATCCCTATCGCCGCAAGATCGCGACCGTGAACAGCAAATTCGACCGCGAACTCAATGCCACGATGGTCGAACCCGGCAAGCCGCAGGATGACATGAGCGACTTCCGCAAGACCTATGATCCCGGCAACCCCGCTGCCGACAAGACCGGCTATGTGAAAATGCCGAACGTGAACTCGCTGGTCGAAATCATGGACATGCGGGAAGCGCAGCGTTCCTACGAGGCCGACCTCACCGTGATGGATGCAACCAAGCAGATGCAGGCGCGCACCGTCGATCTGCTGCGCCGCTAGGAGATAGACCATGGCCGCCATTCCCGCCGCAGCCGCAGCCGCCTATCAGTCGATCGCCAACATTGGTTCCAGCGCAAGCGCTGCGACCAGTGCAGGCACTGCGAATATCGGCGGCGGCGGAAACTTCACCGACTTCCTGAACGGCGCGATGAAAGACAGCGTCCAGACGATGAAGACCGGCGAGCATATGGCGACCCAACAGATCGCCGGCAAAGCCAACATCGTCGATGTCGTCAACGCCGTGAATTCCGCCGAGCTCACTTTGGATACGATCGTCGCCGTCCGCGACAAGGTGGTGCAGGCCTATCAATCCATCATGAACATGCCGATCTGAGGAACACGAATGACGCCCGCCGATTCCATCGATTTCGCCCGTTCCTCGATCTATGTCCTGCTGGAGATCATCATGCCGGCGATGCTGACGGCCCTTATCGTCGGTCTCGGCATCGGCCTGTTGCAGGCGCTGACTCAGATTCAGGAAACGACGCTGGTGTTCGTGCCGAAGATCATCGCGATCTTCGTCGTGCTGCTGCTGTTCCTGCCGTTCGCGGGCGCGGCGATGAACGGGCTGATGATCGACATCGCCCAGCGCATCGCGGCGTATTGACGGATGCATATCCACCTGCCCGATCTGTCCGGGCTTGTCCTTGTCTATCTGCTTGTCTTTGCGCGCACTGGCGCGATGGTGATGCTGCTGCCCGCCATCGGCGAGACCAGCGTGCCGCCGATGGTGCGCCT
>Ga0105240_10015970_pt1 | contig 10179 bp, 9 predicted proteins | sample KBSC54metaG_FD_80426 | JGI IMG/M metagenome (GOLD analysis project Ga0105240, IMG submission 80426) | Corn rhizosphere microbial communities from Kellogg Biological Station, Michigan, USA - KBS C5-4 metaG | ecosystem: Host-associated > Plants > Roots > Rhizosphere > Soil | place: Michigan, USA... | reverse complement strand
TCCGCGCGGCACCGATGGCTGCTCGATCCCGACCTACGCGATCCCGCTGCGCTCGCTCGCGCTCGCCTATGCCCGCGTCGCCACCGGCATCGGTCTGCCGCCTGTGCGTGCGCAAGCCGCAAGGCGGCTGCGCCGCGCGATTGCGGCGGCGCCGTTCATGGTCGCCGGCAGCGGCCGTTTCGATACCCGGGTGATGCAGCGCCTCGGCGAGCGCGCCTGCATCAAGGTCGGCGCCGAAGGTGTCTATTGCGCCGCCCTGCCGGAGCGCGGCCTGGGCATCGCGATCAAGATGGACGACGGCAACAACGCGCGCGCCGCCGAGGTCGTGATGGCAAGCCTGCTCGAATCCCTGCTGACGCTCGACGATCGCGATGCAGGCTTCCTCGCCGGCCTCCGCGCGCCGACACTGCACAACTGGAACGGCACCGAGGTCGGCCGCCTGCGCGCCACCGAGCTTCTGCGGCAGGGCCTCGGCGGCCGCTGACCCGCCGCGCCACACCAGGAGACAGCCATGCCCGAGACATCGCTCCGCATCCTCCCCCCGCTGCACACCCGCGCCTGCATCGTCGGCGGCGGCCCGGCCGGCATGATGCTCGGCTACCTGCTCGCGCGCACCGGCGTCGACGTCATCGTGCTGGAAAGGCACGCCGACTTCTTCCGCGACTTCCGCGGCGACACGATCCACCCGTCGACCCTCGAGCTGATGCATGAGCTCGGCCTGATCGACGAGTTCCTCGCGCTGCCGCACGAGAAGGCCGAGCACCTCGTCGGCCGCATCTACGGCGAGACGGTGACGATCGCCGACTTCACGCACCTGCCGGTGCACTGCAAATACCTGGTGCTGATGCCGCAGTGGGACTTCCTCGATTTCCTTGCCCGGCAGGCGCTGCGCTACCCGCACTTCCGGCTGCTGCGCCAGGCCGTGATGACCGAGCTGATCGAGGACGGCGAGCGCGTCGTCGGCGTGCGCGCCGACACGCCCGAGGGCCGGCTCGAAGTGCGCGCCGACCTGGTCGTCGGCTGCGACGGCCGCCACACGACGGTGCGCGAACGGGCCGGACTCGAAACGCACAAGATCGGCGCGCCCATCGACGTGCTCTGGTTCCGCGTGCCGCGCGATCCCGGCACCGAGCAGCCGACCGGCGGCTTCATCGCGCCCGGCAGCTTCTTCGTCACCCTCAATCGCGGCAGCTACTGGCAATGCGGCCACGTGATCCCGAAAGGTACCCTGGAGAACCTGCGCGCCGGCGGGCTCGAGGCCTGGCGCGACGGCCTGGCCCGGCTCGCGCCCGACCTGGCCGAGGGGCTGAAGAGCGTCGCCTCGTGGGACGACGTCAAGCTGCTGACGGTCGAGATCGACCGCATGCCGCGCTGGTACCGCGAGGGCCTGCTCTGCATCGGGGACGCGGCGCACGCGATGTCGCCGGTCGGCGGTGTCGGCATCAACCTCGCGATCCAGGACGCGGTCGCGGCGAGCAACCTGCTGGCCGAGGCGCTGCGCGGCTCGCGCCTCTCGGTCGACGATCTCGAACGGGTGCAGCGGCGCCGCGAATGGCCGGTGCGGGTGACGCAGCGCATGCAGGTCGCGGTGCAGGACGAAGTCATCAGCGCGGTGCTCTCGGGCCAGCGCACGCTGGCTGACGGCCTGCCGCTGCCGGTGCGCATGTTCCAGCGCTTCGCGCTGCTGCAGCGGCTGCCGGCACGGCTCGTCGGCCTCGGCGTGCGGCCCGAGCATGTGCAGACCAAGGAAGCCGCATGAGCGGTGATGAACATCCCGGCCCGTCATCGTCTTTGAGATTGCCTTCGATCGACGGCCTGCGCGCCTTCGAGGCCGCGGCGCGGCTTGGCAGCTTCGAGCGCGCAGCGGACGAGCTGCACGTCACCGCGAGCGCGGTCAGCAAACGTGTCGCGACCCTCGAAGATCTGCTCGCGACCGCGCTGCTGAACCGCGCCGGCAAGGGCCTGCTGTTGACGGCGGCCGGCAAGGAGTACCTCGAGCAGGTGCGCGCCGCGCTCGCGCTGCTCGCGGCCGTGCCGCTGCACCAGCGCTCGGTGCAGCGCAGCCAGCGCCTGCGCGTCTGCGTGCCGCCGACCTTCGCGCGGCAGATCCTGGTGCCGCACCTGCAGTCGTTCACCGAGGCGCATGCGCACATCGAGCTCGAGATCGTGCTGTCGATTCCCTACCTCGACGCGGCGCCCAGCGATGCCGACATCGAGGTGCGCCACGTCGAATCGACCCCGCCCGGAGGCCGGCAGCTGATGCACGACGTCGTCTACCCGGTGGCCGCTCCCGCGCTGCTGGCCAAGCTGCCGCCGCTGCGCCAGCCGGCCGATCTGCGCCATGTGCCGCTGCTGCGCTCGCCGCTCGAACCCTGGGCGCCGTGGTTCCGCATCGCCGCGCTGGATTGGGCCGAGCCGGCCCAGGGCCCGAAGCTGCTCGATCTCGGCCTGCTGATGGAAGCCGCGGTCAGCGGCCAGGGCGTCGCGCTGGCGCGGCCCAGCCTGGCGCGGGACTGGCTCGCGAGCGGCACCCTGGTCAAGCTCTTCGACCTCAGCGCCGTGCCGCCGAACCAGTACCAGCTGCTGCCGCACGCGGGCAGCGATGCCGCGGCGCTGTTCGCGGCCTGGCTGGGCCGGACCTGCGACGAAGTTTCCGGGCCGGCCTGACGAAGTTTCCGGGCGGGCCGGGCGCGCCCGCCCTAGCATGCCGCCCACATCAGCGACCGATCGGAGACACCGCATGCCCGTCATCACCTGCGTGGAAGACCTGCGCCTCCTGGCCCAGCGCCGCGTACCGCGCATGTTCTACGACTACGCCGACAGCGGCTCGTGGACGGAGAGCACCTACCGCGCCAACGAGGCCGATTTCCAGCGCATCAAGCTGCGCCAGCGCGTCGCGGTCGACATGAACAACCGCAGCACGCGCACGACGATGGCGGGCACGCCGGTCGCGATGCCGGTGGCGATCGCACCGACCGGCCTGACCGGCATGCAGCACGCCGACGGCGAGATCCTCGCGGCGAAGGCGGCGGAAAAGTTCGGCATCCCGTTCACCTTGAGCACGATGAGCATCTGCTCGATCGAGGACATCGCGGCCAACACCAAGGCGCCGTTCTGGTTCCAGCTCTACTGGATGAAGGATCGCGACTTCATGGAGCGCCTGATCGACCGCGCGAAGGCCGCCAGATGCAGCGCGCTGCAGCTGACGCTCGACCTGCAGGTGCTCGGCCAGCGCCACAAGGACCTGAAGAACGGCATGACCGCGCCGCCGAAGCCGACGATCGCCAACATCATCAACCTGATGACCAAGCCGCGCTGGTGCCTGGGCATGCTGGGCACGAAGCGCCACAGCTTCGGCAACCTCGTCGGCCACGCCAAGGGCGTCAGCGACATGTCCTCGCTCGGCGCCTGGACACGCGAGCAGTTCGACCCGGCGCTCGACTGGAACGATGTCGAGTGGATCAAGAAGCTCTGGGGCGGCAGGCTGATCCTGAAGGGCGTGATGGACGTGGAGGATGCGAAGCTCGCGGCCGACAGCGGCGCCGATGCCGTGGTCGTCTCGAACCACGGCGGGCGCCAGCTGGATGGCGCGCCCTCGTCGATCACCGCGCTGCCGGCGATCGCCGAGGCGGTCGGCTCGCGCATCGAGGTCTGGATGGACGGCGGCATCCGCAGCGGGCAGGACGTGCTGAAGGCCTGGGCGCTGGGCGCCCGCGGCACCTTGATCGGCCGCAGCTTCCTCTACGGCCTGGGCGCGATGGGCGAGGCCGGCGTCACCAAGTGCCTGGAGATGATCCACAAGGAACTCGACGTGACGATGGCCTTCTGCGGCCACACCGACATCCGCAAGGTCGATCGCAACATCCTGCTGCCCGGCACCTACTGAACCTTGGCCGCGGCCGGCAGCGCGGCGCCGCGCAGGGCCTCGCTCGCGGCGAGGTCGGCCGCCAGCAGCAACGGCCCGAGCGGCGAGTTCACCCGTCCGAGGGCCGTGTGCCGCGCTTCCGCGCCCAGCGCGGTCAGCGCCGGCGTGATCTGCCAGGCCGAGACCAGCGCGCCGAACAGCCGGTCGCGGCGCCACACCATCTCGCGCGCGAAGCCCAGCGTGCAGGGCAGCGCGAGCTGCAGGCCGTCGCGGTCGAGGATGCGCCAGGCGGCGCTCCAGCCGCTGTTGTGCGCCAGCCCCGCGAGGTAGCCCTCGAAGGGCTCGATGCCCTGCGACGCGGCGAGCGCCGCGCACGAGCCGGCCTTGCGTTCCGCGTGCTCCCAGAGCCGCGTCGCCGCGAGGCGGGTCAGCGGGCCGGCGTTGACGTCGAACATCGGCCGCAGCAGCACGCGCGCGACGGCCTGCTGCACCCCGGTGCGGCCGAGCGCGGTGACGGCCTGCGACAGATCCGTGATCGCCGGCCGGTCGCGCGGCCGGTAGTGCACGCTCGCGGCGAGGCGCAGCACTTCGGCGGTGAGCAGCAGATCCTTGCCGATCTGCTCGCTCAGCGCCTGCACCGGCAGGTCTTCCTGGCGCAGCGCGCTCAGCAGCTGCGGGATGCCGGCCGGCACGCGCGTCAGCAACTCGGCGGCGGCCGGCGCACCGTCGGCCAGGCGTTCGTCGAGGCGCTGCAAGGCCTGGCGCTCGCTGGCATCGAGCGCGGCATCGCGCGTCGGGCCGGTGTCCAGCAGCCATTCGATGAAGCCGGCATGCGGGTCCGGCGCCTCCGGGCTGACGCTGAGCGCCGACGGCAACACGCTGCGCGTCGACAGTGCCGGCTCGATGCGCGGCCTCGATCGACGTTCACCCAACAGACCACCCAACCAGTTCAGCATGTTTTCCGCTCCTGCGGAGGCTTTCGACCGCGCAGGGGCTGGACTTGAGCGCTGCCCGCCGCCGGCGGCGGGTGCGGAAGTGGTTTAGAGCTGGCGCGCGTCGAAGGTATTGCACTGGTCGACGGCGCCCGACTTGAAGCCGCGCGTGAACCAGCTGACCCGCTGCGCGCTGGTGCCGTGGGTGAAGCTCTCCGGCACGACTTGGCCCTGCGACTTGCGCTGCAAGGTGTCGTCGCCGATCTGCGAGGCCGCGTTCAGCGCGGTCTCGATGTCGCCCTGCTCCAGCCGCCAGCCGTTTTCCTGCTGCGAGCGATTGGCCCAGACGCCGGCAAAACAATCGGCCTGCAGTTCGAGCCGCACGCTCATCGCATTGGCCTGCGCCTCCGAGCCGTTGCGGCGCGCCGCCTCGACCTTGTCGCTGATGCCGAGCAGGTTCTGCACGTGATGGCCGACCTCGTGCGCGACGACATAGGCCTGCGCAAACTGCCCCGGCGCGCCGAGCCGCTTGCTCATCACGTCGAAGAAGCTCAGGTCGAGATAGACCTTGCGGTCGCCCGGGCAGTAAAAAGGCCCCATCGCCGCCTGGCCCTGGCCGCAGGCCGTCGGGTAGCTGTTGCGAAAGAGCACCAGCTTCGGGTCGGCGTAGGTCTTGCCGGCCTGGCGGAAGGTGTCGCCCCAGACGACTTCGGTGCTGCGCAGCACCTGCGAGACGAAACGCGCCTCGGTGTCGTTGGCCGGCGGCGCCGGCGCCGGGCCCTGGTGCGGCGCGGTCTGCACCGTGCCGCCGCCCCCGCCGCTGAGCAGGTTCAGCACCGTCAGCGGGTTGATGCCGAAGACCCAGCCGGCGACCAGCGCCACCGCGACGGTGCCGAGGCCGATGCTGCGCCCGCCGAAACCGAATCCTCCGCCGCCGCCTCCGCTGCTGCCGCGCACGTCCTCGACGTTGCTGCTCTCGTCCTGGCCGTCCATCTTCATGTTGTCGTCTCCTTACTGCCGCGCGGTGCTCAAGTCTTAGGCAAGGTCACGCCGCGCTGCCCCTGATATTTACCGCCACGGTCCTTGTAGCTGGTTTCGCAGACCTCGTCACTCTCGAAAAACAGCACCTGGGCACACCCCTCGCCGGCGTAGATCTTGGCCGGCAGCGGCGTGGTGTTGCTGAATTCGAGCGTCACGTAGCCCTCCCATTCAGGCTCGAACGGGGTCACGTTGACGATGATCCCGCAGCGCGCATAGGTGCTCTTGCCGAGGCAGATGGTCAGCACGTTGCGCGGGATGCGGAAGTATTCGAGCGTCCTCGCCAGCGCGAAGCTGTTCGGCGGGATGATGCAGACGTCGGCCTGGATGTCGACGAAGCTCTTCTCGTCGAACGCCTTCGGGTCGACCACGGTGCTGTAGATGTTCGTGAAGACCTTGAATTCCGGCGCGCAGCGGATGTCGTAGCCATAGCTGCTGGTGCCGTAGCTGACGATGCGGTGGCCGTCGGCCGCGTGGCGCACCTGGCCGGGCTCGAAGGGCTCGATCATGCCGGTCGTCTCGGCCATGCGGCGGATCCATTTGTCGGATTTGATGCTCATCGGGTCAGCCTGGTGTCGAGGTCGGCGGATTGTAGGAGCGGGCACTGTTTGCCCCCGAGGGGGTGCGGGCCGGCTTGGCGAACTGAGGCCGGACACAGACAGTCCCTGCGGACTGTCTGTGCCTGCCGAAGGCCATCGGCTTCTGGCCGATGGCGGCCCGGCGCTCGGCCCGCCGCCGGCGCCCCGATGGCGCCCGGATGGCGCCGCTTCTCCCCAGAAATCACCTAGATCCCGCAAAGGCCCCGCATTTCTCGGCCACACGGAGTGCCATGCAGCGCTAGCATAGGTATATGTCTTTCCGTTGGGGGCCTGTCATGCACAACGCCAGAGATCTGCTGACCCAATACGCCGCGTACCACCGCGACCAGCGCAACATCGTCACGCACTTCGTCGGCGTGCCGATGATCGTGTTCTCGCTCGGCGTGCTGCTCGCGCGCGCGATGGTGCAAATCAACGGCTACCCGGTGACCCTGGCGGCGGTGCTGTTCGCGCTGACGGCGGCCTGGTACGTGACGCGCGGGCCGGTGCTGGGGCTCGCGACCAGCGCGCTGGTCGGCGCGTTGCTGCTGCTCGGCCACCAGGTGGCGGGCGGCAGCGTCGGCAGCTGGCTCGCCTGGGGCATCAGCTTCTTCGTGGTCGGCTGGATCGTCCAGTTCCTGGGCCACTACTACGAGGGCCGCAAGCCCGCTTTCATCGACGACCTGGCCGGGCTGCTGGTCGGGCCGATGTTCATCGTCGCGGAATGGCTGTTCATGCTCGGCTGGAACAAGCCGTTGCACGAAGCGATCGAGGCGAAAGTCGGCCCGACGCACCTGCGCGACCTGGCGCACCCCGACCCGGCTTGAATGGAGCACCCGGCGCCGGAATACCGGCGCCGGGTGCCCCATCCATTCAAGTCGTCTTCGAGATCGAGATCGTCGGGAACTTCGACGAAAAATCCTTCGCCCGCTGCGCGATCTTCACCGCCACCTGGCGCGCCACGGCCTTGTAGATCGTCGCGACCTCCCCGTCCGGATCGCTGACCACGGTCGGCCGGCCGGAATCGGTCTGCACCCGGATGCCCATCGTCAGCGGCAGCGCTCCGAGGTAATCGACCTCGTACTGCGCCGCCATGCGCTGGCCGCCATCGGCGCCGAAGATGTGCTCGGCGTGGCCGCAGTTCGAGCAGACGTGCACCGCCATGTTCTCGACGATGCCGAGGATCGGCACGCCGACCTTCTCGAACATCTTCAGCGCGCGCTGCGCGTCGATCAGCGCGATGTCCTGCGGCGTCGTGACGATTACCGCCCCGGTCAGCGGCACGCGCTGGCTGAGCGAGAGCACGATGTCGCCGGTGCCGGGCGGCATGTCGACGATCAGATAGTCGAGATCGCCCCAGTTGGTCTGGCGCAGCAGCTGGTCGAGCGCCTGCGTCGCCATCGGGCCGCGCCAGATCATCGGGTTGTCGGCCTCGACCAGGAAGCCGATCGACATCACCTCGACGCCATAGTTCTCCATCGGCTGCATGGTCTTGCCGTCTTCGCTCGCCGGACGGCCTTCGATGCCCATCATCGTCGGCTGGCTCGGGCCGTAGATGTCGGCATCCAGCAGGCCGACCTTGGCGCCCTCGGTGGCCAGCGCGAGCGCCAGGTTGACCGCGGTCGTGCTCTTGCCGACGCCGCCCTTGCCCGAGGCCACCGCGATGATGTTCTTGACCTTCGGCAGCAGCTGCACGCCGCGCTGCACCGCGTGCGCGACGACCACGCTCTTGAGGCCGACGCTGACCTCGTTGACGCCGGCCACGCCGCGCGCCGCCGCGACCAGCCGCGAGCGCAGCGCCTCGACCTGGCTGCGCGCCGGATAGCCAAGCTCGACATCGAAGGCAAGCTTGCCGCCCTCCAGCCGCAGCTGCTTGATCTGCCGGGTCGAGACGAAGTCCTTGCCGGTGTTGGGGTCGACGACGGCGCCGAGCGCGGCCAGCACGGCGGCCTCGGTGGCGCGTTCTTTGGCGGGATCGGTCATGGGATGGGACGGCGGGCAGACGGGTGGCGAAGGGGCAGCCGACCAGTCTAACGGTCCTGCGGCGGCACGTCCTTCAGGCCGCGGGCGAAGGCCACGTGGGCTTCGATGTCTACCGGCCGGTGGCGGACCTCGGTGACGGCCGGATAGCGCTCCAGGAAGTTGCCCTGCTTCAGGTTGTGGCGCGGGCGGACCGGGCGCGGCACGAAGCCGCCGCCGCAGTTCGGGCAGACGTTCTCCAGCAGCGAGACGCAGGACCGGCAGAAGGTGCACTCGAAGCTGCAGATCATCGCTTCGGTGGAGGCGGGCGGCAGCGAAGTCGCGCAGTGTTCGCAGACGGGGCGCAGTTGCAGCATGTCGGGGTCTCGATCGAAGAGGAGCGCAAGGACGGACGGGGCGGCAGAATCGCGAACCGCGATGACCCGAGGCTCGAGTGTGCACCTGATGTCGACTCCGCTGCTGCGCCTGCTCGCCGCCTGGCTGCTGCTGTGCCTCGCCGGCTGCGCCAGCCTGCCGGAGATGGCGCATGACCGCCCGCTGACGCAGGCGATCGAGGGCACGCAGGACACCCCGCTCGGCCGCGCCGTCGCCGCGCTGCCCGGCGCCGACCCGCAGCGCAGCGCGGTGCTGCCGATCGACGACGGCCGCGAGGCCTACGTCGTGCGCGCGGTGCTCGCCGACGCGGCGACACGCAGCCTCGACCTGCAGTACTACATCTGGAACGACGACCTGACCGGCCGCTTGATGCTGCAGCACTTGTGGCGCGCCGCCGAGCGCGGGGTGCGCGTGCGCCTGCTGCTCGACGACAACAACACCTCCGGGCTGGACGAACTTCTGGCCGCGGTGAACCGGCATCCGAACATCGAGCTGCGCCTCTTCAACCCGTTTGCGCACCGCAGCTTCCGCGCGCTCGACTTCCTCACCGATTTCGAGCTCGCGAACCGGCGCATGCACAACAAGGCCTTCATTGCCGACGGCCAGCTCGCGGTGCTCGGCGGGCGCAACATCGGCGACGAATACTTCGGCGTCGGCAACACGATGTCCTTCGCCGATCTCGACGTGCTGCTTGCCGGCAAGATCGTGCCCGAGGTCGAAGCCTCGTTCGACGCCTACTGGAACCACGGCCTGGCCTACGACGCCGAGGCCCTGCTGCGGCCCGCCGGGCCGGATGCGGAAGCGCTGCTGCAGCGCCACTTCGAGGCGCTGGACAAGAATCCGCGCACGCAGAACTATCTCTCCGCGGTGCGCGAATCGGCGCTGATGCGCCAGATGAAGGCCGGCGAGCTGCCATTCGAATGGACGACCGCGCGCCTCATCGTCGACAAGCCCGACAAGGTGCTCGGCCGCGAGCCGCGCGAAACCATCGCCGAGCACGTGCGGCGCGCACTCGGCACGCCGACACGGTCGCTCGATCTCGTCTCGCCCTATTTCGTGCCGACGCGTGGCGGCACCGATGCGCTGATCGGCCTGCGCGAGAGCGGCGTGCGCGCCCGCGTGCTGACCAACTCGCTGGCCGCGACCGACGTCATCGTGGTGCATGCCGGCTACGAACGCTGGCGCGGCGAGTTGCTGCGCGCCGGGGTACAGCTCTTCGAGCTGAAGCCGCAGGATGCGCTGCCCTCATCGACGACGGAGCATCTCGCCGAAGGCATCGTCGAGTTCGGCGGCGGAGGCGGCAGCGACGGTCCGGGCGGCAGCACCGGGCGCGGCAGCTCCAGCGCCAGCCTCCATGCCAAGACCTTCGGCGTGGACGGCCAGCGGATCTATGTCGGCTCCTTCAATCTGG
>Ga0105240_10015968_pt1 | contig 10179 bp, 8 predicted proteins | sample KBSC54metaG_FD_80426 | JGI IMG/M metagenome (GOLD analysis project Ga0105240, IMG submission 80426) | Corn rhizosphere microbial communities from Kellogg Biological Station, Michigan, USA - KBS C5-4 metaG | ecosystem: Host-associated > Plants > Roots > Rhizosphere > Soil | place: Michigan, USA... | reverse complement strand
GTCGATGTCGAGGCCGTGATGGAACACCTGGCCGAATTCGCCATGCAGAACCCTGAAATAGGGCGGGTCTGGCTGTTCGAGCTGTTGACCTCACGGCGGCCCGCCGAAGACCCCTTCTGGCAGAAGTTTGTCTACAACCTCGAGCGTTTCACGAAGACCGATCTCGCGCAGCCCGGCGTCGATGTCGAGGTGCTCTCCGTGCTGGTGTTGGCCGGCACGTTCATGTGGCCGGTATGGGCACGGGCGCACGCGCGCACGGTCAAGGAGCGGCAGCAGATGTCGAAGCGCTTTTCGCGTGAGCTGCTGCGATTCAGCCTGCACGGCACACTGCGCCCGGATAAATACCCGGGCCTGGATGTGAAGTTGGGCTTGAAAGCGGTTGGGGAGTCCTGACAACCGGCTAGCGCGGCCCCTTGGGAAGCCCCAGGACCCGCTCGGCGATGATGTTGCGTTGGATTTCCGCGGTACCCCCCGCAATGGTTTCAGAGAATGCGTCCAGGTAGTCATGGCCCCAGCCATGGATGCCTACGACCTCGGGGGCGTCAATTCCGTACAGGTCGATGGCAGCCGCGGTGACCTGTTGCGCGAACTCCGCGAACCCTAAGCGCATGATCGACCCGCTCGAGTCGGGAACCGCGTTTTCGGAGTCGAGCGCAAAACGATAGGTGGTGGCCCGGATGGAAGCTCCCCGCGCACGCAATTGCGCGAGCCGCATGCGCATCTCCGGCCTTTCGCGCGGACAGGCGGCGAGCAACTCGTCGACCTTGTGTATGAGTCCGATGAGCAGGGCAAGGCTCGCTGTGCCTCGCTCGAAGCTCAGAGTGGACATTGCCGTCGCCCAGCCCTTGCCCACGCCGCCAACGACGTTGGATAACGGCACCCGCACTGAATCGTAGAAGACTTCGCAAAACTTGCGGGGCCCAGCCATGGTTCGGATGGGGCGCACGGTAATCCCTCGCGCATTCATGGGGCAGATCACCCAGGTGAGCGCCTCCGAGGTACGTGCCGTAGGATCGGTGCGAATCAAGAGCTCCTGCCAGTCGGCGATGTCGGCGAAACTCGACCATATCTTGTGACCGTCAATGACGAGCTCATCGCCCTCGATACGGCCGCGTGTTTTGAGGCTTGCCAGGTCAGACCCGGCTCCGGGCTCGGAGAACCCCTGACACCAGATGACCTCGCCGGCCAGAATCCCGGGCAGGTGACGGGATTTCTGTTCCGGGGTGCCACAGGCGATCAATGTGGGCCCCGCGTGATTGAGTCCAACAAACGATGCGTTGAGTGGCGAGGGCGCCCCGGCGCGGGCATATTCTTCGAACCACACGATCTGCTCGAGAACCGACAGGCCGCGGCCGCCGACATCCTTCGGCCAGGCGATGCCCGCCCAACCGGCCCGCGCCTGGGCTCGCTGCCAGGCCAACACATAGTCGCGTGATGCCGGTCCATCTTCCGGCGGGGGCTCCGGGGGTACGTTCGCCTCGAGCCAGCGGCGGGCCTCGAGCCGGAAAGATGCGATCGGGGTCGTCATGTGAGCCTCTCGAAGGGTTTGAGACGCGTGGCGCTCATATCTCGATGATAGGCGAGGCTTGGCGCGGAGAGCGCAAAAAACTGTCACTGATGAGTTTAGCTGATCAATGGCGAGTCATTCTTGAACTGTCCCCCCGCCCACGGCACAGTAAGCTTAGTGAGTGCCGGAGCGACGGCGATCGAGACTGGGGTTTCCATGAGTGAGCTGTCCGACTCCACGCAACACGAGCCCGCGCCTCGCATCGCTCCACTGTCGCCAGCCGAGTGGGATGCGACCTCTCACGATGCGCTGTCGGCTTTTCCCAGCGGCCGTGACTTCGTTCTGGCTCGTTGGCAGACCGGTGGCGCACGGGGCATGCACGCGTTAGGTGTGATGTTGCAGCATCCGGCCCTCGCGAAAGCGTTCCTGACGTTCAACAACCACGTCGCGGTGGCGAGCACGGTCTCGAAGCGCATTCGTGAGCTGCTGATTCTGCGCATGAGCTGGCTCCGGCGCTCTGAATACGAGTTCGTCCAACACCAGGTATTGGGCCTGAGGGCGGGGCTGACCGAGGCCGAAGTGGCGCGCATTCAGGCGGGCCCGGATGCTCCCGGGTGGGACCCGGGCGATGCTGACCTCATTCGTGCCGTGGATGAGTTGCACGCCCACGCGTGCATTCAGGATGAAACATGGGGGCGGCTCTCGGCGCGCTTCGATATACACCAGATGTTGGATATCCTGTTCGCGGTCGGCTGTTACGAGGTGTTGGCCATGATTTTCAACAGCTGCCGCGTGCCGTTGGAACCCGGAGTGGAGCCGCTCGACCCCGAGACTCGAGCGCGCATGCACGCCGCCGGGGATCGGTAAACCCAAGCGCCATGGCATTCAAGACCCGCTTTACCGAGTTGGTCGGCATCGACTATCCCATCGTTCAGGGCGGCATGATGTGGGTGGGGCGCGCCGAGCTGGCCGCTGCCGTCTCCAACGCCGGCGGGCTGGGTATTCTGACGGCACTGACCCAGCCGACGCCGGGCGCGTTACGTGAGGAAATCGAGCGCTGTCGCTCGATGACCAACAAGCCCTTTGGCGTGAATCTCACCATCCTTCCATCGGTGAGTCCTCCGCCCTACGCGGAGTATCGGCAGGCGATCATTGCCAGCGGCGTCAAGATCGTGGAGACCGCGGGGCACAATCCCCAGGAGCACGTTGCCCATTTCAAGGAGCACGGCATTACGGTGATCCACAAGTGCACCGCCGTGCGCCATGCCCTGTCAGCCCAGCGAATGGGTGTCGATGCCATATCGATCGACGGCTTCGAGTGCGCCGGCCACCCGGGTGAGGACGACATACCGGGCCTGGTGTTGATTCCGGCCGCCGCTGACAAAGTCAGGATTCCGATGATCGCCTCGGGCGGGTTTGGTGATGGCCGTGGACTGGTCGCAGCGCTGAGCCTCGGAGCAGATGGAATCAACATGGGCACGCGCTTTTGTGCAACCGTCGAGGCCCCGATCCATCCGCGGGTGAAGCAACTGCTCGTGGAGAACGACGAGCGCGGCACCTACCTGATTTTCCGCTCCCTTCGTAATACCGCGCGCGTCGGCAAGAACAGTGTGTCGGAACAGGTTGTTGCAATCCTCGAGGCGCCCGGCGCGAAATTCGAGGATGTCGCTCACCTGGTCCGTGGCGCCCAGGGGCGCGTTCTGCTGGAGACCGGTGACCTGGATGCCGGGCTGGTCTGGGCAGGGCAGGTGCAGGGATTGATTCACGACATTCCGACCGTGGGCGAGCTCATCGAGCGCATCATCCGCGAAGCGACTGAAATCATCCGCGGCCGCCTGCCCGGTATTCTCCCCGGCTGAGCACTATGAATCACCCTTCTGCTGTTGGATCGACTGCGCGGGGGCCGTCCCTCGAGGAAGAGTCCCTGGGTGCTATGACACTCGGCGGATTCCTACGCGAGGTTTGCCGGGAGTACGCCATTCGGGAGGCGCTCGTTTTGCATCCGGCCTCCGGGCCGGTGACGCGCTACCGCTACTGCGATGTCTGGGACGAGGCTGCCACGGTTGCGCGGGCGTTGCTTGCGCGAGGTGTGACAAAGGAAACACGGGTTGGATTACTGGCCACGAATCGCCCGGAGTGGGTGACCGCCGTGTTCGGTATCGCTCTCGCCGGCGCCACGTGCGTGGCTCTGAGTACTTTCGCAACCCCGGCCGAGCTCGAGTATCAACTCCGGGTGGCCGACGTGTCGCTCCTGATCTTCGAGCGGTCGGTGTTGAAGCGGGATTTCACAGCCGAACTTGCCGGCCTGTGTCCTGAAATCGGCGCCGGGTCGTCCGAGGTGCACTCGGCGCGTTTGCCGTTTCTACGTCGTCTGGTTTGTATCGGAGAGTTGCCCCCCGGTGGTGGACGTGGCGCTGTCGAGTCCTGGTCTGACTTTCTGCAAGCCGGTGTGAAAGCGCTGGCACCGTTGGTCGACGCGATCGCGGCAGAAGTCTCGCCCTTTGACCGCGCGATGGTATTTTTCTCTTCGGGCTCCACCGCCAAGCCGAAGGCCATCGTGCATATGCACCGGGCCGCGGCCATCCAGTGCTGGCGCTGGCGCCGTTATCTTGCCATTGACGCGCAAGTTCGCACCTGGGCCGCCAATGGCTTTTTCTGGTCCGGCAACTTCGCCATGGCGCTCGGGTCAACTCTGGCCGCCGGCGGCTGTGTCGTCTTGCAGCGCTACTTTGTGCCGGGCGAGGCGCTGCGGCTGATGGAGGCCGAGCGAGTCAACTTGCCACTCGCCTGGCCCCATCAATGGGCACGACTCGCCGAGGATCCCGCTTGGGCTGAGGTCGATCTCAGCACGTTGCGTTATGTCGGGGAGACCTCTCCCTTGCGCACCCACCCGACCGTCCGATCGACCTGGCAGGAGCCGGTTGCGGCCTATGGGAACACGGAAACCCTGACCATCAACACCGCGTACCCTTCGGGGACACCGACGGCCGAGATGGAAGGTAACCATGGACCGCCCCTGCCGGGGAACACCGTCCGCATCGTCGATCCGCTGAGCGGGGACGAGCTCAAACGAGGTGAAGTTGGAGAGATCGCGGTGAAGGGGCCGACGCTCATGCTCGGTTATCTCCGGGTGCCGCCGGAGGAGACCTTTGACGCGGAGGGCTTTTTCCACACCGGCGACGGTGGGTTCATTGACGCCGCGGGTCGATTGCACTGGCAGGGGCGTTTGAACGACATCGTCAAGACAGGCGGGGCAAACGTCTCGCCGTTGGAGATCGATGCGGTACTGGTGCAGTGTCCGGGCGTGAAAGTCGCGGCAACCGTGGGCGTGCCACACGACACCCTCGGGGAAATGGTCGTGGCCTGTATCGTCTCCGAGGTCGGTGCGAGTCTGGATGAGCGCGCCGTGCGTGCTTTCGCGGCTGAGCGACTCTCCAGCTACAAGGTGCCACGCCGGGTCATCTTCCTGGCCGAATCGGATCTCAGTCTGACCGGCTCCAACAAGGTGAAAACGGCTGCGTTGCGTGAGCTGGTGGCCGGCCGTCTGGCAGCCGAACGATAGCCGCCCGCGGTGCGAGGGTGAGGGCGCCTTCCGCGGTTCTTCCGGACGCTCCGGGTGCCCGGGACTGCGCGCAATCCATTACCATAGCGGGCTGAAAGCCTCGTCCTTACAGCATGGCGGCGTACAACCCTATGGCACAACAGCGATCCGAGTCCGTATCTCCGGCAAAGCGCCCGCGCAGGAAGCGGGATCCCGAAGGCACCCGGGAGGCCATTCTCGAGGCCGCGCGCGAGATTCTGGCGCAGGACGGGAAGGAAGGCGTCAGCGTCGCCCAGGTGGCCCAACGGGCAGGAGTCAACCGTGGCACCGCCTATCAGCATTTCCAGACCCGCGAGCAGTTGATCGAGGCTACCGCGAACTGGGTGAGCGAGAACCTGTACCGGTCAGTGTTCGGCGATCCCGCGGTGGCACGCAATCAACCGGTGGTGAGTATCAACGTCGAGTCGGTGACCGAGCACCTGGCCGAATTCGCCATGGAAAACCCGGAAATCGGCCGGGTATGGTTGTTCGAGCTGCTCACGTCGCGTCGGCCCACCGAAGATCCCTTCTGGCAGCAGTACGTTTCGAACTTCGAGCGCTTTGCGAAGACCGAGTTTGCCCAGCCCGGGATCGATGCCGAGGTGGCCTCTGTACTCATGATCGCCGGCTCGTTTCTCTGGCCCGTCTGGGCCCGTGCGCACGCGCGGACAGCGAAGGAGCGGCAACAGATGGCGAAACGCTTTACGCGCGAGGTGCTCAGGCTCAGCCTGCATGGCACGTTGCGCCCGGAAAAATATCCGCAGCTCGAGGCGCGGGTGAGCAAGGATCGTCGCAATTCCACTTGAAGGCGGATCACGTCGAAGGAAGTGCCCATGTCTGCAATCAACAAACGGGTCGTGATCACTGGCGCCGTCGGCGCTCTGGGTGCGGCGGTGGCACAGGCTTTTGCCTCTTCGGGCGCACGGCTTGCACTGCTCGACCGTGCCACGGATTCCAAGGATCTGCTGAAGACGTTGCCCGGGCAACACGCCTTCGAGGGCGGCGTGGATCTTTCCGATCCGGCGCAGGCGCAAGCCGCCCTGGATGCCGCGGCCGCGACACTGGGCGGCGGGATCGACGTGTTGGTCAACATTGCCGGCGCGTTTCGTTGGGAAACACTCGCCGCGGCCAAACTCGAGACCTGGGATTTTCTCTATACGGTGAATCTCAAAACCGCCGTATGCGCCTGTAAATCAGTGCTGCCGCACCTGCCTGCCCAACACGGGCGGATCATCAACGTCGGCGCTAACGCGACCGCCAAAGCGGGAGTCGGAATGGGAGCCTACACGGCCTCGAAAGCCGGCGTTGCCAAGCTCACCGAGGCTTTGGCCGAGGAGTTGAAGGACAAAGGCGTTACCGTCAATGCCGTGCTTCCGAGCATCATCGACACGCCGGCCAACCGTGCTGACATGCCGAACGCTGATTTTACGCGTTGGGTCACGCCCGCGGCGCTCGCGGATGTCATCCTGTTCCTCGCTTCCGATGCCGCCCGCGCCGTTACCGGGGCTTCGATTCCGGTGTTAGGTCGGGTTTGACCTTCTGACTCCGGTGATCAAAATCCTGCTTCTTTGAGGCACGCCAATGAGTAACTTCGAGCCACAACTGGAAATTCTGCCAGCGGCACAAAGAAGACTTTGGACAGACCCCGAAGGTCGACTTGGAGGAAGTACGTCGCCGCGCGGCACAACCGTGGCGCGCTAAGTTCGGTCCTCCTGAAAAGAAATAGGGGCATTACAACTCGACACTGAAGCGCCGGCTGGTCGCCGGCGCTTCCAACTTAGGACACTACTTCTTGTTGCCAAACAACTCGTCGAGCTTGTTCTCGTACTGGTAATAGTCGAGATACTTATAGAGATCCGCACGCGTCTGCATGATCTCCACGACGTTCTTCTGGGTGCCGTCCTGCCGGATGGCCTGGTAGGTCTTCAGGGCTGCCGCGTTCATTGCACGGTAGGCCGAGCAGCAGTACAGGACGATGTCCACACCCACCGAGCCCAACTCATCGCGCGTATACAGCGGTGTCTGGCCGAATTCGGTAATGTTGGCCAGAATTGGCACTTTCACCGCGTCCTTGAAACGCCGATACATGGACAGCTCGGTCATGGCTTCCGGGAAAATCATGTCCGCGCCGGCCTCCACGCAGGCGAGGGCGCGCTCGATCGCACGATCCAACCCTTCCACCGCCAGCGAATCCGTGCGGGCCATTATTACGAACTGATCGTCCGTACGGGCGTCGACCGCGGCTTTCACGCGATCGACCATCTCCTCCTTCGAGACGATTTCCTTACCCGGGCGGTGGCCGCAGCGCTTGGAAGCGACCTGGTCCTCGATGTGCATTCCCGCCGCCCCCGCCTTGATGAAGGACCGGACCGTGCGTGCGATGTTGAAGGCGCCGCCCCAGCCAGTGTCGGCGTCCACCAGCAGCGGCAACGAGCTGGCCTCCGTGATACGGCGGATATCAATGAGCACGTCGTCCATGGTCGAGATGCCCAGATCGGGCATCCCTAGGGAATTCGCGGCTACGCCGCCGCCAGAGAGGTATAACGCGCGAAATCCCGTGGCCTGCGCCATGCGCGCCGCGTACGCCGTGATGGCGCCTACGACCTGTAAGGGGCGCTCGGCAGCGAGGGCGCTCCGGAATGCGGCGCCAGGAGAGGAGGGGGTGCGGGTTGTCATATATACCGGTGAGTAGGTTGTCCAGGCCGCTAATGAAAATACATTGAAGAGCGTATGTCCATAGGCCGGGAATAGCGGGCAATTTCAGGGGGAATGGGCTGCTCTTACCGTGAGCGCGTCACGCTTCAGAACGCGCCGCCCAGAATGATCCCTCCGCGTTGTGGATGTCAGGCATTTTCGGCTCCATCAAATGGAAACACGCTCACTCTCCTCCACCGAAATGCACGCCAAGCAGCGCGGTCGCAATGAGCACGGCGGCGGCGGCGCCAAGTGCCGAAATCGCGTAGGTCACGCGAGTCGCCGCGGCCGGGTGAGTCCGGTGTTGGAGGAGGACGATTCTGAGGCCGAGCGCGACATGCGCGCTGACCGCAATTACCGCGAACGGGTAGTACGGAATCAGGAAGTAACTCGACCCGAGAAGCAGGCCCGTCGGACCGCCGCTGGCAAACAGCCAGTCCGTCTCGAGATGAGCGCTGCGTCCGGACAAGACAGCGTAAGTATGGGCGAACATGAAGGCCAACAGATACACGCCCGCTGCGGTCTGGACTCTTCGGTACCGGTCGCCCGGAGTTCGCGTATGAAACTCTACCAACACCAGCCCGGTCACTATCATCACAAAACACAGGCTCAGTACGATCGGCTCTACCCAGGCCGCCCGGTACCAGAGCCGCAGCAGCTTCATCAACGCCTGGTGGGCCTCGACGGTCCAGAGCGCAGCCAGGTGATTCGCCAGGTGCGCTGCCAGGAAAACGATCAGCAATGTCAGCGCCGCGACTCCGTGGGTAACCCGAAGGGCTGGAATCCATCCATCGAGGATCGCATCCGCACGAGAATTCTCACGACCCTGGGCGACACGTAGGTGCCACCAGGTCGCAGCACCGGCGAGAGCCCAGGCAACACACCAGAGTACGTTCAGGTACTCGCTAATGCGCAGTGCGAACGTCAACTGCAACGCAAGTACGTAGACCGGCGGGGTAGCGGCTGCGACGAGCAACAGGCGCAGAAGGAATCGAAGTCGGGCACTATCCCGGCTGTCCAATCGCATAAGGGAACCGAGTGCCAAGCAAGACACTGCGAGCGCGGCGAGCATGAAGGACAAAGCGGCGATGAACAGCGCCAGCCTCGGCAGAGGCGCTGCTCCGGCCGCTGCGGCGTGCGCGGCTGCGGAATAGCTGTTCAGGAGAAGTGGATAAACAAGGGTTCCGGCTATTGGAAGAAGCCACAGCCGAAGTGGTACGCGCAACCCCGGTACCGAAGCCAAGTCAGCTTGAATGGCGCGTTCCACGGGATCTCCGTCTCGAGTTCAGCGGTTTCCGCCACACAGTATGCTGCTTATATCGGGAAACTTCTGGCCACCCGGCTGCGCGCCCTGATCGATCTGATTCGCGAGTCGAATCAGCGGTAGCGCTTGACCTGCGGCCAGAATTCCTGCAGCGGCACCTTCATGCCACGCAACACATAAATCGGCTGATCGGTCTCATAGGGCATGGCGTACGGCGTGGTGATCCGTCCGGCCACCTCGATCGAGCGGAACAACTCGGCGTAGTGCCTCGTGTCTCCGCCGATGATGATCACGACACTCCCGTCGTGGCCGCGAGGTCCCCAGATGTAGTAATTGTTATGGCCAGCAATGGCGGGAGGCAATCCCAAGCGAGGACCAAACACGTCAATGGCTGCGGCTTCTCCGTAGTTTTCCCCCAAGAACACCGCTCGCGCGCGATCTTCCGGGGGCAATGATCTGTAAACGGCCGCGATCTTCTCGGCCATCTCCCGCCATCCGAACATGTCAGCATAATGTTGAGGCAGCGCTCCGAGCGCCTGGCGCTCGCCCCCCGAAAGCGTGACACCGAGGGCTTTCTGGTAGCGGATGAAGTCCTCAACCGGAAGGATCGGCAAGGTCAGTGGCGCAGCCAGACAACCCAGGACGACGACCCCAGCCAACATCGCGCCACGGGCAACGGTGTTGCCGAGCCACGCTTCGAACGGAAGTGCCCCGAAGGCGAATAATGTCGGGTAGATGGCGCAGACGTAGTAAGCCTTGCCGTGCGTGGCATCGAATACCAGGAGCAGAATCAACCAGGCGATCGGGAAGGCGCGTGCCACTGCAAAACGCGGTCGAAACATGCCGGCCCAGAGTCCACTGATCCATACGACCGTTGCCAGGGGACCGGTGAGGAGCACCTGTTGTATGAAAAACGCCCACGGCGACATTTCGAGGTTCTTGCCGTTGGAGGCGGCCTTGCCCAGCTCCAGAAAGGGCCAGCCATGGGCCTGTTGCCACAGCACGTTCGGGAGCACCATGGCCGCGGCAAGCAGCGCTCCCAGGTAGATCCAGGGATGCAACAGCGACTTGCGCCGCGGCGTGGCCAGGAGGCCGACAGTCAGCGCGGCCAGGTAAAATGCGACCAGGTACTTG
>Ga0105240_10015966_pt1 | contig 10180 bp, 9 predicted proteins | sample KBSC54metaG_FD_80426 | JGI IMG/M metagenome (GOLD analysis project Ga0105240, IMG submission 80426) | Corn rhizosphere microbial communities from Kellogg Biological Station, Michigan, USA - KBS C5-4 metaG | ecosystem: Host-associated > Plants > Roots > Rhizosphere > Soil | place: Michigan, USA... | reverse complement strand
TCTGCGGTCGGCACGCCAGCTTGGCCTCAGGACCACCGGCCACGCCTCGCGCGGCACCGGCGGCCCGCCCACGCCCTCTCCGGCCAATCTTGCCTTGATGCCAGGCAACCTGTCGCCGACCGAACTCATCGGGGAAGTCGAGAGCGGATTCTATGTCACCGAAATGATGGGCATGGGGGTCAACGGCGTCACTGGTGACTATAGCCGGGGCGCCGCCGGATTCTGGATCGAGAAGGGCCAGCTCACCTACCCGGTGAGCGAAATGACTGTCGCCGGCAATCTCAGGGAGATGTTCGAGAAGCTGACTCCTGCCAACGATCTGGTCCGCCGGTACGGCGTCGACGCGCCGACGATCAGGATCGACGGCATGATCGTCGCCGGACGCTAAAGTCGCATGCCGCAAAAATGGGTGCCGGATTGCCATCTCGCGGGTTGAACGTGCTAGTCAACCCGCGAGTCGCGCGTGTATATGGCGGCTCGTGATACCCGGAGAGAGCCCGATGCTTGTGGAGACCGAGGGAACACGACGATATCGCGCAATCTGGATATCCGACATTCATCTTGGGACCAAGGGGTGCCAAGCCCAGCTGTTGCTCGAGTTCCTGCGGGAAACCGAATCGGAATATCTGTTTCTGGTCGGCGATATCATCGATGGCTGGCGCCTGTCCAAGGCATGGTATTGGCCACAAGCGCATAACGACGTCGTTCAGAAGATCCTTCGCAAGGCGCGCAAAGGAACCAAAGTCATCTACATCCCCGGCAACCACGATGAGGGGTTTCGCCAGTTTCGCGGCATCGAATTCGGTCATATCCGCATCGCCGGAGAGTTTATTCACACATTGAAGGACGGGCGCCGCTTCCTGATCACGCACGGCGATAAGTTCGATGTCGTGATCAATTACGCCAAATGGCTGGCCTTGGTCGGCGATTTCGCCTATCGCGCGGCGATCATGCTGAATGCCTGGTTCAACGCGGCACGGCGTAAATTCGGGTTTTCCTATTGGTCGCTTTCCGCGTATCTCAAATATAAAGTCAAAAACGCGGTGGAATTCATCGGCGATTACGAGACCGCCCTGGCGGCCGAGGCGCGGCGGCGGGGCGTGCACGGCATTATCTGCGGCCATATTCACCATGCCGAAATGCGGGAAATCGACGGGGTGATCTATTGCAATGACGGCGATTGGGTCGAAAGCTGCACCGCCCTGGTGGAGCACCAATCGGGCGAACTTGAAGTGATTTCGTGGCTTACCGCCAGGCTGCAACAACCGAAACAGGGCCTCGCCGCAGCATGACGCGCAGTACGGCAACCGGCCGCACGAGTTCGCAGCGACGCATGCGATTGTGAGAATCCTATTTATCACCGACGCTTGGCACCCTCAGGTCAACGGCGTCGTACGAACCTTGAGCACGACTGGGCACGAGCTTGAAAAAATGGGGCACTGCGTCGGGTTTATCGGACCCGACCAGTTCTCCACCATGGCGCTTCCCGGCTATGCTGAAATCAGGCTGGCCCTGCGGCCGCGGCGGCGGCTGGAACAATTGATCATAGATTTTGCGCCGCATGCGATCCATATCGCGACCGAAGGACCGCTCGGCTGGGCGGCCCGCGCCATATGCCTGCGGCGCGGTTTCGCCTTCACGAGCTCCTATCATACCGCGTTTCCGGAATACCTCGCCAAACGTCTGCCGATTCCGCTCTCGCTTTCCTATGCGATGCTACGCCGGTTCCACAGCGCCTCTTCGGCCGTGATGGTTGCGACCGCATCGGTCTCGACGTGCCTCACCGAACGCGGCTTCGGCAATTTGCGGCGCTGGACGCGCGGGGTCGATACCGAATTGTTTCGGCCGCGTTCCAAAGCCTTCATCGATGCCCCGCGCCCAATCTCGATCTGCGTCGGCCGCGTCGCGGTGGAAAAGAATATCGAGGCTTTCCTGTCTCTGGATATACCGGGCACGAAATACGTCGTCGGCGGCGGCCCGCAATTGGCGACGCTGCAAAAGCGCTATCCTCAGGTGCGCTTCGTCGGCCCTCGCCACGGCGAGGAACTCGCATCGTATTTCGCTGCGGCGGACGTGTTCGTATTTCCCTCACGCACCGATACGTTCGGGCTGGTTCTGCTTGAGGCGCTTGCCTGCGGCGTGCCGGTCGCGGCCTATCCCGTCGCGGGACCGCTCGACGTGATCGGTGATGCCGATGTCGGCGTGCTCGATGAAGACCTGGCGCAAGCGGTCGCGCAAGCGCTCGAAATCGACCCAGGACGTTGCCGCGACTTCGCCTTGAATCATTCATGGCAAGCCGCCGCGCGCCAGTTCCTGAGCAATGTCCGACCCTGCCTCTAACCAGCACGGCCTTCGACGAACCCCGCTTTTGAGGCTTTATGCCGGGTTGTTGGAGTTCGGAGCGCCGCTGCTGAGCCTTTACCTGAAGCGGCGGCGCCGGTTCGGCCGGGAAGACGCCTCCCGATATCCCGAACGCCGGGGTGTCGCGTCGCAGCCGCGACCAGACGGTTTTCTGATCTGGTTCCATGCTGCGAGCGTCGGCGAATCGATGTCGATGCTCCGCCTGGTCGAACGGGTTCTGGCCGAACGCGGCGACGTACGGATCCTCGTCACTACCGGAACCGTCACCTCGGCCGCGATGGTGGCAGACCGGCTGGGAGGCCGCATCATCCATCAATATGTCCCAGTGGACCGCCGGCCATGGACAGAGAATTTTCTCAATCACTGGCGTCCGGATTGTGCGATCTGGATAGAATCCGAAATCTGGCCCAACCTGCTGTGGGGCATAATGCAGAGGCGCATACCAGCCGCTTTGGTCAACGCCCAGATGTCGTTGCGCTCGCATGCGCGCTGGACGTTTGCGCCAAGGACCATCCGTCTGCTGCTGGCAACGTTCGATCTGTGCCTCGCGCAGACGGAAGAGGAAGCGGCGCGGCTTGGCCGGCTGGGCGCGCGCGATGTCCGCTATGTCGGGCACCTGAAATTTGCCGCAGCCCCGCTTCCGGTCGACCCGGCAGCCTTGGCCGAAATGAAAGAAGCGGTCCACGGTCGACCGCGTTGGGTATTGGCCTCGTCGCACGAGGGCGAGGAGGACATCGCGATCGAAGCACACCGGCGGCTGTCGCAGCTGTTTCCCAATCTCCTGACAATCATTGTACCCCGCCATATCAAGCGTGGCGGTGCGGTGGCCGATCGCGCGGCGGAAGCTGGGCTGAGCGTGTCACTGCGTTCGGCGGGCTTGCCGCCTGCGCCGCGGGATTCGGTCTATATCGCCGATTCCATGGGCGAGCTCGGCCTGTGGTACCGGGTAAGCCCGATCGCCTGCATCGGCGGATCGCTGGTCCCTGTCGGCGGCCATAACCCGATCGAGGCTGCACAGCTCGGCGCCGCGCTGATCTATGGTCCGCACATGTTCAGCATGCCCGGCATCGTCGCCGAACTCCAAGCTGAAGGCGCCGCGCTGATGGTCTCGGATGCGGAGTCGTTGGCCGCGGCAGTCGCCCGTCTGATCGAGGATCGCGCCTTCGCCCAGGCTATGTCCGGCGCCGCGCGACAGGTCGCCGAACGCAATCGGCATGTCATCGACCGTGCTTTCACGGCTCTCGATCCGCTGATCGATCGTGCGGCGGCGCAGCGGGTTGCACGGTGAAGGCGCCGGCATTCTGGGCGGATACCAGCTCGCCCTTGGGCTGGCTGCTATCCCCGTTGGGTTGGGCCTACGCGGAAACGACTGCCTGGCGATTGTCCCATATCGCCCCGTGGCACGCGCCCATACCGGTCGTCTGCGTGGGCAACCTGACCGCGGGCGGCGCTGGCAAGACCCCCATCGTCCGCGACTTCGCGGCCCGGCTGCGCGCGCAGGGACGAAATCCGGCGATCCTGTCGCGCGGTTATGGCGGACGGCAGCGTGGGCCGCTGCGCGTGGATCCGGGTCGTCATATTGCGGCCGATGTCGGTGACGAACCGCTGCTGCTCGCCAGGGATTCGCCGTGCTGGATCGCCCGTGACCGGGCTAAGGGCGCCCGGGCGATCGCTGCCGCGGGTGCCGGCATCATCATTATGGATGATGGCCTGCAAAACCCACAGCTGCACCAGGACTTGCGTCTGATCGCCGTCGACGGCGCCGCCGGATTCGGCAATGGTCGCGCCATCCCGGCTGGCCCGCTGCGCGAGCGCGCAGCCGACGGGCTGGACCGAGCCGACGCCCTGATCGTCATGGGTGAGGACGATACCGGCGTTGCCGCCTCAGCGGCTGGACGACTGCCCGTCATCCGAGCGCGCCTCGCTCTGGCCGGCGGCCCGTCTCTTGCCGGGTCGAGGCTGTTTGCATTCGCCGGCATCGGACGGCCGGAAAAATTCCGCGCGACTTTGCTGGAGGGGGGGGCCGAACTGCTGGCATTCCGGGCCTTTCCCGACCATCACGCATACCTGAAATCCGAACTGATCGCCTTGTCGGCCAAGGCGCGGGACCTGAACGCCAAGCTTGCCACAACCGAGAAGGATTGGGTGCGGCTGAGCCCTGAATGGCGGGAGCGCGTCACGCCGATTCCAGTCGCGGTCCGCTGGGACGATGAATCCGCCATATCCGCGTTGCTGAACGGGTTGCCGCACCATGGCTGAACGCCACGAGGGTTTGCCGCAGCAAGCCATTTATTTCCTACAGGCGGCGTCGCTTTTTCTTTTCTTGACGTTGTGCCGCGCGCTGCCTGTCGATTGGGCCTCGGCCTTCGGCGGTTGGATCGGACGGAGCGTTGGACCGCGCATGGCGCAAACGCGAAAAGCACAGCGGAATCTCGCGCGCGCCATGCCGGAAAACTCTCCTGAGCAGAATCGGCGCATCATCAGAGGCATGTGGGACAATCTCGGACGGGTTATCGCCGAGTACCCGCATTTGCCGCGAATCTGCGCGACCTTGGAAGGAGGGCGGGTCGAAACGCACGGCTCGGATATAATGCGGGAGCTGATCAGAAGCCGTAAGCCCTGCATTGTGTTTGGCGCCCATCTCGGCAACTGGGAGGTCCAGCACCTGATGGCGCGCCATGTAGGCCTTCAGCTCGGGTTGATCTACCGCGCGCCGAACAACCCATGGGTCGACTATCTGTTGCGGCGATATCGCGATGCTCCGCTGCTTTTTCATAAGGGCAGGGAGGGCGCCCGCGAACTGTTCGCGCATCTGCGCCGCGGCGGTCATGCTGGCATGCTGGTCGATCAAAAGATGAATGACGGAATTCCTGTGCCATTCTTTGGCCGCGACGCCATGACCGCGCCCGCGATCGCCCAACTCGCGCTTCGCCTTGGCTGCGTCATCGTACCCGCGCGCATCGAGCGGCTCCGTGGCGCGCATTTTCGCGTGACGGTGTTTCCTCCTCTCGAACCGCGACAGACCGGCGATCGCGCCGTCGACGAGCGGAGCATGATGGTGGAGATCAACAACATGATCGAAGGTTGGATACGGGAGCGGCCGGAGCAATGGCTTTGGCTGCATCGACGATGGCCGGACTGACGACGGCCTGCGGCTTTTTGCCCACGCCAGGGAATGCCAGCCTGCCCGCGCGTTGCGGCTTTCGGGATTGCGTGTTATGCTAATATCTGTATTTTGCAAGTTATCCCCACCCAAGGAATTAAGATTTAGGAGTATCGTTATGAAAGTCGTATTGGGAGCCGCCGCTTTCGCGCTGGCGGCCGCCACGGCATCGCTGCCCGCGCTCGCGGCAGCTCTGTTTCCGTCCGAAGCTGCCGCCGTGCAGGCTTGCGGCGCCGATGAGGTGGTCTGGGTCGATCTCGACCATGGCCGGTACTATCACAAGGCCCAGGAAAAGTTCGGCAAGGGCTCAAATGGCGGCTATTCCTGCTTGAAGACCGCTCACGGCTCTTATCACGAAGGGCACGAGTAAAACTGGCTCGGGTCGGCCCTATCGGCCGACCCGACTTCTATACGCAGAATCGCAGCCCGCCAAAGGCAGGCACGAGAGATTGGCGCCACCTTCCTAAATCGCGAAAGCCGTGAACAAAGCGTCGCCCGCGGCAGTCGACAAGATCAATCGAGGATCGTCCGGATAGGGCCGCTCCTTTTTATCGTCGAAAAACCGGCTAAGCGCAGCAAAAATTGTCCTAATTACCCGTCCAGCGTCGCAGGATGGTGTCGGCGCTGTCGTGTAAAGCGCCATGAGCCCGTATTATTCTCCGGCGTCGCTCGCTTATGATCGACCACGCGCGGCCCCTGAAAACGCGCCGCTCTCTCCTCCCCGCACTGCTCTTCTCGTATTGGGAATGCATAGAAGCGGGACATCGGCGCTAACCCGCGTCTTGGGCTTGTGCGGCGCTGCCTTGCCGTCCCACGGCATGCCCGGCGCCGACGAGGGGAATCTGCTGGGGCACTGGGAACCGCCGCGAATCGTCAAAATCCACGACCGCTTCCTGAGCGAATCCGGCACCGGCTGGGACGATATTCTGGAATATCCTGATGCTATCTTCCACTCCCCAGTGGCAGCGGCCCATCGGCGGCGGGTGCAGGCGATCGTCGGCGAGGAATATCGCGACGCGCCGCTATTCGTTCTAAAGGACCCGCGCACCTCGCGGCTGATGCCATTATGGCGTCCGGTTCTGGCGCAACTGGGCGTCGCGCCGCATGCTCTCATCACCGTCAGAAACCCACTGGAGATCGCCGATTCGCTGTTGGCCCGCAATGGCTGGGACGAATATCGGGCGCTCATCGTCTGGCTGCGTTATATGCTGGCCGCGGAACGCGACACGCGCGACCTGCCAAGGTGCTTCGTCAGATATGATCGGCTGATCGACGATTGGCGCTCGGTGATAACCGATATTTCGGACCGGCTGCGGATCGTTTTTCCCCCGCGCAGTCCCGCCGCCGCGGCGCGTATCGACAAGTTCCTTAGCCGGGATATGCGACATCACCGGCGGCCGTCCGTCGAGCTGTTATATCGCGGCGACGTTGCCGATTGCATAAAGGACGCTTACCGGTGTTTTTGCGAGGCAGCCGACAGCGGCAAAATGGATTTCTGCGTGCTTGACGCCATCGCCGCTTCACTTGTGGCGGCCGAGCGCGTGTTCAGCCGAATCCGGGCAAACGCCGATGACCCGGCGTTGCGTGCCATATCGATGGATGTTCCCCAGCTTGGCAAACGCGATGCACTTTTTGCTCTGACACTGGCGGAACTCGGCCGCGCTCGCGACGGTGTCGCCCGCGCCGAAGCCAAGCTGAATACTATCCTGAAATCCTGGTCCTGGCGGTTTACTCGGCCGCTTCGCGGCGCCTTTTACGTCGTGAAGCGGCTTCGCTCGTCACTCCAAGCCAAGCTCGCCTAGCCTCAAAAAAGCCGCCCCTGGCCAAGGGGTTTAGACGCCTCGTGCCGCGCCTGGCGTGGGCGGGGCTTCGCAGCCGATGAATCGTCGACCGTCGCGCCAACGCGCCCGTCGTGGAATTCTATAAGCAAGCCGCAACCGGGTTCGGTCTCGGTGACGGAACCTATCGCCTCGCCGGCACGGCTGCTGACGAGCGCGAAGCCACGTTTCAAGACGCCGCGATAGGAATAGCTTTCGAGCAGATCGCTCAACCGCTCATATCGCGACCGGGCCGTGTCATAAGAATGGCCGAAACCGGACTGGAGCGAACGACCGAGCATCCCGATCCGCTGCTCGAAATCCCGCAGCTGCTGCAGCGGATGCCGCAGCCGAGCACCATAGGTCGCGACGCTTTCCCTGCGGCGGTCGAAATAATTGCGCCGTGCGCTTTCCAGCCTTTCCTCCAACCCGTCCAGCCGCTGGCCATGCGCCTCGATGGCGTGGCGCGGATTGCCGAGGCCGCGTTCCAGAGCCAGCAGACCCCGGTGCTTGTTCTCGACCGCACGGTCGATCTGGAGCAGCAGGCGCGACGACCATTCCTCGACTCGCGCCAACAGGTGGAGCCGAACCGGTACGGCGAATTCAGCTGCGGCAGTAGGTGTCGGCGCGCGGCGATCGGATGCGAAATCGATCAACGTCGTGTCGGTCTCATGGCCCACCGCGGAGATCAGCGGGATTGCGCTGGCCGCGGCGGCGCGAACCACGTTTTCCTCGTTGAACGGCATCAGATCTTCGATCGCGCCGCCGCCGCGGGCGACGATCAGAACATCGGGCCGACGCGGCCACCCCTCCGCGGGCAGCGCATTGAATCCCACAATTGCCGCCGTGATTTCCGATGCCGCGTTGGATCCCTGAACCGCGACCGGCCAGATCAACACGTCGCACGGAAAACGATCAGCCAACCGGTGGAGAATATCGCGGATCACCGCACCTGACGGCGAGGTGACGACCCCGATCAAGCGGGGCAGGCCGGGCAACGGGCGTTTGCGCTCGGCGGCAAACAGCCCCTCGGCGAGCAGTTTCTTGCGCCGCTCGTCGATGAGCTTGAGCAGCGCGCCCTGACCCGCAAGTTCCATCGATTCGATAATCAACTGATAGCTCGACCGCGCCGGATAAGTGGTGATCCGACCGGTGCAGATCACCTCCAGCCCGTCTTCCGGCGCGACGGCAAGGCGTGAGGCGCTCGAGCGCCAGACCACGCCGTCCAGCACCGCCTCATCGTCTTTCAGGCATAGATAAATATGGCCGGAGCCGTGGCGCTTGACCCGCAGCAACTCGCCCCGAACGCGAACCAGGCCGAACTCGCCTTCGATGGTCCGCTTTACCGCGCGGGCCAGTTCGCCGACCGTGTAGGGTGCCAGATTGCCACCCGTCGGGGCGGCTTCGGCCAAGTTCAGCATATCCGGTTCGATTTGCGTGCTCATCCTCGCATGATACAAGCCGCCCGGTGCAGGAGCAAAGACAGTGACTGATCGGCTGAATATCCTACTTGTCGGCGGCGGCGGGCGCGAACACGCGCTGGCGAAGCGAATACTTTCCTCGCCTCGGGCGGGCACGCTTTATGCCGCGCCGGGCAACGCCGGCATCGCCCAGATCGCCGAATGCGTGGATGTTTCGGCTGAGGATATCGAGGCGATCGTCGCGTTTGCGCTGGACCGCGCAATCGATTTGGTGATTGTCGGACCGGAGGGACCGCTGGTCGCCGGCCTGGTGGATCGGCTGGCGTTGCACGGGGTCCGCGCCTTCGGGCCGAATGCGGCGGCGGCCCTGCTTGAGGGGTCGAAATCCTTCATGAAGGATTTGGCCGCGAAATATGGCATTCCCACCGCTTCCTATGCGCGTTTTCGCGATGAGAAGGCCGCAAAGGCATATGTTGCCCGGCATGACCTGCCGATCGTGGTCAAGGCCGACGGGCTGGCCGCCGGCAAGGGAGTCACCATCGCGCAGACGCGCGAAGAGGCAGAATCGGCCATCGCCGCGGCGCTGGTAGGCGGGCGCTTCGGCGCCGCCGGCCAAGAGATTGTGGTCGAGGAGTTCATGGTCGGCGAAGAAGCCAGCTATTTCGCGCTGGTGGACGGGCAGACCGTCGTTCCGCTGGGTGCAGCGCAGGATCACAAAGCGGTCGGCGACGGCGACAAAGGACCCAACACCGGCGGCATGGGCGCATATAGTCCCGCGCCGGTGGTAACGCAAAGTCTCGGGGGACGTATCCTGGACGAAATCGTCCGGCCGCTTGCCCGAGCCATGGTCGATGAGGGCCGGCCCTATCGCGGCGTGCTGTTCGCCGGGCTGATGATCGTGCCGGGACCGAACGGCCCGGCGCCGAAACTGATCGAGATCAATGTCCGGTTCGGCGACCCGGAGTGCCAGGTGCTGATGGCGCGGCTTCAAAGCGACCCGCTCGAACTCATGCTGGCAACGGCCGAGGGCAGGCTCGCCGATCTTGCCGCCCCAACCTGGCGCGACGAAGCGGCGCTGGCGGTGGTGTTGTGCGCCCAAGGCTATCCCGGCAAGCCGCTTGCCGGGACGGAAATCCGCGGAATCGAGGCCGCCGCGAGTATCCCGGGCGTCACCATTCTCCACGCCGGAACCATGCGCGGCGACAATGGCCGTGTTCTGGCGGCGGGGGGCCGCGTGCTGAATGTGGTCGCGATTGGCAAGGACGTCGCCGAGGCGCAGCGCCGGGCCTACCTCGCGGTGGACAAAATCGACTGGCCCGGCGGCTTTTGCCGCCGGGACATTGGCTGGCGCGCCATCGCGCAATCGGAGACCGCGTAGTTGGAAACAGCGGCCCTGCCCTATGACGTGGCGATCGTCG
>Ga0105240_10015965_pt1 | contig 10180 bp, 6 predicted proteins | sample KBSC54metaG_FD_80426 | JGI IMG/M metagenome (GOLD analysis project Ga0105240, IMG submission 80426) | Corn rhizosphere microbial communities from Kellogg Biological Station, Michigan, USA - KBS C5-4 metaG | ecosystem: Host-associated > Plants > Roots > Rhizosphere > Soil | place: Michigan, USA... | reverse complement strand
CCGGCATCGACGCGCGCCATCCCGCGTTCAAGCGGCGAGATGCGAGCGGCGCGATTCGCGCCCCCGAGCCGTCAGCCGCCGCCGCAGACGACGCGTTGAACAGCCGCGTCGTGAAGACGTACGACTTCCTCCGAATCAAGGACCTTCTCGATCCCGATGCGCCGATTCCTGTCGGCGCCGACGCCGACGCGACGCGTCTCCAGCCAATTCGAGAGGAGCTCGCGCGCAGCCTCAAGATGGGGCGCGCCGTCGACTGGACGCTGCTCGAGCCGCTGTTGCGTATCCCGCACTCGGAAAGCGGCTATAAGCCGCCGCAGTACGATTCGCACGGCACGCACGTGGCCGGCATCCTCGCGGCGAACTGGCCCGAGGCGGCGCAGCAGACGCCGATTCAAGAGCCGCTCTACGGCGTCTGTCCCGATCTCGAGATCTACGATCTCCGCGTGCTGCCCGACAAACCGACCGACACGGCCGACGAGTTCACGATCATCGCGGCGCTGCAGTTCATCCGTCATCTGAACGCGCACAAGGACCTGATGCTGATTCACGGCGTCAACCTGAGCCTGTCTGTGCCGCACGACGTGGCGAACTACGCGTGCGGACGCACGCCCGTCTGCGAGGAGTGCGAGCGCGTCGTCGCCGGCGGCGTCGTGGTGGTCACGGCGGCCGGCAACCGCGGATTCGACAAGCGCGAGCGCGAGCCGTCGGCCTTCGGGGATTACCGCTACATCAGCATCACGGATCCGGGGAACGCCGACGCGGTCATCACCGTTGGTTCGACGCATCGCATGCTGCCGCACAACTACGGCGTCTCGTATTTTTCGAGCCGCGGGCCGACCGGCGACGGCCGCAGAAAGCCCGATCTCGTCGCACCGGGCGAACGGATCGATTCGTGTGCGCTCAACGACTACTACGGGACGATGGACGGCACCAGCATGGCGGCGCCGCACGTCAGCGGCGCGGCGGCGCTGCTGCTGGCGCGACATCGTGAGCTCATCGGCAACCCGCGACGCGTAAAGGAGATCCTCGCACGCACGGCGACCGATCTTGGCCGCGAACCTCGTTTCCAGGGAGCGGGCATGGTCGACGTGCTGCGCGCGATTCAGTCGATCTGAAGGCGAACCGAATGAGATTTGCGCTCGAGGCGTTGCAAGCCCACGACGGAGACTGCCTGCTGCTGCATTACGAGCCGGCGGCCGCGGCGCCCGTGCGCGTGCTCCTCGACGGCGGCTCTCAGCTGATCTTTCAGTCGATCATCAAACCGCGATTGGACGAATTGCGGGGACAGGCAGTGCTCGATCTGCGGATGGCGATCGTGAGTCACATCGACGCCGACCACATCACGGGCATCCTCGACCTCTTCAAGACGCTGGCGGAGATGCAGGACGACGGCAAGGATCTGTTCTGCCGGATCCGAACGCTGTGGCACAACGCCTTCAACGATGTTCATGGCAACACGCCGGCGAGCATCGAGTCCGGCGCCGTGAGCGCTTCGATCGAGGGGCGCATCGTCCCCGGCCTCGACCCATTCACCGAGGCCGTCGTGGCGAGCGTGCCCCAGGGCAACGAGCTTCGGGGGTACGCCACGCGTCTGGCGATCCCGATCAACGAGGGCGTGAGCGGGCCGGTCGTGCTGGCGCCGGAACAGGGCCAGCTCACGGTGAACGTGGCAAACGGTCTGATGTTTACGGTGCTCGCACCGCACAAAGCGCAGCTCGATCGTCTCGAACAGGAATGGAACAAAGCCAAGGCGGCGCATCCGGTGGAACCGGCGGCGCAAGCGGCTGATTACTTGAACAACACCGTGCCGAACATGTCGAGCATCGTCATCCTGGCGGCGGCCGCGGTCGGCGCCGGCGCGGAGAAGCGGATGCTGTTGACGGGGGACGCGAGAGGCGATGTCATTCTCGACGCGCTGAACGTCGCTGGCATCAGCGCGAACGGCCGCTGCCATTTCGATCTCCTCAAGGTTCAGCATCATGCAAGCAGCCACAGCACGACGCAGGACTTCTTCGAACGCGTCACGGCCGATCACTACGTGATCTCCGGCAACGGCAAGGACGGCAATCCGCATCCCGATGCGCTGCGATGGCTGTCGAAGGCTCGGCAGGGCCAGCCGTTTCAGGCGTACTTGACCAACCGCGCAGGGCTCAACAATCTCAGCGCCATGTTCGACGCGTTCCTCGCCGAGGAGGCGCAGCACGAACCGGCGCACGTCTACCATTTCCGGCAGGATCCGGCGCTGTCGATCACCGTGGAACTGGCGAGCTGATCAACCCATGACTCAAATCATCGAACCGCCCTTCGGCGACATCTGGGACGGGCTCAACGAAGGCCGCGTCATTCCATTTCTCGGCGCGGGCGCTTCGCTCGTCGGCCGCGATCAGGCGCAGGCGTGGCAAGCGACCGACTCGTTGTTCCCCCCGAACGGCTCCGAGCTGGCGCACTACCTTGCCGAGCGTTCCGGCTTCCCGGCGCAGGATCCGCGCGACAGCGACGATCTCGCGAAGGTCTCGTCGTACGCCGCCGACATTTCGGGACGGCCGATGCTTCGGCGGCGGCTCAGGACGGTCCTGAACAAACCGTATCAGTGCGGCGCGCTTCACAAGATGCTCGCCGAGATCGCGACGCATCTGATGATCGTGGTCACGAACTACGACACGCTGCTCGAGGAAGCATTTCGCGCAGCGGGGAAGCCGTTCGATCTCATCGTGTATCCGGCCGAGCGCGCCGCCTTCGGCAATTCACTCCTGTGGTGGCCGAACGGCCAGAAGGAACCGGTGCCCATCGAGGCGAAGGAGCTCGATCTCGACTTCGAGCACACGACGGTCATCTACAAGATGCACGGCACGGTCTGGCCCGACGGCGAGCAGTGGGACAACTTCGTCATCACCGAAGAGGACTACATCGAGTTCCTGTCGCGGATGACGACGAACACGAGCTCCGCGGTGCCGGCGCAGTTCTACCAGTACTCGCGTAATCGCAGCTTCCTGTTTCTCGGCTATGGCCTGCGCGACTGGAACCTTCGCGTGGTGCTCCGGAACCTGCGCCGGCAGTTCGACGGTCCCGGCGGCGCCGAACAGAGCGCCGAGAACGACGTGCCGTCGTGGGCGATTCAGCGGAACCCGTCGGCGCTCGAGCAGTGCCTCTGGGAGCGCCGCAACGTGAAGATCTTCGACATGGACATCAACGAGTTCGTGACGAAACTGTCGGCGTGGAAAGCCCGTGGCTGACGAGACCGCCAGCGATTTCTGTCCGTACGTCGGCTTGCAGCCGTTCACGGTGCGGGAGCGCGCGTTTTTCTTCGGACGCGAACGCGAGCAGCGGATCATCGCGGCCAATCTGTTCGCGGCGCCGTTGACGATCCTGTACGGACCGAGCGCGGTCGGCAAGAGCTCCGTGCTCCAGGCCGGCGTCGTCCCGCGGCTCGCCGCAGAACCGCATACGGCGGTGCTGTATTTCGCGACGTGGCAGGGGGAGACCTACCTCGCGAAACTGAAGAACGATTGCCGCGCCGCCATCCAGAGCGCCCACGGCAAGCCGATCGACGTCGACGACACGCTGCCGCTGGACGAATGGATCGCGTCCGCGCGCCTCCAGTTCCACGGCACGCTGCTGATGATGTTCGATCAGTTCGAGGAATATCTCCTCTACCACGGCGAGGAGGACGAGAAATCGTTTGATGGCGAGCTGGCCCGGATCATCAACCGGCCCGACGTACGCGCCAATATCCTCATCGGGCTGCGCGACGACAGCCTTTCGAAGCTGAATCGGTTCAGCAAGCGCATTCCGAACCTGATGGGGAACACGCTGCCGCTGCGGCGGCTGACGCCCGAGGCCGCGCGGCAGGCGATCGTCGGTCCGATCGAACAGTTCAACCGCCAGTTTCCGTCCGAGCGGCCGGCGCGCATCGACGAGGCGCTCGTCGTCCGCGTGCTGGACGAGGTGCGCACCGAGAAGGTCGCGCCGAGCCTGTCGGGCGGCGTCGCCGGTGTGCACGCGGGGGAAGAGCGGGGTCTCGTCGAGACGGCTTACCTGCAGCTGGTGCTCACCGAATTGTGGCGCGCCGCGAGCGCTCGTTCGGGGCCTCGCTTGCTCGACTCAGGGACGCTCGACGCGCTCGGCGGCGCCAAGGCGATCGTCAGGCGCCACGTCAGCGTCGAGCTCGGGCGGCTGACGAAAGATGGCCGCGAGATCGCGGTCCGGCTCTTCCAGCACCTCGTCACGCCGAGCGGTGCCAAGTATGCGCTGCGGACCGAGGATCTCGTCGCGCTCGCCGGCGTCCCCCGCGAGCGCGTCGTGCCGGTGCTCACCGCGCTCACCGCGGCGCGGCTGCTGCGGCGAATCGACCCGCCGGAGCGGTATGAGATATTTCACGACGCGTTCGCCGTCGCGATGCTGGATTGGCGGCAGGAGTATCTCCAGCATCGTCGTCAGCGGACTCTGGTGCTGTCGGCGATCGCCATCGCGCTGCTGGTGTCTGTAGTCGGCGGGACCGCGCTGTACGTAATACACGAGCGGCGCGATGCCGCGGAGCTTCGGGTCGAGGCGCAGATCGCGGGCGACATCGCGAAGAGCGCGACGGAAGCCGCGAAGAAGGCGCAGCAGGCCGCGGACGCGATTGCTCGAGAAGCCGATTTGCGCGTGCAGGCGGGTCAGCTTCAACTCGAAGCCGATCGCGCGCGGCTGCAGGGCGAGACCGCGCGTCCCCGCGCCGTGCAGCTCCAGCAGCAGGCGCAGCAGACGCTCGCAAAGGCGGATACGGCGAAGTCGCAGTACACGAAACTGAGCGCCGAATCGAAGGCCGCGGCCGTTGCGACCGAGAAAAGCGTCGCCGATCTCACCCAGTTGACGCGCACGCCGGCATTCGGAATCAACGCTGCGCCGAACACCGTCGCGATAACGAAGGCCGAGCCGCCGCCTGTCGCCGCGGCTCCGACCGAACCGGCACCGGCGCCCGCGCCGCCTCCGACGGCAGTGCCTGCCGAGACCAAGCCGATCGCGGGCAACTACAAAGATACGTACAAGAAGGCGATCGAGGCGAAGAACCAGAAGCGCTGGCCGCAGGCGCAGGAACTGTTCGAGACCGCGCTCAAGCAGAACGGATCCGAGAGCACCGAGCGCATCAACATCTCAGGGTTCGGCAACGTCGAACCGTACGTTCCCAAGTACTACCTGGGCGTCGTGTTCAAGAATCTGAACAACTGTCCCGCCGCGATCAAGGAATTCGACGATTCCGAACGCGACAACGCGATTCAAAAGACGAATCTCTACAAGTCTCTGCTCGAAAATCGTGACGCGTGCGCCAAGAAGCAGTAACGACGGCAACCAGAAGGGGGCAACAATGGGAACTGCAATCATCAAGGCGCGAAGGCTCGGATATGCGGCGCTGCTCGCAGCGGCCGGCGCGAGTCTGGCGCAGTGCGGATCGTCCACATCGCCGACGCCGCCCGCGACGACGGCGAGTCTCCAGTCCATATCTCTCAACCCGACGTCAATCGGCGGAGGCAGCACCGTTCAGGGAACAGCGACCCTCACCGCGGGTGCGCCCGCAGGCGGAGCCACCATCGGGCTGTCCAGCAACAATACGCAAGTCGCCACGGTTCCGAGCAGCGTCGTCGTGCCGCAAGGCTCGACGAGCGCGACGTTCACGGTTACGGCGCTCGTCGTAGGCTCAACGCAGACGGCGACGATCTCGGGAACATATCTGAACGTCACGCAGACCGCGGCCCTGTCGGTGACCGCTCAGGCTGTTCACGCGGACTTTGTCGTCACGCCTGATTCGGGAACCACCGTGTCGGCGGGGCAGTGCTCGGCTTCGCAGGTTTCCGGCACGGCTACGCAAAAGTTGCTGTGCACATTCGATGCGAGCAGCGCGACGCCGACGTCAGGCATAACGGAGTATCGATGGACCCTGCCGGGCACGTCGGCATCGCAGTTCGGCATGAAGCTCTCGGATCCGATCATTCCGTGCGGTCGGTTCTCGTCGGCCGGCACGCAGAAGGACGTCACGTTGACGATCACGGCGCCTGGCGGCACGAACAGCGCGACGAAGTCGATCACCTTCGTCAAAGGCGCACCGTGTTGAACATTCACCCTGGGCGGCGGCGCCGTGTGCTGACGATCGCGCTGTCAGCGATCGTCGTCGCCGGGGCCGCCGCTCCCGTGTTCGCGCAGGCGACCGCGCAGATTCCGCTGCAGTTCGATTTTCAGACTCCGGGCGCGCGCAGCATGGGCATGGGCGGCGCGTTCATCGGCGCGGCCGACGACGCGTCGGCCGCGTTCACGAATCCGGCGGGGCTGGCGTTTCTGACGGCCGCCGGGAAACGCGAGCTCACCGCCGAAGGGCGCTTCTCCAGCATCGAAACACCGTTTCTTTCCGGCGGACGGATCAGCGGATCGGTAACGGGCAAAGGCATCGATACGGTGCCCAATCCGATTTACGGCAGCGATACCGATCGCGAAGCACGGCCTGGCTTCGTGTCGTTGCTCGTGCCCGTCAAGGGCGTCGTGATCACGGTGTATCGGCAGGAGATGGTCGGGCTCGAAAACACGTTTTTCTCCGACGGCGTGTTCGAACGATTCACGTTTGCGGGAATCACGGACGACAACAATCGCGAGATCCCGCTCGGTGGAACGCGGCGGATCCAGATCAGCAGCTACGGCGGCTCGCTCGGCTACAAGTTCAACGATCGGGTCGCGGTCGGAGCGGGGCTCGCGGTGAACCACTTCACGCTGCAGTCGGATTTCGCGCGCTTCGGCTTCGCGTCGTCCATATTCGGACCGGTGAACCGGGACATTCAGAGCGCCACCGCCACCCAGACAGGCGATGACATCGGCATCTCCGCGAACGCCGGACTTCTCGTGAAGGTGAGCGACCGCGTCCAGCTCGCGGGCACGGTGCGGCGCGGTGCGCGGTTCGAGTTCAGCCAGCGCGATCGCGTGTTCGACGCGGGGCTCGACCTCACGCGCACTGGACATTTCAAAGTGCCGGACGTGTTTGGCGCCGGCTTGCAGTGGCGCGTGGGCGACAACACGCGCGTCCTCGTCGACTACGATCGGGTGCAGTACAGCCAGCTGAAACACGACTTCATCGACATCCAGTCCCTCTCTTCGGGACGGCAGGATCAGATTCAGGTCGACGATGCGAACGAACTGCATGGCGGCTTCGAATACCAGCTGCTGCGGTCCGGCGACGCGAAGCCGCTGGCGTTCCGCGCCGGGGCCTGGTTCGACCCGGCACATGCGCCGCGGTACAACTCAACGCCCGCGCACGACCAGCTCGATGTGCTCCTCAGCGCCGCGCTGCCCGGCGGCCCGAATCTCGTGCATTACACGTTTGGCGCAGGCGTGCTGCTGATGAACAGCGTCGAGCTGAACGGCGCCGCTGACCTGTCGAAACGCACGACAGCCGCCACCGTGTCCATCGTCCTCAGATTCTGAGGTCAGGGCGCGTCGGGCGCTCTCATCGCGTACACTCATCTTTCCCGCATGACCGCGCAGATCAAGGATCCGCCCCGGAGCTCTCCCCGCCAGGGAAATTGGAAGGCTGAGTACGCCGAGCTCTCGGCGCTCGACTTGCGGGCGGAGCTCGATCCGGCGGACCTCGAACGGCTCGGCGTCGCCGCTTATCTCGTCGGCGAGGAGGCGCGCAGCATCGACGCACACACACGCGCCCATAGCCTCGCGCTGGCAAGGGGAGACACGCGCCAGGCGGCGCGCTCCGCGTACTGGGTCGCATTCGCGTTCATCGGCGCGCGGGACCTCACTCAGGCCGCGGGTTGGGCGGCACGGGCCCGGCGCGTCCTCGAAGAGGATCGGCACGACTGCGTCGAGTGCGGGTACGTGCTGCTGCCGGAGGCGCTCGGGCGGGTTACCGCCGGCGATCTGGTCGGAGCGGAGGCGACGCTCGCGGAAGCCGAACGGCTCGGCGAGCGTTTCACGGATCGCGACCTCACGAGCCTCGCGCGACAGGCTCGCGGACGCGTGCTCGTGGGGCTCGGACGCGTGCAGGAAGGCGTCGCGCTCTTCGACGAAGCGATGGTCGCCGTGACCGCCGGCGAGGTCACGCCGATTGTTTGCGGAGTGGTGTACTGCAGCGTCATCTCGGCGTGCTTCGAAATGCTCGACATGCGTCGCGCGCAGGAGTGGACCGAAGCGCTGAACCGGTGGTGCGAGGCGCAGCCGGACTCGGTGCCGTACCGCGGCGAGTGCCTCACGCACCGCGCCGAAATTCTGCGCCTGCGCGCGCGTTGGCCGGAGGCGCTGGAGCTCGGACGCCGCGCCTACGATGCGCTCGCCTCGTCGAAGCATCCGGGCCGCGGCATGGCGGCCTACGCGCTTGGGGAGGTGCACCGCCTTCGCGGCGAGATACAGGCGGCTGAGGACGCGTACCGGCTTGCCGGCGAGCACGGGAGGGCGCCGCATCCGGGTCTCGCGCTGCTGCGCGCGGCGCAAGGGCAACTCGACGCTGCACGCGCCGCGATCGTCCGCGTCATGGCGGAGCCCGCACGCGGAAGCCAGCGCGCGCAGGTGCTCGCAGCGGCTGTGGAGATACTGCTTGCGTCAGACGATGTAATCGGTGCAAGAAGAGCGGCAGACGAACTGAAGACGATGGCCGATGCGCTCGGTTCCGTGTGGCTGCGGGGCATCGCCGCATGTGCCGACGGCGCGGTGCTGCTCGCGGATGGACGGCCGGACGAGGCGCTCGCTCCTCTTCGCGAGGCGCTGTCGACCTGGCGCGAGCTCGACGCGCCCTACGAGGCCGCGCGGGTGCGCGTGCTCGTCGGACGCGCGTGTCTGTCTCTCCGCGATGAAGAGGGTGCAAAGGCTGAGTGGGACGGCGCCGCCGCCGTGTTTCGCCAGTTCGGCGCCGCGCCCGCGCTCGCGGCGGTGGAGGCATTGCGCCAGCGGGCGGCGTCGACACTCGAACCTGAAGCGACCCGGCTTACTCCGAGGGAAATCGAAGTCCTCCGCCTGATCGCCAGCGGCAAGACGAATCGCGAGATTGCCCACGCGCTCGACATCAGCGAGAAAACGGTCGCGCGGCACGTCAGCAATATCTTCACGAAGATCGACGTGCCGACGAGAGCTGCCGCGACCGCATATGCGTTCACGCACCGGCTCGCGCCATAGTGTTGTCATCTTCGTACATAGAACTACCCATATCGAGTCTTTCGGGCCTGCACAGTACGGTCGATGCGCGCCGCGCCGTCGCCCGCTACGATTCTGAGTGCCGGGCGCATTGAAGGACCCGGCACCATGACGGAGTGGAGCATGAACATCAAGGACGAGCGCGAACGCGTGCAGGTTGTCGTGATCGGCGGCGGCCAGGCAGGCTTGTCGGTGGGCTACTGCCTGGCGCAGCGCGGGCTGACATTTGTGATTCTCGATGCGAATACGCGGGTCGGGGATTCGTGGCGGCAGCGATGGGATTCCCTGCGGCTCTTCACGCCCGCCAAGTACGACGGGCTCATCGGGCTGCCGTTTCCGGCGGATCCTTACAGTTTTCCCACGAAGGACGAGATGGCGGACTATCTCGAATTGTACGCGAGGCATTTCAATCTGCCGGTGCGGAGCGGCGTCCGCGTGAACCGCGTGTCGCGCGAAGGCACGCGCTACGTGGTGGATACCGGCGCGCGGTGCTTCGAGGCCGACCACGTGGTGATTGCGATGGCCACGTACCAGGCGCCGCGCACTCCGGAGTTCGCGCACGCGCTCGACCCGAGTATCACGCAGCTGCATTCGAGTGAGTACAAGAGCCCTGCTCAACTCCGCGCCGGCGACGTCCTCATCGTCGGCGCCGGCAACTCGGGCGCCGATATCGCGACGGACGTTGTGCGCTCGCACCGCACATGGCTCGCGGGAAGGCATCCCGGGCACGTGCCGTTCCGGATCGAGAGCCGGGTCGCGAGATTTCTTCTGCCGGTCATCTTTCGACTGCTGTTCCACCGGATACTGACTGTCGACACCCCGGTGGGAAGACGAGCGCGCCCGTCCATCATCTCGAAAGGCGGCCCGCTGATTCGCGTGAAGCCCGCGGACCTTGCTGCGGCCGGCATCGAACGGACGCCGCGGGTGACCGGCGTACGGGACGGCAAACCGCTCCTGGCGGACGGGCGGGTGCTCGACGTGGCAAACGTCATTTGGTGCACGGGCTTCCATCCCGGACTCTCATGGG
>Ga0105240_10015963_pt1 | contig 10183 bp, 7 predicted proteins | sample KBSC54metaG_FD_80426 | JGI IMG/M metagenome (GOLD analysis project Ga0105240, IMG submission 80426) | Corn rhizosphere microbial communities from Kellogg Biological Station, Michigan, USA - KBS C5-4 metaG | ecosystem: Host-associated > Plants > Roots > Rhizosphere > Soil | place: Michigan, USA... | reverse complement strand
TGTAGATCGCCGTCACAATGCCCACGACTTCGCCGTCGCGATTGACCAGCGGCCCGCCCGAATTGCCCGGATTCACCGGCGCGGTGAACTGGATCAGATTGGTGAGCGTGGGTTTGTCTTTTTCGGACGGATCGTCGAATTCGCGCTTCAGGCCTGCCACCACACCTGACGAGACCGAGGGCCCGATGCCGAAGGGAAAGCCCACCGCCACCACTGTGTCGCCGGGAAACAGATTGGCGGTCGAAGCCAGGGTCGCGGGCTTCAGATCGTCGGGCTGCGTCTTGGTGCGGATCACCGCCAGATCATTTTCCGGCTGCACATTCACCACCGTGGCTTCCGACTTGCTCCCATCGAAGAAGGTCACCACCCAGCGGTCTGTGGAATGGATCACATGCAGATTGGTGAGGATGTCGCCCTTGTCGTCGATGACAACGCCAGTGCCGGTGGAATCCGGGCTTTCGTCCTTGGATTTATCCTTGTCCTTATCCGCATCTTTGCCGTCCGAGGATTTGGGCGGCGGCATGGGCTGGATCTTGAGATGGCTCTTCTTCGCTTCTTTTGCTTCCAGCTTGGCCTGCTCCGCCGCATGTTCGGGCGAGAGGAACCCATCCACCCGCACCACCGAAGGGCCGACCGTGGCGGCGGCCACGGTGGTTTCCGCCGGACCGGGCGGCGTATTGCTCAGCGTGTACTTGACCGCATTGTCGATGTCCCATTGCGTCAGCGCGGTGGGACCCGGATGGAACCATTGCCAGGCGCCGAAAAGACCGGCCACGATCAATACGGCGGCGGCGGCCGGCAGGCTGCGGTCATGGCGCGCTGCGAACGTCTTGGTTTTGCGCCAGATTTCAACAGCGAGAGACGGGCCCTGATCGTCTTCAAAAGACCAGGCGACAGGCGTTCCCGCGTCGCCGACCGGCGAACCGGAACGCCGCCGGGAAGCGCGGCTGTAAAGAGGTTTTCGCTTCATACCGGTATCCGCCGATAGATCGATACAGGAAGCCTACGCCAGCCTTCCCTTTTAGGCAAAAGCCGGGCGCGATGGTTGGCAAATGTGTGTCATCCGAATGTGAACGCGTAAGCCTCCACACCGGGATCCAGGAATTCGATGCTGAATGTGCGATTTCCGATCACGCCTTGCTGGCGGATCAACTGATACAAGCGCTGTCCCGTAACCGTGCCGTTGCCCGCTTCATCGGCATCCGCGCCATGCGCCGCACCCGGCGGCTGGCCATCCAATGTCACTTTAAAGCGTACGGGCTTGCTGTCGGCGCCGGACCCCAGCACCAGATGCAGATCGCGGGCATGAAAATAGAAAGTGATCTTGGTTCCGGCAGCGGCGGACACCGACTTCTCCTCGCCAATGGCCCAGCGGCCGGTAAGCCCCCATTGGTTGGGGCCGAGGGGATAGGGCGTCGTGTAAGTTGCAATCTTGTCCGGCTGCGGTGTGTTGGAAGCAAAGCCGCTCCCCCGCCCATAGCCCAGATAGGTCTCGGGCGACTGCATGTTGTTTTCGTCGGCGGCGGCAAGCGCCCCTTTGGCGTTGGGATCGACAATGCCGCCCGGCACATCCTTGTAACCGGCTTCCTTCAGCAGGGTCTGGATGATGCGTTCGGACTTGTCATACTCGCCTTCGCCAAAATGATGGGCACGGATGCGGCCTTCCGCATCGATGAAATAATGCGCCGGCCAATATTGATTGTTGAAGGCCTGCCATATGGCGAGATTGGAATCGAGCGCCACGGGATAGGTGACGCCCATATCTTCCACCGCCTTCTTCACATTGGCGGGATCCTTTTCAAACGCGAATTCTGGCGCATGCACGCCCAGCACCACCAGGCCGTGATCTTTGTACTTCGCGGCCCAGGCGCGAATGTACGGCAAGGCGCGCAGGCAATTGATGCAGGAGTAGGTCCAGAAATCGACCACCACCACCTTGCCGCGCAAGGCCTGCCGCGTCAGCGGCGGCGTATTCAGCCAGCCGGTGGCGCCGGTCAGTTCCGGCATCGTGCCCTCGATGGGAAGATCGCTGCCCGCCACCGCTACGGTCTTGATCGCTTTGGCGGGCAAGAATTTATCAACCAGGCCCTGTTCGAAGCGCGAGGTGCTCGCCAGCGACACCCGGGTGAGAAATCCGGTGTCGAGGCCAAAGGCGATGGCCGCTACGCCTGCCAGAACCAGCACGCCCAGCGCGCGGCGCACCCACTCACCGGCACCCAGCGACTGCTTCATCGCCGCGAACAAGCGTCCGCCCACCAGCAACGCCAGCGCCAGCGATGTCGCCGCGCCGGCGGCATAGGCCAGCAGCAATAAAGTTGTCTGAACGCTGGCGCCGCTGATCGCGGCGCCCGTCAGCACCAGTCCCAGGATTGGCCCGGCGCACGGCGCCCATAGCAATCCGGTGGCGATGCCCAGAAGGAAGGACGCACCGATACCGGAGCCGGTGCCCGCCTCGCCGGACAGCCGGTCGCCCAGCGCCACCAGTGGTCGGGTGAGATAATCCGCCAGGGTGCGCGATAGCAACGTGACGGCAAAAAGCGTGAGCAAGACCATGGCGGCGATGCGGCCATATTGATTGGCGCTCACCGCCCAGCCGCCGCCCACCGCCGCCAGGCTCGCCACCGCTGCGAACATCACGATCATGCCCGCCAGGAGCGGCAAAGTACCGGTCAGGAAAGGCCGCCCGCCCCGCGCGAACACGAACGGCAGCACCGGCAAGATGCAGGGGCTGACGATGGTGAGAACGCCGCCCAGATAGGCCAACAAGATCAATGTCATTGACAGTCTGTCCGCAACGGCTGGCCATTATCTTCGCAGCGATGACAAGTTCGTGCAATTATCGCCGCGCCAATAGCCTCGCCCGCCGCCGGAACACTGGCGCGGTGAAAATAAGCGTGATATCCGATAGTATATAACGAACTATTCTTTCGGTGCGGAGCTTTCATGGATGCGTTCGGGCGGTTTCCTGTTGTGTCATTCGCCTGGCTCCCCGAACGGTTACGCCAACCGGCCGCCTGCACCAAAACAGGAGAACAAGAATGCAAAAGATGAAAATCGCAGCCTCGGTCCTGGCGCTGACGGCGAGCGCGTTCGCGGCGGCTCCGGCTTCGGCGGCGCCCGCCTGTGCGTCCGACAATGGTGGCATCGCCTTGCCCAAAGGCTTCTGCGCCATGATCGCCGCAGACGGCCTGGGTTACGCCCGCCACGCGGTGGCGGCGGCCAATGGCGATCTTTATGTCGCTTTGCGCGCCAGCGGCGGCAAGTCCGGCGGTTTGGTGGCACTGCATGATTCCAAAGGCGACGGCCATTTCGACGTGCAGCAGAAATTCGGTGATGGACTGGCCGACAATGGCAGTGCCACCGGCGTCGCGCTGCACGACGGCTATCTTTATGTCGCCCAACCCACCCAGGTGGTCCGCTACAAGATGACGCCGGACCAATTGGTGCCGCAGGGTCAGCCGGAGATCGTCGTCTCCGGCTTCGACAGCGCCCGCGAGCACAATGACAAAGGCATCGCCTTCGACGACAAAGGCAATTTCTACGTCAATGTGGGAAGCCCTTCCAACGCGTGTCAGGTTCGCGACCGATTGAAGGATTCGCCCGGCCAGGATCCCTGCCCGCTGCTGGAAACCCATGGCGGCATCTGGAAATTCAGTGCCGCCAAGCTGAATCAGAAACAATCGGACGGCACCCGCATCGTCACCGGTCTACGCCAGGAACCTGACGTGGCCTGGGGCCATGGCGCGATCTATACAGTGATGAACAACCGCGACCAGATCGACGTGCTCTATCCGGAGCATTTCAGCGCCGAAGATAACAATGACGGTCCCGCCGAAGTGATGTACCGCGCCGACCAGGGCGCAGATTTCGGCTGGCCGTATTGCTATTTCGACTATCGCCACCAGAAGCTCCTGCTCAACCCGGAATATGGCGGCGACGGCAAGGAAGCGGCGCGCTGCGCCAAATTCACCTTACCGACGGCCAGTTTCCCGGCGCATTGGGCGCCCGTCGATGTGAAATTCTATGACGGCAAGCAGTTCCCCGCGTCTTATCGGGGCGGCGCTTTCATCGTGTTCCACGGCTCCTGGAATCGTTCCGGCGAACAGCGCCCGGGCGCGGTGGTTTTCCAGCCGATGAGCAGCGATGGCAAGGCATCCGGCAAATTCGAAGTCTTTGCGGATAAATTCGCCGGCTCCGCGCCGGTCAAAACCCAGAATGACTATCCGGCGCGTCCCGATGGCGTGGCCGTGGCGCCAGATGGCTCGCTCTACATCACCGACAGCCAGAAAGGCACGGTCTGGCGCGTCTTCTATCGTGGCTGATCTTCACGCCTCGTCCGCAAAGGACAGCAAGCGGGGCGCGCCCGGGCTTTTCACGCAAGGCGATCCGGCGGCGTAGCGCATTGTGACGCCGGGTTTCGCTGCTACAACTTCCGTATAGCTGACGCTCTTCGCTTCCGCACGGTGCATGCAGATGGAAAACGGCCCTCGCTCCGGAAGGTGCGATTGATGCAGTTTTCGCAGCCGGGCGGGCGTCAGAGATGATTTCCCTGTGCCGCGCACGACCGCGCTTCGCGCCTTATTGACCAAGGCTTCGTCATAACCGGACGAGAACCAGTGGCGGCGCGCCCAACCAAAGCGCTTGCAGGTCAAATCCTTGCCGTCCCACCGCCATTCGCGCAGCCGACGCTCCTTTGCCGAGGCGGCGATCAGCCGGAATGGATTGATTTTCGCCATCGGCAGGTCGGAGAACATCGCCGCGACGTCTGCCAAATTTTCTGCCGCCAGAAAATGCGGAATGATGATCCCGCGGCTGACACATAGGCTGCGATCACGTTGCGGTTTGGCATACCAATTGATCAAGGCCAAGGTCAGCCCGGCGTCATTGGCGCCGATCCAGGTACCCCCGCCTTCCTCGCTGGGATAAAGCGACGCGCGCGTTCCGGTCCAATGACGACGCGGCAATTGCGCACGCACGCGCGTGACCTGCTCATCGCGATTCATCGCCAGCATGAATCCGTGGCGCGTCGGCTGAAACGAAACCGTGCACATCGGAGGAGCGCGCTAATCGGCCATGGGATAGCAGGCGCTGAGCTGCTGATATTTTTTCCATTCGCCCCTGAGTAGGCTCACAGTCGCGGGCCGATGCCCCAGCTTGCGGTTGGCGGCGCCGATGGCGAAGACCAGATCCCATTGCCGGAACAGCGTCGCATAGGCCTGGAAGAGGGAATTGCGGCTATCATAGATGCTGGTCGCTTCGGAAGCCGCGCCATTCAGTTCCAGGATCTTGAAATTCTCGCCCGCCAGAATGTCGCCATCCTCGGCATAGCGGACATCATAGCGGCCGATGAAAAAGTCCGGCACCTGGCGCGAAATCTGATCGATGCGCGCTTCCAGCGCCGGGCTCCACAGATGCATCCCGTCGCGGAAGATGCAGCCTTGGCAATGATTGCCAGCTTCCACCAGCTTGAGGCGCTCGCCTTCCGCCAGCACCTTGCCGCGAATGGCGCGATGGCGATGCAGATATGTGCGGGCCATGATCGCGGCGCGGCTGTCATCCAGGATCAGTTCTTCCACCGTGCGACGGCCATCACCCGTGACCGAGGGAAAAATCTTTTCGGTGATCGCGAAGATGTGCCCCCGCTCCTCATTCGGAAACCGGTAATAGAAAATTCCCACTTCACAGGGACCCGCCGCATATTCCTGCAGCAGCACCTCGCCGGACACCTGCTCCAGATACTCGCGCGCATCGTCCGGCATGCGCACCAGCCTAAAGCCGCTGCCGCGTTGCGCGATATTGGGCTTCAGCACCACCGGCAAGCGCAAATCCTGTTCCGTGCAAAGACGCTCGAACTGCGCCATGCGCTCCTTCCCGGTTCCGCGCGCAATCAAGGCGGCACGGGCGGTGAAGGCGGGTGAAGTCCGAAACAGGTCGCGGAGAATCTCATCTTTCGACTCGCCTACAATGCCGCCGGTCAGCATGCCCGGATTGGCGATGGTGGGCAGATTGAGGCCGCGATATTTGATTGCCAGCCGCAGATAATTCAGCCCGATGGGAATGTAGAAGAGATTGGCGGGCCAGAATTCCCATTGCAGCCAGCGTTGTATGGCCGGCGAACGGATCACGGCGCGAATTCGTCCGCGAAATAAAACCGGCAGACCCACAAGGATAAGGACGATCACCGCCGCGATGATGAGCGTGCCCTTCGCCGCCCCATACCATGCGGCGGCCTTGGTCCCCGCAGCCCAGACCAGGGTAAACACCAGCGGCACCCATACCAGCCCCATCAGCGCCGTCACCGCAGCAAAGGACAGGAACGGAACCGCCAAGGTACCGGCAATCAGATAAGTGGGAAGACGCAGGCCCGGAACGAACCGGGCGACCAGCAGAACCAGCAGGCCCCGCTTCTTCCACCAGGCTTCGCTCTTCGCTAACCGGTCTTCATTGACCCGGCGCTTCACCCAGGCGCGGCCCAGAAAAGGACGGCCGAAATAGCGCGCCAGCGCGTAAAGCCCCAGATCCCCCAGCCAGATTCCCAGGAAGCAGGCCGCAAGACCGAATGGCGTCGCCAACTGCCCCGCCACGGCGAGCGCCGCCCCGCCCAAAGTCGCCGCATCTTCGGAAAAAAAAGTGAGAAAGAACAGCGATGCCGCTTTGGTCCAGGTGAGGTCGAGCATGGTCATGCCGACCTGCGCGCGGTCGTCTTTTGATAATCGATGGTGGACGGCGCGATGCCGAAATCCTGCGGCACGGGCATTTTGCGCATGTCGCAGATCATCCCGATCAATGCGTAATGATGAATGGCATGGGACACCGCATACATGATTTCGCGGCCGATGGTCGAAGACGCCGAACAGGCACCGGAACCGGCATAGGAAATCTTGTATCGCGCCTCGATCGGCCGGTCGGGCTGCAATGTGGAAAGGAACCGGGCGGCGTGCCGGAAATCCCGCGTCATCTGAAGCGCGAACAGCCGCTCCTGCTCCAGTCCGGCATCCCGTTCGCGCCGGTCATAATCGACCAGAGGCCCGTTCACCGCCTCCAGCAGCAGCTTGAAATGTTCCAGACCGTGCCGGTAATGCGCGCCGACGGAGGTGCGCAAGTCACCTGCATCGGCATATTGGGCGTCGCTCAGCCCCATCAGCAGGGCTTCGCCCTGCTCGAGCACCTCGTCCATCGCGGCCAGAAGCTGGTTGGTGCTCATACCCAGATACCTTTTCGGCGTTGCCAGCCGAACGACGCAGTCAAACCACGTGTCGGATACTGGGAATTCTCCTGCAGGCGCACAAGAGGATTATCCCGCAACTATGCCGAAATCCGGCATTCGCAGCCGATATCAGCATTGTGCAGCGCATCAGCTTGGTGTTTTGCGTGTCATGCCGTTGCAACGGCTCGAAGCGCTGGCGGACTTCAGATCCGTACCGGCTGGGTGATGTATTCGGTGCGGTATTTGCCGCTCTGGAGCAGGACCTTCACGGCGATGAAGCCGCCGGTCCGGCTGGCGCTGTTGGCGCTGCGGATGGCGATGCCGATCGCGTTGGCCCGATCCCCCGTGATGCCAAGCGGCTCGGCAAGATCATTTCGCGCGATGAATTTCATTTGCACCGGATCCCATGCGACAGTGAACACCCGCATGCCGGTCGATGGAGTCGGATCTCCAAACATGACGTTCGCCCCCAGGGCCTTACCGCCCCCGTCACCTTTTACCAGATTTGAGACAGTTTACAAAGGAAACATACGACGTAAGTTAATTGCCCGGAATGGTGAAGCGCTCAGGATCGGGCAATAAAAAAGGGGCCTGTTTCGGCCCCTTTTTAACTGGCGGACAGGGTGGGATTCGAACCCACGGAGCCCTTGCAGGCTCGCCGCATTTCGAGTGCGGTGCCATCGACCACTCGACCACCTGTCCGTCGGCGGAGATACTTGAGCAGCCCCGCCTTGGCAAGCCGAAGACCTCCGGAAATCCTGTATCTTCCGGGGTTCGGGAGGGACCATGCGCCGCATTTGTTTCCTTGGTCTGGCCACCATCGCATGCCTGGTCGCCGACGCGGCGGCTGCCCAGGACGCCGCCCCCGGGCTGCACGAGGCTGTGACTTTCTCCAACTATCCGCCGCTGGCGCGCAATTCGCAGCTTCTTGCCCGCGTGTTCACGCCGCTGACCCTGGCCGGCATCAAACGCGATTTCGCGCGCACCGGGAAAAGCATCAGCGAAAACTCGGTCGATCTGGCGGTGGAAAAATTCCTTGTCTATGTGCCGGCAACCAGACCGCCTCAGGGATATCGCCTGATGGTATTCGTCCCACCCTGGCAGAAGGCGCAATTGCCTCAGGGCTGGGGCCCGGTCCTGGACCAGTTCGGAATGATTTTCGTAACGGCTGCCCGGTCGGGCAATCAGGACGACATTATCAGCCGCCGCGAACCCCTGGCTTTGATCGCGGCACAGAATGTGATGGCGCAATATCCTGTCGATCCCGCGCAGGTCTTTGTCGGCGGCATGTCGGGCGGTGCGCGCATGGCGCTGCGCCTGGCCTTGGCCTATCCAGACCTTTTCCGCGGCGCCTTGTTGAATTCTGGCAGCGACGTGATCGGCACGATCACTGAGCCGCTGCCGCCCACGCCCCTATTCCGACAATTTCAGACCGGGACGCGGCTTCTCTACGTGACCGGCGATCATGATGCCGCCAATGTCGAATCGGAGATGCGCAGCAAGCGCGCGATGCAGGACTGGTGCGTCTCCGACATGGCGAGCATCCGGATGCCTTTTGCCGGCCATGACGTCGCGCCCCCTGCCGTCCTGACGCGAGCGCTTCAGGCCCTGGTGCGACAGGATCGGCCGGATCCGGACCGGATGGCGTCCTGCCGCGCCGGTATCGAAACCGAAGTGGCCAACGAATTGGCCAAGGCAGACGCATTGATCGCCAGCGGCAACCGCGCGGATGCCCAAAAAGCGGTCAAAGATATCGATGCCAAATATGGCGGCTTGGCTGCACCGCACAGTGTAGAACTCGATACAATTCTGACAAGAATTCAGCCGTAACTTTCCGGTCACGGCCTGTGTTTTGAAGGCCCGGAGGTGTTTGCCAAAAGCGAAGCCTCGTGTAACCTCGCGGCCGTCGGGGGCATATAATAAAACTGGGCCCCTTCGCTCGCTGGAGGAGCCTTAATGAAAAATATTCTTCGTTCCCGGAATTTCGCGATCGGTGCGAGTTTCGCCGTGCTGCTTGGTGCGCTTGGCGTCTCGCAGGTTGCTTTTCAAAGCAAGGCCGTTGCGCAAGTGGGCGCGACAGCGCCGAAGTTTGAAGTCGATCCGTTCTGGCCCAAGCCGCTGCCCAATCACTGGGTGATGGGCATGGCGATCGGCGTGTGGGTCGACAACAACGATCACATCTGGATGGTGCATCGCGCCAACACCGTGGACCGCACCACCAATCAGCTGCAGCGCGGTCTTGGCGAATGCTGCCAGGCGGCGCCGCCGGTTCTGGAATTCGACGAAGCCGGCAATCTGCTCCATGCCTGGGGCGGCCCTGGCCAGGGTTATGACTGGCCGGAATCCAACCACGGCATCTTCGTGGACCATAAGGGCAATGTCTGGATCGGCGGCAATGGCGGCCCGGACTCGCACATCCTGAAATTCACGCAGGACGGCAAGTTCCTGATGCAATACGGCAAGGCCGGCGCGCGCCGCAAGGCCGGTGCCTCCGCCGACGCCAATGTCGAAGCCTCGCAGAAGGACTTCGCGGCGAATTCGAGTGACCCGAACAGCTTCGGTCGCGTCGCCAAGGTGTTTGTCGATGCCAAGGCCAACGAAGCCTATGTCGCCGACGGCTACCTCAATCACCGCGTTGCGGTCATCGACGCCGATACCGGCAAGATGAAGCGCTTCTGGGGTGCCTATGGCAACAAGCCGGATGATACGCCGCTCGGCGCCTATGACGAGAATGCCCCGCACGCCCAGCAGTTCCGCAACCCGGTTCACTGCGCCGACATGTCGGTCGACCGGATGGTCTATGTCTGCGACCGCGTCAATGACCGCCTGCAGGTCTTTACGCCCGAAGGCAAATTCATCAAGGAGATGTACTACAAGATCAAGACCAAGACCGACGGCTCGGTCTGGGATATCGCCTTCTCCAAGGATCCGCAGCAGAAGTACATCTTCATGGCGGACGGCGTGAACGAACAGGTC
>Ga0105240_10015962_pt1 | contig 10183 bp, 10 predicted proteins | sample KBSC54metaG_FD_80426 | JGI IMG/M metagenome (GOLD analysis project Ga0105240, IMG submission 80426) | Corn rhizosphere microbial communities from Kellogg Biological Station, Michigan, USA - KBS C5-4 metaG | ecosystem: Host-associated > Plants > Roots > Rhizosphere > Soil | place: Michigan, USA... | reverse complement strand
CAATGCCTTCTTAAAGGAAGGCAACAAGAGCGACAAGATCGATGCGCGCAAGCTGGCCGACTTATTGCGCACCGGCATGCTGCGCCCGGTCTATCACGGAGAACATGGCCTGCGGACGCTGCGCGAACTGGGGCGCAGTTATCAGACCCTCAGCCAAGACCTGAACCGAGTGATGAACCGGATCAAAGCTCTCTATCGCGGCTGGAGCATTCCTTGTGCCGGTACCCAGGTGTATGCTCCGCGTTATCGGGAAGAGTGGCTACAGAAGATTGAGCATGCAGGCGTGCGCCGGCGAGCCGAGTTGCTCTATCAACAGTTGGATGCATTGCAGGCTTTGCGGCGAACGCTGCGCCCCGAGTTATTGGCAGAGAGCCGGAAACACAAAGCCTCGAAACTGCTGCGTCAGATTCCCTGCATCGGTCCGATTCGGGCCGCCCGCTTGATCGCACTGATGCAAACGCCGCATCGCTTTCGCAGCAAACGGCAACTCTGGACCTATAGTGGGCTGGGCATTGAGACCCGCGACAGTGCGCAGTATCGCTTCGTGCGCGGACAACTGCAACGTGCGAAAAAACCGCAACAGATTCGCGGGCTCAATCGGAATCACAACCGTGAGATGAAAGACATCTTCAAAGGAGCCGCCACCCGAGCCAGCTGTGGCGTGAGTCCATTGCGCGACTTCTATGTGGCCTTACTGGCGAAGGGAATGAAGCCCGAGATGGCGCGTCTGACCTTAGCTCGCAAGATCGCGGCCATTGCTTTGACACTCTGGAAGAAGGAGGAACGTTTCGACGTCGAACAACTGAAGCCGCAAGCAGCTTGAGCGTCGCACAGAACGCAAGTGGTCTCCGAGGCTTCACGCCTCAGTGGCGACCCATCGGTTCCGGCGATGCTCGGGTTCGAGGGAGAGTATCCATGCACTCATTAGGCGTACCGGGTGCTGTCATCAGCACCCAGTCTCCGGGTCAATCCTATGCCCCCTCGCATAACCCAAAAAAGCCATAGGCCTCGAGCCTCACATAGGATGATGGTTGGCACTTAAGCCAACGGTTGGCTTGCGCAGCTTCGCAACGAATGGTGTCGCGACCGTCGCATGAAACCACTCAAGGCAGACCAGCAACTGCGATCCCTACCCCTGTCGTACTCTGTGGCGCTCCAGGCGTTAAAACCAAAACCCTCTCCAAGAAGAAGGGGCCTAGATGCAAGCACCCGTCGAGGTCTCACGGAGAGAGCGGAGAAGTGTTTTTGCTTGACATCCTCTCTCATAGGATGAGCGCAATCGCCCCCTAGAAAAGAGCTGTAACTCTCCGCAAACACGTGGCTGCCTGCGCCTTTTTTCATGGTTCGTGGTGACCGGGTCCCGGTCCTGACCCTGGTATCAGGAATCACTGACCCTTTCGATTGAACTCTGCTAGCATCATCTCCGAGAAAATGAGGTCTGCTCTAGCATTCATCTTGCATTTGATGGCCGCGTTATTGGCGATTCCAATGCTGACGCTTATGTCCGTCGGCGTCATAGCCAGGATGGCTCGATCCATTGGCTTAGCAAGCAGAGGCCCCACCCAGTTCTACTACGATCATGTGCTCCTGCTCACCAGCCTTATTGGCGCGTTGCTTGCTTACTGGGTTTGCGAGACCTTGTCTAGCAGGTCGGCCGTGTGGGTCTGGATTCCGGCCGTGATTGCGTTTGCAATTCGTATCGTAGTGTGGCTTTCGACTGGAAGCGTTCCGACTGGAAGCGTTCTGTTCCGGGAAAGTGTGATCCAGCACTTCTTTACAGTCGACTGCCCACAAGCGGCATACTGTCCAGATCAGCTGATGCTGACGCCCTGGCTTTTGGGGCCAGTGGCGTATTCAGTAGGCGCAGCTCTACAACGATTTGTAGCTCCAAGGCGTCGTCCGCACGCGCCGCAGCCTTAGTTGTTGCAACATAGGTGCGTCGCTCATTGAGGGTACGACATCACTGTCATGTTGATCAGCCAGCTACCATCGATGAATCGTCATACCACCGATCACCCACCGGCGGACTAAGTGATTGCCAGTTCTAAGCCCGCATCGAAGCTCATGCAAGCAGCATACTCAATGTGAATGACCCGTCGAGTAAACCGCGATATCACTCATCGACACGACAAGAGGCAAAATGACAAGCGCAAAGGGGGAACAACCCCTAGTTTGTGCCCTGTATTCCACTCGCATAAAATTTGCTTGGCGGGGCGGCGGACGCCACATAAAATGCCAAAACACACACGTGCTGAATTGCAATATGCCGAGATATCGGTGCAAGCACAGACGGCTCCTCGGTTCTGCTGGGCATTTTTTTTGCCATTGCAACTTGCTTTTGGTTAGCCATAGGCTTAGGTTTCGCGCAGATAACACAGCAGGAAGCACCGGAAGATGCCAAAATCAACCGGCAGCGTGGGCTCGCAATGCTTTCCGAGATTAAGGAAGCCCTGAAGGAGCACTACTACGATCCCACCTTTCACGGGATTAACATCGATGATCGATTCCGAACGGCACAGGAACGAATCAAGGGACTTGACTCTAATGCGCAGATCTTTCGCGTCATCGCACAGGCCGTACTCGATCTAGAAGATTCACACACGATCTTCATACCACCATCGCACTACAACCGCACAGAATACGGGTTTTCATTCCAGATGGTTGGCAATGTCTGTCATATCGTCAATGTGAAACACGGCAGCGATGCGGAGGCCCAAGGGCTAAAGGACGGAGACGTTGTCGCGAGCGTCGCCAACATCATTCCGACGCGGAACACACTCTGGACGCTGCAATACCTGTTGTACACTCTGCAACCAGAAGCGGCAGTGAAAGTTATTCTTCGAGGTGCTGATGGAAGCCCTCGAGCCGTTTTAGTTAAATCCCGCATACTCACCCCTGCAGAACAGGAACGCGAGCGTGAGCAACGCGCAAAGCTGGAAAAGAGCCTGCCAGAGTTGAAGTCAACCCCATTCAAGTGTCATGAAGTCAACAACGATCTCATCGCCTGCAAACTCTACACTTTCATGATCGAGCCTAAAGTAGTCGATAAGATGATGAAAGAAGTATCCGCACACAAGAAACTCATCCTTGATCTTCGGGGAAATGGGGGAGGCGCCATCGAAACAGAAGCGCATCTGATTGGGTATTTTTTTGATCATGATGTGAAGATCGGAACTGAAATACGGAAGAACAAACGTAAAGACCGATTTGCGAAGAGTCGCGGAGATCGGGTTTTCACGGGTCAGCTTTTGGTTCTTGTTGACAGCAATTCTGCCTCTGCGTCGGAGGTTTTTGCTCGAGTCGTGCAAATCGAAAAGCGGGGGAAGATCATTGGTGACGTAACAGCTGGCCAGGTAATGGAAGCTATGTTTCTGAATCTGACTTCTGTTCGTGGTATCGCAACGGTTTCTCTTTTCGGACTCGAGGTCACCATCGCTGATCTTGTGATGAGTGACGGTCAGCGACTCGAAGGCGCTGGAGTCATCCCCGACAAGGCAGTTGGGCCAACCAGCTTCGCCTTGGCGAAAAAGACTGACCAGGTGTTGGCATACGCTATTTCCGAGTTTGGCGTTCGACTTTCGGCAAAAGATGCGGGCAAGTACTACTTTGTGCGACCTGTGCCAGAGCCTAGCGAAGAACAGGGAGCGTCCGCAACCCAAGCGAGTACTGCCATTCTTACCCCTAGCGAATTGAACTCACGATAAGGCCGCATAAGGAACCTATGTACCTACATTCCCGGCCCGAGGGGTGCATCAACGACGCCGCACTTGCCTTCGGACATACTGATGTTCTCCGCTGTCGCGAGTCTCGAGCCCCAGTCCGCTACAGGAAATCGGGGCGCTGGACAGTTGGACCGACATGCTCGTCAGCTGACGAAAAAGCTCTATAAGAGTCAACATCCCTGTTTTGGGCGAAACAAAAACGCGAAGTAGTGATCATGCCTGGTTTCTTCAACCCTGGTTACCACCACTTCTTACCTGCCAGCGTCATAGAGCAGCCCTGAAGGTCCTGCTCTTCACTTTGGCGGTGGTCCTGTGCCGCTTATTTCTGCCCGTCCATCGGTTAGAAAAATGCGGTCACGGGAGTGCCTATATCTCTGGAGATGCTCTGCTCATACACCTTCGCAGCCTTGATGAAATATCTAGGTTGCACTCACTAACCGCCCATCAAAAACGCGCATGCCTGAATCGGCAGCCGCTCACCACGGTTCGAAGCAATCATAGTTGCGTTGACTGATAATCTTGCCGTCCTTGAACTGGAAAAACATGGCAGAGTGGGCACGCATCTGAGAACCGACCGCTAGATTCCCAAAAGCGAGTGCTAGCGTGCCGGTCCACAGGACCTCGATCGCCAGCCTGTCTCCCTCGGCCACGAAACTCTTGAGCTCGTAGGTTTGACTCGATAGCAGCTTTCGACCCTTTTCGAAGGCTTCGGCCATCCTGGAAACTCCAGACCGAACGCCGTTCGGGTAAATCCGATTAGGAAGCTGCTCTAGGACAGCATCAGGAGAGAACAGCCTAGCAATGTAGCCAAAATCGCCGTTCTCAATCGACCTCAGGTAGACCTGAACTTTTTGCAAGTGGGTGACTGGATTCATCATTCCAGAGTTTACACCGAGGTATATTGGTGAAATATCGCTATTGCGCTCATTGAGTGGTCCTAACTCGAAGGTGGGCGAATCCGGAAACTCTCGTGTGCGGGGGATGGGTGGTTGACTTTCGAGCGCCGTCCCTGCGCCTGTAATTTCTGATGTGCTTCGGCCCAGGTAGGCTCTCGGCCGTCCTCCTGCTCCCAACGAACCAGGGAGGCTTCATCGCACCATTCGAGCAGCTTGCGCATCGCCTGTCTGTGCGCTCCGGCCAACATAAAATCCTTCATCGCAGACTCGGTGGTCCACACCGTGCGGGTCCAGAATGTACGATCACTATCGCGGAGCAATGTCGTAGCGACATTTCCTTGAGAGTGCCTGGCCTGACGGGCGGAGCGAAGAGCGTAAAACAGAAATGGAAGGAGATATTGCCATGAACGTACACGCAGCCGCGTTATCGATATGATCGACATAAATCTGGAGTCGTAATGTGGCGAAATCTTGATCTTGATGCGAATGGACAATCTGAGCAATAGCCAGTTAACGCTGCTTCGATATAACCACCGCATTGGAAATCGTTTGCTTAAATTGCTGCGGGCCTCTAGTCGTGGTGGTCTTGTTGGTTGGGGGTGAATCACGATCGCGCTCAAAATGTCCGATAACAGGCGTTCTCACACCTTGCGGGTTTTCATGCGCCCAGAACCGCCTTGCCCTCATTGCGGGTTGGGTCGTTCTTTCGCATCTGCATGCAGCCCTGCCTTGCAAAAAGGTCACGGAAGCCGCTCAAGTGTGCCGATGATTCGCGATAAATCCCTATAGATAGGATGAGAAGGTCGATCCCCGATCAGGGATCGCTTGAGCTACCCTGATCAACGCACTCTGCGGTGCAATCACGTCAATAAGGAGATCGACCTTGAAGAAGGATAACAATTCCAGACAGAAGAGTGAACTGAACGGCAAGCGAGCAAAGTCTGTCAACACGAGGCATCGGGAAACCACGGAAGTGCTGGCTGAACTGGTGGGGCGATTGCGGGAAAAACTGAATCCGAAGAAGGGACCGTTGGACCCAAGACGAGAGCCACTCGATTGCGGCAGTCTGAGGCCCAATATCGACCGTCTGACGGTAGGCGTGGATCTAGGAGGCCGATGGAGTAACTACTGCATTTTGGATCTGGAAGGAGACAAGTTAGCGGAGGGAAAACTGCAGACGACGCAGGAGGATTTTGCACAACTCTTCAAGGGCTTGAATGCGTCGCGGGTGGTGATAGAGGTGGGGACACATTCGGCCGGGGAGAGTCAACCGCAACTAGGAATCAGCAAAGCAGGAGATTCAATGGTGCGGAAACTGTTGGTAGGAAGCGCGCAGTGCATCTTAGGTCCGTTTGGACCTGACACGGATTTGCGACGGTACGGGTTGCGGCTATGCGAACGAGGTGGGAAGAACGCGAAGAAGCGAGCGGCAGTGGCGGTGGCCCGGAAGTTGGCTGTCTTACTGCACCGACTCTGGGTGACGGGAGAGGTGTATGAGCCGTTGCACCACCACATGCCGTTGCCGGCCGTGACGGCGACGGCTGCTGCGTAACCGACTTGGAAGAGGGAACCTGCTACACAAAAGAGCGTGCCATGATTCCTAAAAGGCAGATTTAGAGCAGACAGGAGTTGATGGCGCCAGGATCCAAGGCTTTACCCCACAAGTTTGACAAGCACGACATCCACCGCCTTGTTCGGTTGACTGCGTTTTGAGTGCTGGTCCATGAGACCGCCCCATAGATGGCAGCCCCAACGGGATTTCTCGCCAACTGACTCTTGTGTAACCATATCGACATGCCCAAAGCGTATTTCACTCATTGACCCTGAGCCTTCTGTGATTTAGCACTGCACAGATTCAGGGGAACATTTCTACATGCGTTTTCGTAGCCACAAGTGCTGCTTATCTTCCTGCAAGCGAGATGATCCCATGCAACGACTCTTTGCCTCATTGCTTTTGCTTTATCTGACACTGTTCCTAGCCACGGCGAGCGGGCAGGACATTCTACCGCTCGACAAGATCACCAATCAGGCGGACCTGGATAAGACAATCGCGGCGCTCGACGCGGCGCTGTTCGATTCCTATAACAAATGCGATCTGCCAAAGTTCAAGTCATTCTTCGTTGATGGTGTCGAGTTCTATCACGATCAGGGCGGCGTGACCGTGGGCGCGCAGGCGCTCACCGACGCGGTGAAGAAAAATATCTGCGGGCAGACTACTCGCGAGTTGGTGAGCATGCAGGTGTTTTATATGAAAGGCTACGGCGCGCTCGAAACCGGCGTGCATCGCTTCCATCATCCCGGGCACGAGGCCGAGATGGGCGTGGGCGAGGGCAGGTTTATTCACCTGTGGCAATTCACGGACGGGGCGTGGAAGATCACGCGCGTGATGAGCTACGACCATCATTCGGCGGCAAAGTGACCGATGGGCAGGGAGTGAATAGGCTATGAGCGATACTCGCGGGCGTTAAATCGCCAAGCGTTCAAAATGCCTATTTTAGGCGAATAAAAAGCGCAAAGTGCTGTACCCGCTTGGTTTCGTAAACTATTGTTTTGAACTCCCGCTCGGCGCTTCATTTCCCCGCCCGCCCCGCCGCATGGAACACCGCAACACATTCCGCAAACCCGCATTCTTCGGCCAGCTGCTCTGGCGTTCGATTTCGTTCGTCAGTTTCATCTGGATCCGCCCCCAGCGCCAACAACCACCGAATTCCCGAACTGAAATTGCAATGCACCGCCTCGTGCAGCGGTGTAGTGCCTGCATTCCGCATGTGAACATCAGCACCAGCTTTGATCAACTGCTCGAGGATCGCTTCATTGTTTCTCCCGCATGCCATCATCAGCGCGGAGAAGCCGATTTTGTCAACGGAATTTGCGGATGCGCCCGCGGCAAGCAACAGAGATACAACCTGGTTAGGTTCGCCCCAGGCTTGCGCCATGTCGATGGACCAGTGCAGCGGCGTCCAACCGTTGTCATCGCGAACATCGACTGGACCGGCTAGCTGCAATTGAGCGCGAACAGCGTCGGGATCGTTGCAATATGCCGCGTAGTGCAGCTCCGTCATTCCGCGCTGCCCCGGTCTCGGAACAGTTAATTTGGGCTGGCCAGGGGTGCGGGCCACGGGGCTTAGTCTAGCTCTTGACGGGCCACCGTTGGCGAAATATATCTCGATAGCGCTCACACCCCGCTATTTACTACCGCAGATATCATCTAAGATACGCGGATGGAACGAAGACAGTTTTTGATCGGGACAGCAGCCACCGTCGGGGCTCCTCTTGTCGCAGAGACCCTCCAATCGCAGATAGTTAGAAAAGCGGGTGTACCCGAGCGGACATATCACGTTTTGGGAGTTCCTCTGCGAAGCGGTTCACTGCTGCCGGGCAATGAAAATGACGCTGACGCCTACCGAGGGGCTCGACTGCTGCGACGCCTGCAAGAAGTAGGATGCAACGCGGTTGACGCGGGCGATGTTGCGATCCCAAGCTACCTACCCCATCACTCAATCCCTCCGATCCGAAGCTGGCCGGGTCCGCGCATTGTGTGGGATTGCATCACTGAGCGCATCGTGCCTTTTCTGCGACAACCAGGACAGGTACCGCTAATGATCGGGTGCGATTGCAGTGTGGTTATCGGAACCGTTCAGGCCATGATGCGCTCTTCTCTGCAGGACGTTTACGTTTTATACGTCGATGGCGATTTTGATGATGCTGTTCCGCAGGCTGACCATTGTCAGAGCGCGGCGTCGTGTGCGGTCTGGTTATTGACACACGAGTCGCCCTTCTGGGAAGGGCCTCCACTCCATCCGTCACGAGTGTCCGTGATCGGTTGGAACCGCGGTTCGCGTTCCCCACAGGCGCAATTGGGTTCCGTTGGTCTCGTTGACCTCCGACGATCAGGTGTGGCAGAGGCTGCGCGCAGGATCCTGCAATCAATTCCAGCGTCAGCTCCGATCCTGCTGCATTTCGATATTGATGTTCTGCAACAACAGGAAATGCCGGCTGCATACTTTCCCCATGGCGAAGGATTGAGTTTGTCGGAAGCTCAGGAACTAATGGGCGTTTTTCTGAAAGATTCCAGGATCAAGCTGATCGAAGTCAGCGAGTACGCTGCGCTGCGAGATTTAGATCAGGTGTACGTCAACAGGCTTGTGGATCTGCTTTCTGATGGGCTGAGCAAGTGAACCAGGAGAGATTCTTTACTGATGCCGATCAAGAGAAATTGAGTTCGTTTGGGGCCGTGTGGAACGGCCCCTTCTCAACGTCATCCCATTAGGCAGCGACCGTTTCGGCCAGTTTGCGACCGAAAAAATCGCGAATCGCAGAGCCGATTTCCTGAGCGTGGGTCTCCAGGGCAAAATGCCCCGTATCGAAGAAGTGAACCTCGGCGATCGGGTTATCACGCCTGAAGGCTTCGGCGCCTGGAGGAAGAAAGAATGGATCGTTCTTTCCCCAGACAGCGAGCAATGACGGCTTCTTCGCGCGGAAGTATTCCTGGAATTTGGGATAGAGCGCAACATTGCTGGCATAATCCAGAAACAGGTCCAGTTGGATTTCGTCATTGTTCGGCCTTGCCAACAAGGCAGAATCAAGCGTGTACGATTCTGGAGCAACCAGCTTTTCGTCCGGAACGCCATGGACATACTGCCAGCGCGTGGATTCGGGGGTGAGAAAGTCGCGTAGCGCGGAGCGATTAGCCGGTGTTGGGTTCCTCCAATATTTTTGGATTGGATTCCATCCCTGACTAAGCCCTTCCTCGTAGGCATTTCCGTTCTGCGAGATGATTGCGGTAATTCGGTCGGGGTGTGCCAGTGCAAGGCGGAAGCCCACGGGAGCGCCGTAATCGAACACGTAGATCGCATAGCGATCAAGGCCAATTGCTTTGGTAAAGTCGTCGATCGTTTTCGATAGGTTCTCGAAGGTGTAGGGAAATCGCTTGCGATCAGGTGCATCGGAGAAGCCAAACCCCGGCAAGTCAGGGGCGACGACGTGGTATCGGTCGGCGAGGAGCGGTATAAGATTGCGGAACATGTGCGAGGAGCTTGGAAAGCCATGCAACATCAGCAGATTCCGAGCCGTCTTTGGGCCAGCTTCGCGATAAAAGATCTTGTTTCCGTTCACGTCCAGAGATTGAAAGCTCGTCATGATGAAGTCTCCTTGTGGGTTGGTTCTTTCGGTGCCTCTTCAGCATCAGATGCCCTAACCGATATAAAGTTTCATTATAGGTGTTCTAGTGAAGACTGAAATCGTGGAGACTACCAGACTCGCGGCGGCAAGTGACTCGAGGGATGGATTCCTGTTCGTCGGCAACCAGTTAGCACTCGATTTTCTGAATACCCGTCCGGTGCAGAACGGTGAGGCGCAGGAACTTCTTTCCGACTTTAGCTCGCTGTTGCATTGGTTTCGAGCGGCTGAGCTGTTGAAAGATCACCAGATCACACTTTTGCGGAAGCGGTGGGAAGAGTCCCCCAGTGCCAGGCACACACTCGAAGGTATATGCGGATTCCGAGAAGAACTTAGAAAGGAAGTGCTTCGGTGGGAGGCAGGTCAAAATCTCCATCGCGCTCGCAT
>Ga0105240_10015960_pt1 | contig 10184 bp, 10 predicted proteins | sample KBSC54metaG_FD_80426 | JGI IMG/M metagenome (GOLD analysis project Ga0105240, IMG submission 80426) | Corn rhizosphere microbial communities from Kellogg Biological Station, Michigan, USA - KBS C5-4 metaG | ecosystem: Host-associated > Plants > Roots > Rhizosphere > Soil | place: Michigan, USA... | reverse complement strand
GCAGGTTGATAACCTGGCGTATAACCCCGTAGGAAACCCAACCGACACCGGCACAATCGCGCCGACTGTCGATCGCCAAATCATCAAAGCGGCCAAATGAGCGAGCGGAGGCCGCAGGACGATCGCTGGTATGAGGAGGAAGAGCCTCAACCAAAACCGTGGTGGAAGACCCGCCGCGCACTCCTATTCGGCATCGCCGTTGTCGGAGCGCTCGTCTTTATCTTTACCCGCGGGGGCACTCAAGTCTCACCTGAAACTCAGAAAACGGCGGCGTCTATAGGTGTCGTCGCTCCTTATTCGCCCCCTGAGCCTCCTCCTCCTAAGGCACCCTCAGAGGAAAAGATCCCGGACGCCCCGAAGATAACCCTCCCAGCGGTTGGCCCTCCGATCAATCTCTTAAACCCACCGACACCAGAACGCATCGGGAGCAAATCACCATCATATCCCGCCATGATGTCCTACGCTGTGCCGGCAGTACCGAAACCTCCGCCACCGCCGCCAGGCGATCCTGCGAACCCACCGGAAACCGGAATTAAGTTCGCGACAGCCACGCTCCCGGGGTCACGGGCCTCCCCTCAAATCGACGACACCTACATTCTGATGCCAGGGCTGCTCCCTTGCGTCCTCAGGACGGCTATCGATAGCAACCTTCCAGGTCCGCTCCAATGCCACACGCCAGGTCCAGTCTATAGCCGCAAAGGTGTCGTGTTAATGGAAGCCGGTACCGAAGTTATGGGGCGATACGAGTCTCTGACCCGTAACGGCAGCATGCGCTTGCACGCAACATCGATGTTTGCGGTAACGCCGAATGGCATCTGGGTCAAGTTCCCAGAGACGCCTTTTGCTGACGACCTCGGCCGCACCGGCTTGTCGGGAACGGTCGACAACAGAATCCCGGAACGGTTCGGCGGAGCGGTGATTCTCGATATATCGCATGCGCTTTTGGGAATTGTTCAAGCCATGGTCGCAAAATCCGGAAACACATATCTGAGCTTCAACGGAACCGAAGGCTTGGCCTCCCAAATCCTCCAATCAGAAATAAACAAGCCACCCATTTTCACGAAATCACAGGGATCGACAATCGCCCTGTGGATCACAGAGCCGATCGATTTCTCTCATTCCTACCGACCAACGGCGCAGCAATGAGACCAGGAGAGACGACGTTACGCCGCCTCCTGGCGCCCATTCAAGGCCCCCTCGACCACCCAGAGACGACCGAACTCATCATCCAGAAACCAGGCGAGGTGGGTATAGAACAGCGCGGCAAATGGCAGTGGATCAACGTTCCTGAATTCGATTTCAAACGGCTAGACGCGATCAGCTTGCTCGCCGGGCGCCTGCTTTCAAAGGACTTTGATGCGGCACATCCCATCGTGGAGACGACGCTTCCTGGGCGCCATCGGTACACCGCTATCCGCCCACCGATCACGCCGGAAGGAACGATCTCGATCACTATCCGCAAGCCAAAAGACAGCGTATCGCCGCCTAAGGAGCAAGACTTCTGCAACGTATCGGACAACGCGCGCCATCTCGTAGAGAGGCATGATCCCGCTGACGAGGAACTGCTCCGGCTCTATCATGCCAAGGAATGGACGGCATTTTTTGAATTGGCCGTGCGCTCCAGGAAGACCATCGCGGCTACCGGTCAGCAGTTCTCCGGGAAGACCACGTTCCTGCGAAAGATCATGCAGGCCATGCCGCCGGAAGATCGCGTGGTGACGGTAGAGGACACCGACGAATTTCTCGACCTCCCAGTTGGTCCGGACATGCGCCCGATGCGCAACCGCGTCTCTATGATCTACGGCGCTGCCGACGTCACGGCCGAGAAAGCCATCCTAACAACGCTCCGAATGCGAGCTGATCGGGTCGCCATTCAGGAGCTTCGTGGCGCTGAGGCGTACGCCTTTCTGCGCATCCATGCTGCCGGGCAAAGGGGCAGCTTTGCCACTTGGCACGCGCATCCGCACGATCCGTTCACGCCTCTCGCCCTGATGGTCAGGTCACATCCGAACGGTCGAGAAATCCCGAGCGAAGACCTGCCCGTGATGCTGCGGGAGGCAGTCGATATCGTCGCTTACTGCTACCGCAACCCGGTCACGGACGAATTCGCTACCCCCGCATCCGTCTATTTTAGGCTTGCCGATGCTCAGCCGAGTCCAGGATAAGCAGCGGCTATATTATCGAGGCGATCATGCCGCACGCTGATCCGGAAGAGAGGCGGCGCTACCGTAAAGCGTATATGCGCGCTAAGCGTGCCCAATTGGGGTCAGAACTTAAGGCAAAAGAAGCGGCATGGTCGGCTGCTTACTATAGGGCAAATCGGCAAAAGAGAGTGCAAAACGCTCTTTCATGGAACAAAGCAAATCCCGATAGTCATCGTTCATCCAGCCGGAAATGGCGAAAAAATCACCCCGAGAAGGATCGAGAATATGGGCACGTAAAGCATTCTCGGCGCCGGAGCGCTAAGGGGCAATTTACCCTTGCCGACTGGCGCTCCCTCGTTGGTCGTTCGCCTCGTTGTTACTGGTGTAGAAGGACATGGACCGTAGCCCGTAAACCAACCCATGATCATGTGATTGCCCTGTCTAACGGAGGCGACAATTCTCCGGAGAACAGCGTATGCGCGTGCAAGGAATGTAATAGTCGCAAAGGGAACCGGACATTTCACCCTATTAATGGGCAGGGGATCTTATTGTGAGGCGCGCCGTTCCCTGGGTGGCCGCCCCCATTTGTGTTCCTGTTTTGTGGTTATTAATAGCATCATACGTTTGGTGTTTAGGTGTTCAGAAGCCATACGAGCCCCTGGCATGGTGGCACGCAACGCCGGGATTTGGCATCAATTTTTGGGTCACGATATGGCTAATCGCTGGTGCTGCCCTCCCGACGACATTTGCTCTCATAGCCCTGGTGGGTGCCGCCCAATGGTGGCGCCTGCGGGGGCGCGTAGAGCCTCGACTCATCGTGCCGCGCAGATCTATAACGGCTCCCCGGAAGTCTGGACAGCGCCCGATTAAGCCGATCATTCGTGGTATTACTGGGAATCATGGAGATAGCGATTGGCGGTCTCTGGAGGACACCTTAAAGCGCTTTCCGCCGCCTGTTCCAGGGAAAAGCGTCATGGGGATCGGCGAAGCGTATCGCGTCGATTACGATTACGAAATAGCAGGCGTCGAGTTTGATCCACAGGACAAATCAACCTGGGGAATGGGGGGAAAAGCGCCGATCTTCAGCGATCATTGCAACGCTGGAGCACGGGGGTGGCACTCCGGTGTTTTCGCTCCAACCGGCAGCGGCAAAAGCTCCGAGCTAGTGACTCGAATACTCTTATGGCTAGGTTCAAGCATCGTCTATGATCCAACGATTGAACTCGGACCGCTCCTCGACCGTGCCCTAAGAAAGCAACGAAAAAAGGTTTACCACATCGGCATTCCTGATCCGACAAAACCGGTGCGGATGACAGGATTCAACGTTCTGTCATGGATAGACCCTGACCACCCCGAAGCCGAATTGCACGTCGATAGAGTTATTTTCTGGGCATACAACGAGAAGGCAGCGGCAGCCGCCAGCGCAGCAGAAGGGCTCGGCGATCACGTCTTTTTCTCCCAAATGGGCAAGGAGCTTGCCACCTGTCTGCTAGCCCATCTGATCTGGTCAGACCCCGAACAAATCGAAATCAGTCTCGCCACTTTCGCCGCCGGCATGTCGACACCAGAAGACGATATGATCAGCTTGCTGCACAAAATACACGCGAACAGTCCAAGCCACATGGCGCGTCGGATCGCCGGAACTTTTATGCAAGGGAAGGCCGCGGAAACTTTCTCTGGCATCTATCTGAATGCGGTAAACGGGATGAAGTGGCTCTTCCGTACAGCCTATGCCGACCTTCTATCGCTAGACGGATTCGATCCTAGATCGCTCCTTCTCGGCAACTGTACGGTCTTCGTCAATATCAATTTGAGCGTCATGCAGACCCAAAGAGCGATTGGCCGGGTCATCATGGGGGCGCTCTTTAACACGATATTTATGGCTGACGGACACACACATGGCCTCATCGCTGCCTTCATCGATGAAGCCGATACGTTCAAACGTCTGGACGCCTTTGAGACAGCTAGAGACCAGGGGCGCCACTACAAACTGGTGCTCCACATGCTTTGGCAATCCCTAGCCCAGGTTCGAACGACGTGGAATGAAGACGGCATGGTGACATGGCTCGACTCATTTTCGTGGGCCGCCTATGCCGGAGTGCGCGCCTCAGGAGCAGGGAAAAAACTTCAAGATGATCTCGGCGGCTACGGAGCTTTAGCCTTTTCAGAAGGCAACAATCAAGGTCAACAACAGCCATTCGGGCTCTCGTTCGGCACCTTTTCAAGGGGCCAAAACGTCAACGTGCACGAGATTTCGCATCGTCTAATCACCGCCCCAGAGCTTCAACAAACGCTTCGAGCCGATGAGCAGATAGTTGTCCCTGACACCGGAATGCCGATCAGATGTGGGAGATGCTACTGGTTCCGTAGGTCGAAAATCGTCGAGCTTCTTGCCCAATAAAGACAGGAGAAAACACCATGGCCGACCCCGTAAAAGAAGCTAAATCCACCCTTCATCATGCACGTAATGACCGTCAAGAGAAGGCGGGTTCATGGTGGCAACAGGCCGTTATCGAGGGGCGTGTTCTACGACAAGCCCGCGCGGAAATGCAGGTCGGAGAGCGCCAGACGCAGCAACAGGAGACCACACAATCGCGCCCTCAGATGCCCCGGCAAAGCGTCTCGTAACCGCAAAGAAGGAGACCAAACATGCAGCTTCGAAACGGGGCTAACACGATCAGTGACGCGAGGTTCGAAAGAGTCATCAACGAGATGTTTGACCGTCATTCGGCAGAACACGAAACGGTTCATAATGGAAGCGGAAGATCGGAAGAATTACCAAGCCAACTCACGGCTAGACATAACCGCGAGACGCAGCAGCTCGACCATGATCGTCAAACCCTCAGTGTTCAAGAATGGATCAAACGTTATCCAGAGACAGATCACGCTCGCACAATTGCGACACATAAAGAAGCCGACAGCGAAATTGTCCAGCACCAGCGCATAATGTCGCTTCCAGTCTCCGAGGGATCGTGGGGCGCCAAAGAACAGGCAACCGCCAAGGCTGAAGGGTGGGGATTATATTGGAATCAAGATGGCGGAATGGCCATTAAAAGCACAGGATCACGGTTTGCCTCTGATGCGGAGGCCGATGCCTATGTTGGGTGGAAGGCGTTTCAAGATCGCCCGCTAGAAACAGCGGCGTGGGAGACGATACGGCAATTTGAGCACGAAAATCCCCACATTGTCCAGACCCAACGGAGCCTAGAGACGACCTCCCAAAGGGCAATTTCTGATCCAGAAAAAGCCCATAATGACGTTCGAGAAGCCTTCTGGAAACGCTCCATTGAGGACGGGAAAACACTGCAAAAGGCCCAACCCCATCAGCAGGAAAAGCAAACACTTCAGCCTCGGCAACAGCGCCTATGATGACCAAAGGGGGAGACAACCATAACTGGTGTAACGCAGCTGCGTTTCTTTTGCAAAAAAGACGCGATGGAGCATGCTGCTGATAGTCGGTCATTCTACATGAGCAGCTATCAGTTGAGGGAAAGACCGCTTTGCAACCGACAGGAGTCGGTTCAAAGGCACTTCCGGGGGGCTCTCTCCTGATGATGACGTTTCGAGCCGGTTCTGTCGCTGGCGCAACTGTCTCCAATGCCATCAGCGAGTATTATCTTTCCGGGACTGTCCAATCGGAGAGCGTCAGGGCGGCTCAGTATTATGCCGGTCGGGAGGAGCGTGCCGACAGCTTTTGGCACAGCGAAGTGATTGATGGGCGCCTGGAGATGCGGCAACATCGGGCTGAGTTGCGTGAAGGTCTCTCGGCTGAAATGGCGGCTAAGCTAGGCCTCAACGGTCAGCCTCTAACACAGGAGAGGGTAGCCAATCTCCTTAGCCTCAAGAGAGCGGACGGCGAGCGTATAGAGGGGCGCCAGATACATCGGTCGCGCGGGGGAAGAAAGCCCCCCGTTGGGTTCATCGACCTAACCTTCAGCTCGTCCAAATCCCTGTCAGTGGCGTGGGGATTAGCGGCGAACCAGGAGGAGCGAAACCGGCTCGTTGGGATTCACCGAGAAGCCGTTCGAAAGACGATGGGATACGTCTCGCAAGAGATTGGATACACGCGCCGAGGCGGCAAGAAAAACACTCGACCAGAGCCGGGAGAAATTGCGTGGATTGGGTTCCAGCATTACACATCGAGACCAGTTGCGGGGCAGGCTGCTGATCCGAACCTCCACACGCATATAATTTTGCTAAATCATGTGATGACCGATAGCGGTCACATGGGGGCAATCGACCGCAATAGGTTGGGTGGCCGGGTGAAAGAATTCGGCGCCGTGTTCGAGGCGCACGTCGCTACAGCAGCCCGGGCGTTAGGAGCCAAGGTACATTTCGATGAGCGCCGCGAAAGCGCCGAACTCTCGGATATCCCCGAACACGTCAATCACCTTTTCAGCAAGCGATCCCAGCAGACTCGCACGAAAGCGGAAGAGATCGCACGAGAAGACGGCATCGATTGGGATACGCTCATTGAGGAACGGCAAGCACGCCTACGTGAGCGCGCGGCACTCGAAAGCCGGGAAGCTAAAACCGGAGAGAAGAACGACTTCGCTTCGTGGAGCGAGCAAGCCGACGAAGCGGGGTATCGGTATCAGAGCGTGCTCGGGCGCGTCGAAGCCGCGACGTTGATCGCGGACCCGGAACCCATAGACGATTTCTCCCGAGACCTGTTGCAGGCGATCACGGCGGCGTTGTCCTACGCCGACCCCAAGGACCAGGCCGACCGTCTCCTGTGGGAGATGGATGACGTTGTGCGCGATCACCGAGGTGAAGCACCCTCGACCTTGGCAAAGGGGCTTCTGAAGGCGGTAACGGAATCGCTGTCTTCACCAGATCCTGAGAGAGTCCTTATAGCCGCGGTCGGGGATGCGATCCGGGGACAGACGGAACGCGAGCAGGCAGCCAAAGAGCAGGACGAGCAACGGGTGGGGGCTGCGTATCAAAGCGCGCTGCCACGGCTCTCCGAGGAGTTCCGTAGACGATCCGTGCTGGAGGAGAACGAGCTACGGCGCGTTTCGGCGCAGTCGTTCATTTCGCACGGGATTAAGGACGCTGGGCGTGATCTGGATATGGTGATGCGGGCGTTCCGCCGGGATGGTGTCGTTCATCAGGGTCAGCGCGTCTCTCTAGTCGAGCAGGATGCGGTCACGGTACGCGGCACGCCAAGAGTGCGGATGACCACGCAGCTGCACGTTGCGCAAGAACAAGAGCTTATCCGCCTAGCTCGGGCCGCGGCCGAGGATGTCTCCGCAGCTTTGCCAGCTCGGAAAATCGACGCCGCCACTTCCTCATTCCTGGATAGGCACCCCGAAATCGATCGCTACGGAGCGCATTGGAAGGCGCAGAGAGGCATGATCGACCACCTGGCTACCGGAGGTCGCCTCGGCGTCGTTATCGGCGTCCCTGGCTCTGGGAAGAGCTATGGCTTAGCTCCCATGGTGGAGGCTTGGCGGAACGATGGGCGGACCGTGTACGGAATCTCGCTTGCGTGGCGCCAGGCAACCGATTTGCGCGACGCAGGGATAGAAGAGCGGGCTTCGATCGCAGCGTTTCTAAAGCGGGTGGAGACCGGGCGATATGCGCCGGACCGTAACAGCGTGGTCGTGGTCGATGAGGTCGGGCTCGTGGGATCACGCCAAATGCTGGACCTCCTTCGAGTACAGGAGAGCACGGGTGCGCAAATCGTAATGATCGGGGACCCGAGACAGAACCAACCGATCGAGGGCAGCTCGGGGTTGGAGCTGCTGCGCACCGCGCTCGGCGAAGCGGCTATTCCTCGGCTGCTGTATTCAGTACGCCAGGACAGCCAGCGCGAGCGAGACATCGCCGCTCTCTTCCGCCGAGGACAGGCGTCTGAAGCTATCGAAATGAAGAGGGAGGACGGCACGGCTATTTTGGTGGGAGGCGGACGCGATGCGACTATAGCGCGGATCGCGCAATTGTGGCGCGAGCGGATCGAGGCGCACCGCGATGACGAGGGCTTTACGCTGACGATATCGACCCCGACCAACGCCGACGCTCGGGATATCGGAACGGCTATTCGAGACGAGCGGCGCAAGATGGGAGAGCTTGGCAAAGATGTCGAGACCGTTCGTGCTGTAGACCGTACCGGCAACGCATACGATTTGCCCCTCGCGCTCGGCGATCGGGTCCGCCTGTTCGACCGGGTCTATGACCCCGAAACGCGTCGCATCCTGGGGAACAACGGCGATGTTGTCGAGGTGCGCCGGCTGCAGCCGGACGGCATGATCATTCGCAACGGGGAGCTGGAGGGACTTGTGCCCTGGAACAAGATCAGGTCTGGTCCCGATGAGCCCGTTAGGCTCGCGCATGGCTATGCGCTAACCGTGGATGCCGCCCAAGGGTCCACCGCCTCAGAACACATTTACGCCCTGCCATCCGGATCTCAATCGACCCATGGGTTCAAAACCTATACCGCGTCAACCCGCCATCGCCAAATGAACTGGATGGTCGTCGACGACGAGTCAGAACGTGCTCAGATTTTGGATCTAAGCATGTTGGGGCACAAGATTGAAATCACCGAGCAGGACGTGTGGCAGAACGTGGCAAAGAACGTCGCCCAGCAACCACAAAAACCGCTCGCGATATCAGTCGTGCAGACCCGGCAACAACAGCAGGTTGCCGCCTGATCCCGCCTCATCGTCGTCCTCGACCACCAGCGGCTCGGGGTTCCTCTCTTCACATTCACAGCACCGGGTACGGCCACTTATCAGAAACGGATATCCGCAGGTGTCACACTCTGTCATTCTGTTTGCGCCGGGTTCTCATCGACCTGTCGTCTAGCGCGATGGTATAGCGCCGCAATGTTCCACATCGTCCACATCATCGATGCCGCAGCACCAAGAATCCCAGCGACGCCCGGTATCCCATTGCTTCCGACAGCGAGGGTGATAAGCCAAACCGAAACCGCCGTGCAAACGAAGCAATACACGACATCGATAGACAAGGTTAGGCGCCTTATCGGATCTATTCCCATGAATCCTTCTTTCATCCAGTTTGGTATTCTGCCGCTCCCCTTCCCTCAGAATGGGAAGTCGTCGTCGAGGTCATTGACCGGCACCCTCGCGCGAACGGGATCGGCCGACGCCCGCGGCTCCTCAGCATATCCGCCATCATAACCGCTCTCGGCTTGCGCGCCACCGGAGCGCGTGACTCCATCCAGCATCGTCAGCTCGCCGCGGTAGCGCTGCAAAACAACCTCCGTCGAGTAGCGGTCCTGCCCGGCATTGTCGACCCACTTACGGGTCTGCAACGCGCCCTCGACGTAAACCTTGGAGCCCTTCCTCAGATATTTCTCTGCAACCTCAGAGAGGCGATCATTAAAGATCACGACGGAGTGCCATTCGGTGCGTTCTTTGCGCTCGCCCGACGATCTATCTCGCCAGCTTTCGGAGGTCGCGATCCGCAGGGTGGCGATCCGAGTGCCGTCCTGTGTCGAGCGGATTTCCGGGTCGCGACCGAGATTGCCGACCAGGATCACCTTGTTAATGCTGCCAGCCATTGCGCTGTTTCCCCGTGCTCAAGTGTTTACCGCAAGCCGTTGTGGTGGTGCCGGAAGTCGGACGGCATCTCGAAACGCCCTGACCAGATCCCGAGGCCATCGGCCTTAGCGGCGGCTTGGTCGAGGCAATACCGGCACTTCTTGTCATAGGCCTTATAATCAACGGCCCATCCTCGGCGGACCATGGCAGCGTTCAGCTCTCCGCTTCTCTCGGTGCGGCATATCCCGATGGTTCTGCTGTACCGGTCTTTCCCCATCTCGGAGCATGTAACCGGGTCGCCCTGGATCAGCTCCATCAGCGTGGCGGTAGCGTCTCGACCACATTCGTAGGTCATGCCGTCCTTACCCTGGCATGTCTGGTTGTGCTCGACAGCGTCTATGCCGTAGAGGCGGATATGAGTGCCGTTGATGACGATGGTGTCTCCATCGATGACCCTGGCGGGGCCGGTTATCTCAGTTTGTCCAAAGGCAACGCTTGCGATGGCGCCGAAGATTGTGCCTGCGATTGTGCCGAT
>Ga0105240_10015956_pt1 | contig 10187 bp, 8 predicted proteins | sample KBSC54metaG_FD_80426 | JGI IMG/M metagenome (GOLD analysis project Ga0105240, IMG submission 80426) | Corn rhizosphere microbial communities from Kellogg Biological Station, Michigan, USA - KBS C5-4 metaG | ecosystem: Host-associated > Plants > Roots > Rhizosphere > Soil | place: Michigan, USA... | reverse complement strand
TCTTGCCGGACGCCTCGGCGAAACAGCGGACGAATTCCTCCACCGTGGTCGCATGGCCGTCCCAGCGCTCGAAGTAGAGGTCCATGCCGGCCCGGAACGCGTCCGCCCCGATCAGGGTCTTGAGCATGCGGATCACCTCCGCGCCCTTCTCGTAGATGGTCGCTGTGTAGAAGTTGTCGATCTTCATGTAGCTCGACGGCCGCACGGGGTGGGCCAGCGGGCCCTGGTCTTCGGAGAACTGCCGGGCCCTCAGCGCCTTGACGTCCTTGATCCGCTGCACGGCGTGGCCGCGCATGTCGGCCGAGAAGCTCTGGTCGCGGAAGACCGTCAGGCCTTCCTTGAGGCAAAGCTGGAACCAGTCGCGGCAGGTGATCCGGTCACCGGTCCAGTTGTGGAAATACTCGTGGGCGACGACGCTCTCGATGCGCTCGAAATCCATGTCGGTGGCGGTCGCCGGGTCGGCCAGCAGCAGCGAGGAGTTGAAGATGTTCAGTCCCTTGTTCTCCATCGCCCCGAAGTTGAAATCGCGCACGGCGACGATCATGAACAGGTCGAGGTCGTATTCGCGGCCGAAGGCTTCCTCGTCCCACTTCATCGCCCGCTTGAGCGCGTCCATGGCGTAGGCGGCGCGCGGCGCCATGCCCGGGTCCACGTAGATGCGCAGCGCCACCGTGCGGCCGGTCATGGTGACCAGGCTGTCCTCCAGCACGTCGAGTTCCCCGGCCACCAGCGCGAAGAGGTAGCAGGGCTTGGGGAAGGGATCGTTCCAGACGGCGAAGTGGCGCCCGCCGGGCAGGTCGCCGTTCTCCACCAGGTTGCCGTTGGCCAGAAGCCGCGGATAGGTCTTGTCCGCCTCGATCCTGACCGTGAAGCGCGACAGCACGTCGGGGCGATCGGGCCAGAAGGTGATCTTGCGGAAGCCCTCGGCCTCGCACTGGGTGCAGAACCGGCCGGCCGACATGTAGAGCCCGTCGAGCGCCTTGTTGGCATGCGGGTCGATCTCGACCTCGGTCTCCAGGGTGAAGGCGTCAGGTGCGTCGGGGATGGTCAGGTGCTCCGCGTCGATCGTGCGCGCACCCTCCGCCAGGACGCGGCCGTCGATGGCGACAGAAATGGGCTTCAGCCGCTCGCCGTTGAACTTCAGGGGCTCGGCATGGTCGCCGTTGCGCCGCACCTGCAGGCGCGCCTTCACGCGCGTGGCGTCGGGCCGGAGGTCGAAGGTGAGGCTGACCTCGTCGACGAGGAAGGCGGGCGGCCGATAGTCGGCGAGGCGGATGGCCTGGGGGGTGTCTGTTCGCATGGCGGGCATCTAGTCCCTTGGACAGCGCGGCGCCAAGGCGAGCGCGCCAGGTTTTCAGTCGCCGCGGCCGGGTTTGGGACAGGGGTGTTCTTCCCAGCGCCCGTCCTGCTCGCGCACCAGCATGTAGCATTCGATGCCCTGCGCCGCGGCCTCGGCGCTCAAGGTCCGCGCCATCTCGATGGCGTGCGGCCGGTAGGCATAGGCGCCGACCTCGACGGCGTTGCGCTCGACGACCCATTTGTTGCCCCGCCAGGCGACGAGGATCTGCATGGCGGTCGGCTTGCCGACGTTCATGGGGCGGCGAACCCGCGAGCCCACGCCCTTGTTCCGCAAGGTTTTTCGCGCGCGGGTCAGGTAGGCGACAGACGGTCGCGCAAATCGCCCTAAGAAAATGCGGGACGCGCCGGGGGGCCTGTGAGTGAAAGCCTATCGCATCTACATCGTCGGTTCTGATGGACGCCTGCAGCTCGGCGAGGCCTTCGAGGCGCCCGACGACGGCGCCGCGATCGAGCGCGCCCGCGAGCTCGCCGCCAAGGGCCAGTCCGCCGAGCTCTGGGAAGGCGGCCGCATGGTCGGCCAGGCCAGTCCGCCTGGGGCCTTCAAGACCGGCGAGCCCCGCTAGGCCGGCTGACGCGAGGTCACGCTTTCCAGCGTCGCGCCGGGGCGTATGTTGACGCGCGAGTAAACTCGCAGGCCGGGAAACCGGCGGGATCGGCAGCCCATGAACTTCGACTTTTCCGACGACCAGAAATTCCTCAAGGCCGAGGCGCGCAGGTTCCTCGACGCCAACTGCCCGCCGGCCCGCGTGCGCGCGGTGCTGGACGACGACGCCAAGCCCTACGACGAGGCGCTCTGGAAGGCGGTCGCCGGGCAGGGCTGGCTGGGCGCGGCGATCCCCGAGGAATATGGCGGCCTGGGCCTCGGGCGCCTGGAGCTCTGCGTGCTGGCCGAGGAGCTGGGCCGCGCCGTGGCCCCCATTCCGTTCGCCTCCACGGTCTACATCCTGGCCGAGGCGGTGATGCTGGCCGGCGACGAAGCGCAGAAGGCCGAGATCCTGCCGAAGGTCGCGGCCGGCGAGCTGATCGGCGCGCTGGCCACCTCGGAAGGCCCCGGCGTGCTCACCCCGGCGGCGCTGAAGGCCAGCGTCTCCGGCGGCAAGCTCACCGGCGCGAAGATCCCGGTGACCGACGGCGACATCGCCCACCTGGCCCTGGTGCTGGCCAAGGAGAACGGCCGGCCGGGCCTGTTCCTCGTCGACCTGAACGGGCCGGGCGTCACCCGCGAGCCACTGAAGACCCTGGACCCGACGCGCGACGCGGCGCGCATCACCTTCGCCGGCGCCGCGGCGACGCGCCTGGGGCCGGCGGGCGAAGGCTTCGCCCTCCTGGAGCAGGTCCTCGACCGCGCCGCGGTGCTGATCGCCTTCGAACAGTGTGGCGGCGCCGACCGCTGCCTGGAGATGGCCAAGGCCTACGCGCTCGAGCGCTACGCCTTCGGCCGGGTCATCGCCTCCTACCAGGCGATCAAGCACAAGCTCGCCGACATGTACGTGAAAAACGAGCTCGCCCGCTCCAACGCCTATTACGGCGCCTGGGCGCTCAACACCGGCGCGCCGGAGCTGCCGCTGGCGGCCAGCGCGGCGCGGATCGCCGCCTCCGAGGCCTTCTGGTTCGCCTCGAAGGAGAACATCCAGACCCACGGCGGCATCGGCTTCACCTGGGAGATGGACTGCCACCTCTACTACCGGCGCTCGCGGCAGCTCAGCCTGGTGGCCGGCGCGCCCCGGGTCTGGAAGGAGCGGCTGGTCAGCCACCTCGAACGGCGCAACGCGGCCTGAAGGGAGAGACGTCATGGATTTCAACGACACCCCGGAAGAAGCCGCCTACCGCGCCCAGGTCCGCGCCTGGCTGGAGGCCAATGCGCCCAAGCGCCCGGTCGGCGGCGACGACGGCGAAGGCGGCGGCTCGATGGCTGCCTCCAAGGCCTGGCAGGCCAAGAAGGCGGCCGCCGGCTACGCCCAGATCACCTGGCCCAAGGAATGGGGCGGACAGGGCGGCACGCCGATCCAGCAGGTGATCTTCAACGCCGAGGAAGCCAGCTATCCTGTGCCGCCCAACCCGTTCCAGATCGGGCTGGGCATGTGCGTGCCGACCGTGGCCACCTTCGCCGACCAGGCCACCAAGGACCGCTTCGTGGGCCCGGCCCTGCGCGGCGAGGAGATCTGGTGCCAGCTGTTCTCCGAGCCCTCCGGCGGCTCGGACGTGGCGGCCGCCAGGACCAAGGCGGTGCGCGCGCCGGACGGCTCGGGCGATTGGCTGATCTCGGGCCAAAAGGTGTGGACGACGGGCGCCCAGTTTTCCGACTACGGCATCGTCGTCTGCCGCACCAACCCCGCCGCGCCCAAGCACAAGGGCCTGACCATGTTCTGGGTCGACATGCACGACGCCGGAATCGAGGTGAAGCCGATCCACCAGATGTCCGGCGGCTCGGGGTTCAACGAGGTGTTCTTCACCGACGTCCGAGTGAAGGACAGCCAACGGCTAGGGGCGGTCGACGACGGCTGGAAGGTGAGCCTAGTCACCCTGATGAACGAGCGGCTGGCGGTGGGCGGGGCGTCCGGCGCGGGCTGGCGCGAGTTCCTGGAAGCCGCGCGCGGCGTGGCGGGGATCGACGGCCAGCCGGCGGTAAAGGACCAGGCGCTGCGCGAGAAGCTCGCCGACTGGTACGTCCAGGCCGAAGGCCTGCGCCACACCCGCAACCGCACCATGACCGCGCTTTCCCGCGGCCAGACGCCGGGGCCGGAAAGCTCGATCGGCAAGATCGTCTCGGCGATGCAGATGCAGGAGCTGGGCAATGCCGCGCTCGAGATGCTCGACGAGTACGGCATCGTCAGCGACCCGGACCTCGCGCCCCTGCACGGCGGCTTCCACACCTCGGTGATGTTCGCGCCGGGCCTGCGCATCGCCGGCGGCACCGACGAGATCCTCAAGAACATCATCGCCGAGCGCGTGCTGGGCCTGCCCGGCGACATCCGCGTCGACAAGGACGTTCCGTTCAAGGACATGCCGACCGGACGCTGAGGCCGCGCCGCCGGCTTGCGGGCCGCCGCGCAGCCGGTCATCCTTGGGCTTGGGTGTTCCTGGATTTCCGTTCGGGGGTTGGATGCTGGCATTTCTGGTCGGGGCCGCGGCCAATGCGCTGGTCGCCGTCAGCGCGCTCGCGCACGATCCGGGCCCCGAGGCGCCCGTGCAGTACGACGTCGCCTTCGACAACGCGCGCCACCACGAGGCGCGGATCACCGTCACCTATCGGCGGCTGGCCGCCGGACCGGTGAAGCTGCGCATGGCGCGCTCCTCCCCGGGCCGCTACGCGCTGCATGAGTTCGCCAAGAACGTCTACCGGGTCAGCGCGGTCGACGGCGCCGGCCGGCCGCTGCGCATCGAGCGGACCGAGCCCTACAGCTGGACGGTGCTGGGCCACGACGGAACGGTGAGGGTGAGCTACACCCTCTTCGGCGACCACGGCGACGGCACCTACGCCCAGATCGACGCCACCCATGCGCACCTGAACATGCCGGCCGCATTCCTGTGGGCGACGGGTTACGACGACCGGCCGATCCGGGTGCATTTCAAACCCTTCGACCCGAGCTGGAAGATCGCCACCCAGCTCCCCGCCACGGCCGACCCGGACACCTTCTGGGCGCCCAACCTTCAGTACTTCATGGACAGCCCCACCGAGCTCAGCGACCTCACCTGGCGCGAGTGGCAGGTGAGCGACCATGGCCGCAGCTACACATTCCGTCTGGCCCTTCATGAGCCGGGCTCGGCGGCGGACGCCGACCGGTTCGCCGACGAGTTGAAGCGGCTGATCCCGCAGCACATCGCGCTTTTCGGGGAGCTGCCGAGGTTCGACTTCGGGACCTACACCTTCATCGCCGACTACATGCCGCAGGTCTCGTTCGACGGCATGGAGCACCGCAACTCCACCTTCCTGAGCGGCTCGCGCACGCTGCAGCGGAGCAACTTCAGGCAACTCGGAGCGGCCAGCCACGAGTTCATCCACGCCTGGAACGTCAAGCGCTTCCGCCCCGCGGAGCTGGAGCCCTTCGACTTCACCCGCGCCGACCCGACACCGTCGCTATGGCTGGCGGAAGGCGTCACCAACTATTACGGCCCCCTGATGGTGCTCCGTTCGGGGCAATCGAGCCTCGACGAATTCCTCACCGACCTCGGCGGCGAACTGAGCTTCGTGGTCAATTCGCCCGGTCGCACCTACGGCTCGCCGCAGGAAATGAGCCTGCGCGCGCCCTTCATGGACGCGGCGACCGCCATCGACCCGACCAACCCGAACGCGACTCTCTCCTACTATTCCTACGGCCACATCGTGGGCCTGGCGCTGGACCTGGAGCTCAGGTCCCGGTTCAAGAACCTGACGCTGGACGACTACATGCGCCGGCTCTGGCTGACCCACGGGGCGCCGGAGGTCCCCTATAAGCCCAGTGATCTGCGCGACGAGCTCGCCGGCCTGACGGGGGACGCCCGCTTCGCCGACGGATTCTTCAAGGCGACCGTCGAGGGCCGCGACCTACCGGATTTCGCGCCGCTGCTCGCCCAGGCGGGGCTGAAGCTCAGGCCCAAGGCGCCGACCCACGCGTGGCTCGGCGCGACCCGGGTGAAGGCCGACGGGCCGGAGCTCTTCCTCGACCAGGCGCCTTGGCCCGGCACGCCGCTCTATCTGGCGGGCGTGGAGAAGGGCGACCGGATCCTTGCGCTGGGACCCTTCCCGATCGCCAGCGAGAGCGACTGGCAGGACGCCCTCAACCGCCTGAAACCCGGCGAGAGCGCGAAGCTGCGCTTCGTCCAGCGCGGGCTGCCGATGGAGGTCGACCTGACCGTGGCCGCCGATCCGACGCTGGAGGTGGTCCGCTTCGAGTCCGCCGGGCTGAAGCCCACCGAGGCGCAGCTCGCCTTCCGCGCGCGATGGCTCGGTCCCACCACGGCCGACGCCCCGAGCGCGGCCAAGCCCTGAACGCCTAGCCCGGCGGCTTGGGCGCGGCGGCGAATTGCGGCGCGCCGTCGGCGATCTCGTAGTAGTCGCCCTTGTCGGCCACGAAGATGTGCATGGCCAGGTGAGTGTCCGTCGGGTCGTCGAAGGCGCCCATGGCGATGGCGATCCAGTCGCGGAACAGCGGCTCGAAGAACAGCGACGAGCCGCAGACCGCACAGAAGCCTCGGCGCACCGTTTCCGACGACCGATACCAGGTCAGGCTCTCCTCGCCGTGGATCGTCAGGGCTGGCTTGGCCACATCCGTCGAGGCGAAGACGTGCCCGGAGTGCTTGCGGCACATCCGGCAATGGCAGGCGTCGGGGCCCGGCAGGTCGCCCGCGACCTCGAAGCGGACCGCGCCGCACAGGCAGGACCCCTTGCGCATGGAAGCCCCTCCGGGTTCAGCGTCGCCAGCGCCTCAGGCGCTCAGCTTCCAGGGCGTCCGCCGCGGGGCCCTGGCCAGCAGCTCGGCGTAGAGGCGCGTCAGGCCGTCGAAGGTGTGATCCCAGCTGTGGCGGGTCTCGGCGCGGCGCCGCGCGGCGAGCTTCAAGGTCTCCAGGTCGCGCGCGAACAGCGCCTCGACCGCCTCGGCCAGGCTCGCCGGGTCGACGCCGGTGGCGAGCTGGCCCACCGCCTCGTCGAGGAGCTCGCCCACGCCGCCCTTGTTGGGCCCGATCACCGGCAGGCCGGCGGCCATGGCCTCCAGCACCACCAGGCCGAATATCTCGTTCTCGTTGGCGTGCAGGAAGGCGTCGCAACTGGCGATCACGCCGGCCAGCTTCTGCGGCTCGCGCTCGAAGTCGATGCAGGCGACGCGCGAAGTGAACTTGGCGTCCTTGCCGGCCCCGATCAGCACCAGGCGGTAAGGATCGCCGAGCTTCTCCACCGCCGCGACCATGGAATCGATGTTCTTCTCCCGCGCCGGGCGGCCGGCGAACACCAGGAGCCGCGAATCGGCGGGCAGCTCCAGGCGTTTCAGCAGCGCCGCGCGGTCTGCGCGGGCCGGGTGGAAGAGATCGAGGTCGACGCCCAGCGGCTGGACGCTGACCCGCTCGACGCCGGCGTCGGCCAGGCGCGCGGCGGTGTGCTTGGAGGGCGCCACCACATGGTCGAAGCGCTGGTAGGCCTGGGCCCAGAAGTTGAACGTCGGCTGTTCGGCCCATTCGCCGAGGTGCAGCGCCGCCAGCGTCGGGGCGTCGGTGTGGCACACGCCCACCACCGGCACGCCCAGGGTCTGGCCGGCCACCTGGGCGGCGTGGCCGGGCACGAAGACGTCGCCGGCCTCGATGATGTCGGGGTCGAGGAGATTCAGCACGGCGGCCCATTTGTTGGGGCTGGCGGGCATCCGGTAACCGTCGCCGAACGGCAGCTTGGTGGCCGCGACCGTGTAGAGGCCGGGCGATTCCAGGCGCGTCGCCTTGCCCGGCACCACCAGGGTGTGGCGGATGTCCGGCCGGCGCTTGGCCAGCCAGGTGCGTTTGGCGGTCAAGTAGCGCTTCACCCCGCCCGAGCGGGGGGCATACATCATGGTGGTGTCGATCAGGTGGAAGGCCCGGCCCGGCCCGGCCTCGGCGGGCGCGGCGCCGGAGTCCGCGTCCGGGCCGTCGCTATTGGCCGTGGAGACGTCGAGCACGCGTTCGATCCTTCTGTCGTCCAGCCCTCTCTCCGAGGGCGTAGCGGACGAGGCAACGAAGAGGGCCGTCCTTCGATCCCGCTTCAGCTTGGCGAGCGAAGCGCGACCTGCCGAATTTTTCCAAAGTCTGGCCAGGAGACGACGCCTTCTTGAGACACTCAAGCTTTGCACCAGATTGGGGCGAACCTTCGGCTCGGCAACCCCCTTATCGCGGATCGTAGGCTTTTGCGAATTCGGGACGCGCGGCGATGTTGGGCAGGAAGTGCGGATCGATGCGCGCATGCGTCGCCTGTTCGAAGGCGTAGCCGAGCGCCAGCAGCCGCCCATCGGACCAGGCCGGGCCGATGAAGGAGATGTTCACCGGCAGGCCCGAGACATTGCCCATCGGCACGGTGAGGTGCGGATAGCCCGAGACCGCCGGCAGGGTCGAGTAGGAGCCCAGGCTGCGGCTGCCATTGATCGGGTCGACGATGGTCGCCGGGCCGGTCGAGGGGCCGACCAGCGCCTCGACCTGGTTGTCGGCCAGCATGTGGTCCAGCGCCTCGCGCGCCAGGCGCCGGGCGTCGGCGCGCTTCTTCAGATAGGCCGCGTCGGTGATCGGCGGCGCCTTGGCCGCCTGCTCGAAGATCTCCTGGCCGAACAGCGGGGTTTCGCGCGGCTCGCGGGCGTCAAAGGCGATCAGGTCGTCGAGGGTGCGGGTCTTCACCGCCGGCGGCAGGGTGGCGAGGTAGCTGTTCAGCGCGGCCTTGAACTCGATCCGCAGGGCCTCGCTCTCGTTGGCGGCGATGGCGTTGAGCGCCGCGTCGTCCAGCCCCTTGACCTCGACGAGCACCGCGCCGGCCTTGCGCAGGGCCTCGAGCGCGGCTTCGAAGACGACGTCGGTCTGTGGCGAGCGGCCGCGGGTCATGCGCAGCACGCCGATCCGGGCGCCGCGCAGAGCGTCGGGCGAGAGCCCCGCCAAGTAGTCGGTCTTGTGGGCGTCGGCCTCGCGGGTCCCGGGATCCAGCGGGTCGGAGCCGGCCATGGCGCCCAGCATGGCCGCGGCGTCGGCGACCGATCGGGTCATGGGTCCGGGCGTGTCCTGCTCGGGCGAGATCGGCACGACGTAGGTGCGCGAGATCAGGCCGAGCGTCGGCTTCAGGCCCACGACCCCGTTGGTGGCCGCCGGGCAGGTGACCGAGCCGTCGGTCTCGGTGCCGACCGCCATGGTGGCCAGGCCCGCCGCCACCGCCGCGCCGGAGCCGGCGCTGGAGCCGCAGGCGGTGCGGTCCAGCGAATAGGGGTTGCGGACCAGGCCGGCCACGCCCGTCCAGCCGCTGATCGAATGGGTGGAGCGGAAGTTGGCCCATTCCGAGAGGTTGGCCTTGCCGAGGATCACCGCGCCGGCGTCCGTCAGCCGCCGCACCAGCGGGGCGTCGCGGTGGGTGACGTTGGCCGCCAGCGCCAGCGAGCCCGCCGTGGTCGCGGTCCCGTCGTCGGATTCGATGTTGTCCTTCAGCAGGACGGGGATGCCGTGCAGAGGGCCGCGCACGTGGCCCGCCCGGCGCTCGGCGTCCAGCTTGCGGGCGTCGGCCAGCGCATGGGGGTTGAGCGCGATGATGGCGTTCAGCCGCGGCCCGGCGCGATCCATGGCCGCGATCCGCGCCAGGTCGTCACGCACCAGCTGCTCGGAGGTGACGGCCCCGGCCCGCATGGCGGCGGCCTGCTCCCTGCCCGAGGCGAAGGGGCCGAGCGCAGGCGCCGGCTGCGCGGCGGCTACGGTTGCGAGGGCCGCCAGCGCGGCGGCGAAGCTAAGCGTCCTGAACATCCGAAATCCCCGACTCCAGCGCCCATTGGAGCCGAGCGCCGACGGAAACGCCAGCCTGAAGCGGCCTAGAAGGCCACCTGGGCGCCCAGCTCCACCACCCGCGAGGGCGGGATCTGGAAGAAGTCGGCGGTGCGCACCGCGTTGCGGGTCAGGAAGACGAACAGCAGGTCCTGCAGGTGCTGCAGGCCGCCGCTGCGGCGGGGCAGCAGGGTCCGGCGGCTCAGGAAGAACGAGGTGCGCATGATGTCGAACTTCAATCCCTTGGCGCGGGCGAGCGCCATGCCGCGGGTCACGTTGGGCGTCTCCATGAAGCCGAACGAGAGCGTCATGGCCTTGAAGCCCGCCGCCAGGTCCTGGACCTGCACCCGCTCGTCGTCGGGCACGCGCGGCCGGGCGGCGAC
>Ga0105240_10015955_pt1 | contig 10188 bp, 6 predicted proteins | sample KBSC54metaG_FD_80426 | JGI IMG/M metagenome (GOLD analysis project Ga0105240, IMG submission 80426) | Corn rhizosphere microbial communities from Kellogg Biological Station, Michigan, USA - KBS C5-4 metaG | ecosystem: Host-associated > Plants > Roots > Rhizosphere > Soil | place: Michigan, USA... | reverse complement strand
CGACACATACAGCTGAACTTGCCCACTGATCACGTCGGTGAGCGCCTGATTCGCGCCCTTGTACGGCACGTGCTGGAATGTGATGCCTGCGGCCTTCTGGAACTGCTCGCCGGTGAGATGCGCCACCGTGCCGTTGCCGGGAGACGCGAAGTTCACCTGGCCTGGCTTGGCTTTCGCGGCCGCCACCAGGTCGGCCACCGTCTTGTACGGCGACGAGGCGGGAACGACGATGACGAGTGGTGCGCTTGCCACCAGCGCGATCGGGGCGAGATCCGTCAACGGGTTGTAGGGCAGCTTCGAATACAGCGTCGGATTGATCGCTAGGTTGCTCGTCTGGCCGAGCACGATGGTGTACCCGTCGGCCGGAGACTTCGCCGCCGCATCGACGCCGAGATTGCCGCCGGCACCCGGCTTGTTGTCGATGACGAAGGTCCAGCCGGTCGCGCTGGCCACTTTCTGCGTGACCTCGCGGGCGATGATGTCGGTGCCTCCACCGGGGGGAAAGGGCACCAGCACACGGATGGCCTTGGCCGGGTATGCCTGAGCGTGCGCGGCCGCGGCGCACAGAGTCGCCGCGGTGGCGGCGAAGGCGAGGCGAACGAAGGGAGCGTATGTCTTCAAGTCTGTCTCCAGTCTTCGGGCTCGCCCAGCGGTAGGGGGGCTGCCCGTTTGATGCCTCAAGTATTGGTTGACGAACACCTGCAGTCCAATCGATAGTTTCTTGAAATACATTCATGGAGCTTTTGCAATGGACCTTCGGGATCTTCGCTACTTCGAGGCCATCGCCGAGTTCGAGCACCTGGGCCGAGCCACCGAGCGACTTCACAGGACGCAGCCGGCCCTGACGAGCGCAGTCAGACGGCTCGAGGAAGCATGCGGCGCGCCGCTGTTCGAGAAGGCCGGCCGAGGAATCCGCCTGACGGCTGCCGGGCGCGTCCTGCTCAAGTGGGCGCAGCGCGTGCGCTTCGATGTCGAAGACGCGAAGAGGGAGATCGGCGACATCGGCCGCGGGCTTTCGGGCCATATCCGCATAGGCATCGTGCCGACCGCTGCCCAGTTCCTCTTGCCGCCGGCAGCTCGCCAGTTGATGGCGCGCGCGCCAGCCGTCACGCTGCGAACCGTCGTCGGACTGATCGATTCGCTCAAGCCGATGCTGCGCTCGGGCGAGCTCGACCTGATGGTCGGAACCGAGAGCACCGATGAACCGGGTTTTACGTCGCAGCGGCTTGCCGAGGACTACATCGTTGTCGCGGCCAGCGCGAACCACGAGATCCTGCAACGCACACCAACCTTGAAAGAACTGACAGCGTACAAGTGGGTGCTGCAGCCTCCCGGTGCCCCGACCCGTGATTGGCTGGACCACACATTCGACCGCAAGCGCCTGCCGCGCCCGCAGGTTCAGGTCGAGAGTTCGATGCTGTTGATCCTCCCGGCGCTGATTGCCGAAACCGGCCTGCTCAGCTTCATCTCGCGCCACCACCTCGACGAGTCCGACAAACGCTCGCCGTTGAGGGAGGTGCCGCTGAAGGAGACCACGATGCGCAGGCGGTTGGTGGTCACGCACCGTGAGAGCAGCTACTTGCTTCCGGCGACGCAGCTGCTGATTTCGCTGTTGAGGGAGGCCGGGCAATCGTCAGTCTGAAGACGTTGCGGCATGGTGTCCGCCCGGGCATCTCGGCTATCGTCCGTGCAACGCCCCCGCACTGCACCCCGTATGACACCCGCCGCCCTTGTTCCCTTGCGTGAGCCAGTATTCCGCGGCTTGTGGTTCGCGTGGCTCGCGGCGAACCTGACGATGTGGATGAACGACGTCGCTGCCGCGTGGCTGATGACGTCGCTGACGACGAGCCCGGTGATGGTCGCACTCGTTCAGACCGCGTCGACCTTGCCGGTGTTCCTGCTCGGCGTCCCGAGCGGCGCGGTCGCCGATATCGTCGATCGGCGGCGCTACTTCGCCGTCACCCAGCTCTGGGTCGCGATCACCGCGCTGATCCTCGCCGCGCTGTCGCTCGCCGGGCTGTTGACCGCGCCGCTGCTGCTCGCGCTCACGTTCGTGAATGGCATCGGCCTCGCAATGCGCTGGCCGGTGTTCGCGGCGATCGTGCCGCAGGTCGTGACGCGCGAGCACCTGTCGATGGCAATCGCGCTGAACGGCATCTCGATGAACCTGTCACGCGTCATCGGCCCGGTGACCGCCGGCGCGCTCATCACGCTGGTCAGCCCGGCCGCGGTGTTCGTCGTCAATGCGGTGCTCGCGGTCGCGGCGATGGTGCTGATCCTGCGCTGGCGCTCGGTCACCGAGGCGAGCGCGCTGCCCGGCGAACGCTTCGTCGGCGCGATGCGCGCGGGGCTCGGTTTCGCGATGCAGTCGCCGCGGCTGAAGGTCGTGCTGCTGAAGGTGCTGCTGTTCTTCATCCAGGCGACCGGGCTGCTCGCGCTGCTGCCGCTGGTCGCCCGCCAGATGCGCGGAGGCGGGCCTGCGACCTTCACGATCATGTTGTCGTGTCTGGGCGCGGGCGCAGTGATCGCGGCGCTGTACTTCCCGCGCTGGCGCGCTCGCTACGACCGCGACCGGTTCGTGCTTGTCGGCACGCTCGCGCACGCCGTGTTCAGCGCGATCGTCGTGTTCGTGCACGAGCCATGGATCGCGCTGCCGGCGATGGTGGTGTGCGGCATGGCGTGGATCTCGGTCGCGAACTCGCTGACCGTGGCCGCGCAGATGGCGATGCCCGACTGGGTGCGCGCGCGCGGCATGTCGATCTATCAGACCGCGCTGATGGGTGGTTCGGCGATCGGTGCGATCGTCTGGGGGCAGGCGGCGGATTGGGTCGGCGTCAGCGGCGCGGTCGTCGCCGCGGCCGGTTTCGGCTTGATCGCGCTGCTGCTGACGCGTCATCGCACCGTCGACGGTGGCGCCGACATCGACTACACGCCGGTGCCCGCGCGCGTGCTGCCCGATCCTGACGTGCCGATCGATGCCGACGAGGGGCCGGTCATGGTGACGATCGAATACCTGATCGACCCGGCGCGCGCACAGGAATTCGGCGCGGTGATGCAGCGCACCCGGCGCGCTCGACTTCGCCAGGGTGCGCTGTCGTGGGGCCTGTTCCGCGACGCGAGCGACGCGCGGCACTACATCGAGTACTTCGTCGACGAGAACTGGGTGGAGCACCAGCGGCGCATGATCCGGTTCAGCGCGCACGACGCCGAGCTGCGGGAGCTGCGCCGAAGCTTTCATCTCGGGCAGGAGTGGCCGGAGGTGAAGCGGTATGTGGCGCAGGGGGCGATGCGGTCGGGCGGTGGGTTGTATTGAAGGTGCAACGCGGCATTGATGCAGACAGCAGCAGCGCGGGCTGACTCCTGTCGTCGGCATCGGTCACCAGCAGCAGGTCGATGGAGTGGACGGTAGCCGACGCCGCGATGCCTTCGACCTTGCAGGTCAGCGAAAGCTGCTTCAGCGTTCGGACGGTGCCGCCCGAATCGACGATGCCGATCGCCGATCCGGCGCAGAACCCGTCGAGGTAGGTGTCCGAGGTGTCCTCGGCCGCGGCGCTGAACAGCCAGTCACCCCCGGGCAGCGCCGCTCCATCGGTGAACGTCAGGGGCACACCATCGATCGCCCCGAGTGAGAAGGGTGTGATCGAGGTGGGCCTGGGCGCCGGGCCGGCGGCGGCGAGCCAAGCCTGGACGTGACGCCAGCTCAGGTCGATGCGAGCGTTGATCGCCGGCCGACCGTTGCCGCGCTGGAGCAGACACAACGTCTCGCCTTGGAGAAATGCGCCCTCGACGTTGAGATCGGGAATGAGGTCGCGCAGCGGCTCGAGCAGCGGGGCGAGGTCGATCGTGCGGGTCGGTCCCTGGGGTTCGCCGGACGCCGCGAGTGCCACCAGGGCAGCGCGTTGCCGGGAACGCCGCGACCCCGAACCCATCGCCATCAAGGCACCGCACGGGTAGTGGCCAAAGGCAGGCAGCACGAGCAAGGCCTCGCAGTCTGCCTTGGCCGCCTTTCTGGCCTTGTGGGGCAGGGGAAGTTCCTCGTCGAAGAGCCGAATCAACCGACCCGGCTCGCTGTTCGACAGATCGAACACGCCCAGGTGGTTCTCGTCGTCTGCGACCACGAACGCACGGCCACCCACCTGCACCAGACCGCTGGCGGCACTCAGGTGAGGCGGGCCTTCGGGTCCGGCGACGATCAGTTCTCTGACGGTTTGGACTTCGAGCATGTGGAGGGGGGCGTCGACTCGCTGCACGGCTGGATTCTCGATGCAACCCTGAGGATCTCCTCGCAGAGAAGGCACAGACTCTTCAGGCCCGATCGCCGCGCCGACCGCCCACCTGCGGGGAGGACAAGCTCCCTTCGGACGAATACGCTGCACGCCATCGAACAAGTCCATAAGGTGACGCGATGCTCACGTACCGGGCCGCCGCGCTGATGCTTGCGGTGATGACACTCACGTGGGCGTTGCCTCAGGATGCCGAGGCCCGCGGCGTCAGACGCGCAGGCAGCCACAGCACCAAGAGCAAGTCCACGAACGGCGATCGCGACCCGTCGCCCGCCAGCAGCGCTGAAACGACCACCAGCTCCACGCCTCGCACCCGAGTGAGTTCCGTTCGGCCCGCGGGCGATGCCCCGCAAGCCCCAGCGCGCGCCCAAGGCCAGGCGAGACCGGAGCCGGCCCCGGGACCCGACGTGGAATGCGCGGACGGATCGATCACGCGCGCCCCGGGCGGCTGCAGCCGACACGGCGGTGCTGCCTCGAGGGTGCGCAAGCGGTAGTTCGGCCTATCCTGCCTGCGTACGAGCCGAGTCGTACTCCTTGACGGTCAGGTCGGCGGGCTCGCCGCGCGGAATCCGTCAATCGCCCCCCATGCGGCTCAAGTCCGCAGTTTGCCGGTCGATATCAGCTCCAGGTTTCAACGGCTTGAGTGGTCAACGCTGCCCTGCGCAAGCCAGCCTCGAACCCATCAGCGGCGCGCTTCGACCGAGACAACCCATGTTTGCAAACCTCAAGATCGGAAATCGATTGGCGCTGAGCTTCGGGACGCTGGTAGCGCTGCTGCTGGCCATTGCGGGCGTTGCCTTGTGGAGCCTGGGCAACATGCGAGCGTCCACCGTGGAGATCAACACCAACTGGCTGCCGAGCGTCGAGGTGCTCGCCCAGATGAACACCGCCAAATCGGACTTTCGCGTCTTCGAACTGCGCCACGTCTTGACCACCGACGAGAGCGGCATGGCCGACGTAGAGCAACGCATGGCGGCCAAGCTGGCCGAATTCGAGAAGCTCCGCGAGACCTACGCCAAGCTGATCAGCAGCGAAGAGGAACGCAAGATCTACGACGCGTTCGCAGCCGACTGGAAGGCCTATTTGCAGGTGCATGACAGGGCGCTTGCCTTGTCGCGCAAGAATGAGGCCGAAGAGGCCAAGAAGCTGATGTTCGGAGAATCCCGGAAGCTCTATGACAGCGCAGCGGCGTCCCTGCTCAAAGACATCGACCTCAACCACAAGGGCGCAATCGACGAGGGCGCGAACAGCGACAAGGTTTACGCGTCAGCGCGCACGACCATGATTGCCGGCGCGATCTCGTCAGTCGCAGTGGCGATCGGTTTGGCGCTTTTGGTGATCCGCAGCATCGTGAGGCAACTCGGCGGTGAGCCCGTGGACGCTACGCACGTCGCCTCGGCCATCGCCGAAGGGGACCTGACCAAATCCATCGTGGTGAAGCCCGGCGATCACACCAGCCTGATGTCGCGCCTGGCCGCCATGCAGCAAAGCCTGCAGAAGGTGGTGTCCAACGTGCGCCAGAACTCCGAAAGCGTGGCGACGGCCAGCGCCCAGATTGCCCAGGGCAACCAGGACTTGTCGAGCCGTACGGAAGAACAGGCCAGCGCGCTGCAGCAGACTGCAGCGACGATGGAGCAACTGGGCACCACCGTGCGCAACAACGCCGACAGCGCCAAGCAGGCCAATCAACTGGCGCTCGGTGCGTCGGCCGTCGCCGCGCAGGGCGGCGAGGTCGTCGGCAAGGTCGTCACCACCATGCAGGGCATCAACGACAGCAGTCGCAAGATTGGCGACATCATCGGCGTCATCGACGGTATCGCCTTCCAGACCAACATCCTGGCACTGAACGCTGCCGTGGAAGCCGCACGCGCCGGTGAACAGGGGCGCGGGTTCGCAGTCGTCGCATCCGAAGTGCGCAGCCTGGCGCAGCGCAGCGCTGAGGCCGCCAAGGAAATCAAGGCTCTGATTGGCCGCAGCGTCGAACAAGTCGAACAAGGCACCGCGTTGGTCGACCAGGCAGGCAAGACCATGGGCGAGATCGTGGGTTCGATCCAACGCGTGAGCGACATCGTGGCCGAGATCACCGCGGCCAGCGCCGAGCAGAGCGATGGTGTCCAGCAGGTGGGCGAGGCGGTCAGCCAGATGGACCAGGCGACACAGCAAAACGCCGCGCTGGTGGAAGAAAGCGCCGCAGCCGCAGAAAGCTTGAAGGGCCAGGCGCAGCAACTGGTGCAGGCCGTGGCGGTGTTCACGTTGTCAAATGAACGGCCTGCGAAGCAAGCCGATCTCGCGGCACCAGCCGCCAACGCACCCATTGCTGAGCGTCGCAGCCCGCAACGTGCGAAGAACATCATGCGCCCGGCGTTCAAGGCCAAGGCCAAGGCCGCAGCCACGTCGGCATCGTCTGAGACGAATCAGCCAGCTGCCGCACCCGCCAAGACTGGTACTGACGATTGGGCATCGTTTTGAGCACGTCCCGCCGCAACAGGGCTCGTTCCAACCTTCAGGCAGTCGCATATCCAAGCCGCCGAATGTTGAGACCCACTTGCCCTGCTGGACATCGCTTCAACGGTTAGTTTCCTAACCAACGCCCTCGGGATGAGCGATCCAAGCTCGCGGCCCAAAAGGTTAGGGCCCGCTCGCTGGCGGGCCCTAGTGATGTGGTGCCGGTGAGAAGAGTCGAACTCCCGACCTTCGCATTACGAATGCGCTGCTCTACCAACTGAGCTACACCGGCTTGACGTTTCCGTCCCTCGGCGATCGGCGGGCAGCCGATCGGCGAAGCGCGCATTCTAACCGATAGTCGCGGGCCTACTTCAGCGCGAACGCCGGCAGCTTCTTCGCCACCGGTACGTTCTTCAGCGTCACGTAGACCGGCAGGCCGTTCTTGTACTTCGGCGCGTCCTCGCCCTGGATCAGCGGCGTCAGGTAGCGGCGGCACTTGTCGGTGATGCCGAAGCCGTCCTTGGTGATGAAGTCGCGCGGCATGAACTTCTCGACGTTCGCGACCTTCGCGAGGTCGGCCACGCCGATGCGGTACTTGTACGGTGCGTCCGACAGGCGCTCGACGGTCGGCATCACCGCGTTCTGCCCCTTCAGCGCGAGCTCGACCGCTTTCTGCCCGAGCTCGTAGGCCTGCTTCACGTCGGTCTTCGAGGCGATGTGGCGCGCCGCGCGCTGCAGGTAGTCGGCGACCGCCCAGTGGAACTTGTGGCCGAGCGACTCCTTGACCATGTTCGCGACGACCGGCGCGGCGCCGCCGAGCTGCGCGTGGCCGAACGCGTCGCGCGCGCCCTGCTCGGCGAGGAAGCTGCCGTCGGGGTAGTGACACCCTTCGGAGACCACGACCGTGCAGTAGCCATGCTCCTTCACGAGCTTGTCGACCCGGGCCAGAAACTTCTTCTCGTCGAACTCGATCTCGGGGAACAGGATCACGACCGGAATGCCCTGGTCCTCGACCAGCCCGCCGGCCGCTGCGATCCAGCCGGCGTGCCGGCCCATCACCTCGACGACGAACACCTTGGTCGAGGTCTTGGCCATCGAGCGCACGTCGAACGACGCTTCGAGCGTCGACACGGCGACGTACTTCGCGACCGAGCCGAAGCCCGGGCAGCAATCGGTGATCGGCAGATCGTTGTCGATCGTCTTCGGCACGTGGATCGCCTGCAGCGGGTAGCCCATCGTCTTCGAGAGCTGGCTCACCTTGAAGCAGGTGTCGGCCGAATCGCCGCCGCCGTTGTAGAAGAAGTAGCCGATGTCGTGCGCCTTGAACACCTCGATCAGGCGCTCGTATTCGCGCTGGTGCGTCTCGAGCGACTTGAGCTTGTATCGGCACGAGCCGAACGCGCCCGACGGCGTGTAGCGAAGCTGCGCAATCGCCGAGGCCGACTCCTTGCCGGTGTCGATCAGGTCTTCGGTGAGCGCACCGATGATGCCGTTGCGCCCGGCGTAGACCTTGCCGATCTTGTCCTTGTGCTTGCGCGCGGTCTCGATCACGCCGGCGGCCGACGCATTGATCACCGCGGTCACGCCGCCCGACTGGGCATAGAACGCATTCTTCTTCATCGTCGCCATCGCGCCGGTCCTCGTCAGTGGGTGGTGGGAATCGTTGCTGTCGATTCGAGCGCATGCGTGACGATCTCGCGCACGTCGTTCGAGAGCTCGGCCTTCGCGGCCACGCGCGCGACCGCCTCGCGTGCCGCGCTGCGGTAGGGCTCGGCGAGCTGCGACCAGCGGTCGGCGATGCGCGCCATGCGCGAGGCCAGCTGCGGGTTGATGGCGTCGAGCTCGAGCACGCGGTCGGCCCAGAACGCGTAGCCCGCACCGTCGGCACGGTGGAACGCCGACGGATTGCCGGCGCACAGCGACTGCAACAGGCTGCGCGCGCGGTTCGGGTTGCGCATCGAGAAGTCGGGATGTTTCATCAAGCGCTTTGCGCGCTCGAACACGCGTCCGTCGGTTTCGGGTGCGGCCGCCTGCATCGCGAACCAGTTGTCGATCACCAGCGCCTCACCGCGGAAGATCTCGTGGAAGCGTTCGAGCGCCGGTTCGGCGAGCTCGGCATTCGCGTTGACGAGCGCGAGCAGCGCACCCTGGCGGTCGGTCATGTTGCCGGCGTCCTTGAAGCGCTGGAACGCGCGCCCCGGCCAGACCGCGTCACCGAGCGCCACCGCGTCCTGGCACAGCATCATCAGCGCGCGGCTCGCGAGCGCGCGCTTGCCGGCCGAGACCGGGTCGGGCGAGTAGGCACCGCTCACCTGGTGCGCTTCGAACGCCCACTCCCAGTCGGCGCGCAGGGCGCGGGCCAGCTGCGCGAGCATCGTGCGGCGCGCCGCATGGATGCGCTGCGGGTCGACCGGCGCGAGCTGCTCGGCGATGTAGGCCTCGCTCGGCAAGGTCAGTGCCAGGTTCTTGAACGCCGGGTCGAGCTGCGGATGGCGCAGCACCGCGCGCATCGCATCGATGAACGGCGCGTCGAGCTCGTTCGATGCGCCGTCGCGCACCACGGCCAGCAGCCGATTCATCGCCAGGCGCTGGCCGGCCTCCCAGCGGTTGAACGGGTCGGGGTCGTTCTGCAGCAGCACGAGCAACTCTGCGTCGCCGAGCCCGTCGACCAGGTGCACCGGCGCCGAGAAGCCACGCAGCAGCGAAGGCACCGGCTCCGTGTCGACGTTGACGAAGGTGAAGAAGCTGCGGCCGTCTTCGAGCACCAGCACGCGCTGCGTCGCGCCGGTCGGGGCCTCGTCTTCGAGCTGCAGCGGCAGCGCGCGGCCGTCTTCGCGTGCGACCAGGCCGACCGCGAGCGGGATCACGAACGGCTGCTTGGCCGCCGCATCGGCGCCGCCGCCGTTCTGCTCGAGGCCGAGCGTGTAGGTGCGCGAGGGCGCGTCGTAGCGGCCGCGCGCCGTGAGCCGCGGCGTGCCCGACTGCGAGTACCAGCGCTTGAACTGCGGCAAGGTGCGGGCGAGCTCGCTGTCCGGGTTGGCGTCGGCGATCGCCTGCGCGAAGTCGTCGCAGGTGACGGCCTGGCCGTCGAAGCGCTCGAAGTACAGGCTCATGCCGCGCGCAAAGCCCTCGCGCCCGACCAGCGTGTTCATCATGCGCACGACCTCGGCGCCCTTTTCGTAGACGGTCGCGGTGTAGAAGTTGTTGATCTCGACGTAGCTGTCGGGCCGCACCGGGTGCGCCATCGGGCCGGCGTCTTCGGGGAACTGCACCTCGCGCAGCCGGCGCACGTCTTCGATGCGCTTGACGGCGCGGGCTGTCTCGCTTCCCGACATGTCCATGCTGAACTCCTGGTCGCGAAAGACCGTCAGGCCTTCCTTCAGGCTCAGCTGGAACCAGTCGCGGCAGGTGATGCGGTTGCCGGTCCAGTTGTGGAAGTACTCGTGGGCGACGACCGACT
>Ga0105240_10015954_pt1 | contig 10188 bp, 8 predicted proteins | sample KBSC54metaG_FD_80426 | JGI IMG/M metagenome (GOLD analysis project Ga0105240, IMG submission 80426) | Corn rhizosphere microbial communities from Kellogg Biological Station, Michigan, USA - KBS C5-4 metaG | ecosystem: Host-associated > Plants > Roots > Rhizosphere > Soil | place: Michigan, USA... | reverse complement strand
TCCGGCTGGAGATAGTTCTGCGGATTGAAGCAATGCACGAGGCTCTCGGCCCCGTCGCCGGCGACATTGATCCACAGGCTGCCGACGAAATGCTGGTAGCCGATGGTGGGCGGGTTCGGCATGACCTCCTGCAGCCAGGCGATCGCCTCGTCCAGGGTCTGGCCGGGGATGTGGTAGAGGTCCGTCACCGTGGGCAGGAAGACCTGGCGGTAGAGATCCCAGTCGTGCGTGTCGACCGCGCGGGCGTAATCCCTGATGTTCCGCTCGATCGCCAGCCGGTCGGAGATTTCCCGCAGGCTCAGCACGGCGGGCCTCCATGCGCCTTGGCGAAGGCGGCGATCTCGGCATGGGTCGCGAACCATACGTCGCCTTTCGCCCGGGCGTGCCGGATCAGCTCCTCGAGGATCCAGGCGCGCGAACGCGGCGTGATGATATGCGGATGCAGCGTAAGCTGGAACAGGCCGCCGGCGCCGTAAGCCGCGTCGAACTCCCGGCGGAAGATGTCGAACACGTCCTGCGGCGGGGTGTAGGGCCGCAAGGGCATCTGCCGGTGCATCAGGAAATACGGCGCGTCATCGCGAACCCATTCCACCGGAACCTCCACGATGCCGGTAGCCTCGCCATCCGCCAGAAGCTCGTAGCAATCCTCATCCGCCATCAGCGAGGAATCGTAGAGCAGGTCCAGCTCCATGGCGATCCGGATCGTGTGCGGGCTGAAGTCCCAGGACGGCGTGCGCTGGCCGACCGGCCGCGCTGCGGTGATTTTCTCCAGGACATCGGATGCACGGAACATCAGATCGCGCTCGGCGTCGTAGGAAAGAGCGGAATTGAGCTCGTGTATCCAACCGTGAAGGCCGATCTCATGTCCCTCCCCAACGATCCGCCGCTGTTCGTCGGGATGCAGCAGGGCAGACACGGCCGGGACGAAGAATGTGGCCTTGACGCCGAATCGATCCAGAATCGCGAGGACACGGGGAATGCCCACGCGGCTGCCATACTGGCCCCACGACAATCGGCCGATCGATTGGCCGCCGTCGCGCAGCTCGTTGGTCTCGTGATCCGAATCGAAGGACAGCGCGACGGCACAGCGCGCGCCGTCTTTCCAGCATCGCGGCCGATAGCCGTCGCCGGCGCGCACCCGGTTGACCAGGCCCCGCCACCGCGCTTCCTCCCACTGCCACGGTTCGGTCATCGGACGCTGCCCGCCGCGACCGCGGCGGCCCAGGGTGAGTTCGGGTGGCTCATCCCCTCGATTGCGCCCGAGACTGTCCGCAAGACTGCCGACGGAACAGCGAAATTGACCGGATAGAGCGTGTCTTCCACGACTTCGACCGGAAAATCAGCGCGCAAGATTTTCACAACTTCGGCGGGGAAGCGTGCGTCGACGAGAATGGTCGGCTCGGATGCATCGATCCTGGGCGCGTGAAAGGCCGCTTCCAGCCCGTCTCCGAAATCCACCATGCGGGAGAGAATCTGCAGGATGGCGGGAAATATCTTGCGGCCGCCGGCGGCCCCGATCGCAATCCGCTCCCCGTTGTCCGCCACCAGCACGACGGGGCACATATTGGCCAGCGGCTTCGCGCCGGCATTGATCGAATTCGGCCGATGCGGACGTGGGTCGAACCACATTAGCCCGTTGTTCATCAGGATGCCGTATTCAGGAAGAACGACTTTCGACCCGAACCGCGACAGCAATGTGTTGGTGAGCGCTACCGCCATCCCGTCGCGATCGACGACGCTGACATGGGAGGTACAGTCATCCGCCGCGGCGGCATGTCCATACTGGGTCAGGCGGCTTTCATAGGCACGCCGGATCGCGATTGCATAGGCGAGCTGAGCCGGCGCGTCACTGCTGCCCGGTGCGAAGCTCATCTCCAGCTCGTTCAATGCCTCGGCAAGGCTCATGCCCCCGCTCAATCCCGGAGCGGCAAATAATTTGCGACCGCGATACGCTGCCTGAAGCGGCGGAAGCCAGCGAGGCTGGTATGAAGCCAGGTCGTCCTGTGTGATGACACACCCGCCCGCGGTCAGGTCCCGGACCAGCGCTTCGGCCGCCTGGCCCCGATAGAAATCCTGTGGGCCCGTTTCCGCAAGACGCTTCAGCAGCTTCGCCATCGCCTCCAATGGACGCACAAGCTCGCCGCGCTCCGGTACGCGCGGCACCCGCCCATCGTCGAGGAACAGTGAGGCGGAAGCTGAAAAGCGCGCAAGGGTGTCCATGTCGATGGCGATCGCGAGGGCGCAGTACCAGTCGATCGTCAGCCCACGTTCGGCATGCGCAATGGCCGGCTGGAGCGCTTCGGCGAACGATATCGTCCCAAGTTTTCGCAGCGCCTCCGCCAATCCGGCAACGGCGCCGGGCACGCAGATCGACTGATAGCCCGACAGGTTCAGATCGCCTTCGACCGCAGGCCAGTCGAACCAATCCCCGTCGCTGCCCGTCCTGACCTTATATCGCTCGGGATCGAGGCCGAGCGGTGCGCGGACGTTAAAGTCGAGGGCGTGAGCGCCACTGTCCGCATCGACCGCGACGAGAAATCCCCCGCCGCCCAGCCCGCTGAGCCAAGGCTCGACAACGCTGAGCACGAGGGCCGCGGTCACCGCCGCATCGACCGCGTTTCCTCCCCGCTCGAGGACTCTGGCGCCGGCCTCCGCCGCCAGATGATGTTGTGCCGCGACGATGCCGTCCGGCGATCGAACGGCCGGCTTATTGACCCGCCATGTCTGCATTGGCCTCACAGAGCGTGCTTCTTCTCTTGATACACGTCGAGTGAGCCGATGGCGTTGCCACCATCCACGGCCAACGTAGCGCCTGTGATGTAGGACGCAGCCTGCGAGCAGAGAAACATGACTGCCGCCGGCAGATCCTCGGGAACCGATGGCCGGCCCAAGGGAATGGAGGCCAGCACCCGCGACACGTGCTCGGCGGTCAGCCTGCTGCTCGTGGAGCCCGCGACGAAGCCGGGCTCGACGGCGTTGACGCGGATTCCATATTCGGCCAGCTCCAGAGCGAAGCCCTTGGACAGGCGATCCAGCGCCGTCTTGGAGATGCAATAGGGGGCAACCGAACGCCGCATCTTATGCGCGGCTCCCGACGATATGTTGACGATGGCGCCGCCCCTTTTCTTGTTGATCATCAGCCGGGCCATGCTCCGCGACAGGATGAAGGGCGCGCGCAGGTTGACACTCATGATGCGGTCCCAGTCCGCCGGCTGGATATCGAGCAGGAACCCGGACGGATAAATGCCCGCATTATTGATAAGGATGTCCGGTGCTCCCCATTCGGCCGATACGCGTTCCGCAAGGGCTTCGAGATCGTCATCCCGCGTCAGATCGGCTGCGATGCAAAAGCTGTCCTTGGACGCATCGATCTCTCGTAACGTCAGCTCCAGAGGGGCGTCGCGACGATCGGTGAGGCAAATATGCGCCCCCGCCTTTGCGAATGCCTCGGCGATCCATGTTCCATAAATGCCGCAGGCCCCGGTGACGACGACCGTTCTTCCTGTGAATTCGGATGCGGTCGCCGCGCCTGTTATCTTCATTGTGAGCCGCCCAGCGTCCGATCACGTCGCGACATAGTCATGCATTATCCTCAAGCCCTCGGTCGAGCGAGGGCGGCCACTGTCCTTGCGCGCTTTCTGGTTAGCCGGAGCGCCGCAGCGCAAAAAGCGGCGGAAAGCGCTGGCGTTGAGCGCAAGACAATGGTTCCCTTCCCGAACCCCGCGTCCGTGGTCTTGCGGACCGGAACGCTTGGGAATGATTGCAAGAGAGCCGGCGGGACGCTGAAACTTTCTGCGATCCGCCACCTGATGGCCTGATTTCAGGTCAAATCTGGCGGTCGCAGCGCCGGGGCCGAAGCAGCATACTGGCAGGACAAACGGCAGAGGGTACGATGGCGACGCCACAAATCTCCGTCTTGATGAAAGTGCTTCGCGAGCTGCTGCGCGCACGGGGCATTCGCCAACGCGATATCGCCGAGCGGCTGGAAGTGAGCGAGCGCACGGTCACGCGCTGGTTTTCGGACAACGATATCGGCCTGAGGCCCGTCGAAGACCTCTGCGGCATGTTGAATCTGTCGTTCTTCGATCTTTGCGAGCTCGCGTCGTCGCGGGTGGAGGACCGCATATCGCGGCTGACGAGCCAGCAGGAGCAGGCGCTGGTGGAGGATGCCCTGCTGGTCTACGTGTTCCGGCAAATCCTGAAGGGCTGGACCGCCCAGGAGATCGCCGCCGAGCGGGAAATTCCCGAGCCGGACCTGGTCGGGGCATTGATGCGGCTGCAAAAGCTCGGCCTCATAGAAGTTCTGCCCCATAATCAGATTCGCCTCCGCACGATCAGGAACATCGAATGGTCGCCGCGAGGCCCCTATTCCCGCTCGGCGAACCAGTGGCTCACGCGCTGCGTCCAGGGCGCCGATATCGGCGAACCCAATTCCGTCTGGGCTTTCGACGAGATCAAGCTGTCCGGGGCATCGGTTGCGCAGCTGCGCGAAAAGTTCGACCGGTTGCTTGAGGACGTCATCGAACTCGCGGATGGCGACCGGCGCCGCAACCCGGGCAGCCGCGACTGGTATGCCTGCATCCTGGCGCTCCGGCCGATGGAGGTGCCGCCCTATCCCGATTGGCCCGACGCGCGGAGCCACCCGCGGCTCGAGTACCCCACCGCGCAGGCGAATGCGCCAAATCCTGCCGGCAGCGCGCCGGTTTCGAAGGGCCGGTCACGGTCCCAGCGGCCCGGTTCGAACCCGGGTTAGGCATTCCAAGACGCCTCTGCCGGCCCCGGTCGAAGCGCCCTCGTGGCGCCGGTTCTGCATGCCCAAATCCATCCGGCGCGCCCGTTTCAGACAAATTTGTCGCATTTGAACGACAGAATTCTACGGTTCGAAAATAGGCTGAGATCGGCTCTCCCCCCTGTGCCACCGTCCCCTCGTCTCGGGTCGGGCAAGTCCTGTGCAAACGGGCAAGTAACCAAGCTTGGGAGGGAGAAATGATTCGGTCTTCACTACTAGCGGCTTCGGCGATGGTATCGTCGTGGATATTGCTGCCGGTACCAACTGCCATTGCGCAGGGGTCGGACCAGCCTTCCGCAAGCTCGGGTTTGGAAGAGATCGTCGTGACGGCGCGCCGGCGCGAGGAGCGCGTCCAGACGGTGCCCCTCGCGATCACCGCCTTCACCCAAGAGGACATAGAACGGAAGCACATCACCCAGGTCGCCGATCTATCGCGCAGCGTCCCCTCCCTCTCGATTGACCTGGACAACTCCGACGCCAACGGGTTCTATGGTTCCTACGTTCGGCTCCGCGGCCTGCCGGGAACCGTGCTGTATTTCGCCGATGTTCCGATCGGAAACGGGGATCCCGACGGAACCACCGGTGTCAGTCATGGCTCCGCCCCCGGTTTCTATTACGATCTCGACCATCTCGAGGTGGACAAGGGCCCGCAGGGCACATTGTTCGGCAAGAACTCGGTCGGCGGCCTGATTTCGTTCGAACCTAAGAAACCGACGAACAGTTTCGAAGGGTACGGCATGGCGACCTTCGGCAATTACAACGACCGCCAGTTTGAAGGCGCGGTCAATATTCCGGTGATCGACGACAGGGTGCTGGTCCGTATTGCCGGCCAGTCGCAGCAGCGTGACGGCTACACCAAGAACCTCTCGAACGGCCAGGACCTCGACAATCGTAACTACTATGCCTGGCGCGTCGGCGTTACCGTTAGGCCGACGGACGACCTGGAGAATTATTTTCTCTATGACGGCTATTGGCAGGATTCCAACGGCAACGCCGCCATTCCGACCTATCTTAATCCGAACTTCACCTTCGCATCGTTTCCGATCCCGGGTGTCAACGCGAAATTCGGTGGTCTCGTCCCGCTGACGCTGGGTAACGGCCCTGCCCTTTCCGCGCTTGAAAACCCGGCCACCGCGGCTGCCACATACGGGCAGTTGCTTGCGTTGAATGCAGCCGGAAAACTGGCAACCCTCTCGTTCTTCCCCACCTTGCCGAAGGTTTTCGCCGAGCAGCAGAAGCTCGGCGTCCGCCAGCTGCTCGGCCGCTCCGCCCAGGGTATCGGCAAGGATTATTTCTACGGCTTCACCAATACGACCACGTGGGATGTCGCCGATAATCTGACGATCAAGAACATCGCCGCCGCCCGTATTTACAAGTCGTTGTCCACAGTCGACGATTCCGCGTTGCCCCTGCCGGTGCTCACTATCGCGTTACCCGGGAACCAGACAGGGTGGAACGACAATTCGGTCCAGTACACCGAGGAGCTCCAGCTCCAGGGCAAGTCGCTGCAGGACAAGCTAGCCTGGGTCGTGGGCGGCTATCTCGAGTTCGATCACCCGCTGGGGTATACGACGATCGGCTCGACCGCCCTCGGCACTCCGGGCTATTACCACTACTATGAAGCGACCCGCAGCCAAGCCGTGTTCGCGCACGGGATCTATGACCTCGGCGACTATGTCGAGGGTCTCCGCTTCACGGCGGGCTATCGCTATACGTGGGACTTTTACTCTCTCGGCGAACGCGGGACCAACAATGTCGACGCGGTCACGCGCGGCGCCAATGGCTTAGGCAACAACTGCGCCGAAACCACCGGCTTTGACGCAAACTGCGAAGCCGCGGCGAACGCGCACTATAGCTCCTATGGCTGGAATCTAAGCCTCGACGAGCAGCTTACGCCCAATACGCTGATCTATGTCCGCTCCGGCAACGCCTATCGTCCCGGCTCGATCAATCCCCAGGCCTATCCAGGCTATGAGGATCTGAAACCGGAACACGTCACCGACGTCGAAGTCGGCGTGAAGTCCGACTGGGATTTCATGGGCGTGCACGGCCGCACCAACTTCGACGTTTTCCACACCACCTACAAATCGATCCAGGTCGGCACACTTGCCCAAATCAAGGATTCTCAGGGCCACACACATGTGAACTCGGTCCAGGCCAATGCGGCGAGCGCGACGCTCGAGGGCGGAGAGCTGGAAGCGACTTTGATACCGTTCAAGGGCGTGGAGATTTCGCCGCACGTTTCCTATCTTTACACCCACTACGATCAATATCCGACGGTCCTGACAACCTCCAAGGCCCCTGCCTTCGAATTCGATCCGAAATGGCTGTACGGGTTTACCGCGACCTATCACCTGCCGATCGATGCCTCATTGGGTGATATCGCGCTCTCCGCAAATTACTCCTTCACCGGCCACCAATATGTGACAACGTCAGCCAAGGAAATTTTTCCGATCCTTCCGTCGTTCGACAATCTGGACGTGCGAATCGACTGGACGGACATGTTCGGATACCCGGTCGACGGCGCGTTTTTCATGACCAACGCCCTGGACAACACCCACATCCAGGCGGTGATCCCGATCTACGGGCAGCTCGGCTTTACCTCGCTGGTCTATAACGAGCCCAGGATGTTCGGCTTCTCAGTCAAGTATCGGTTCGGCGGCGAGAAGAGCGAGCCGGAAGCAGCACCGGCAGCCTATGTTCCCCCGCCTGTCCAGGCCCCGGCGCCGGCCCCGAAGAGCTATCTGGTGTTCTTCGACTTCAACAAGTCCGATCTCACCCCGCAGGCGACGCAGATCGTGAACACGGCGGCAGCGAATGCCGGTCCGGCCCATGTGACGCGGCTGACGGTGACTGGGCATACCGATACCGTCGGCTCGGACGCTTACAATATGCGCCTGTCGCGCCGCCGCGCGGAATCGGTCGCGGCCAAGCTGGAGAAGGACGGCATTCCCTCGTCCGAGATCGAGATCGTGGCCAAAGGCAAGCGGGACCTGCTGGTCCCCACTGCCGACGGCGTTCGCGAGCCCCAGAACCGGCGGGTCCAGATCCTCTATGACGGCGGTCCGACCTCGTAGACTCTCGCGGCGCTCCTGGGGTCCCCGGAGCGCCGCGGACACGACAGTCAGGCTTTGCTCTTACTGCCCGTATAATTCAGCGGCAGTACGGTCGACGCCTTGATTTCTTCCATGGCGAACATCGAACTTACATCGAAGACCGGCAACCGGTTGATGAGGCGCTTATAGATCGCGTCATAGGCATCGATGTCGGGAACGACGATCTTCAGCAGATAATCGATCTGCCCGCTCATTCGATAAAATTCCACCACCTCTGGAAAATCCTCAACGACGCCGGCGAACTGTGAAAGCCACTCAGGAGAATGCTGGTTGGTTCTCACGGCGACGAACACGGTGACGCTGAGATTCAGCTTCTTCCGGTTCAAGAGAGCGACGCGCCGGCTGATGATTCCCTCAGCCTCGAGCCGCTTGATGCGGCGCCAGCAAGGGCTGGTGGACAGGCCGACCTCGGAGGCGACATCCTCGATCTGCATCGTTGCATCCCGCTGAAGCGCATTGAGGATTTTGATATCGAAATCGTCGAGTAACGACATTCTAAACTTATCCTGAGAATTAGAATCTAAATCCATTTATGAAGAATATTCAGCCTAAGAATGCAACCGAAAACCCCCGGAAGCGCGATATTTTTCCTGCACAGTTTCGGGGAGATTGGGATGTTGGAACGCTGGTTCATTGAGCACCCGAGATCGGTCGGGGAGACCTATGTCGAGCATCTGCGGGTTGCCGCATCCTTTGGGATCAGCATGATCGCCGGCGGCCTCGCCTGTCTTGTTCACGCGCTCTTGCCGACCCTGCTCAGGACCAGGGGAAGCCAGACGGTGGCCAGTCTTCACGAGCGTATGGTGGTTTCGCGTGCTCGTCGTCCGCCGGTCGCGGGCGTCGCCAAGCGATGACGATTCAGTCCGTCGAACGTCAAACCCCAGCCGGGTCTGTCTGGGCCGCCCGCCAACGGCTTATCCCGGGCCTCTGCCTGTCCGCCCTAATCGCCTTCTCCGCCGAATCCCTGGGCGCACGGACGGGAGGCCCCAGCCTTCTGTTCGCGCTCCTGATCGGCATCGCCTTTCATTTCCTATCCAGGAACACGTCCATCGAGGCAGGCACGCGATCCGCGGCAAGCTCTCTGATCCGCGTCGGTGTGGCATTGCTCGGCGTAAAGGTGACGGTCGCGGAAGTCATCGATCTCGGCTGGCTGCCGTTGCTTGCCGCCGTGGTGGCGATCATTGCATCGCAGCTCTTCGCGCAACTGCTTGCGAAGTATCTCGGCTTCGATCGGGCGATGGGGGCGATCGCGGGTGCCGCCATCGGGATCTGCGGCGTTTCGGCCGCTCTGGCCGCCTCCAGCGTACTCCCCCGCCGTTCGGGTCTGGAGCGAGACACGCTCCTCGTCTGTCTCGGCGTGTCCATCCTATCGACGATCGCCATGGTGGCGTATCCGGCGGTCTTGACGCTCATGTCCTGGCCGGTCGCGCAGGGCGGTGTGTTCCTGGGAGCGACCATTCACGACGTCGCCCAAGTCAGCGCCGCGGGAGCGATATTGTCGCCGGAATACCAGCATATCGCTGTGGTCACCAAGCTCATGCGCGTGGCTTTGCTCGCGCCTTCGGTATGTCTAATCGCTTTCATGGCGCGCGATAGCGGCCGTGAAACCGGGCGCGTTACCTGGCTGAAGGCGCCCCCCTGGTTTCTTCAGGTTTTCGTCGCGCTCATGGCCCTAAGCTCGCTTGGGCTGATTCCGGCGCCGGTGTCGCATTTGTGCGATGCCGTTTCCCACTGGTGCATGCTGATCGGCGTTGCCGCTCTCGGCCTGCGCACGCGCTTGGATGCCCTCCGTGAGACCGGATGGCGCGCGTTGGTCCTAATCGGCACGACCACGATATTCCTGGCCGTGTTGATCGGCGCCCTCGTTTCATCGGTCGGCTGAATGGAGCGCAGGACCGGTACGCCCAGGTATTCCATCTCGCCCATCGCCAATAATAAGGCCTTCTTCATGTCCTTCATCGCTTCGCGCATCGGCCGCATCAAGCCGTCCCCCACCGTCGCCGCCGGGCAGAAGGCGCGCGAGCTGCGGGCCCAGGGGCGGGATATCATCAGCCTGGATGCGGGCGAGCCGGATTTCGATACGCCGGATACGATCAAGGCGGCGGCGATCGCCGCGATCCGCAGCGGCCAGACCAAATATACCGCGGTCGACGGCACGGTGGAGCTGAAGCAGGCGATCGCGGCCAAGTTCAAGCGTGAGAACGGGCTCACTTACGGCGTCGACCAGATTACGGTCGGCGCCGGCGGCAAGCATGTGCTGTTCAATGCGCTGATGGCCACCCT
>Ga0105240_10015951_pt1 | contig 10189 bp, 6 predicted proteins | sample KBSC54metaG_FD_80426 | JGI IMG/M metagenome (GOLD analysis project Ga0105240, IMG submission 80426) | Corn rhizosphere microbial communities from Kellogg Biological Station, Michigan, USA - KBS C5-4 metaG | ecosystem: Host-associated > Plants > Roots > Rhizosphere > Soil | place: Michigan, USA... | reverse complement strand
CGAGGACCGGGAATGCCCGCGTCCGGCGGTTCCGGCGGCAAGTACGTGATGATGCGCGCGGAACGTTTGTAGGCGAAATAAGAATAGGCCCACTGCATGAGCACGGCGATGCGGTTGCGAAAGCCGATCAGGAAAACGAGGTGGACCAACAGCCAGGTGAGCCACGCGAGTAATCCGGAGAATTTGAAGCGCCCCACCTCCGCCACCGCGGCCGAGCGGCCGATGGTTGCCATCGTTCCTTTGTCCCAATATTTAAATGGCGGCCGGGGTGACCGGCCCGCGCCCAAATCAATTTCGTCCTCGACGATCCGGGCGGCATGCCGGCCCTCCTGCATCGCCGCCGGCGAAACGCCGGGCACCGGCTTCCCGTTTTCCTGCAGCAGTGTGGCCAGGTCCCCGACCGCGAACACTTCCGGATGGCTGGGCACGCTCAGGTCCGGGTTTACTTTGACGCGTCCGGCTTTGTCGAGTTCCACGCCAAGTTTTTTCGTCAGCGGCACGGCGGAAACACCGGCGGTCCACAAGATATTTCCGGCACGAATGATTTCGCCGTCCTCCAATTCAACTTCGCCTTCGCGAATATCTTTGACGCGCATGGAAGTTCGCACGTGGACGCCGAGGCCCTCGAGCTGCCGGGTGGCGCTTTGGGCCAGGTCGGCCGGCAGGAACGAGAGCACGTTGGGCGCGCCTTCAATCAAGATGATTTTCGCCTGTGAGGGATCGATTCGCCGGAAGTCGCGTTTCAAAACCGTTCGCGCCAGTTCCGCGAAAGCGCCGGCGAGTTCCACGCCCGTCGGCCCGCCGCCCACCACCACGATGGTCAACAGTTTTTCCCGCTGCGCCGCGTCGCTCTCGTTCTCCGCTTGTTCGAATCCCAGCAGGACCCGGCTGCGAATGCGCAGGGCATCGTCGAGTGTTTTCAGGCCGGGCGCGAATTGTTCCCATTCCGGATGGTTGAAGTAGCTGGTGCAACTGCCGAGCGCCACCACCAGGTAGTCGTAATCGAGTTTGTTCTCTTCGAGCAAGACCTGCTTGTTTGCGAGGTCGAAATCCATGACTTTGTCCAGCAGCACGGTGATGTCCGGACGGTCGGAAAAAATCGCGCGCACGGGCTGGGCGATGTCCGGTCCGGAAAGGCCGGCGGTGGCGACTTGATACAGCAGGGGTTGAAACAAATGATGATTCGTGCGATCGACGAGCGTGATGCGCGCGTTGGGCCGGCGAAAATGTTTGCAGAATGCCAGCCCGCCAAAGCCCGCGCCCAACACGACGATATGAAGGTCTTTGTTTTCCGCCATGACTCAATTTGAATGAAGCGACAAAAAAAGCAAACGGTTGATACCGGGACCCAACCTTTGGCGACGCGGGCGAAGAGCACGCTGAAGCGTGAACTTCAGCCGCCTGCGCGTCTGCGGTTGCGCGTCACGGCAGCGGCGGAAACGCAATTGCGCGCCGGGCATCCCTGGGTGTATGGCGACAGCGTGCGCGAACAAAATCGCGACGGCGCGGTGGGTGAATTGGCGGTGATTTACGATCGCAAGGACGCATTTCTCGCGGTGGGATTGTTCGACCCGGATTCGCCCATTCGCGTCCGCATCCTGCACGCCGGCAAACCGCAGGCCATCGACGGCGCCTGGTGGGCGGCGCGACTGACGCAAAGTGTCGGTCGTCGCGGCGGCCTGTTCGATGATCGAACCAATGGCTATCGCCTGATCAACGGCGAGAGCGACGGCTGGCCGGGCCTCGTGCTCGATCGCTACGACCAAACGCTCGCGCTCAAACTTTACACGGCCGCGTGGCTGCCGAGGTTGGAGGAGATTTCCCATTTGATTCGCGCCCAGTTGAAACCGGAGCGATTGGTTTTGCGGTTAAGTCGGAACATACAGGCCCTTGCCCGCAAAACCATTTCGGCGGAAGACGGGCAAATTCTATATGGAAACAGGCTGGAAGCCTGTCCTACCTTTCTCGAAACCGGCCTGCGCTTTGAAGCGGATGTTTGTCACGGGCAAAAAACGGGGTTCTTCCTCGATCAACGGGAGAACCGTCGCGCAGTGGAATCGTTGGCGAACGGGCGAACCGTTTTGAACGCGTTCAGTTTCTCCGGCGGCTTTTCGCTTTATGCCGCGCGCGGCGGCGCGGTCTCCGTGACCGACCTGGACATCAGCGAGCACGCGCTCGCCAGTGCGGAACGAAATTTCGCTTTGAACCGGTCCCACGCACGCATCGCGCGTTGTCCCCACGAACGAGTGCAGGCCGATGCTTTCGAGTGGCTGACCGGCAACGGGCAGCGCGCGTTTGATTTGATTGTGCTCGACCCGCCGTCGTTTGCGAAACGCGAGGTGGAACGCAGCGGGGCGATTCGCGCGTATGAAAGACTGGCCGCCTTGGCCATTCAACATCTGGCGCGCGACGGGATTTTGGTGGCGTGTTCCTGCTCGGCGCACGTGACTGCGGAAGAATTCTTCGCCGCGGTGCGGCAAGCCGCCGGGAAATCAGCGCGGCCGTTTCAGGAAATTCAAACCACCCACCACGCGCCCGACCACCCGGTGAAGTTCAAAGAAGCCGAATATTTGAAGGCGATTTACCTGCGGTTTTAGGCTGACTGTTGCTCAAAAGAAATTTCGGGAAAGTGGCGCGCCCCGCCAATGGAATAACGCTTGGTTGAGACATAGACTCCAATTTACAACGTCGCCGCGACATCGCTCCCAGCCCCGCTAGGGGCGCTATCCTTTTAGCAAAACGACATTGCAACCATTCCGAGCTCCGTACGGAGCGGCATATTCCCTCCTACCGCCGGATGCAGCGGCTGAAAAGCGGCGAATGTCCCGGCCATGCTTTACAACAGACTGTTCACCGCAATCCCCAACACGCTCAGCGGCCCCTGGTCTTCCAATCCGTCCGTGGCTTTATCCAGCTTCTGCAAGGTCAGCTTCGCGTTTTTGTAGAACTCCTGGTCGTTGATGAGTTTGCCGACCGAACCCTGGCCCTGGTTTATCTTTTGCAGGATCTCCCGCAGGTTCGTCATCGAGGCAGTCGTCTCGTTGTAAAGGGCGGGGTCCTTGATGAGCTTGCCGGCGGTTCCCTGGCCCGCGTTTACCTGCTCGATAATGTTTCGCGCGTCGGCGACCGCGGCGCGGGCGTCCGTCAGGGTGGACTGAAGATTCGTCACCGTGGCGAGCGCCGAATTGTAAAGCGTCTCGTCGTAAATCAGTTTGCCCACCGTCCCCTTGCCCTGGGAAACCTGGAAGGTGACCGAATTGATATTGGAAATGGTGGACGTGAGGGGCGCGCGATTGTCCTTCATGAAATCAATGAACGGCCCGAGCAATTCGTCCAGCTTCAGCCCGGAAAAACTCTTGGTAAGGTTTTCCACGCCGCTGGCCACGTTATCAATCTTCTCCATGACCACGCTGAGGTCGGGTTGCTCCTTGCTGCTCAAGACCGCGCCATCCTTCGCAATCGGGGCGTCGGGGGTGCCGAAATCGAGCGACACAAAGTTTTGCCCCATCAAACCGGTGAATTTCACCGTGGCGGTGCTGTCTGTTTTCACTTCCGTATTGCGCTTCAGTTTCAGCGTCACGCGCGCCTTTTCGCCTTCGAGCTGGATTTTTTCGACGCGTCCGACTTCCACGCCCGCCATTTTCACGCGGTCGCCGATCTTGAGTTCCTGGACGTTATTGAAGAGCGCGTAGAGCCGGTAGCCGCGCATGAAATGCTCGGGGCCGCCCAGCATTTCGATGATGACCACGGCCGCGACGACCGCGAGGGCAACGAAAATTCCAAGCCTGCTTTCCAATGAGTTCTTCATAAATTATTTTTTGTAGGGCGTTTTATATCTGCGCGCAGGAATCCCTGAACCATGGGATCCGCGTTATTCTTCACTTCCTCCGGCGTGCCGATGGCAACGATGCGGCCGTCATTGATCACCGCGATGCGGTCCGCCACGCCGAAGGCGAGTTCGCGGTCGTGCGACACCACGATGGAGGTCACGTGCGTGCGCTTGTTCAGCTTCAGAATTTCTTCACCAATCACCACCGCGGAAACCGGGTCCAGTTCGCTCGTCGGTTCATCGTATAAAATCAATTCCGGCTCGACGATGAGCGCGCGCGCGATGGCGACGCGCTTCTTCATGCCGCCGGAAAGCTCGCTGGGCATTTTTTCCTCGGTGCCTTTGAGGCCGACCACTTCGAGGTTCTCGGCCACGATCCGGCCGATTTCCTCCGGCGGCTTCAGGCGATGTTCGCTCAGGTAAAGCCCCACGTTTTCGCCCACGGTCAGCGAGTTCAGCAACGCGCCGGACTGGAAAACCATCGCCATCCGGTGTTTTTCCATCACGTCTGGCGACTGGATGGATTCGCCATTGATCAGGATCTCGCCTTCATCCGGCAGTTCCAGGCCGATGACTTGTTTCAGCAAAACGCTTTTGCCGCTGCCGCTCGGGCCCATGATGACGAAGATTTCGCCCGGCTCGACTTTGAAGTCCAGGCCTTTGAGCACTTCCTGGCCGTTGAAGCTCTTCCGCAAGCCGCGGACTTCGACGCCGACACCGTCGTGATTGGAATCTGGCGCGCTCATTTCAGGAGAACCCGGGTGAGGATGTAATCGAAAATAATGATCAGCACGATGGAGTTCACCACCGCCTTGGTCACCGAGCGCCCGATGCCGCGCGGGCCGCCAATCGTGACCAGTCCCTGATGGCAGGAAACGACGCCGATAATCAGCGCGAAACAAAAGCTCTTGAACAAGCCGTTGCCCACGTCCCGGAACTGCACCACCTCCTGCAGGTTTTTGAAAAATGCCTGGATGGGAATATCAATGCGGTTGTTTGCCGCCGAAACCACCGCCCCGCCCACCCAACCGACCAGGATCGCAAACAGCACCAGCATGGGCAGCGCAATGGCAATTGCCACCAGCCGCGGCAGGATGAGGTAATGGATGGGGTTGATGTTCATGGTGCGCAGCGCGTCAATCTCCTGGTAAACACGCATCGAGCCGATTTCGGCCGCCATGGCCGAGCCGATGCGCCCGGCGATCAGGATGGCCATGAGAATCGGCGCCAGTTCGCGGCAAACCGAGTAGCCGACGATGCCGCCGAGATACCCGCCGAAACTGCGCTCGGCCAGGAACGGCCCGGTTTGCAACGCGGTTTCGCCGCCGATAAAAAACGAAAGAATGCAAACCATCAGCAGGCTGGCGTTGCCGATTTCGAAAAATTGCTCGAACACCTTGTGCCGCTGGCGCCACGTCATCGGCAGCGCCATCAAGGTGCGCCAGAACAAAACCAGCATTTCGCCGATGTTCTCAAACATAAATCAACGCGTAAGGCATGGTTGAATGGTGCAATAGTTACCGAAGTTGTCAATGTAGGCCAACTGGCTTCGTCTTGACCACCGGGATATAGAACAAGCGCACACGCTTGCCTGCCGGGCTCGATTGATACTGGAAAAGTCCGAAAAGGAGCGAGCATTTTTTGGAATCCGGCGCGGCTTCATGGCGGTAAAGATTCCAGAGCAGGGACTGGCTGGTGGCCCCGGTTTTGGGGTTTTCTTCCGCCCGCCAAACCGACCAGACAGGGGAATAATTGCGATCCACGGCCGGGCTATACGGCAAAATCGGTTCCAGCGGCGCAAAAATCTGCAGGCGGGTGTTGCCGTTGTAATCGCGCCGCCGCGTGAACAACGGCCAGCAGTCCTGCCGCCGCTGGTAGGCGCCGGTCTGCGTGTTTTTCTGGAAGGTATCGGAATAGAGGAAAAACAAAATGCGGACTCGCGAACGGAAGAGCGGCTCGGAATGCACCTGGTTGTATTTATAAACCGGCCAGAGATACCAGCCGCTTTCGAGGTTCGTCGTGTGCGCGTGGCTGAAGAACGGCCAGACGCGAGAGGTGGTTTTGCCTTCGCCATGCGCAAAATCCACCAGCGGCCAGGGCGTCTGCCATTCGATGTATTTCTTGTCGCGATCCGTTATGTGCGAGAAGAACGGCCAGATGACCGTGGTGGAATCGCGTTTCGGCGAGCGCACCAGGCTGTAGACCGGCAAAACCGCCTGGGACCAAACCGGGTCGTCGGTGCCGATGCCCGCCAGTTGCCTGAGGAAAATCGGCCACAGCACAAACCGGTTGTCGTGACCGGCGACCTTTTCCACTTCGCCAAAACCATTGGTCCGGGTCGTCAAATCCTTGTGTTCGTGGCCCGTGATCGGCCACAGTTTCCAGCCTTCCAACCCGTTGCCGTGGCGCAAGGAAAAGATCGGGTAAACGTAATTATCCGTGACGATATCGGCTTTTTGCGTCTCGCTGAAAAGGGGGAACATCACGAAGAAAATTTTATCGCGAAACAAACGGTTCTGGAGATGGCCGTAAAAAGGGCCCACCGCGGTGTAGTTCTCGCCCGGCTCAGGCGAGCGTTGCTGAAAATAAAATGGAAACAGGGTAAAACGCCGGGCTTGCTGCTCCGCCGGGTTGTTCCCGGTCGCGAAACTGAATATCTGGATGAATTGCCAGCGAGCCTCCGTTCCGAACTTCCGATAGGTGAGAACCGGATAAGCAAAATCATATCCGTGCATCTGGATCGCCGGGTCTTTCACGTCAGAAAACAACGGCGGCAAAGCCCAGGTCTTCTCGGTGTCTTTGGTTTCGGAATAAAAAAGCGGCCCCAGCGCCTCGGTCCGATGCCCGGACGCGAGCGTGAGGTGGAACTCATCGTACAACGGCCCGGCATGAAACCAGTCGTCGGCGCGCAGGCGACCCGGCCGGAGGGCGGCCAGAGCGAGGCAGCAAATCGCAAAATATCTGAACTTCAACATGAATGCACGAGCCCGTTTGATGCACGGGAGATAACTGAGAGTGCGCGCGACGTCAAGCGGGCCAAATCATGCCGGCGCGAAGCCCCGCCCTTAGACGGCCGTCGAAGCGCGTCAACTTCCAGACTCCAAACCTCATTATCGGAACGTTCGACATCAGCACGCCGCTACTGGCAAAAAAACCCGAACTAATTCCGCGCGTGTAGCCGCTCCAAATGGAGGTCGTTGTGACCGAGCAGGCCATTTACGCAACTATATCGTTATCGCAAGGCCGCTTTTAGGGCAATTGTTTCCAATTAACATAGATATTGACTTTAACGGCGTGAATTCATTAATATAATCATAATTGAGGTTTTTACCTCGGTTCCTCCTGACCCAGTGTCGATAGTGCATTGTCGACACTGGGTTGTTTATTTGTGGGAGGACGATTCTTCGTCATCAAAGTCAACAAGGTCGGTAAAAAAGTCAGTGCCGCAATCATGCAGGCCGTCACACCCGCCGCCATCACAATGCCCAGGCTGTGAATTCCGCGATCCTTGGCCAGCACCAGGCTTCCGAACCCCGCAATGGCCGTGAGGCCGGATACGAAAACCGCTTTGCCGGTGCTGCGCGCCAGGATGCTGGGATGCTGCTCTTCGGCGTAACGATTCAGTATATGTATCCCGTTGGTCACGCCGATGCCGATCACCAGCGGCAGGATCATGATGTTCGCCGGGTTGAGCGACACGTGGCATAGCCCCATCAAACCTCCCAGCCAGACGGAGCCAATCGCCACCGGCAGCAGCGACAAAATGACCGACGAAACGCTGCGGAAGTGAAACAGAATTAACAGCACGATCGCCGCCAGCGAATACCCGGCCGCCTGCACGTAACTGTCCTTCAGCAACTCGGTGTATTCGTAAAGCTGCACCGGCATGCCCGTGAGATTCGGGTCCACCGTCCGCACCTGGTCGATGAATTCCTTTTGATTCTTGCGCTGCCAGGCGTCCTTCTTCGGATAGACCTGCACGAGGAACTTGCCCGTCACCCCGATGAACATGTTCCGCAGCGCGGGCGGCAAATCCTCCGTGCGCAGCCCGGAGCTGTCGTCCTGGTTCTTCAACGCCGCGAACGTTTCCCGCAAATCGTTATACAACGCCTGCTGGAACGCGGCGAGTTGCCGGGCATTGGCTTCCACCGCAATCGCGCTCCCGGTCATCATGTCGCGCCGGAGATTGTCCGTGGTGGCGCGCAGGGACGCAAACTGCCGGCTCAAGGCCGGCTCATTCGTCCCAATGGCATCCAGCGCCGCGGCGCAATAGCCGGAAAAGGAATACAAGGTCAGGCTCAAAGCCGGAATATCCACGATCCGGGTGTCCGCTGGCTTGAATTGCAGCGGCGCCAGCTCGTGTTTGATTTCACCGATGAGCCGCAATTTGTTCGTCGGATTTTCCACCAGGTAATTCGCCATGGTCTGGACCGACGCGACCGCGGGCAGATTCGTGAGTTGCTGTTCCAGTTGTACCGCTTCCGGCGCCGTGTTCGCCACGATCGCGCCATACAAGAGCGATTGGCCCGCCGAATGGATCAACTTTTCCTCGGTCTGCACCGAGGGCAGGCTGGTGCTTTGCAGCTTCAGGACGTTGTAATCAAACCTGACCTTGCCAATTTGCGTGGCGGCGATTGCGCACAGGACCAGCGTGGCCGCAAGCACGATCCGCGGATGCTTCAGCCACAAATTCTCGATCTGCGCCCGGTGCCGCGGTTCTCCGACTTCATGGTCGATGACGTTTTGCCGGCCGCGCAGCAGCAACACCGGCAGCAGCGTCATCATCGGCACGAAACACACCGCCAGGCCGCCGCCGCAAATAAGGCCCATTTCCTGGATGCCTTTGAAACGCGTAAACCACATCGCCAGGAATGCGCCCGCCGTCGTGAAAGCACCGGTAAAAATTCCCTGGCCGGTGAAAACCATCGCCGTGGTGAGCGCCGCCTCCTCGGTTTTGCCGTGGCGCAATTCCTCCTCGTAGCGGGTGATCAAATGCACGCCGAAATCAATCGCCAGCCCCACCAGCATCGGCACGAACGTGACCGTCAGGATGTTCACGTGCCCGATGGCGATGGTCGCGAACGCGAGCGTGTAGGCCAGGCCCACGATCAGGCAAATCGTCGCTTTGATCGGCCGCCCGGTCTCGTTGTAACCGTAAATGAAAATCAGCGCGCAGATGATCAGCGCCACAATGCTCGCCACCGTCGTGTCTTTCTGCGATTGCACCATTTCGTCGTAGTCGAGCACCGGCATGCCGGTGACGCCGGCGTTGACGCCCGGCACTTCCAGCTGCGTTTCCGCGACCAGCTCGCGCAGGCGCTGCACGCATTCGCCGTTAAAATTGTCCTGGTCCTGCCCGGCCTTGATCGGGTCGGCTTCCGGCGGAATCGTCTTCGGCTGCGCGGAAAGCACGAAAATGCGCGCGCTGTCGTAAGTGACGTAAATATTCGTCTCGGCCGAACCGCTCGGATCGAACAACGCCGTCACGCCCGGCGACGGCGGCGTGCCGGGCCGATGCAGGCTCGCGTCGGCCTGCGCCAGGATTCTCTCCAGCGCGGGCAGGGCGCCCACGAGCGATTCGGTCTGCGCGTTCGTCTCGCGGGCCGACGTGCGGAACTCTTTGTTGATCAAATCAAAAAACGAAATCAGGTTCGTCGTCTGGCCGAATTTCTCGATGAACGGCACGTATCCTTGCAATTGGTTCCGCAATTCCCCCAGGTCGGATTCCGGCACGAACAGCAACGCCTTCGAGCCGAGCATTTTCAGGTCGTTGTTGAAAATGACGTTGGTGAAATAGTCCGGTTGGGCCAGGACCTTGGCGCCCAGCCGCTCGATGAATTGCCGGTTCTTCTCGAGGTTCTCGCTCTCGACCACCACCGCGAGATCGTCCTGCTGCGGAAATTCTTTTTTGTAGTCCAGGAACGCGTGCTGGTATTTCTCGTTTTGACCGACCAGGTTGTCGCGATTGGTATCGAACTTGAGATACTTTACCGTGATCAGGATGCTGAGGACGAAGAGTATGACCTGGGAATAAATGACCAGCCGACGATGACGAAAGACCAGCCGCGCGACCCAGGCCAGGACGCGCGCCAGCAGTGTGTCATCCGTCAGTTTTTTCATGATTGCAGTGACACCGGCATCCCGCCCGTGAGTTTCGGGCCGGGCACGGGCGTTCCGCTCGCGCCACTATTTAATGTCTTCATCCGTGGCTTCAGTCCGGAAACTCCGCGTTTGAATAGACATCCTTCACGTCTTCGTCTTCTTCAAGGGCCTCAATCAGCTTATTGACAGCGACGGCCTGCTCAGCGGCGAGGGGCACCGTGATGGCCGGCAGCGAAGTGATTTCCGCCACGGCAGGTT
>Ga0105240_10015950_pt1 | contig 10190 bp, 9 predicted proteins | sample KBSC54metaG_FD_80426 | JGI IMG/M metagenome (GOLD analysis project Ga0105240, IMG submission 80426) | Corn rhizosphere microbial communities from Kellogg Biological Station, Michigan, USA - KBS C5-4 metaG | ecosystem: Host-associated > Plants > Roots > Rhizosphere > Soil | place: Michigan, USA... | reverse complement strand
CGGCTTTAATCGTGGCAGCGGGCAGCGGGCATTGCCATTTACGTTGAGCGCTTGTCAAAACTCCACTTGCAACTCCGGCAAAATAGCCGCGAGATACGCTAACATGCGTAAATAAAGGGTGTCAACGCAGGTATTTCCAACCGAAGCCGCTTCTACTCCAACGTCAGAGCTGGGGCAGCAAATTGCTTTCGTGGGACTCGTCATCTACGTTCTTTTTGCGCCTCACTCTGTCGCTGTAAGCGCCAGCGGCGTCGGCATAGCAGGCTTTGGATGGCTAATCAGGACCTTGGGAACTCGAACTCTGGGCCTTCGTCGCTCGAAATTTGACCTCGTGATTGCGTTGCTGCTGTTGTGGAGTATTGCCTCCGCGTTCCTCTCAGAAGAACCGCAAATCAGCATTCCAAAACTCACGGCGCTCTGGTCGGTATTTCTCTTCTATCTCACGCGGGCAACAGTCAACAGGCGAACAGCGTTTGTGCTGGTCGCGCTACTGATTTTGTCAGGGTGCTTTGGAGCGCTCTTCAGTGCGTTCGATCTGGTACGAGGGCGCGGAGTCGTCGTCGAGAGGATCGTGTTCAACAGTCCTTTTCATCAAGTTGGGATTCAACCGGGCGACACGATCTGGCAGGTGAACCGGCAGCGAGTCTATTCGGTCACCGATTTGGACGAGGCTTTGAAGCAGGTTCCTGCGAACACGGCGGTCGCGGTCGGGATTATTTCACGTGGCGAACAGGTTGAGCGGCCGGGAATGGTGGTCAATGGATTACCGTCCGGAATCACCGGGGGCGAACGCAATCATCGATTCCGCGCTTCAGGCTTGACGCGGCATTACCCGACGTTCGCCGAGCTCATGCAGATGATCGCGTTGCTGGCTTTGGGGCTCGCACTCGCACACCTCAGAAATCACGGCGCGAACAAGTATTTCCGAGTCGCTCTGGTCGCCGCACTGCTGTTGACGATGGGACTTGTCTTTACGGCAATGCGGACGGTGATCGTCGCGCTTGTGCTCGGCGCGAGTGTAATCGCGTGGAGATCGTTGCGTGGTGTTTACAAGTTGGTGTTCACGTTCGCGCTGTTCTTTGTTCTCGCGTTCGGTGCAGTTGTCGTATGGCAAACGCGCGACCACAATTCGCTCGTGCTCGGCGATCCGAGTTCGTCATTGCGAATGCAGGTCGCGCGTGTCGGTCTCTCGCGCATTCCGGTTCATCCGATCTTCGGGCACGGGATGGATGCGATGAAACAGCACTGGAACGAGTGGGGATTCCCTGGAAAAGACATGCTGCACCTGCATTCAACTCCACTGCAACTGGCTTTTGATCGAGGACTGCCGACGCTGATCCTTTGGATGTGGATGATGATCTTGTTCTGGTTAACGCTCGCGCGTGGGGAACGAAGTGCAGCAGATTTGAGTGACACTAACACTTACGGGATTCTGCTGGGAACGCTCGGCGCGCTGACGGGGTTTCTCGTCAGTTCTTTGGTGAATTACAACTACGGGGATGCTGAGGTTGCGATGCTCTTCTGGTTCTTGATGGGGATCGGTGTTGGACGCGGAGACGCGGAGACGCGGTGACACGGGGACATCTCCGCGTCTCCGCGTCTCCCCGTCCCCGCGTCGCGCCCTACCTCGGTTCTTCACCTTCGACACGGAGGTTATTCTTCACCGAGAACACGCCCGGAACGCGGTTCGCGGCGTGATACGCCAACGTCCGATCGCCGCTGCCGGAAACAACACCTTCGAGCGTCACGTGTCCGCCACTGACCACGATGTGGATCGACGGATTCGTTCCACGCAAGTAGCGATGAAGCCCACCCATGTTCGCGATCGAGCGGTACGTCGCCACACGGATTCGATCGTCAAAGTTCGACAACGGTAGCACCCGGATGTTGTTCACGACGCGCGTGACGCCGCGGATCTTCTTCACCCTGCGTTCCGCGTCGGAGCGTGTCGACGGTCGCACCACCTCGCCGTAAAGAGTCACGTCGCCGCCGTTGACGCTGTATGCGAGATTGTCGAACACACCGTAATACGGCAGCGTCACCAACTCATGCCGGACGCGCTTCGCTAACTGCGGATCAATAGCCTGCGCCAGCGCAACCGACGGTAAAATTGTTAGCAACAGTGTTGCAAAAACACCAAGGAAAAACTGGTAAATCTTCTTCTGTTTCATAGCGATTAGATAGACACTCCGTGGCCCGCGTTGGTTACGAAAATGGGAAATCTTTGTTAGGATTTGCAGCCAAATGACACGACCACAAACCACGGAAGCCGCTTCATACTATTTCAACTACATTGATCTTGTAACCAGTGACGAGATCGTCCCGGCGATGGAGTCTCAGATGAGTGAAACTCTTCAGTTCCTGGAGGGTATTTCGGAGGAGCAGAGTTTGAAATCTTACGCTCCGGGAAAGTGGACCATTCGCGAACTGCTGAACCACGTCAACGACGGCGAGCGAATCTTCCTCGGCCGCGCGGTCTGGTTCGCGCGTGGATTTCAGGACCCGCTGCCGAGTTTTGAACAGGACGTCGCGGTTCAGGCGGCGCATGCGAATCAGACGCCCTGGTCAGAGCTGGTTGAAGAGTTCCGGACCGTCCGGTTGAGCACGCTGTCGTTTTTCAAAAACCTGCCAGACGAGGCGTGGTCGCGTTCCGGTGTTGCCAGCGACAACCCTATGTCCGTACGTGCCATCGCCTACATAATCGCCGGACACGTCGCGCACCACACGCAAGTTCTTAAGGAAAAATACGGGATTTCTTAGAAACCCTGTTAAAACTTATTGTTTTCTGCACCCTTTCGGGTGTACTCTTGAACCCTGCGGAGAGCACTCACTCCGACTTCCACAGTCCGCAGGCCCCATCAACAACCAGTAAATCCCAGGAGAATCGCATGAAACGGTGTCCGCAGTGTGAGTTTATTTACGAAGACGACCAGAGCCTTTGCGATATGGACGGAGTCCTGCTCGTCTTCGACTCGCGGACACTGCCAAACCTCCATGCCCTGGCGACCGTCCCGTCAACTCCTGCAACGGCGCAACGGCGAAACCGCGCGGTGCCAGCCTTCGCGACACTGATTCTGGCGCTTGTTCTCGGGATGGTCTATTACGTGTCCACACGGCAGACTCGCCCAGCGGTAAGCACGGCGAGCACTTTGAGCATTGCCCCAGTAGTAATTCCCACGCCGGAGCCTCAGCCCACGCAATCTGCAGAACCCGCGCAGGTGAAGGAAGAAGAACCCAGGCCCGCGCCAGTCAAACAACCAGCAATTGCGCCGCCCGCCAGAAAAGCCGCGGTGACGAAAGCCGCGTCCGTCACTCAAACGAAACCTGACACAAAAAAAGAGGAATCGAAAGTGAACTCGATTCTCAAAAAGACGGGTCGCATCCTGAAGAAACCGTTCAAATTCTGAAATGAAACGTTGCCCCCAATGTCTCTTCCTCTATCCTGAATCGGACGAAAGATGCGACTTTGATAACACGCCTCTGGAAGTTCTCGACGAGGCTGAGATCGAAGCAGCAACTGGTTCGAAGAAGCGTGGACGACGGAAAGTTGTTCCGTTAGCAGCAGCCGTTGGTCTATTGCTTGGCGTGTTGGTGTTTGCGATCTACTACGGTGTCGGGCAGTTCGGGCGGAAGACGTCGGCGGCGCCAATTACAGTCGCATCTCCTGCGCTATCGCAGCCGGCAGTGACGATACCTTCACCGTCGCCGGAAGTTTCGCCCTCGCCTTCTCCTTTACCATCTCCAAAGAGTTCGCCGTTGAACATCTCTACATCGCACACGCGCTCGACTTCAGATCCGGTTTCGACAAGCGGACCCGGCATCGCGCAGCGACAAGGTGGGAAGCCCGTGATCATGTTGACCAGCGGTGGAAGAATCGATGCAGACGAGGTGTGGCGAACGCGCGATGGTGTCTGGTACCGCCGCAACGGCATGGTGACGCTCCTGAAACGCGGCCAGGTCAAGGCGATTGTGACCCGCTAACGCCGAAGTCGTATTTATTCCTTAAAGTTTACCCACCGAACGGCCTTGCCTCAAAGTAGGTCGCACTTGGATCGGGTCAGTACAGGGAGCGGTAGCGACCTGCTCCAGTCCATGGGAGTCAGAATCGTTAGGAAATATCGCATGCTGATCACCAACCAGGTCGCTACCGCTCCCTGTACTGACCCGATCCAAGAATGATTTTCGGACTTTTGTGGCAAAGCGCCACCGAACGCCATAAATCCAAATTCCTAAACATTTATCCAAATGTCGAAATCTCATTCGACTAGGGAGAACAATCCTGATTCAAAAATTGCTATGTAAGCAGCGCTAACTACTCTGCACCAATGCTGGCATCTTGTTTGCCAAAGAATTTTTTCCCCCAAATTAGTAACCGCTAACGAGTCGCCTCGACAGGCTTGGTTGCGTAATACCTCCCACTTTTTAGTCACCAGGCTTAGCTTTTTTTGTAGCGCCGGAAGTCCAGACCGTCGCTCCAATGGAGCTAGCCTGTCACACCTTTTTCTGGGTCCCCGACACAAGCTCGAATAGCACTTAACAGTGCTAACTCATCTCTGGAGACCAAAATGATGGGCACGAAACAACTCGGATTAATCGCCAGGAGGAAAAACCCACGACCAAGCGCGCGAACACTCCTCGACACTCGCCCTTACTTCATGACCTTCGCCTTGCTCTGCGGTCTATTACTGCTGAGCCTAAGTACAACCGATAGACAGGTAGGTGCGCAAAGCGGATTTCCCGATCCAAACGCCAACTGTCCTCATTCTACTTGTGGCGAAGTTTCACCGTTTATTCCGATGCAGAGTACCGAGGCAGTTCACATGGGCCTCGTCTGGAAAAGAAACTCACCGACACCGAAAATACTCTTCCACGCCAGGTTTCCTGAATACATTCCGAACGACGTGGCAGATCCCGCCTTAGTTGATCTTGCTATCTCTCGCGGCGCATTTACGACGCCAGGATTACAGTTCAACTCATCCTTGCGAGACGTACTTCACGGTTTCGATCCGTTCCTCGGCCTCGGAACAAATCGCAATGCAGACGATTCCTTCCAAAGACTTACCTATGGCGGCTATCTCATGAGGCAGGGTTTGAGCCAAAGCGTACCGACGCGCATCGTCGCAAACCGCACAATGGAACGACAGCTACTATTCGATATAGCCAACCCCGACGCTTTCAAGAACACAGGAAAGTTTCACACAGCCCTGCTTGACGAGAACGACTTCGCTTTGAACCGAGGCGCCTTTGCAGAAAACGGTTACTCAAAAGGCATGTTCTACAACACTTACTGCAATGCACGTGTCACCTTAGCGGATGGACGAGTTTACGTTTTCGGTGGTCACGACATGCAAAGTGATAACGGGCTGTACAAAGTCAACGTCTTCGACCCTGAGAGCGAAACGTGGATTCAGCGTCGAGAGCCTTGCACCAGATCCAATTGGACCAAAGATCCTTTTGGGTTGCAGTTATTCGCCAGCAATCCCAGTGCACAGTTTTATCCGGGTTGCGATCCAAGAAATCAGCAAAGCACACAACCATCGGAACCATCCGATCAAAAGTATGCGCGCTGGTATCCCTCAGCTATCGCACTTCCAAACGGAATGGTGCTCGTGGCCGGTGGCTTTGATCAGGACAATTCAGTGCCACCGGATCCAAACCGCGTCGCCAAAGGAAGACAAAACATTTCGCAATCAGACACGGCGTTCACCGCGAGTCGTGTGAACCAAGTTGTGCCTGAGGTTTACGATCCAAAGACTGACAGGAACATCGCGTTGGAAAATGCGCGTATGGCCTTTCCGCTCTACCCACAGCTCGAAGTTGTACAAACTGGGCCACGGAAAGACGATTGGGTGGTCTGTACTTTTGACGGCGAGAAAGATTACGGCGCTGAAGCAATCCCGGGTGGAGCGAAATTCGGCATCGGTGGAGGAACACCACCATTTACAAAAGGCAATACGTGGTGCCTCAACGTTCTCGCGGCGCTAAAAGATCCGAATCGAAATGTGCCCGCGAAGAATCACTGGACGCTGGTCGACACAGCGTCTGAGGTAAGACCCTACTGCTGTCCCACCGCCAGCCTGATCGAGATCGATGGCGATGGGCACACCGTCTCACACAAGTGGTTCATGATCTCGGGCCAGGATGCGAATGGAGATCAAACCGGCACCGTCGAAGTCATTGACTTTACCGACGCAAATCCACGCTGGAAATTTGTGGGTAACATTCTGCAACCGCTCGCCACAACGAAAGCCGTACTCCTGCCAGATGGAAAGGTACTAATTGGACAAGGAGTAAACCGCTCAGCAAATTGCAACGTCGATGGAAGACCATGCACGTACGAAGAAAGAGAAGGTCTTCATTTTCAGATGTTCGATCCGTTAACGGGTTCGATCACCAAGCTGGCAAAAACAACTGTTTCGCGTGGCCTGCACGGAACCGCGACTTTGCTTCCGGATGGCTCAGTCTTTTTTGCAGGAGAAAACCGCGAAGCGCTTGTTCGACCCGATGATCCATCGTTTCCGTTGATTTCCTCATATGCCGGTTTGCTTCCACAGGGAGATCCTGATCAGGGTGTTCCAGTAGGACAACTCTTCTTCCCGCCGTACCTATTTAAACAGGATGGCAGTCGAGCGGTGCGGCCGGTAATCACGAACGCACCTGAAGACATCTCCTATGGTGGTCACTTCGACATCACCGTAGCGGGCAATTCAGATCAAATTTCGTCCGTAGTAATGCTTCGCAGCGATCACAACACGCATAGCCTGACCACCGGTGATCGTTATGTGAAGCTTTCATTTCACCCGAAGGGCGCGGCTCGCAAAGGCGAAATTCGAATTAACGCACCGAAGTTGCCGGCGCAGGCAGTTCCCGGAATTTACATGCTGTTTGTTCTTGACCGAGCTGGCGTGCCCAGCTTGGCGACGCGCGTCTATCTGCAATAGCGGTTGAGTTGCGGCACGACGCTTTCCAACGAGAAAGGGGGGAACGAATGAAGAAGAGAGTTAGTTTTTTTGGTCTTCTGGTTACCGTCTTAATGTTTTCTGCGGTAGCAAGAGCAGACCAACTCGCCTTTACTGCAACACTGACCGGCTCACAAGAGGTACCGCCAAGTGGTTCGGCGGGCATTGGCAGTGCATTAGTGACGCTCGACACGGTTACCAATCTACTGACAGTGAATGTCTCATTCGCCGGTTTAGGAAGTCCTACAATTGCTTCTCATATCCACTGCTGTACGCCGCCTGGAGCTAATGCTCTCGTCGCGACTGCCGTCCCGACTTTTCCGGGGTTCCCGCTCGGCGTGACTACCGGGACCTATTTGATGACGTTTGACCTGACTGTTGCCTCGACGTACAACCCCGCCTTCATCACTGCCCACGGAGGGACTGTATCAGGAGCAATGGCGGCGTTCATCGCTGGATTAAATAGCGGGCAGACTTATTTGAACATACACACCACGCAGTTTCAGGGAGGCGAGATTCGCGGACAGCTAAATGCCGTACCCGAACCCGCCAGCCTGCTGCTGTTGACTACGGGTGTCATTGGAGCAGCCGGTGCTTTGCGAAGGCGTCGCAAACGCGGCGTGAACTGAGGGCCTCGACGAAAAATAGCCACAATAAGGCACAAAAAAATAATTTTGTGCCTTTTGTGGCTAACATTATTTACTGCCCCAAGCCTTGCATGATAGTCTCCCGTCCACTTCCAGCTTTCAACAACGGGGGACATTCAAATGAAAACCACTGCGAGAGTTCTCGTCGCTCTAACGCTCCTTTCCTTACTTTCCGTCTCACTGATCGATCGCGCTCCGGCTGCGAAAGCCGCGCCTCTCGATCTCTCAGGTGAAATTCACGGCGCGCCTTTCCGCATCCGCGTGCCCGAAGTGTGGAACGGGACGCTACTCATCTTTGCTCACGGCTATCGTGACAAAGCCGATCATCCCGGCGAGATCGACAATCGCAACGCTGACATTGCTCCGAACGCAGCACTGGAAGCTCCCCTGCTCGCGCAGGGTTTTGCATTGGCCGGCAGTGCCTACAAAGACAACGGGTGGGCAGTTGAAGACGCAATCCAGGACACAAAGGATCTCGCGCTGTACTTCCGAGCAAATGTCGCAATACCACAACGGACCATCATCGTCGCTGCTTCACTCGGAACGTTCGTCGGCTACAAAAGCATGGAGCAGTTCAATGGAATCTTCGACGGCGCTCTCTGCCTGTGCAGCGTCGGCGCGGGCGCAACACGCCTGTGGGACAGTGGTGTTCCACTCTATCTCGCTTATGACGTCATCTTCGGAATTCCGCCGTCGTGGGGAACGGTTGGCGAAGTTAGAAACGATATCAACTTCGACACGGAGGTCCTCGCGAAGCTCGCTCCTGAACTCAGCAACATCGCAAACTTTCCCAAGTTTGAATTCATTAGACTCGTAGCGAAGAATCCCGGTCGCGGCATCACGCCGCCACCACCGCCCGCCTTCTTCCCAGGATGGGCCGTAACAGATTTCTTCTTCATTACTGAAGCTCGTGCCGAGTTGCAGCGACGTGCTGGTGGACCATTCGTCCAAAACCTCGATCAGGAGTACACCCTGACTGCCGCCGAGAAGGCGTATCTCGCCGGTATCGGACTACCCACTCCCGTCGTCGATGCGTGGCTCGCACAGATGAACGCGCGTCGCAACATCGAGGCGAAGCCATCAGCCCGGAACTACGTGCGCAACAACACCGACTTCAACGGCAAGATCAAGAATCCGATTTTGAGTGTGCACACGGTGATCGATCCGCTGCTGGTGGTTGCAAACGAATCGGCGTATGCAGAGACGAACGCTTCCGCCGGCCGCGAAGAGCTGCTGTTTCAAACATTCATTCCCGGTGGAATCGGTCACTGCGCGTTCACCGGGCCGCAGGTGCTGACGTCAATCGGGGCTATCGATCTTTGGGTCCGCACGGGCGTGCGTCCCACGGCGGCACAGTTCCCGCCGGCGCTGGGCTTCAATTCGTCGTTTGTACCCCCGCCTTTCTGAGATTGTTGAGTTAGAATACGCACGAGCCCCCGAGTTGTATTCGGAGAGACCGTGCGGTGAGTTCTTCAGTTTCATTGACCAACGCCGTCACTTCCGGCGATGAACGCGCTGTAAGTGCGTTAATCGCCAATGGTGTGGACGTAAATGAGAGTACGAGCGGAGGTCAAACCGCGCTTATTCTCGCGGTGATTTTTGGTCATACACACCTCGTAAAACTCCTGGTTAATTCCGGCGCCGACCCGCAGTTACGCGACAATCTTGGCCTCAATGCGCTTGAATGGGCAAAACGCAGAGGATCGACAGAAGCGCTCGAAATACTCAGCAACCCCCCGCGCCCGACCCCAAAAAGAGTAGTTGAAGAACCGCGAACGCCGGTTGTAGAAGCACCTCCATCTCAACCCGAGGCTGAAACAAAGGAAACCGTTTCCGAGGACGAGAAGAGTCGTCGCTGGCTAACGGGACTAAGGCAAAGGCTGGATGAGCAGGAGGCGCGGCGAAACGCGTCCCGGCCGCAACAGCCGATAATCCCACCGCCACCAGTTCAACCCCCGCCCGCACAGACGACCAAACCTTCGGAGCCGCCGAAACCGAGTCAGCCCGTGAAGGGCCGAATCCTCGAACCGCCAGCGGAAACACCACGCGCAACTGGCAAGCGCAAACGATGTCCGAAGTGCAACGCGATCTACAACAGCGAGCTGGTGTCGTACTGCGCCCACCACATTGTTCCGCTGGTCGATGCTGACGAGCCCATCATCTCGACGCCACCAAAACCAAATCCACCGCTGTTCTGGATCATGGTGGTGATCACGCTTACGGGATCGATCGTGGTGGGCTCGCTGATAACGACCTATTTTTACAAGTCGAACCAGGCTGCGGCGCGAAGCGCTGCAACACAGGCAACGAACGTTCAAAAAGGATTTCCGGAGTTGGGCGGTGAGTTGGTTGGAAAAGCTGTCTCACTGCCGGAAGCAGAATGTCCGTTGAATGGACCAGAGCCGTTGGCAGGGACTGTGACTGTGCGCGTGATGGTTGACAAGAATGGTCAGGTGTATTGGGCCAGAGGCTCCGGCGGCGATTGGCTCATGCGCGGCGCCTCCACGGAAGCAGCAATGAAATCGACGTTCTCGCCCGAAAAACTTCGCGGCCGCGAAACCGAGGGAACGATCACTTACACGTT
>Ga0105240_10015948_pt1 | contig 10190 bp, 9 predicted proteins | sample KBSC54metaG_FD_80426 | JGI IMG/M metagenome (GOLD analysis project Ga0105240, IMG submission 80426) | Corn rhizosphere microbial communities from Kellogg Biological Station, Michigan, USA - KBS C5-4 metaG | ecosystem: Host-associated > Plants > Roots > Rhizosphere > Soil | place: Michigan, USA... | reverse complement strand
CTGGATTCGTGCCGCACTGGCTGCCAGCCCCCCGCGCGTGGGCGTACCTCACCGGAGCCGGACAAATTGCCAGCGGGCTGGGAGTGTTGTTCAACGTGCTGCCACGACTTGCCGCCTGGGCGGAAGCCGGACAAATCACTGTTTACACTTTGCTGGTGTGGCTGCCTGCGCTACTGACGGCTCCGACGCGACTCAACCGAACTGCGTTGGCCATCTCGTGGATCTTTGGGGCGGCAGCCTGGGTGGTGGCGCAAAACATGGCGGTTGAGTACAGAGCAGAGTCGCTACCGAAATCTGCTGCTTCGGCCGACCCTATTAGTAGTACGTTAAGGTGCGTTTGATGGTGGAAGGGGACTGAAAGTTTTCGTCTGGGCTTGAGCGATAGGCGGTTGTCTTCTCGGTCCAGTTCCCGTGCTCATCGTACTGATACGAGTATCGGACTTCTGAGTACGGCGACCGCCCCGCGTGACGGGGCATTCCGTCCGCAGTGGGTATTTCTGTGCTCCGCGTTATTTCCGAGTCGACATCGCCGTGCTCGTTGTAGGTGGTGTCAATTTCGTGCTGCTGGTTGAAAATCCGACGGCTGGTGTGCGAGACGCGGCCCTGGGCGTCGTAGGCGTAACTGAGCGTGTACGCTTCCGTGTGCCCGCCCATCAGTTTTGGCAACTCGGCTTGCAGGAGTGTCGCAAGCTGTTCGGAGGAGAGGCCGGACTCCTGCAGGATCCTTTCGTGAGCCTCGGGAGCAATCATGGGCGCGAAGTTGTCATGGAATTGCTTTTCGGCCGTAACTCTCCCTTGTGAGTCATAGGTGCGGGTGGCGTGCATCACCAACTCGCCTTTGGCATCACGCACCTCGACTTCGGTAGGGCGATCATGTTCGTCGTAGATGGTGGTCGCGGTTCCGCCGCCGGGAAGGTTGGGGGGCAGGTCCAACGCTTCGAATGGTCCGAGGCCGCTGGCCGTGTTCGGACGGTAATCCGCAGCGGTCGAGTTGACGGTGCTGGTCTTTCTTCCCTGCTGGTCGTAGTGGAACGAGATTGGCTGAGACAAGATGGAGACCTTGCCCTGACTGTCCGGGACGATTTTCTGAAGTCTGCCCTGATCGTCATAGATGTAAGAAGTTTTCGTTACCGTTTTTCTCTCGACGCCAGAAACGACTTTCAGGAGTTGACCAGAAGGCGAGTACTCAGAGCGCGTAATCCACGATGCGCCATCCGATTGAAGAATACGAGTGCTGATCTCGCGGCCGTCCCGGTCGAATTCAGTCGTGTTTTCGGAGCGAAGGTCGGTGTGAACGTCGGGCATTGCGGGAGGCGTCGTCTCCTCTTTGCACGACCTCACTGGGCCTCGCAGGACTTGGTGAGCACGGTCGCGGGACATGGGATACTCCTGGGGCGATGGGTCTGCGCTGAAATCCCACCTGTGAATAGCAAAAACGCCAGAGTGGCGCATGAAGTCGCATTCCGGATACGCATCACGGCACCGCGAAGATGAGTTGTTAGGGGAAGAGTAAAACTTAGGGGAAAAAATTGAAAGGGCCGTGACATTGGTTATGCTCTAGCCGCCAGCTCCTGCGAGGGAGCCAACAACGTGGAAGCATGTACCGTCACGACCCCTTGATGCGATCACTGCTTTCGCAGTTCCGAACCCCGACTGAACCTCGCAGATCCGTCGGTTTTTTCAGGTCCGGTCGCCTTGCGAGTCGCCTCGCCTGGCTGATCACTCAGTCTACTTCGGACTGGCTCGTTTTATTGTGCCAACCCTTTCGACCGTCGACGTAGGCAAAGTTACCAGAGTAATGAAAAAAGTCAACGCAAACTATTGGTGCAGTCCACAGCCGGAGTACTGTGAAAATTGAAAAATGCAAATGGTTGTAAAGCAGAACCTTAGATTTGACCGGAATTAATACGGACGGCTTTTACACAATAAAATCCACAATGGGTGTAGCAACTACAAAGCCATGAAAGCGAACCAAATAATCGTCTTGACGGTGAAGTAAGCATGGCGCATCTTGCAGATATCGGAGTTCCTACTCTTTCTGTGCCAAACCATGGCGAGACAGGGTGGATCACGCAGCAGAGTGAATCGAGAAAGCCCGAAGTGACGGAACTGGTGGCCTATGTGGACGGCGGATGCCTGGGGAACCCGGGGCCGTCGGGCATTGGGGTGGTGATCAGCGGGCTAGCCGGGGGACCGGTGCGCATCGCCAAGTGGATCGGGAACCAGGACAACAACGTCGCCGAGTACGCGGCCTTGATGGAGGCTCTGCAGTACGCGGTCGCGCTCAAGGCGCGGAAACTGCACGTCTACTCCGATTCCCAAGTGATGGTGCGGCAGATGACCGGGGAGTACGAGTGCCGCAGCCCGCGGCTGTATTCGCTGCATTGGACGTGTAGGAAACTGGCGCGCTCGTTGAAGTTCTCCATTTCGCATGTGCGGCGTGAGTTCAACGTGGAGGCGAACCGATTGGCGCAGTCGGCGCTGAAGCGGCGGAAGAAGGGGTAGGGAGTTTCGAGTTTCAGGTTTCCCAGTTTCCGGTCTCACGTTTGACGTTTCGAGTTTTGCTTTCAGGCTGAACCGCGTCAGTTTACGTGCTCGGGGCAGGGGCGCTTAGCGTTTGCACTTTTAGAGTCGACCATTTGCGCTACCGGAATCTTGACAGCTTGGTAGGCGGGGGTGAGACTCCAAGCACGTACTCCTTTACAGTTTGCAGCGAAAAATTTTGGGCCGGGAGTTGAAAGATTGCAGCAGAATTCTCAAACACCGAACCCACAGTCGGTTTCTGCAGCATTGTCGCTGGCGCGGGCGGGAGCTTCCGTTCCGGCGTGGCCTAGCATTCGGGGAGAAGATGTAGGACGTTCTCTGGCTGAAATGGCCCAGCGCGATCTGGATGCGGCGTTGCAACTGTTAGCGGATCGCGCACAATTCATTACTGGAGCGAGCGGGGCGGCCATCGCCCTGAAGCGGCAGGGGATGAGTGACATGTTGTGCCGAGCCAGCGCCGGCTCGAATGCTCCGGCGCTAGGCGCGCTGCTTTCTACCGAGTTTGGACTCTCGGGGGAGAGCGTGCGCACGAGGCAGGTTCTCCGGTGTGACGATGCGGAGCGGGATGCGCGCGTGAATCACGAGGTCTGCCGGCAATTGGGGATCGCTTCGGTCGTGGTCATGCCGGTGGTGCACGATGAGGAAGTGTTAGGCGTCTTCGAACTTTTCTCAGGGAAGAGGAACGCGTTTGGCGAGCGCGATCTCTCCGCGGTGCAGCGTTTGGGGCAGATGGTTGAGACTGCGGTTCAGCTTGCGCACGTCACCGAAAGCTTACCGGAAAAGTTGAGGGGCGAGGACAGTCCCGCCGGTCTTGCGCAAAGTTCGAGTGTTGCCGACCAGAATCTCGATGATGAGATTCTTGAGGTTGAGGGGGAGGAGGCTGCAGGAAAGGAACAGTCCGCGGTTCCGGCTAGCGCTGGGCTAAGAGCAGCGGCAATTGAATCTGCTAAGACGGTCGAGCAGAGTTTGAGTACGCCTGTCTGGCCGAGTACCCAGAAAGCTGGGGACGAAGCATCGCGCAATCAGGAGGCGGTCACGGCGAGCTCGTCCAGCGAGGGAAAGGTCTTCGAGGCGGCCCCGCTTGCGGCCTCAGACCTTGCGACCAACGTGACTACGGCCGGGGTGGTGCAGGACAACGTTTCGAATACGGCAAAGCCGATGTTTTGGTCTGCGGCCGAGACTGTCGCTGCGCCGGAGAATTCAGGGGACAGCGATCAGAGTCATGTTCCGCCGGTGCTGCGTGGGCTGCGGAAGTGCGAGGCTTGCGGCTTCCCGATTTCGGGAGGGCGGGTGCTGTGTGTGGAATGCGAAGAAAAGAAATGGCGCGGACAGTTGAGGCGTCCGCAACCCATGCCGACTGGAGCCATTGCGGGGAGTTCGCCAGCCCAGAGAGCGCCGGAGAAAGCCGCCGCAGCTCGGACGCAGGTAACTTCAACCGTAGTTTCGGCAACAGCGGAGGTTGCGGCTGCTCAGCGGGGCTCGTCTCCTGCTGTGCCCGAATCCCAGTTCTCGCAAAATCGGCGAGAAGTGGGGCAACCAACGCTGTCAAGTACGAATGTTGCTGCTCCCGAAAAGCAGGCGTCCGCGGCCGCTTCCAGCGTGGTACAGAATGCGGCTCCTAGTTTCGTTTTCAGCGGGGGGCTGGAGGACTCGCCGTCGTGGATTTCGGCGAACAAGTACGTCATTGGGGCGCTTGCTCTGCTGGGTGCCTCCATTGCAGCGTTCTTGCTATTTCGATAGGCACGTCCCGGTCCGCATATTCCCAAGTCCGGGAACCCGCAAACTTGATGTGTCAATGCAGGGGAACCCTTGGAAAGCCTTGACAATAAGGGCAACTCTGCTAAAGTGCCAAAGAGGTTTTTGATCCCGCTTCGCAGGTGCCCAGGATATGAAAAACGTATACGAAGTTTTGCGGCAGAAAGAGATGGAGTTGACCCGTCTGGAGAAAGAGGTGGAGGCCCTGCGGCTGGTGGCTCCGCTGCTGTCGGAAGAGAAAGAGAACGCTGCGGAAGCGGCCAAGAACGCTCTACCCACCGCGGTGAATGGACCGCAGGCGCCCAGGATTTCTGTTCCGGCGTCTCCGTCGATGCCAGCACCGCAGCCGGTGCGCGCCGCTGGTTGGGACGATACGGCGAAACGCTGGCCGTAGATCTCGTTCGCTGGATGTGAGTTGCTGGACACTGGCGTGACGTGTTGAAGTTCTTGCAGCCCGGGATTGGGTCCCGGGCTGTCGTGTTTTTATGGTGGGGAGTCTATCGTCCTGCGATTTCGCGCAAGGCTGAAAGGAAGGCATCGACCTCTTCGACGGTGTTGTAGTGCACGAGGCCGATGCGCAGGAAGCCTCCGGATTTTTCCACGTCGAAGTGCTCGGTGACGCTGATGGCATAGTAGTTGCCGTCCCAGGTGAAAAAGCCGCGCTCGCCCAGTTGGGTGGCGAGTTCGAGCGGGGTGAATCCGTCGATGCGAACGGCAAAGGTGGCGCAGCGCTGGTCGAAGCGGGCTGGGTCCGTGATGCCGTAGATTTTCAAGCCAGGGATTTGCTTCAGGCCGCTCGCCAAGCGTTTGAGCAGGATACGCTCGTGCTCGTGGATGGCGGCATAGGCGGACTCGATGGCGGCGCGGCGTCCGGAATTCCCACTCTTCGCGGCGCCGGAATGCTGGGGCATACTGCCGCCTAATGAGGCGATGTATTCAACGCACGCTGTGATGCCGGCGATGCATTCGTGATTGAGCGTGCCCCATTCCCAGCAGTTCGGGATTGCGTTGGTATTGGGACGGACCTTGTAGGGAGGAATGCGTTGCAGGTGCTCGCGTTTTCCGTAGAGGACTCCCATATGCGGGCCGAAGAATTTATAGGTGGAGCAGGCGAGGAAATCGCAGTCCAATGCGGCGACATCGATCAGGCCGTGCGGTCCGTAGTGAACCGCATCGATGTAGGCGAGGGCTCCGGCGCGATGAGCGAGGCGGATGATTTCTTTTACTGGATTGATGGTGCCGACGGCATTCGAGGCGTATCCGACCGCGACCAGTTTTGTGTTCTTGTTCAGTTTGCTGGCGAGATCCTGCATGTCGAGAGTGCAGTCTTCGTCACGAAAGTCGACCCAGCGCACGGTGACTCCGCGATCTTCGGCCATGAGCAGCCAGGGGGAGACGTTGGCGTCGTGATCGAGGCGGGTGAGGAGGATTTCGTCTCCGGGCTTGAGTTCGCGGCCGATGGCGCGCGACATCGCGAACGTGAGCGTCGTCATGTTGGGGCCGAAGATGACTTCTTCGGCGGCGCAGTGCAGGAAGTCGGCCATGGCAGCACGGGCTTCGCTGATGATGGCGTCGGTGCGGCGACTGGTGGCGTAGGCTCCGCCGGTGTTGGCATTGTCGTGGCGCAGGTAATTGGAGACGGCGTCGATCACGCGCTGCGGCAACTGCGTTCCGCCGGGGCCGTCGAGGAAGACGGCGGGACGGCCGTTCACGCTCTGCGACAAGGACGGGAATTGGGAGCGGATGCGGGTTAGGTCGAGGGCGGGAGCGGCAAGTTGGTCGGAGGTCGGCATAGGGTTCTTCTATTCTTATCATTGTTCCAGGGCTGGGGCGAGATGCGGTTCGCTGCCGGCGAGCGCAGCGGCGTTTGAGGGCTGGCATTGCGCGCTTTGCGCGCAACCCCGGACGAGGGCGTCCGGGGCTACACAACCATTCGGCTACACAACATTCCGCTACACAACTGCTCTTATGAAATCTGCTAGCAGGCCATAGGCGGTGGCGTAGAGGCCTGGGTTTTCTTCTGTGATGGCCAAGCCGGGGAAGATGTCGGTTTCGAAATAGATGTAAGAGGACGTTCCCGCGATTCGTGCCATGGGCTGAGTGCTCATTACTTTTTCTGGTTTGACGCTGGCTTTTACTCCATCCGGGGTGCGTTGGGCGCGGCACACCAGTTTGAAGGGCCATCCGTCGCGGCGGGCGTTGCGTAGCGCTTGCGGGGTCAGATCGCGGATACCGTCGCGCTCGATTTGATCGAGGCGGATTGGAACGTCCATCAGAACGGTGACAAGCGCTGCCGTTTTTACGGCCGCGTCCCAGCCGTCGATGTCGTGGGTGGCGTCGGTCTCGGCGATTCCCAGTTGCTGCGCTTTTTTCAGGGCCTCGTCGAAACTCAGGCCTTGCTCCATTTCGCTGAGGATTACATTCGTGGTGGAATTCAGAATGCCGTGAAAGCCCTGCAGGTGGATCGCCGGGAGTTGGTCGAAGAAGGAGAAGATGGGGACGCCGTCCATCACGGTGGATTCGAAGAGAAAGCGCTTGCCTTGCCGGGCGGCCAGATCGCGGAGTTCGCGGTAGGCGTGCACGATTGTGCCTTTGTTGGCGGTGATGGCATGAGCTCCATGTTCGAGAGCGGCGCGGATGTAATCGACGGCGGGTTGGCCGTTCTCCACATTCAGAGAGGTGGCTTCGAAGAGGACGTCTGCTTTGGCGGCGTCGAGCCAGGAGCGAATTTCGGTGATGTTCGCATGCGATTTCAGAGCCGGGGTGCCTGCGCGGCATAGCTGCGAAAGCTCGAACCCTTCAGGATCGACGGTCCATCCCAGGCGACGGGAGGCTACGCCGGTAATGCGGAAAGCGATTCCGTAACGATCGCGCAGTTCGGCGGCGCGATCGGCTAGCAGCTGCGCCAGCGTGCGATTGACGTTGCCGAAACCGAGAAAGCAGACGTTGTGGGGGCGGATGGCGAAGTCCTTGGGATCAGTTTCGGGTTTGAAGTTTCGAGTTTCCTGTTTCAACTTTCAAACTGTGAGGCTCGCAAGATGAACCTGTCGTAACGCGCAAAGATTTGCGAAACCCCGCCGCACTCGGAACTTGCAGGACCCGAAACTAGAAACTCGAAACCTGAAAACCTGAAACTAACTTATCCCATCACGGTCGTGTGTTCGGGCTTGATTTTGTAGAGGACTCTTAGTTCGCCGGGCTGGCCGTAGGGATATTTATCCACGCCTAGATATTTTTTGGCCATTTTGTGGATGTGTTCGCCGGCGCCTTCTTCGGTGATTTCAACTACGCGGCCGCGAATTTCCAGATAACGATAGGGATTTTCCGGATCGATGATGGCGAGGGATACGCGCGGATCGCGCCTTACATTCTTGTCTTTTTGCCGTCCCCGGGCGGAGTTGAAGATGACGTGGTCGCCGTCGAAGTCGCACCACACGGGAGTGACTTGCGGGCGGCCGTCGGGCATGAGAGTGGCGAGGCTGGCGAAGGCGCGCTTCTGGAAAAGATCTTTGTACTTCTCGGGGATGGCTTGCGACATGAATTCCTCCAAGAATTGAACCGCTGGGAAATTATAGAACGCGGACGAGACTACCCGGCAGTTACGTTGCGTTTAGTGGGTGCAGGGTTTGTTTGGAGGTTGAGGATCTACTGGCAGTTCTTCAAACGGTTCGCCGCCGTTCCGCTCGCCTTCGGCTTCGCGGGGACAGCCTGAGAGGCTGTCCCTATGTGGGCTGGGCTACTCTGGGCAAGACTGCTTTCAGGAGGGCTTCGAAGGTGGTGCGCACGCGTTCTCCGGTTTCCATTACTTCGGCGTGGGAGAGAGGTTGATCGAGGATTCCTGCGGCCATATTGGTGACGCAGGAGATTGCCAGCACGTTCAATCCCATGTGGCGGGCGGCGATTACTTCCGCCACGGTGGACATTCCCACCAGGTCGGCGCCGATGCGGCGGAGATGGTCGATCTCCGCGGGGGTTTCGTAGCTGGGGCCCAACAGCGCGGCGTAGATTCCCTCGTGCAACATGATTCCGAGCTTGGCGGCCTCTTCGCGGGCGATCTCGCGATAGGCGCGCGAGTAGGTGTGGGTCATGTCGGGGAAGCGAAGTCCGAAGCGCTCGTCGTTCGGGCCGACCAGCGGATTCGTTCCCTGCAGATTGATGTGGTCTTTGATCAGAACCAGCGCGCCCTGCGAGTAGCCGAGGTTAATGCCTCCGGCGGCGTTGGTGAGGATCACGGATTTGATTCCCATACGCGCGAACACGCGGATGGGGAAGGCGACTTGCTGCGCGGAGTATCCCTCGTACTGGTGGACGCGGCCCTGCATAGCGGCGACTGGCACCGAGCCGGCGTTGCCGATGACGAGGCGGCCGGCGTGTCCGATGGCTGTGGATTGGGGAAAGGATGGGATCTCGGAGTAGGGAATTTTTGTCGCGTCAGTGAGAGAGTCGGCGAAGGCGCCGAGGCCGGAGCCGAGGACGAGGCCGACTTTCGGGCGGAGCCCAGTGCGTTGCAGAATTGTTTGTGCAGCGGTGTCGGCGAGCGTGAATTGGTCGGTCATTCGTGATGAGGTACGGCTCGATCAGATCATTGCGGGCTGCGCGCGCAAGCCCGGACGAGGCGTCCGGGGCAACATTTTAGAGATCGCCGTCGGCTAGATTGCGGCCGTGGCCGTTTTTGTCCAGCCAATCATACAGAAATGTCTGATAGAGGTAGGAGGCGACGATTTCTTCGCCGAGTTCGTGGGTGTCGGTGCAGATGAAGGGCAGGCGCAGGCCGGTGAGCACGGCGAGGAGCGATTGCGTGATGCGGTTGGGATTGGCGGCGCGGTAGGGATATTCGGATTTGATTTCGGTCAGGGAAGACGTGACTACGAGCAGGCTGTGCGGAAGGTCGGCCATGCGGCGCAGGCGTTTGATGAAGACGGCGCGATTGGTGGTGAAGGAGCAGATCAGGTCGGCGAGGTCTTTGCGCTCCACAGTGCAGGTGTCTTCCATGCCTTGAATCGAATAATCGCCGAGTGCCAGAGCGCGGCGGTCGATTTTTGCGAACCATCCTTTGAAGCGGCGGAAGGAGAACGGGTTCTGCTCGCGGGTATCGATGATCGCAGTGGGGAGCGGAGTGCGGAGTTGCGTCCCGCCTCGCTCGGGAATCACGGGGAGCGGCGGATGCGGGACAGGCGCGGTGAGCGTTGTCCAGGCTAGCGGGGATGGGATTAAGGTGCGTTTGCGCGGCATCTGAATTGGCCTCGGAGCATTGTAATTGCTGGTTTGCAGAGCGTAGCGGGTAGAGACGTAGCTTGCAACATCTGTACGACAGGGACTCTGGTAGATTGTTTTGGTATGCCGGTGCAGGTTGCGTCCAGGCGCGGTTTTGCCAGCGATAATAATGCGGGAGTTCATCCGGAAATTCTTGAGGCGATCGTGCGCGCCAACCAGGGACATGTGCGCGCTTATGGCGATGACGATTACACACGCGCGGCCATGGCGAAATTTGAAGAGCATTTTGGATCCGGGATCGACGTGTTCTTTACCTTTAATGGAACCGGGGCCAACGTCCTCGGGCTACAGGCACTGAACCGCCCATATCATGCGATTTTGTGCAGTGATTATGCCCACATCTACACCGATGAATGTGGCGCTCCGGAGAAACATACGGGATGCAAGCTGATTCCACTGCCGCAACAGGATGGGAAGATCACCGTGGAGCAAGTGCGGCATGCGTATCACGGGATCGGCGATCAACATCACGTGCAGGCGCGGGTCATCTCCATCACGCAATCGACCGAGATGGGAACGGTTTATCAGCCGGAAGAAATTCGGGCGCTGGCGGATTTTGCGCACGAACGCGAAATGTTTTTGCACATGGACGGGGCGCGTATCGCCAATGCGGCCGT
>Ga0105240_10015947_pt1 | contig 10191 bp, 10 predicted proteins | sample KBSC54metaG_FD_80426 | JGI IMG/M metagenome (GOLD analysis project Ga0105240, IMG submission 80426) | Corn rhizosphere microbial communities from Kellogg Biological Station, Michigan, USA - KBS C5-4 metaG | ecosystem: Host-associated > Plants > Roots > Rhizosphere > Soil | place: Michigan, USA... | reverse complement strand
CGCCGACCAGGTCACGACCGTCGCGCGCGAAGTCGGCGTCGAGGGCCGCCTCGGCGGCCAGGCCAACGTGCCGGGCGCCGCCGGCACCTGGAAGGACCTGACCGGCAACGTGAACCTCCTGGCCGCGAATCTGACCACCCAGGTGCGCGCCATCGCCGAGGTCGCGACCGCCGTGACCAAGGGCGACCTGACGCGCTCGATTCAGGTCGATGCGCGCGGCGAGGTGGCCGAGCTCAAAGACAATATCAACACGATGATCGGCAACCTGCGCCTGACGACCGATCGCAACACCGAGCAGGACTGGCTGAAGACCAACCTCGCCAAATTCACCAACATGTTGCAGGGCCAGCGGGACCTCGGCACCGTGGGCCGGCTGCTGCTCAGCGAACTGACGCCGCTCGTCAATGCCCAGCAGAGCGTCATCTATCAGATGGAGACCGAGGGCGAGGAAGGCCTGCAATTGCTGTCGTCCTACGCCGGCTCGCAAGACAGCGGCCGTCCCGGCAGGCTCGAACTCGGCGAGGGTCTGGTCGGACAGTGTGCGCTCGACAAGCACCGCCTGCTGATCACCGACATACCGGACGCGGCGATCCCGATCACCTCGGCCTTGTTCAAGGCCGCGCCGCGCAACATCGTGGTGCTGCCGGTGTTGTTCGAAAATCAGGTGAAGGCCGTGATCGAGCTCGCCTCGATCGACGCCTTCACGCCGTTGCAGATCACCTTCCTCGAGCAGCTCACCGCCTCGATCGGCATCGTGCTCAACTCGATTGAAGCGACAATGCAGACGGAGGGCTTCCTCAAGCAGTCGCAGCAGCTCGCCGCCGAGCTTCAGACGCAGCAGCGTGAGCTGCAGCAGACCAACGAGCAGCTCGAGCAGAAGGCGCAGCAACTCGCCGAGCGCAACGTCGAGGTCGAACGCAAGAACCAGGAGATCGAGCAGGCCCGGCGCGCGCTGGAAGAGAAGGCGGCGGAGCTCGCGCTCACCTCGAAATACAAGTCCGAGTTCCTGGCCAACATGTCGCACGAGCTGCGCACGCCGCTCAATTCGATCCTCATTCTCGGCCAGCAGCTCGGCGACAATCCCGACGGTAACCTGTCACCCAAGCAGGTCGAGTTCGCCCGCACCATCCACGGCGCCGGCACCGATCTGCTCAACCTGATCAGCGACATCCTCGATCTGTCGAAGATCGAATCCGGAACCGTCACGGTCGAGGCGGAGGAGATCTTCTTCTCCAACCTGCTCGACGCGGTGGCGCGCCCGTTCCGCCACGAGGCGGACTCCAAGCAGCTCGGCTTCGAGGTGACGCTCGACAATACGCTCGGCCGCAGCCTGACGACCGACTCCAAGCGGCTCCAGCAGGTGCTGAAAAACCTTCTGTCGAATGCCTTCAAGTTCACCGCCAGCGGCGGCGTCAGCATGAAGGTGGCGCGGGCGGAAAGCGGCTGGTCTCAGCAGCATCCGGTCCTCAATCAGGCCGCATCCGTGGTCGCTTTCGAGGTATCCGACTCGGGCATCGGCATTCCGGTCGAGAAGCAGAAGATCATCTTCGAGGCATTCCAGCAGGCGGATGCATCCACCAGCCGCAAGTTCGGCGGCACCGGCCTCGGCCTTGCCATCAGCCGCGAACTGGCGAGCCTGCTCGGCGGCGAGATCCAGCTGCGCTCGACGCCCGGCGTCGGCAGCACCTTCACGTTGTACCTGCCTGTGCAATATGCCGGCTCGACCGTGACCTCGCGTGCGGGCGGCGGCCTGCCGGCGGCGCAGGCGCCGTCGAGCGCGATGCTGCTGCCGGAGCGGACCATCGAAGTCATCCCCGATGACCGCGCCGACCTCGTGCCCGGCGATACCATCCTGCTCATCGTCGAGGACGACCCGCATTACGGCCGGGTCCTGGTCGATCTTGCCCGCGAAAAGGGCTTCAAGGTGCTCGTGGCGCAGACCGGCGGGCAGGCGCTCGAACTGGCCAAGCAATACCAGCCGACGGCGGTTTCGCTCGACGTCTTCCTGCCCGACATGCTCGGCTGGAGCGTGCTGAGCCAGCTCAAGCAGAACCCGCTCACCCGCCACATCCCGGTGCAGATCATCACCCTCGATGAGGACCGGCAGCACGGATTGGCGCGCGGCGCTTTCTCCTTCGTGACCAAGCCGACCACCATGGAGGGCGTCGAAGCCGCGCTTGACCGCATCAAGGCCTATGCCAGCCGCCGCCGCAAACGGTTGCTGGTCGTCGAAGACAACCCGGCCGAGCGCCTGAGCATTGCCGAGTTGCTCGGTTACGACGATATCGAGATCGCAACCGCCGAGACCGGCCGCGAGGCGATCGAGGCGATGCGGCGCGAGGTGTTCGACTGCGTCGTGCTCGACCTGCGTTTGCCGGACATGACCGGCTTCGAGGTGCTTCAGGAGCTGCGGCAGGAAAACGCGATGTCGGAGGTGCCGGTCATCGTCTTTACCGGTCGCGAACTGACCGCCGAGGAAGATGCGCAGTTGCATACGATGGCGAGAAGCATCGTCGTCAAGGGCGTGGAATCGCCCGAGCGGCTGCTCGATGAAACGGCGTTGTTCCTGCACCGCGTGGTGCTCGACCTGCCGCCCGAGAAGCAGCGCATGCTGGAGCGGCTCAATTCGTCGGACGAAGACCTCGTCGGAAAATCTGTTTTACTGGTCGACGACGACGCCCGCAACATCTTCGCATTGTCCAGTGTGCTCGAACGTCACGGGATGCGCGTTCTCACGGCGACGACGGGCCGCGAGGCGATCGAATTGATCGAATCGAACCCCGAGATCGCGCTCGTCCTGATGGACATCATGATGCCGGAGATGGATGGGTATCAAACGATGCAGCAGATTCGCGACAAGGGGATTTACGGGCGCCTGCCGATTGTCGCGTTGACGGCGAAGGCGATGAAGGGCGACCGTGAGAAATGCCTCGAAGCGGGCGCCTCGGATTATCTCGCCAAGCCCGTCAATACCGAGCAGCTCCTCACGGTGCTGCGCATGTGGCTGCATCGTTGAGCGCCCGCATGCAACAAGATGACAAGGTCAACATCCTGCTGGTCGACGATCAGCCGGCCAAACTCCTGAGCTATGAGGTCGTCCTGCGCGACCTCGACGAGAACCTCATCAAGGCTCATTCGGCCACCGAGGCGCTCGAGGTGCTGCTGCGCAACGATATCGCCGTCGTCCTCGTCGACGTCTGCATGCCGGACCTCGACGGCTTCGAGCTGGCGGCGATGATCCGCGATCATCCGCGTTTCAAGCGCACGACGATCATCTTCATCTCGGCGATCCATCTCACCGACACCGATTATCTGCGCGGCTACGAGATGGGCGGCGTCGACTACGTCCCGGTACCGGTGGTGCCGGAGCTGTTGCGCGCGAAGGTGCGGGTGTTCGCCGAGCTTTATCGCAAGACGCGGCAGCTCGAGGCGCTGAACGCCCAGCTCGAGACGCGCGTGCGCGAGCGCACCGCCGATCTCGAGGCCGCGGCGGACCGGCTGATGGAGAGCGAGAAGCGACGCAATCTGGCGTTGGCCGCCGGGCAGATGGGCTCGTGGGACTGGGACCTGGTCAAGGGCGACTGGATGTGGGACGAGGGCCAGTGCCGGATCTTCGGCGTCGACCCGAGCTTCCATGTGTCGCTCGAGACGGTCGCGCCGATGGTCGCCGCCGATGATCTCGCCCGGCTCAAGCAGATGCTCACGCAGTTCTCGGGCGAGGCGGGGCAGGCATTCCAAACCGAATTCCGCGTCCTGCGCACCGATGGCGAGGTGCGTTGGTGCTTCGGCACGGCAACGCCAACGCTCGACGCGCGGGGCCGACTGGCGCGCATCAGCGGCGTCACGGTCGACATCACCGAGCGCAAGCAGATCGAGGAACGCCAGCTCCTGCTTGCCCGCGAGGTCGATCACCGCGCGCGCAATGCGCTCGCCGTGGTCCAGGCGATCGTGCGGCTCACGCGCGCGAGTTCGCAGCAAGGCTATATCGAGGCGGTCGAGGGCCGCATTCATGCGCTGGCGCAGGCGCACACGTTGTTGTCGGAGTCGCGCTGGGAGGGCGCGGACGTCCGAACCTTGGTGGGCGAGGAACTCGCGCCCTATCGCAGCGGCGACGCCGCGCGCGTCATCATCGAAGGACCGGCGGTGATGCTGTCGCCGGAGAAGGCCCAGAATTTGGCGCTGGCGCTGCATGAATTGGCGACGAACTCCGCCAAATACGGCGCGCTGTCGGCGGCCAAAGGCAGCCTCGCGGTGAGTTGGCATGCCGCGAACAACATTCTCACCCTGCATTGGCGCGAGGCTGGCGGACCCCCGGTGGAGCCGCCGACGTCGCACGGGTTCGGCACAAAGATCCTCAATGCCAGCATCCGGCACCAGATCGGCGGCAACGTCGCCTGGGATTGGCGGCCGAGCGGCCTGCACTGCACGGTGCAATTGCCGGTCAGTCGCGACGGCGACGCGGCGTCGGATGCGGCGCTTCCCGGGCAGAATCTCGTGCAACTCCCCAGCAATACGATGAAGCGCGTTCTCATCGTCGAGGACGACGCCATCATCGGTATGATGATGCGTGAGATCCTGTCGGAGCACGGCCTGTTCCCTGTCGGGCCGTGCTGCACCGTGCGCGAGGCGCTGGCCGCCGCGGTCGGCGACCTCGACTGCGCCATTCTCGACCTCAATCTGGGCGGCGACGCGGTCTATCCGGTGGCGACGGTACTTGCCGGGCGGAACGTGCCGTTCGCCTTCGTCACCGGCTACGGCCGCGAAAGTATCGACCCGGCCTTCGCCGCGACACCGATGCTGCAGAAGCCGGTCACGCGCGAGGGCCTGGAAAACTATCTGCGCGACACGCTGGGCTCCCACGTGCTGGCGCGCGAGGACGCGGCTTTGACCAGCGGCAATTCGCCCGGTGCGGCGTCCGCGCTCCGCGCCTAGTCTGCCGCCGCCTGTGCATGCACAGTCCGCTCCGAGCGGACGCCGATGGGACCAACTGCGATGCGAACTGACCTTTTTCCGGCATGATTTCTGAAGACGCGGTCCTCTCCTTTGCCGCAGCCCTGTTCAAGTCCGTCTGGGCTCTGGAGCTATTGCTCATGCTCCGGCGCGGCGCCGCGCGCGCCTGGGGCGCCGACGAACTGATCCGCGAGCTGCGCAGCAGCCAGGTTGTGATCGCCGAGGCATTGAACAACCTCGTCGTCGCGGGCCTCGTCGTCGAGGAAGAGGGCGGCCGGTTCCGCTACCAGGGCGGCACGCCGGTCATGGAGGAGACGGTCGCGGCGCTCGAGAGTCTCTACGCGGCGAAGCCCACGGCGGTCATACGGGAAATCGTCACCACGCCAAATATGAAATTGAAAATCTTGTCCGACGCATTCAGGATAAAGGAATGATCAACCCCGTCGCCACGGTCGTTTATCTCCTCTGCTTTGCGACGAGCGCAGGGTGCGCATGGCTGCTGGTGCGCAGCTATCTGCGCACGCGGTCCGGCCTGCTGCTGTGGACCGCCATCTGCTTCGTGCTCCTGGGGCTCAACAACCTTCTGGTGGTCGTCGATCTGGTCTTCCTGCCCGACAGCATCGACCTCAAGCCGGCGCGGCTCGCCGCCAACGTCGCGGCGCTGGCGGTCCTGTTGTATGGCTTCATCTGGGAGCTCGACTGAGATGTACGACTTCTTGTCGGGCATGGTGACGGCCGGCTACCTCGTCGCCGCCCTGTTCTTCTTCCGTTTCTGGCGACGGACCAAGGAGCCGCTGTTCGTCAACTTCTCGATCTCGTTCCTGCTGTTTGCCGGCGGCCAATTCGGCTCGCTGTGGTTCGACGGGCCGCACGACGACAACACCTGGATCTTCCTGCTGCGACTTGCCGGATTCGTGCTGCTGCTCGTCGCCATCGTGCGCAAGAATTTCACGCCGACGATGCCGAAATAGCCGCCGTCACGCCTTGCGCTTCGCCTTCTTCGTCGGCTTCAGGAACGACGCGCACAGCGCCGGATCGAATTCGCGATAATCATTGGTGATCTCGCGGCCCTTGGCGATGTCGCATTTGGCGATGGCGTAGCCGTTGTGCAGGTAAGTGTTCGGCGCGTCGGAATGGTTGATGTAGTGGTCCTGGTCGACGGTGAACAGGATTTCGCCGTTGACCTTGTAGGCATAGGACTTGAGGAAGTCGCGCGCCGGCTTCGGCAGCCGGGCGAACTGCTTGGGCGTGTAACAGCGGTCGAAGCCCTCGACGAAGCGCCAGATCTTGGTGCCCTTGCGAATGCGCTCGGCGGCGAACACGCCGATGCCGTGGATCGGGCTCTTGTCGAGATAGGTTTTGACGAGAAGCATGTTCGGTTTGCCAGAATCGCGTGCGGGATCGCCGGAGTACCGGAATTCGCCGGCCCGCGCCTGTCAAGCAATCCCGCAGGTTCGGCCTCAGCGAGCGGTGGAGGGCCGCACCGAGGCGAGCCACACGCCGGCGAGGATCAGGGCGAAGCCGACGACGTGGAAGACGGCGAGATGCTCGCCCAGCAGCGCACTGCCGAAGATGGCCGTATAGACCGGGACCAGATGCAGGAACGGTCCGGACCGGTTGGCGCCGATCAGTTCGACGCCGCGATTCCACGCCATGAAGGCAATGACGCTGGGAAAGATCGAGACGTAGCCGATCGACGCGATGGTCAGCCAGTCGGCCTCGAAGCGGGCGCCGTTCCAGGCCTCGAGAACGGCAAAGGGCAACGTCATCAGGGCGGACAACACCGCGAACACGAAGATGAAACTCAGCGCATGGATCGCCGGCCGCAGCCGCAGGCAGGCGGCATAGATGGCGAAGACCAGCATGTTGAAGACGATGATGAGGTCGCCCCAGTTGAATTCGAGCCGCCGCAGAGCTTCCGGACTGCCGTGGGCGATGATGGCCAGCACGCCGAGGGACGACACGCCGATGCCTATGAGCTGCATCCGCGAGATTCGGTCGCGAAACAGCGCGGCGCTGGTGGCAACGATGAGCACAGGCACCAGCGAGTTGAGCACCGAGACGTTGAGCGCGCTGGTGTATTGCAGGCCGACATATTGCAGCGCCGTGAACAGGGCGCCGCCCGTCGCGCCCAGCCAGAGCATCGCCGCCCAGTGCGCGCGGATCGCGGGCCAGTCGCGCTTGAGGTGCGGCGCGACCCACGGCCACAGCAGGATCGCCGGAATGAGCCAGCGGATCGTGGAGACGCCGATGGGCGGCACGTGACCGCCAATGGCGCGGCCGACAATGTGGTTGCCCGACCAGAGCAGCGCCGCGGCCGCAAGCAGCAGGTAGGGGTTGCCGAAACGCGAGATCCCGCGCCCGCCGCGGTCGGGAGCGTTTCCGTCGGCGTCCGTGGTCATGCCGGCTGCCCGGCCAGCAGCGTGAGGATCACGGCGAAAACGGCGGCGACGACGGCGAATGCCGCAAGGCCCCAGCGGCCATCGACGAAGCGGTCGGAGAATTGCTGCAGCACCAGCGGCGCTACCAGGATTGCCAGCCCGCCGGCGATCACCGCCGAAGGCCACGGCAGCAGTCGCCACGCGGCGGCCAGTCCGGTCGCGACGGCGGCGAGGCCCAGGGCCAGCGACAACCAAAGAGCAAGCGCGCCCGGATCGTCGGCGCTGCGACTGCGGCGGGGGAAATGCCCGCTCGCCGACAATGCGAGCAGAGCGGCGGCGAGCAGCAGGGCCGCGAAGGCCAGGAGGGGCACGATCAGATCGAGGCGCGGCATGAGCTCGGGTGTCCCAACGCGCCTTGACCGGGTGCGCGTACGCCGTAATATACAACACATATGTCAGGCGCAATCGCCTCGGGAGACATCATGTCCACAGCGGAGACGGCCGCCAAGCCCGCGGCAGCGGCCAAGCCCGCGGCAGCGGCCAAGCCTGCGGCGAAGCCGGGCGACGGCAAGCGCGAGAAGCGCACCATCACCGAGATCCGCGAGTCGAAAAAGACCGGCGAGAAGATGGTCTACATGTCGGTGCCGGACTACACTTCCGCGCAATGGGCGGAGATGGCCGGCGTCGACGTTGCCGTGCTCGGCGACAGCCTGGCGATGATCGCGCACGGCCATCGCAACACGATTCCCGCCACCATGGACATGATGGTGATGCACGGGCAGGCCGTGCGCCGCGGCGCGCCCAACACCTTCGTGCTCGGCTGCATGCCGTACCAGAGCTACAACACCGTCGACCGCGCGCTCGTCAACGCCACGCGCTTCATGCAGGAGTCGCTCAGCGACGCGGTCAAGCCGCAGGGCGGCAAATCGCAGGCGCACATCCTGCGCGCATTGGTCGACGCCGGCATCCCGACCGCCTCGCATATCGGCCTGACGCCGCACACCATCGCGATGTTCGGCGGCTTCAAGATCCAGGGCCGCACCGCCGATGCGGCCATGAAGATTCTCGAAGACGCGCTGGCGATCGAGGATGCCGGCTGCTTCATGCTCGAGTTCGAGGCGGTTCCGGCCAGGATCGCCAAGTTGATCTCCGAGCAACTGACGATCCCGACCATCGGCATCGGCGCCGGCGCCGGCACCGACGGGCAGATTCTGCTTTGCTACGACCTGCTTGGCGTGTTCACCGACTTCAAGCCGAAGTTCACCAAGCGCTTTGCCAAGCTGACCGAGGTCGCCGTCGACGGCATCCGGCAATACGTCAAGGAGGTGAAGGAGGGCGCTTTCCCCGACGACGATCACTCCTACACGGTGAACGAAAGCGAATACGAAAAGTTCGCGGCGATGGTCGCCAAGCGCAGGCAGATCTGATGGCGCGGGCGCGGACATCCGCCGTACACCGGCCGCGCATCGCCGTCGAGCCGGCTCGCACGAAGGTCGTGGCCGCCGATACGTTGACCGAGCAGGCTTACCGGCTGATCGAAGAGCAGATCGTCACGCTGCAACTCAAGCCCGGCGACGTCCTCTCCGAGCAATTGCTGTCCGCGACGCTGAACATCGGCCGGACGCCGATCCGCGAGGCGCTGCAGCGGCTCGCGCGCGAGGGGCTCATCACCATCCTGCCGCGCAAGGGCATCCTCGTCGCCGACGTCAATCCGCGCAGTCAGCTTCTGCTGCTCGAAGTCCGGCGCGAGATCGAGCGGCTGCTCTGCCGCGCCGCGGCCGAGCGGGGGACGCCCGAACAGCGCCGGCAAATGCAGGAGCTCGCCGATGGCATGGACCAGGCGGCGAAGACCGGCGACGACGTCGTCTTCATGCGCCTCGATCTCGAACTGAACCGGCTGCTGATCGACGCCGCGCACAACGACTTCGCCGCGCGGTCGATGAAGCTGCTGTCGGGGCTGTCGCGCCGCTTCTGGTACATGCACTACCGCGTGGCGGCGGACCTGCCGCTCTGCGCGCGGCTGCATGCCAACGAAGCGCGCGCCATTGCCAAGGGCGACGCCGAGGCGGCGGCGCGGGCCAGCGACAAGCTGATGGACTATGTGGAACGCTTCACGCGTGCAACGGTGTGAACCATGAAGACATTCGAAGGACGACGCACGATCGACGGCCTCGTGGTGACGGTCGACGGCAAGCCGCTTTCCGAGCACTACGAGGTCAAGCGCTTCACCAAATACGGCTTCGAGTGGACCTATGAGGGCGAAAGCCCGCAGCAACTCGCGCTTGCGATTCTGTACGAATACACCGGCGACCGGAATCGCGCGATCACACTGTCGGACAGCTTCATGAAGACAGTCGTCGCCAATCTCGACAACGACTGGACCTTGCGCGGCGACGACATCGAGGCGTTCCTCGGCCGCGCCGCGGCTTAGCCGAGCGCTCCGAAGATGCGCGGTGCGCGGGCGGCGCGGCAAAGCAGCCGCCGCTTGTCACTGACATGCGCGTGATATATCATTTCGAGACCGAGAAGCCGGCCCGATCGAAACGAGGCCGGCCCGACAACAGAACCGGCGCGTCAAACCTGCGCCGACAAGGGAGGGACGATCTCATGGCACTGACACGCCGTACGTTTCTGACATCGACCGCCGCCGTGGCCGGCGCGGCCGCGATCGCCGGCCCGGTTTCTTCGCCGGCCATCGCCCAGAACAAGCCGTTGCGCGTCGGCATTCTTGCGCCGCGCTCCGGCATCGCCGCTGCGCCCGGCCTCAACGGCATTCGCGCGACGGAATGGGCGGTCGAGCGCTACAACAAGAACGGCGGCATCGGCGGCCGCAAGGTCGAGCTGGTGATCGAGGAGGAGT
>Ga0105240_10015942_pt1 | contig 10192 bp, 11 predicted proteins | sample KBSC54metaG_FD_80426 | JGI IMG/M metagenome (GOLD analysis project Ga0105240, IMG submission 80426) | Corn rhizosphere microbial communities from Kellogg Biological Station, Michigan, USA - KBS C5-4 metaG | ecosystem: Host-associated > Plants > Roots > Rhizosphere > Soil | place: Michigan, USA... | reverse complement strand
GGTTGAATATTTTCTTTACCTGGTGCCGTGCTATGCCTTTACCGTTATCACATACATCTATTACTACCTGCTGCAGGCTATTAGTGACCTTGATATCAATATTGCCCTTACCAGCCATAGCATCGAGCGCATTGCGAATAAGGTTTTCTATTACCCAATCGAAAAGAGGGCCGCTGATGTATACTGGTATTTCCTGCTCATTGGTGTGCATAGAGATGGTCACCTTCTTGGGTGAACGCTTTTGCATGTAGTCTACCATGCTTTGCAGGCGTATTACCAAATCTTCTTCTTCAAGCTGTGGTGCACTGCCCACCTTGCTAAAACGGTCTGCTACCAGCTTTAGCCTGTCGAGGTCCTTTTGCATTTCCTCTACAGCTTCTGCATTTACATCATGCTCTTTTAACAGCTCCATCCAGGCCTGGATGGAACTAAGCGGTGTACCCAACTGATGCGCTGTTTCTTTAGACAAACCTACCCATACCTGATTTTGTATGGAACGGTGGGCTGAACTTAATGCAATGAGCACTACTAACAGGAACAGGCAGATAATGGCCAACTGGAAATATGGGAAATACCTGAGCTGGGTAAGCAAATAGGAGTCGCCGTAATAGACATAGTTTCTGCCAATACCAAAATCAGAGACTATAGGCGCATGCTTATTTCTATATTCCTTTATTTTCTCCTGCAGTAGCTGCGGAACATTGCGGGTACGGGAAGTATCAATATTTCTGAAGCTATTTATGCGCCCCTCTTCATCTGTGATGATAAGTGGGATAGTAGTATTTTCCTCAATAAATGAGCTAATAAAAGATACATCCTGGCCGCCGGCATTCGGGCTGTTGAGCGCTTTAATGCCCTCTACCACCTGCTGCACCTTTTTCTTCTCCTCGTCTGCCAGTTTACCTGCCAGTATACTGGTATAGTATAGCGACGCTGATACAATAGCCATCGCTATAACTATCAGATAAGTTTTCCAGTTAATGTATTGCCGCATAATTATTGCATCTCAAAACGAAATCCAAGGTAAAAATATTATGATTTTGAACTAATAACTATTATTTTTGCCAACGGAAATTTCATCCTTCATGGACAATCAGAACAACACACAGGAACATTTAATAGAAAACGAAGCGGATATAGAGCTGAGTAAACCTTCGAAATCGCGCTTTTTATTTTTATTGTTCTTTTTTGGTTATTTCATATTTGCATGGGCAGGCTGTTACAATCTGTACGAGCACCATTATGTAAAGAACGATAACATACAGGTTCCGGACAATACACTATACGAACCAAAATACAAATAATCATTCGCAACACAAGCAATGATTACCTGCACCCATGATACTGCCGTAGTTATACTTAGCTATAACGGCAGGAAATGGCACGAATTATTTTTACCCAAAATAATAGAGCAAGCGGCAAGCGGCTATGAGGTAATAGTGATAGATAATGCCTCGACAGATGATACCTATCAATACCTGCAGGAACAATTTCCCCAGATAAAAACGCTGCAGATAGCCGTTAACAAAGGTTTTGCCAATGGCTACCATGAAGGGCTAAAGCAGATACAGGCAAAATATTATATACTGCTAAGTACAGATTTCGAGGTAACAGATGGTTGGTTTCCACCACTGCTGGATGCAATGGAACTGCATAAGGACCTTGCCGCACTACAACCTAAAATACGCTACTGGCGGGAAAGAGAATACTTCGAATATGCGGGTGCCGGCGGCGGATTTAAAGATAGCCTGGGCTATCTCTTTTGTCGTGGACGCATATTTAATGACCTGGAGAAAGACGAAGGCCAATATGATGATGACATAGAAGTGTTCTGGGCATCTGGGGGCTGCTTTATGGTAAGAGCTGAGCTATACCATAAGATGGGTGGCCTGGACCCTGACCTTTACGCACATATGGAAGAAGTGGACCTATGCTGGCGGCTGAAAAATGCCGGGTACCGTATTGGTTATATAGGCTCATCAACAGTATATCATGTAGGTGGCAGTGTAATAAGCTATGGCAGCCCGCAAAAGCTATACTATAATTTCCGCAACAGCCTGATATTACTTTTAAAGAATGAGCGCGGTAGCAAGTTGCTATGGTTGTTCCCGCTACGCCTGGTGCTGGATGGAATAGCAGGTCTGCAAATGCTGCTATCTGGGAAATTTAAGCTTACTGCAACGATTGTTAAGGCTCATTTTCATTTCTATGGCAGCCTGGGCAAATGGCTACAGCGCAGGCGCGACAACAAGAAGCTTATAAGCAAGCCGACCGATGGCGGCATGTATAAAGGCAGCATAGTATGGGCCTATTTTATACAGAAGAAAAAGACTTTCCCTAAGTTGAACTGGCAGCCTAAGAAGTTAGGATAAACTTATTGGCAACTTTGCCAGACCATTTACCGATTATTTCCCCGTATTTACCGACTTACCTATATATCCTGCCTAAGAGCTATTTCCAGAGGTGATGGAGTATTATACCTTTACATCATTAAAATAGCCGAAATGAAAGATTATAAAGAATTTAATAGATATAAAAGATACAGTGACCCGGCCTGCAGAGAATATCGCTATAACAGGCATGACCATAACAGAGGTTGGTTCGGGTTTATAGTACTTATAGTAGGTTTGTTAATACTTGCCAAGCATTTAAATCTGTATTACCTACATTTTCATTTACTATGGCCTGTGGCACTAATAGTAATAGGTCTCATATTGGGCGTAAAGCATCGTTTCCGTAATGTTGCCCCATTTGTATTAGTAGGTGTGGGTACTGCGTATCTTATTCCTCCGTTTGAATTTATGGGAGTAAGCTCTTCTGAATTAGCAGTGCCGGTAGGGTTAATACTAATAGGCTTATATATCATTTTCAGGCCGCGCAGAAAACAGGTATTTATGGAGCGGAATGTGAGCATAAGTACCAGTGAGGAAAGCATGCTGAATATAGACGTAGCGTTTGGGGGGAAAAAATCGATAGTAACATCTAAAGAATTTAAAGGCGGCAATATATCAGTGGCATTTGGCGGTGTAGAACTAAACCTGATGCAGGCAGATAGCCCTGAGCCTATGATACTGGACCTTAAGGTATCCTTCGGTGGTGTGGAAATAGTAGTGCCATCCCATTGGGAAGTAGAAGTAGATATACAGCCAACCCTTGGCAGTGTGGAAGACCACCGCATGATGCGCACCACCAATGCAGGTGAAGAAAAAAGAAGGCTGATATTAAGAGGCACATGTGCCTTCGGCAGTGTAGAAATTAAATCATACTAAAAACAGGCCCTGCGCCTGACCAGGTGCAGGGCTATTATTTATTCATAAATAGTTATCTATGAAAACTTTTGTTGCACAGATTGTTTACCGAATAGAATGTGAAGAGCAGTCTACTGATCAATATGAAGAGCAATGGCGCTTAATATTCGCCGAAGATGAGCCACTTGCACTAAAAGAGGCTCAAAAAGTGGCAAAAAATGAAGAAGCGACCATAATAGATCGCCACGGAAGGACTATAATATGGAAGTTGGTAGCTGTCAAAGACCTACAGCCAATAGAAATAGGTAATGGAGAACTACTTTTCTCTGTAGTAAAAGAAGTAGAACCAATAGCTGCACCGGTTTGGGTGAGATAACGTTAAATCATACAATCAAGAATTGCTAATCCTTTCGAAAAATATAAGATGGCTGCTGCCAATACTAAGCATAGTAGTATTAGCGCTGCACATACTTATACTTTTCTATGAATCAGGGCAAGCACAGGGCATTATAATAAGAGACAGTGTGCTAAGTACTGCACTGCTCTCCCTTAGCGCGTGGTGTATATATATACTTATAGATGCCTACCCCACCCGCGTGGCAATATTGCTATATGCCATTATTGTTGGTGCATTGCTATGTGGTATAAATATGCTGGGCGATGTGCAGGTATTAAGGTGGTGGCTGGGCGCTAAAAGCCCAACCTATAACCAATGGCTGATACAAACACTTTACACACGAATTTTCATATACTTCATTATCTGCGAATGGATAGCTACTTATGCAGCTTTAAATAAGAAAACCCTATCACTACAAAATAAATTTGCACAACAAACTGATGCAGCTATACTGCTGCGAGATGCAGAGCTCTTTAAGCTAAGACAACAGCTGCAGCCGCATTTTTTATATAATAGCCTGAACTCTATCAGTGCCCTTACCATGATACAACCGGAAAAAGCTCAGGAAATGATAGGCAGGCTATCAGAGTTCTTACGTAGCTCTGTGAAGCGTGAGAGTGAGGACATGATAGCTATAAATGATGAGCTGGAATATATACAAGCTTATCTTGCTATAGAATCAATCCGTTTTGGAGACAGGCTAAAAGTAATATTTGACAAGCAATATACCGACGACGCGAAGATTCCTCCTTTCTTGCTGCAGCCGATACTGGAGAATGCTATAAAATATGGGCTGTATGGGAAAACAGGCAATGTGACAATAACCATGCACATAACGCTGCAGGAAGCTTTTCTTGTCATTACAGTCACTAATCCGTACGACCCGCAAACCAAGCCAAGCAAGGGCACAGGCTTTGGGCTGGAGGGCATACAACGTAGACTATATTTACTCTATGCACGTACAGACCTGCTTGAAACAGAGAAAGACAACGAAACGTTTACCACTATTTTAAAAATACCACAGGCCAATGTATAAAGTGATACTGATAGATGACGAACCCCTGGCAAGGCAATTAATAAGAGGCTTTCTGCAAGCCTACCCACAGGTAGAGGTGGTAGCAGAATGCAGTGATGGTTTTGAAGGATTTAAGGCAATACAAGAGTATACTCCTGATCTTATATTCCTGGATGTGCAAATGCCCAGGGTGAATGGCTTTGAAATGCTGGAACTCGTAGATGAACCACCTGCTGTGATATTTACCACTGCTTTTGATGAATATGCTATAAAAGCTTTTGAAGCACATGCTATAGATTATTTACTAAAACCGATATTGAAAGAACGCTTTACCAAAGCAATGCAGAAATGGCTGCAACAGGTAGAAAACAAACAGATACAACCTGTGGCACCTGTGCTGCAAAATGATGTGTATGAAGGCTACCAGCATAGAATAGTAGTAAAAGACAATGGGCTGATACGTATAATACCCGCACAAGACATACACTACCTGGAGGCTAATGATGACTATGTGAAAATAGTGACTAAAGATGGCAGCTACCTGAAGAAAAGCACCTTATCGCACATAGAACAGAGCCTGGACCCGCAACAGTTTGTAAGAGTACACAGGTCTTACCTGGTACCTGTGGGACAACTGCTGCGTATAGAACCTTATGAAAAAGAGAGCCACATTGCATTGCTGCAATGTGGCGCAAAAATCATGGTTAGTAAAAGCGGGATGACTAAACTAAAAACGCTGCTGGGCTGGTAGGTTAGGAATTATTTCCCAGCCTATCTGACCAGTGAGTTGGAGTATCAATTTGATCCGGCAGCCTATCCAGTAAGTACTTTGGCAGTAAATAACCGGCAAATGCGCATACCATTCCAAAGAACGCGTTTGCGAAGAAATTCCCCACTATCATAGCCGAAATAATAAAACCGGTTAATTCAAAAAATATCCAGCCTAATACCGTGTACAATTTCCATCTTCCCGGCGGGACACCTTTCCTTGTCGCTAAGAGGCCAATATTTTTAGTAAGAAAATATAATATGATTATCTCTATCACTTCGTTTTATATATTTTTCATGAATTCAGTAACACTTTCCATTACGTGGTTAATCTGTTCTTCTCTTAATCCATGATGACAAGCTAAAAGCATGCCACCGCGCATCACTTTATCCGCTTCAGGGTAACCATTTGCTGCAGCTTTATGTTGTTTGGTCTTAAAGCCAGGCTGACGGAGAATATTACCTGTAAATACGGTACGTGTCTGTATATTTCTCTTTTCGAGGAATATCTGCAGATCGCGACGGATGAATGGAGCGCTTTCGCGGATAGTAGCAGCGAAGGCCAACCACCCTGTGCGTGAGTTCGGTAACTGCTTAGGCAATATGAAGTATTCTTCGTACTGGCTGAAGAATTCACGCATACGCTTATAGTTAGCAGTACGTGTGTCTATGTTATGAGCCAGCTTGTTAAGCTGCACTATACCAAAGGCAGCACCCATTTCTGAAGGTTCAATATTATATCCAGGTTCTTCAAAAACGAATTTAGCATCGTATGGAATACCTTCTATTTCAACATTGAAACGGTTTTCAATTTTTTCAGACTCTACAAAGAGCGAAGAGCTACGGCCCCAGCTACGTAATAAACGGCCACGATTGTAGAACGCTTCAGTATTTACGCAAAGCATACCTCCATTACCCGCGCAATTGATGATATGAGAGCCATAAAAGCTGGTAGTACTCATGTCTGTAAAACGACCTGAAGATGCACCATCTATTTCAGCACCTAATGTATCTGCAGAATCTTCCAGTACGAAGAGCTTATGCTTGTCCGCTATTTCGCGCAGCATTTTCCAGTTGGGCAGATTACCTATCAGGTTAGGTATCACCATCGCCTTTGTTTTAGGCGTAATCATTTCTTCCACCTTAGCAGCATCCAGGTTGTATGTGCCTTCTTCCACATCAATGAAAGCAGGAACCCAGCCCTTCTTGATAAGCGGAGCTACTGTAGTAGAGAACGTTAGCGCAGGAGTAATAATTTCTGAACCCGGCTCATAATCCATAAGATCTGCAGCAAGATATAATGCTGAAGAACCACTGTTTACCATTATGCCCTTTTGTTTGGCATACAATGCGGCAACACGTTCTTCCATTTCCCTTACGTGCTTACCCATTTGGGTAGATGTACGTAATACTTTCACCACTGCCTCTATTTCTTCTTCACCATGTACGGTAGTACCATAAGGTACATAGATGTAGTCTGTCTGTAACATTTTGTAGGATTAGAATGCGAATGTAATAGTTACCCTGCAAATTAATAAGTTAACACTTCCTGAAAGTGGATTATTTACCCTCAAATTCACATTTATTAACAATGAATGTAATGAAATGAGCCTTCCTTGATGGAAGGCTCATTTATATGAAATATATTAAAAACTTAAAGCTGAGTAGCAGTATATACTACGCTGGTAGTATAAGTACCTGCAGGGTATGCAAAACCTGGAGTTGCATTGTATTGTACTGAAAAAGTCTGGTTGCCACCGTATGTTGCATTGCTTATCAGGCTCTGCGCTGTGCTTGTCAGTGTAGAGTATGCTGATGAGCTGAATGGTGATGCTATAGTACCACCTGTACCGTTTGCTGTTACTTCTACACCCAGTGTACCGCTTACAGGCATGCTTGGTGCTGGTGTAGTAGAACCGGTATATGTGAAGGCAGAAGCGTTAGTATTTACAGTTACTGTGAAGTTTTTGTTAGACTGTACTTTCAGTTGCTGGGCAGCAGAGGCTACACCGTTAGTATAGTCAGCTACAGTAGTGAAAGGCATGGTTACCGCTGCACCTGTGGCAGTTCCTGACCCTGTGAAAGTGATAGCAATTGCATTGGTAAGGCTAAGGTTAACCTGCTGAGTAGCTGTAGCTGCTGCAGTTTGTGCGTTAGCAGCAGAAGCGAAACCTAAGAATGTAGCAGCAATGATGGCGATCTTTTTCATTTTATAAAATTTTGTGGTTGTGTTTAAAATTTGTTTTTGTTTGCTTTGATGACACAAAGATGCAGCGACCTGCAAGACTTGGGAAACTTTTAGCAGGTGTTAACGGCAGATTTGTAAGTGGTTAACAAGCAATTAGGAAATAAGGAATACCTCAAAAACAGCTAAACCCGCTATAGTAGTGGGTTTAGAGATAAAAAATAATATTATACCAGGTATTTTAACCAGAAGTAATCTTTGACCTGCCTTGCAGCTTTCTAGCCATTTTACCAATAGTCAAGCCTTGAACTATGATAGAAAAGACGACAATTATATAGGTAATTGGAACAAACTCGTCCTTATGCATATCAGTTGGAAGAGATAGCGCCAATGCTACTGATAAGCCGCCTCTTAAGCCGCCCCAGGTGAGTATGGCAACAGAGCCTGCCTCAAACTTTATTCTATATTTAAGCAGGAATACCGGGAAGGCAACTGATACCCACCTTGCCAACAATATTATAGCAATAGATATCAGCCCTATCAATATTATCACATTGTTCATCTTTACCACCAGCATCTCGAAACCCATAAGGAGAAACAGCACTGCATTTAGTATCTCATCTATTAATTCCCAAAATTTGCTGAGATAATCTTTTGAAACAGGAGATAAGGCTGAGTTCCTACCCTTATTACCTGTAATGATACCTGCAGCCACCATCGCCAAAGGCCCGGAAACATGAATCATTTGTGCCAGCGTATATCCGCCCATTACTATTGCCAGTGTTATTAACACTTCTACCTGGTAGCTACTGGCAGAACGCAACGCAAAAAAGCCCAGGTATCCAAGGCAACAGCCATACAGCAAACCACCGAGTGCCTCCCTTGCAAACAAGAGGGATACACTACTAAAGGATATCGCATCCACACCACCGGATATTGCCTCCATAATGGTAAGAAATATAACCACCGCTACCCCATCATTAAAAAGCGATTCCCCTGATATCATCTGGTCAAGCGACCTGGAAATGTTTTCGCGCCTTAGTATTGCCATTACCGCTATAGGATCAGTAGGTGAAATTAATGCACCAAATAACAGGCAATAGATATAAGGGACCTGAAAATGGAACATTGACAAAAGAAAATATACCAGGGAAGCCACAATAAAGGTGGACATAATGGTACCTATACTTGCCAGTATTGCTATGGGCATCCCTTCTTTCCTTAAATGCTGAGCGTCTACATGTATAGCACCGGCAAACAAAAGGAAACTAAGCATGATATTCATCAACAGTGCATGAAAATCAATGGAGTTTATTCCATGAATTACGGCGCCGGAGAAGGATGGAATTAGATGTCCAAAAGTTATTATCAGGACGGAGCTAAGGAGAGACATAACCATTAAGCCAATAGCGGGTGTGAGCTTAATATAACGTTCGTTGATATAAGCAAACAGCGCACAGACAGTAATAATAACGGTAAATATCCTGTATGTATCCATAATAATGACTCAGCTAAAATAAAGCAATTATACTTAGCAGGATAAATACAAATAGCGCCCCGCTATGCGGAGCGCTATCGTTTATGTTTATGAGTTAAATGCTAAAGTTGAGTAGCAGTATATACTACGCTGGTAGTGTAAGTACCTGCAGGATATGCAAAACCCGGTGTAGCCTGGTATTGTACAGAGAATGTCTGGTTGCCACCGTAAGTAGCGTTAGTGATCAGGTTCTGTGCAGTAGCGCTAAGATCAGTATAAGCAGTACCAAATGTACCTGCTATAGTACCGCCTGTACCGTTTGCTGTTACCATCACATTCAGGTTGCTTACCGGCATGCTTGGTGCAGGTGTAGTAGAACCGGTATAAGTAAAAGTAGAAGCGTTAGTATTTACAGTTACTGTAAAGTTTTTGTTTGACTGTACTTTCAGCGCCTGAGCAGAGGAAGTAACGCCATTTGTATAATCAGCAACTGTAGTGAATGGCATGGTTACCGCAGCACCTGTAGCAGTTCCTGATCCTGTGAATGTGATAGCGATTGCGTTTGTTAAGCTAAGGTTTACTTGCTGAGTGGCAGTAGCTGATGCAGTCTGTGCATTTGCTGCAGAAGCGAAACCGAAGAACATTGTGGCGATGATGGCGATCTTTTTCATTTTATAAGTTTTGTTGTGTTTGTGTTTGTTTGTTTTGATGACACAAAGATGCAGCGCCCGTTCACTATAGGGAAACTTTTTGCACCTGTTAACGGCAGATTTAGAACTGGTTAACAAGCTTTTAGCAAATGAAAAATGGCCCAGAAATAGCCAAACCCGCTACTGCAGCGGGTTAAAAATGTAAAATTTGTCTTAAATTCTAATAAAAAAGGAAAGGCCTCCTGTTAACAGGAGGCCTTATATAAATTGATAAACTAACTTAAAGCTGAGTAGCAGTATATACTACACTGGTAGTGTAAGTACCTGCAGGGTATGCAAAACCAGGAGTTGCATTGTATTGTACTGAAAAAGTCTGGTTGCCACCATATGTTGCATTGCTTATCAGGCTCTGTGCTGTGCTTGTCAGTGTAGAATATGCTGATGAGCTGAAT
>Ga0105240_10015941_pt1 | contig 10192 bp, 7 predicted proteins | sample KBSC54metaG_FD_80426 | JGI IMG/M metagenome (GOLD analysis project Ga0105240, IMG submission 80426) | Corn rhizosphere microbial communities from Kellogg Biological Station, Michigan, USA - KBS C5-4 metaG | ecosystem: Host-associated > Plants > Roots > Rhizosphere > Soil | place: Michigan, USA... | reverse complement strand
GGAGGTCGAGCGTGGTCTGGTGGTTGGTGCGCTTGATGCTGGCCATTTGGCGCTGGAGGCGGCTGAAGGTGTCGCAGCGGCCATCGTAGGAGTCACCGACTTCGGTGCGGGGGTCGTGGCGGCGGCCGGTGCGGCGTCCTTCGATGGAGCGGGTCCACATTTGGGTTTCGGCGGTGCGGAGTCGGCGGAGTCGCCAGGAGTCCTCGATGAGGTGGTCGACGAGTTCGGACTCGGCAGCGTTGGCAGGCTGCCAGGAGTCGGTGAATCCTTCGGCGAGCTTGGAGAATTGGTCGGGATCTTCGCCGGGGATGATGATGGAGGCGGCGTCGATGCCGGACTTGAGGGCGTTGAAGCGGACGGCTTCTTTGCCGGAGTCGGACGTTGGTCCGGTGGATTTTTGGGCGTTTTTTCGGTTGGCTTCTATTTGAGCGATGGTTGCCATTTCTTGGCTCCTTCCCGACTTGATTGTCTCAGTGGGGTCAAGGGATTTTGGGGGTTTTGGGAGGGTCGGGATTGAGAATAAAGGAGATTGAGGTCTGGATTGCGCGTCAATGGCAAAAGCACAAACTCATCGCAGGCGCGGAGTGGCGGAGGAAAGAGAGGAAAGATTTTTCGGCTCCGAGACGCGGGGCTACACTTTTTATTGATGAAGCGCGTCCCAAATCCTGTGGTACTCGTCGCGAATCTTAGGATTGACGCGGAAGTCTCTTGGCAAATGGTTTGCCTGAACGAGTTTCACGACGTCGGCGTGGTCTTGACTGCGTTCGATACCCCGGCCCAAATAGGTTGACAGCTTTGCGGAGATCAGCTCTTCCAACGTCAATATCTGAGGCTTTTCCGATACGTGCGTTGGCAGCGGCAGCGTGAGCGGTTCCGAATCGACCTTCTTTCCACCTGGCAGCAGATCGACTTCTACCTTCGTTTCCCGATCAGTCACGGTCATCCTGGAGCCGGGGTTCTGTTTGAAGCCGTTAATCGACAGCTTCTCCAGGGCGAACTCCACATCCGGCACTATGAGATTCACGTCCACCGTAAACCGGGGGTAACCATGCTCTTGAACGGCGAAGCCGCCACATACATAATGCGGGATATGAAAGAGCTTCAGAACCTTCAAGGCTCTCAAAAGGGTTTTTTCGATGTTTGTCGAGCCGCTCGACTCTCTCAAGAAGGCCGCCTGTTCACGAAATTGAGCGACGGTGGATCCGTCGCCGATCGCAATTTTCTTCACTACATCCTGAGTATGACAAACGATCCCGCTACGGCGGGTTCATGGGACAAATTCACTCGGGGCGAGTGCCTTTTGAATCGGACGGCCGCACAGTCCGATGAAAAAGGCGACGGTATACGACGGCATCGGCCGCAGGAGCCAATAGTGGTCCACGCCCCAGACGTACTTATACGGATGACAATAGGGTATCGCCAATCCGGCCAATAACGCGGCCCCGCCAACCCAGTCGATGCTTTGCCGTCTTGCGAGCCGTACCCACCCGGTCAGAAAGTCCGCTGTAAGCACGGCACCCGCAATTGTAAGGCACGTCGCCGCTGCTTCGGAGGCCTTTCCGACGGCTGCGGCATAGGCGCCATAGGGGCGGAGAGCCAGCCCGGCGATAGCAGCGATGAGGCAACCGATCAGGATCCACCTGGATTTGCCGAGAGGGCGAACCGGCGCGGAATCCCGCAGCGCTCTCACGGCGAACCGGAGAGCGCCAAAGGTGGTGATTGCGGCTACCAACATACGTCCCCGCGTGGCACTTTTGGCGACGTCCGAAAACAGCGCCATGGCAACGGTCGGATTCAGGCTGGGGCGGTAGAGGCCGGACGCAAGTGCGCGACGCCGATCGCGCCGGAGAAAGAGAGGGCGATGAAGAGCGGTAAAGCGATTCCCGCGAGCCCGGTAAACGCAACGTGTTTGCGCTCCTGCCGGAAAGCGAAGTCCGCCGCCATTAGCGCCAGCGGAGCCGCATAGAAGGCAACGCGAGACAGCTCGTACCAAAGCGGCTCAATGGTTGGGGTTGAACTGGCGGCAGGAAAGCCCGCAGGAATGGCCGCCCAGCCATCATGCACTCGAATGAACGCTGCGATAAGAACTGCCAGACACAGCTTACAGGTAAACAGAGCGAGCCTGGCGCTGGTTCGGAAGTTTCGAGAACCGGTGAGAAACAGGAACACCAGCAGTCCCGCGGCCATGAAGCCAGTAACGCTTGTGGAGGGTTCGCGGGCGGGAACACGGGACAGCGCCCATAAGTTCGGTACTGCAAGCAAATCCGCAATCCACGACGCAGTGACTACGATCGCGCAGAGACGTAGAGCAAGCGTGGGAATCGAACCGAATGAGTTTTCAATCGCGCCAAAGACCCGTAGCCGCGAGGCTTGTACCGCCATGGCGGGCCCCGTGAAAAAGAGGGCGGCGAGCAGCAGTGCTGCTGCTCCAAAGGTGACAGCAAGAGAGGGAAGAGGGACAGAACAGCAGCCGGCAAGTCCATAATTGATGCAGAATGAAAAATTGAGAAACAAGGTCGCCTAGATCAGGGACGCGCAGCGCCAGTCAACGGGTTCCGACCGATCGTCCGGTTCGGAGTTGGACCATTGAAGTCGGATCATTTTATTCATTGGACACCGGGAGGAGAGTTGCGGTTCCTCATTGTCTGATTGTTGGCCGGACTCTTCATTGCTGATGAACGGCATGAAGGCGGCGGTATCAGCGATTAAGGACTGGCCGACCGGTACGTTCCCTTTTATCATGAAGGAGAGGTCGTTTACGATTGATGTTTAAGTTGTTGCTGGCTATTTTCGCCGCTTGGCCCGTGATGGCACAGACCGCGCCCTGCACTCCGACCGTCGCCGGGACGCTCGAGATTACGGCGTTCACTGGCAAGATCTTCAATAACGCCCGCAATCTTCGCGTGTGGCTACCGCCAGGGTACGCGGATCCCGTGAACGTCGCGACGCGCTACCCCGTGCTGTACATGCTGGACGGGCAAAATCTCTTCGACGCGTGCACCGGGTTCGGCCACCACGAGTGGCAAATCGACGAAACCATCAGCCGGTTGATTGCGGAGGGTGCGCTGGCTCCGCTGATTGTCGTGGGGATCGACAACGCCGGGTCGCGCCGGGCGTTTGAGTATTTGCCGTACAAAGATACGGTCAGCGACCCGCGTTCCAACGAGCCCGACGGAAAACGATTCCCCGACTTCATGGCGACGGAGGTGATTCCGTTCATCGCCGGCCGCTATCGCGTGAGCAGCGGACCCCAGGCCATCGGCGGCTCCTCGTACGGCGCCATCGCTGCGCTGTATTCCGCCCTGACTCGACCCGACCTGTTCAACGCGGCGATTATCGAAAGCCCCTCCCTGCAAGTCGGGAACGGCCAGTTGCTACGCGATACCGACCATCTGTTCCGAGGCCCGGCGCGGATCTTCGTCGGTGTGGGCGATTCGGAGTTTTCGAACGACAGCGACAACCTTGGTTTCGTTCGAGCGGTCAGAAGCCTGGAGGCCAATCTCAAAGCTACCGCCCTACGTCCGCCGCAGGTGCTCACGGTAATCCAGCCCGGCGGCAGGCACAACGAAGGCGCCTGGGCGTCACGATTTGCGCAGGCCATCCAGTTCCTGTTCCCGCGCCAGTGAGAAACAGAACTGGTTCTGAATGCCTGCGGCGCTGGGTTGTGGACGATACGCCACTTTCCAGGAACTCGCCGGGTGGATCGTCTAGAACGATGCGTAACTTGTTGAGCTTCACCGGCTTTAGCTGCACGTCGGATGCCCACCCTACTACAATCCGTTTCAGCATCTGCGGCATGAATCCGGGTGCTTCAATTCCCAGCTCGTAGATGTCCTCTCTGAGGCGGGAGAACTTGAAGACCCCACTTGCTTCGGTCTTGGCCTGAGCCACGATGCCTTTCCGGCCGGGTCGATGCAACGTCGCCGTCGCGATCGGAATCACCGCGCCTGATCCGTCCATCACGGTTCCCACGAGGGTGGCTTGATCGTAGCGCGAGGCATCGACAGGTTCTGCTACTACGTCGTAGACGGCGCGAAGGACAACCTGGGAATCATAGGCGTTCAGATGTCCAAAGCCGATCAACAACTTCGTTCGCGCATCAAGCCCGCCTTGCTTACGTGAACGAATCGGCCTTTGATCGTAGCGACAACTTTGTAACGGGGACACGAGACGCACCGTGATCCGAATCTCGGTTGATACTCTTTCTTGAGGTAATCAGCCATCTTTCGGTACTCGGCTTCGTTCTCCAGTTGGACTGGCGGCTCATTCGGCAGCGGTGTATGTCCAATCGTCAGGTATGTGGTCCGGGGGCCAGCAAGCCAGTGGCTGACTGGGCTTGGATGCTTGCCCCTGTGGATGCACAATAGAGCGCGAACACAATTTGGAAGCGGAAGCGCATCGGCCACCATCTTAGCCCCAATCGGCGTCGTGAGGCTTGATAGACGGGCGTTCCTGGAAACTGACTAGCGTTGGCTCTCAAATGCGGACCGGGGCAGCCCAGATTGACGAATAATGCTGTGCAAGGTTCCCCGGGTCAATTCGGCATGCAGCGGAACCGGTACTGTTGTCGTTCCGCCCGAGTCCTTTTGCTGCGATACGACGTGACTTCCTCGTTGCCGAACTCTTTGAAAGCCGTGTCGCTCCAGAATGCGACAGGCGGCTTCACCTGAGAACGGTCCGAGTTTAGGCAACCCGGACCTCGACCTGCGTAATCAGCACTTCCGGATGGAAGCGCCGCTCCACTTCGGAAGACTCCGCACACTCGAAGAATAGGCTCAACGCTTCCACAAGATTGTCCCGAGCTTCTTCGATAGTGGCGCCCTGACTGGCAATGTCATATTCCGGGCATAGAGCGGTGTATCCGCTTTCCTCACGCTCGATGATTGCGGTTAATCTACGCAGATCGGCCATGTCCCATTCTAACCTTCGGTTGCCAGAGAATTGCGCTCAGATACTATCGATCGCAGTTGCGCATGAACTAAAACGGGGCCAGCGGGATCGTGCGGGTGGGTTCGTTTCATGCGGGGTCGAGCCGGGAGTGTACACACTTCATGTGGTGAAGGACGGTTTCACCGATTTCGTGATCGACGAGTGAAGTTTCCGTGATGGATAAGCGACCGAGATCCTGGAGTGGCTGCAACTCCCACGATGCCCAACGAATGTGAACTGCCGGCCGCGTTCGTCGCCCCGCTGTGGAACTGCGGCGTGTTTGGGTGTCAGCGTCGGGTTGGCAGAATTAAGTGAAAGCGTAGCCCGTCACCGTAATTGATATCCTCTATGGGATGCCGGACATCAGAATTGGGATGGTGGGGTATGGCTTTATGGGCCGGACCCACTCGAATGCGTTTTCGCAGGTGAATCATTTTTTCGATGTGCCGTGCAGGCCGGTGCTGCAGGCGGTGTGCGCGCGGAATGCGGCGCGGGCGGAGGCGTTCGCGGCGCGGTGGGGATACCGGTCGGTGGAGACGGACTGGCGCAAGCTGGTGGAGTCGCCGGAGATCGATTTGATCGACATCGCGAGTCCGAACGACACGCATGCGGAGATCGCGATCGCGGCGGCGAAGGCCGGGAAGATGGTGATGTGCGAGAAGCCGCTGGGCAGGAATGCGGCCGAAGCCGAGGCGATGGTGGAGGCGGTGGAGGCGGCGGGGGTGGCGAATTCGGTCTGGTACAACTACCGGCGCGTGCCGGCGGTGACGCTGGCGAAGCAGATGGTGGACGAGGGCCGGCTGGGAAAGATCTTCCACTATCGCGCGAAATTCCTGCAGGACTGGACGATCTCGAGCGACCTTCCGCAGGGCGGCGAGGGGCTGTGGCGGCTGGACGCGGCGGTGGCGGGGAGCGGCGTGACGGGCGACCTGCTGGCGCATTGCATCGACACGGCGATGTGGTTGAATGGCGGGATCGGCGACGTCTCGGCGATGACCGAGACATTCATCAAGAGCCGCAAACACAGCCTCACGGGCAAGGTCGAGCCGGTGGGGATCGACGACGCGAGCGCGTTCCTGGCGCGGTTCGACAACGGATCGCTGGGGACCTTTGAGGCGACGCGATACGCGCGCGGGCACAAGGCGCTGTACACGTTCGAGATCAACGGCGAGGATGCGTCGATTTTCTGGGATCTGCACGACCTGCACCGGCTGGAATATTTCGATCACCGGGACGAGAGCCGGACGCGCGGGTGGCGGAGCGTACACATCACGGACGGCGACCATCCTTATATGAAGAACTGGTGGGTGCCGGGGCTGCAGATCGGGTACGAGCACACGTTCATTCATCAGGCGGCGGACTTTCTGACGGCGCTGGGCGAGGGGAAGAGCGCGCCGCCGACGTTCCGGGAGGCGCTACGGACGGACTACGTGACGGATGCGGTGCTGCGGTCCGCGGCCGGGCGGTGTTGGATGAAAGTGCTGGGGTCGGGGGCCGCGCACGCAAGTTGATGCTGCGGATCGAGGGGATTTCCAAGAGCTACTGGGGCGTGCAGGCGCTGGATTGCGTGAGCTTCGACGTGCGCGCGGGCGAGATTCACGCGGTGGCGGGGGAGAACGGCGCGGGGAAATCCACGCTGATGAAGATCATCGCGGGGCAGGAGCGGGCGGACGCGGGCGAGGTGCGGTTCAGCGGGCGCGGGGTCGCGATGATCCATCAGGAACTGCTGCCGTTCCCTGATTTGACGGTCGCGGAAAATCTGCTGATGGGGCGGGAGCCGGTGCGGTGGGGCGGCTGGATCGACGGCGCAGAACGGGATCGGCGGGCGCGCGAACTGCTGGAGCGGCTGGGGCTATCGGTGGATCCGCGCGGGCGCATGGGCGATCTGACGGTGGCGGAGAAGCAATCGGTGGAGATCGCGAAGGCGCTGGGTCGCGAGGCAGATCTGCTGATTATGGACGAGCCGACGTCGGCGCTGTCGGAGCGGGAGAGCGAGCTGCTGTTCGGGATGATGCTGGATTTGAGGGCGCGGGGGGCGGCGATTCTGTATGTGTCGCATCGGATGCAGGAGATCTTCCGGCTGGCGGACAGGATCACGGTGCTGCGCGACGGAAGGCACGTGGCGACGCGGCCGGCGGGGGAGTTGGACGAGGAGCGGCTGATCGGACTGATGGTGGGTCGGGCGGTGGGAGCGTTTGCGCGGAAGGAGCGCGGGTCGGCGGTTGCGGGCGAGGTGGCGCTGGAGGTGCGGGGGTTGAGTCGTGCGCCGCGTTTTCGGGATGTGTCGTTCACGGTGCGGCGGGGCGAGATTGTGGGACTGGCGGGGATGATGGGCGCGGGCCGGAGCGACGTGGCGTCGGCGATCTTCGGACTGGCGCCGGCGACGAGTGGGGAGATTCTGGTGGGCGGTGAGCGGATGCGGATCGGGAGTCCGTCGGCGGCACTGGCCGCGGGGATCGCGATGCTGACGGAAGATCGGCGGGAGAACGGGTTCGTGCCGGAGATGTCGGTGAAGGAGAATATCACGCTATCGAGCTTGCGGCGATTTTGCTGGGGGCCGTTCGTAAGAGGCGGCGTCGAGCGCGCGGCGGCGGATGAGCAGATGCGGCGGTTTGACGTGCGGGCGTCGGGGCGGGATCAGTCGGTGAAGACGTTAAGCGGCGGGAATCAGCAGAAGGTGGCGATTGCGCGGGCGCTGCTGGGGGAGCCGGAGATCCTGATATTGGACGAGCCGACGCGGGGGATCGACGTGGGGGCGAAGGCGGAGATCTACGAGCTGATCGGGGAGTTGGCGGCGGCGGGGAAGGCGATTTTGTTGGTGTCGTCGGAGATGAATGAGTTGCTGGCGTTGAGCGATCGGGTGGTGGTGATGCGGGAGGGGGAGGTGTCGGGGGAGTTTGGGGCGGGGGTGGGGGCGGAGGAGATATTGAGGGATGCGATGCCTAGATGACAAAAAACCTTTTTCACCACCGACGCCGAGAACGCTGAGGAAGACGCGGAGGAACTCGAAGAGAAAGAGAGGTTTTGAGATTTGCGGCTTGCCTTACAAAAGCTCACACAAAAGCTCATGCTCTTGTAATTCCATTTAAACGTCTGTATTCTATCCTGCACATATGCTCAGACTCGCTTATGGTTTGCTGTTTGTTTGCGCCGCGTTTGCGCAATACGATGCAACGGTGTTGGGATCGGTGAAAGACCCTACGGGGCTCATGGTCGCCGGCGCCAAAGTAACGCTCTCGAATCTTGCCAACGGCGTGCAGAGCACGTTGGTAACAGATGTAAACGGAAATTACCAATTCCTGAATGTGCGAATTGGTGAATACAAAGTGACGGCCGAGAAGTCGGGATTCAAGACGGCCTCGGCGGATCAGTTTCAGGTGACGGTGAACGCGCATCAACGCGTCGACCTGCAATTGGAAGTCGGCTCGGCGTCGGAGAAAGTGACGGTGGCCGGGACGGCGGAAATTCTGGAGACGGATTCGAGCGAACGCAGCGTGGTGGTGGCGTCGCGGGAAATCGTCAATCTGCCGCTGAACGGGCGGTCGTACGCGGACCTGACGCTGCTGGTGCCGGGCGTGCGCAAGTCGCAGCTCGAAGATCAGTCGCTGACGCAGCGCGAGGCTTCCTACAACGTGAACGGGCAGCGCGCGGAATCGAATAATTTCGTACTCGACGGTATCGATAATAACGCCTACGGGACGAGCAACCAGGGCTTCTCCAATCAGATCGTACAGATCAATCCGGACGCGGTGGCCGAGTACCGCGTGGAGACGAACAACTTCAGCGCGGAGTACGGGCATGCGTCGGGCGCGGTGATCGTGGCGACGACGAAGAGCGGCACGAATCAACTGCACGGATCGTTGTGGGAGTTTTTGCGGAATACGGATTTGAACGCGGTCGGTTTCTTCCAGCCGCTGGGCGGAGTGAAGCCGAAGTTCAACCAGAATCAGTTCGGCGCATCGGCGGGCGGGCCGATCAAGAAAGATAAGCTGTTCCTGTTCGCCGATTACGAAGGGCTGCGGCGGTCGCAGAGCCAGCTCGCGTTCGCGACGATTCCGAGCCTGGATCAGCGCAAGGGAATTATGGGGACGCCGGTGTTGAATCCGCTGACCGGAGCGGTGTACGCGGACGGCATCATTCCGCAATCGGCGATGCTACCCTCGTCGATGGCGATTCTGGCGGCCCTGCCCGCGCCGAACAATCCGGCGTCGGTGAACAACGCCAACAATTTCGAATCGCTGCCGAAGGGCACGCTGGTGGACAACAAGGGCGATTTCCGCGTGGATTATTATGTGAGCCCGAAGTTGACGGCCTTCACGCGGTACAGCCACCGGGTGGACGACATTTTCGTGCCGGGCACGATTCCCGGTCCGGCGGGCGGCAACAATAACGGCAACGTTCACATCCTGAATAAGCAGGTGGATCCGGGGCTGACGTACATTGTGAGCAGCACGAGCTCGCTCGACGCGCGGCTGGGGTTCAGTTGGGTGCAGGGCGGCAAATCGCCGCTGGGACTGGGAGAGCCGAGCCTGCTGGTGGGCATTCCGAATATCCCGACGGATCCGCTGGTGGCGGGCGCGCTGAATTCGATTTCGATCAACGGTTTCGATCAGTTGGGGCGGCAATCGTCGAATCCGCAATTTCAGAATCCGTTCTCGATCAATCCGAAGATCGGCTACTCGAAGATCGCGGGCCGGCACACGCTGAAGTTCGGGTACGAGTACTTGAATCTGGATACGGCGATCGACGATTTCAATCCGGCGTACGGAAATTTCCAGTACAACGGCTCGTTCAGCAAACAGACCTCGACGCTGCCTTCGGTGCTGCAGACGCAGGCGTGGAGCATGACCGATTTCTTCGTCGGCGCGCCGAGCCATTACGAGCTGAACAATATCGCGGTGGTGGACTACCACCAGTACATGCACTTCCTGTACGCGCAGGACGACTGGAAGGTCAATCAGAAACTGACGCTGAACCTGGGACTGCGGTATGAATTCGCATCGCCGCAGTGGGTGAGCGAGAACAAGATTGCCAACTTCGATCCGGCGACGCGCACGCTGATTCAGGCGAAGGAAGGCGGGCTGTACGACCGTTCGCTGCAGGAGCCGCAGAAGAAGAACTTCGCGCCGCGCATCGGGTTCGCGTGGCGGCCGTTCGACAGTAAGACGGTGATCCGATCGGCATATGGGATCAGCTACCAGCAGTTCAACCGGCTGGGCGGCGAAAATCTGCTGGCGTATAACGGGCCGAATATCGTGGACGC
>Ga0105240_10015940_pt1 | contig 10192 bp, 9 predicted proteins | sample KBSC54metaG_FD_80426 | JGI IMG/M metagenome (GOLD analysis project Ga0105240, IMG submission 80426) | Corn rhizosphere microbial communities from Kellogg Biological Station, Michigan, USA - KBS C5-4 metaG | ecosystem: Host-associated > Plants > Roots > Rhizosphere > Soil | place: Michigan, USA... | reverse complement strand
CGCGTACGACTGGGTGGTCGAGCCCAACGTTCTTGGAATGGGCACATACGCCGATGGCGGAGTAACAGCAACCAAGCCGTACGCATCGGGCGCTGCGTACATCAACCGTATGTCTAATTACTGCGGTTCGTTGCAAGTACGATCCGAAGAGGTCGACAGGTCCGGACACATGCCCCTTCACGGCGCTCTACTGGACTTTCCTGGAGCGCAATCGCCGTGTGCTCGGCGGGAATTTTCGTTTGCAAACGCCATTCGAACTCTCGACCGGAAACCGCATAGTGAACTCGTCCACCTTCGCGCCCGGGCCGAGAGTGCCATCGATCAGCTTCAAAGCTTTCGGCACCCGAAATACTGACCAGCGTGTTGAAAGTGAACGGGTTAGGTGATGGCTAACGGGATGAGAGTCTCAACGGTTGCCAACGCAATACCCTTTGGTTGGCATCAAAGTATTAATTGAAACCGAAACCAGGGTCAGTGTGTGTTCATGCCCGTTCGGAGTAGCCAATTCTATGAGAGGATAGTTCCAGCGGAATGATACGTGTGCCTCAGTTGCTGGCTGCACGACAGGTAAGATGGCGTCTCGCCGCGATTGCCCAAATCCCTGAAAGTTATCAGACTAAACTGAACCACCGCCGATACTCCAAAACTTCCTTCATGCGTCTTAAACTGATGATGCTCTGTTTTCTCCGCGCACCTTTGATGTTGCGCCCTATTTTCATAGCTGGTCTTCTGCTGCTGTCGCTCGCATCAACTGCTGGTGCTGCGCGTGTCAACCCGGTGCGCGACGCTGCGCATACTAAAGCAGCTCGGACGTCTCATCGCGCTCGGCATTCTGTGAAGGCCACCTCGCATCCATCGCGCAGCAAAACAACTACTGCACGGGTCAAGACAATTCCACGCCGCTCGAACCGTTCTGCCGCTTCGGCTCGACGGCCCGTGACTCCCGGCCGCCATCTCCGCAGGGCAAAGTATAGCCGCCACTCCGGAGCTCGCTTCGTTCCGCTCGCGAGCGTACCGGTACATCGATCCTCCGCGCAATCTGATTTCACGGCGAGCGCTCCGGTTTCGGATGCAGGAGCGCCGACTTCCACGGCCGTAGTTCCTGCAGCAAGTCCCGCAGCCATTGCAAACGCTGGAAATCCTCTCGCCAGTCCTCCCGTCGAAGAAACGGCGCCTGCTGCCGTGGGCCAGATCGCCTCATTGAATGTACCGCGAGTCTACGGCCGCTACGCTCTTCGAGGGACTCACGATTCCCTAGTGCGCCAGAATGAGCGCGTTGAATTGGAATCTCTCCAGCGCATCGAAGACGACATCGATCTGCAGAACCGTATTGCAAGCGGTTCACTGGTCCGCGTCCCCGAATCGGGTGGACTCATCGTGAACCCCGGTCTCCCTGACGAGCGCCGATATTGCCGCCAGTGGACTGCCGATTTCCTGAGCGATCTATCGCGCGCGCATGAAGCGCAGTTTCACAAGCCACTCATCGTGAGTTCTGCCGTGCGTACGGTGGAGTACCAGAAACACTTGATGCGCGTGAACCATAATGCCGCCGACGCCGAGGGGGACATCGTCAGCCCGCACCTTACTGGTGCCACCATTGACATTGCGAAGTCTGGTTTGTCGCGCCGCGAAATGCAGTGGATGCGCGATCATCTCTTTGCCTACCAGACTGCCGGTGTGATCGATGTCGAAGAAGAGTTCCGACAGCGCTGCTTCCACATCACGGTGTATAAGAGCTATTCGCCTGCTTCATCTCCAACTGGTCCGCATCATGCCCCGGTGCCGCAGACCGTACCCCCGGACCCATCAACAGCCACGGTTTCCGACGACACCCCGAGCCGCAACAAGTAGCCGAACCAGAAGCAGCCTCGCGCAATTTCATTTCCTATCCCCACGAGACGCGTTACAATCGCGGGCGAGCGCGGTTGCCACGCATTTGCGTTCCAGTATGGAATCTGCGAGGACAGATATGAACGACCCAACGGTTCAGTCGGCGGTAGAGGTAGCTCCTGGCTTGTCGCAGGGACAGCGCCTGATCAACATTTTCACGGCGCCTTCCAAGACCTTCGAAGATATCAAGCTCGGGCATAGAAGTTGGTGGCTGCCCTTCATCATCTATGTTGTGCTTGGCTTTGCGTTCTACGGCGTTGTGAATGCAAAGGTCGGCATGCGCCAGGTCAGCGAGAACCAAGTCAAGCTCAGCCCCAAAGCTGAAGAACAGATGGCGCAGCTTACCCCTGAGCAACGCGATCAGCGGATGAAGATTTCCACGGCGATCACGCAGGGAATTTTTCTTGCGTCGCCGGTGTTCATTCTGGTGATGGGCGCTGTGATTTCGCTGGTTCTTCTGGGTACCATCAATTTTGTGTTTGGCGGCAAGGCGAAGTTCGCAAGCATCCTCGCAGTCTGGATGTACGCGATGATGCCCTCATGCATCAAGACGATATTGGGAATCGGGGTGCTCTTTGCCGGCACTGCTCCAGATTCGTTCAACATCAAGAATTTCGCCCCGACAAATCTCGCTGCATTCATGAACCCCATGGAAACCAATCCTGGGCTCTACAGCCTTCTCACCTCAATTGATTTCGTCACCATCTGGACACTCGCGCTGGTGGGAATAGGAGTTGCGATTGTTGCCGGAACCAAGCGCAGCTCAGGCTACATCGCATCCTTCGGATGGTGGGCGCTGCTGGTGATCGGCGGGGCCGGTGTCGCTGCAGCATTCAGCTAGGTGCACGATTTTCGACTGATGAAAGAACGGCGCACATCGCGGGATGTGCGCCGTATGCTTTCTAGTCCTAGCCCCGGTCCCTAACGGCTTTCGTTATTCCATCTCCGCATGATCAGGGTTGCGTTGATGCCGCCGAACCCAAACGAATTCGATAGCGCAATGTCGAAGTTGTGGTGGATGGCCCTGTTGGGCACGTAATCCAGCTTGCACTCAGGGTCAACGTTATCGAGATTGATTGTGGGGGGCAGCACCTGGTTGATCAGAGAAAGCACAGTGATTCCGGCTTCGAGTCCCCCGGCGCCGCCGAGCAGGTGCCCGGTCATTGACTTCGTGCCGCTGATCTTCAGTTTATGGCTCAGCGCGGGCTCCCCGAAGACGAGCTCAATGGCACGTGACTCGTTGCCATCGCCGGCCGGAGTCGAAGTGGCATGTGCATTGATATAGCCCACGTCTTCGGGCTTGATATCCGCATCCTTCAGAGCCGCACGCATACTGCGCTGTGCGCCGGCGCCTTCAGGAGCGATGCCAGTCATGTGGTAAGCGTCAGCGCTCATACCGTAGCCGATAACTTCGGCCAGGATCTTCGCTCCGCGCTTCTTCGCGAACTCAAGCTCTTCGAGAATCAAAATGCCCGCGCCTTCGCCGATGACAAACCCATCGCGATCTTTATCGAAGGGGCGGCTTGCCTTTGTCGGTTCGTCGTTGCGGGTGGAAAGCGCCCTCATCGATGCAAAACCGCCGACAGAAAGGGGAGTGACTGCAGCCTCTGATCCCCCTGCAATCATCGCATCGGCATCGCCGTGCATGATCATTCGCACCGAATCGCCGATGGAGTTCGCGCTCGTCGCACAGGCGGTCGCAGTGGCAGAGATGGGCCCACGCGCACCGTAGCGAATGCTCAATTGCCCAGCAGCCATATTGATGATGGTAGCGGGAATGAAGAAAGGAGAAATCCTGCGCGGACCATCTTTGAGCAGCGTCGCATGTTCGCGTTCGATGATCTCGAACCCGCCTATACCTGAACCGATGAAAACGCCGACGCGGTCTCCGTTCTCTTCGGTGATCTTGAGGCCGGACTGCTCCAGTGCCTCCTGCGCAGCCGCAAAGGCAAAGTGAATAAAGCGCGCCATCTTGCGCGCTTCTTTTTTGTCGACGAAATTCAGGGGGTCAAAGTTCTTGACTTCGGCGGCAAAGGTGACAGGAAACCCGGTGGTGTCAAAACCGGTGATCGGCCCCATACCGCTGGCGCCGGCAAGCAGTTTTGCCCACACTTCCTGTGCGGTATTGCCTACACCGCACACCAGCCCGAGGCCAGTGATCACTACTCTTCGATTCACCGGCTACTTGCCTTTCGCGGTCTTTTCGTTTTTCTCGATGTAGTCGATTGCGTCCTTGACGGTCTTAATCTTCTCAGCGTCCTCATCGGGAATCTCGAGGTCAAACGCCTCTTCAAACTGCATCACAAGCTCAACAACGTCCAGCGAATCCGCGCCCAGATCCTCCTGGAAGCTTGCGCCGGGCGTAACTTCGGCCTCGTCCACCTGCAGTTGCTCGACGATGATCTGCTTAACTTTTTCTTCTACCGCCATGCCTGATTCTCCTCAGTTTCAATTGCCAACATCCAAAAAAGCCCGGGGACCAGTTCCTGCTCACTATGCCTGCTTACAATACCGGCAGACGGCACACGAACACAACCGGCGCTGAAACAAGTCTGCTCAGCCCCGAAACTCCAAGTCTAAAGGGCGGCCGCCGGTGTGTAAAGCCGCCCAGAGTGGAAATAAATCAATAACCTGCATAAAGATGGCTTCAGACGAACTGGTTGGTAACCGATTCGGAACGTCGTCAGAAAAACTGGATTTCGGCCAACAATTGCACCGCAGAAAGGCGTAAATTAGGCGAAGATGGCTGGAGGAACCCTCATGCAGGCTCTCTTCGTTGGGATCGCGATCGTCGTCGGCCTGCTTCTTGGCTTCTTCATCCGTTCCGGCTCCGCTCGCCGCGAATCGGCGCTTCTTGAGCAGCGCAATCGCGAGGCTTTCGAGGCGCTGAATGCGCTGCAAAGGCAGTTATCGCAGGCGCAGTCTGAATCCGCGACGAGAGCAGGTTTCGAATCGCTTGCTGCAGAACGCGCCGGTACAATCACGCAGCTCAGTGGTCAAGTTTCGAAGCTCCGGGCAGATGTTGACTACAAGGCTGGGAGCGAAACTGCTCTTCGTGCGCGCATCAGCCAGCTCGAAGCAGAGCTGAACAATGAGCGCAAGAACCTTGGCGAAAAAATCGAGCTTCTTGAGACAGCGAAAAAGAGCCTCTCTGATCAGTTCCAGACGCTTGCTGCTGAGATCCTGGAAACGAAATCCAAGACCTTCTCTGAAGGTAGTCAGAAGGAACTGGGGAATCTTCTTTCTCCGCTACGCGCACAGATTGAAGAATTCCGGAAGAAGGTTGAAGAGGCACAGTCAGACTCGAAGACCGGCGTCACTAAGCTCGAAACCCTTATAGGTACACTGGGTACTCTCAACGAGCAACTCACAGAAGAAGCGCGCAACCTCACGACAGCCCTGCGCGGATCCTCAAAAACGCAAGGCGACTGGGGCGAATTTATTCTTCGCGATCTGCTGGACAAGGCCGGCCTGCGCGAGGGCGAACAGTACGGCTTTCAGCAGTCGTTCTCAGGTGTGGAGAGCGAGACTGGCGAGCGCTCACGCTCTGTGCGCACCGACGTAATTGTGTATCTCCCCGGTGGGCGGAATCTCGTCATCGACTCCAAGGTTTCGTTGACCGCGTATACCGACTGTGTTGGGGCAAGCGACGAAGATTCACGGAAGAGCGCAATGAAGGCGCATGTCGCCAGCATGCGCGGGCACATCGGCGGTCTCGCGAAAGCCGGATACGATAAGCTACCTGGCATCGAGGCGCCGGACTTCGTCGTGATGTTTGTTCCAGTAGAGCCCGCTTTCCTGATGGCGTTCCAGGCGGACAGCGAACTCTGGGCTGACGCCTACAAGGAGGGAATCCTCCTTGTCGGACCCACAACGCTGCTCTACGTCATTCGCATCATCAATGTGCTCTGGCAGCAGGAGCGCCAGGCCCGCAACGTTCGGGAGATCATGGAACGGGGAACGAAGCTCTACGAGAAGTTTGCAGGCTTTGTCACTGACATGGACGTTATTGGCGACAACATCCGCAAGGCTGACCAGAACTACAGCAATGCCATGAAGAAGCTCGCGGAGGGTCCCGGAAATCTGATCGGACAGGTCGAAAAGCTCAAGGAACTCGGTATCCGTACGAACAAGTCAATTCCCCGAAAGTTGCTGGACCGCGCCGCCGTGGACCAAGCCGAACTTGCCCTCAGTGCAGAAGCAGAGCTTCCTGAGATCACCAACTAGTCAGTAAGAACCGCTTACGACAAGCCGCGGCAGCCTCCTCTAACTCCTTGTTTTCTCTTCCAGAGTCGACCAGGACGGCTCTGTCCTCTTACCAAGGTTTCGTTTGCTTCCGGACCTCTCTGGCTCTTGCATACCGATTGCTTCTAATCTTGTGATAGAGGATTGTGCACGCAATGGGGAGTCATGCGATTACCTACGCTGTAGTTGCGCTTGGCATCGCCGCTGCCTGTCTCCTCGCGGGCTTCGTCTGGGGACGTTCGAACGTGAAAGCCCAAGTCGAAGAAGCCGTTGAAAAGGAGCATGTCGCTCTTGACGCGCGTGAGTTCGCGATGCGCACGCAACTGGAAGACGCTATCGCGGAAATCGCGAAGCTTCGGCCTCTCGCCGAGGATCTTGGCCGTGTTCAGAAGAGGCTCGAGCGCGAGCAAGCAAAGTATGCGGAGATGAAGGCTGAGTTTAACGTCACAATGGGTATTTCTGCCGAAGCCTCCGCTCAGGAGAACTCAGAATCTGAACCGCAGTCCGCGCCAACTCGCGAGTCAGCAGATGAGGCTATACAAAAGTTGCTCCAATCTCTTGAAGTTTTGAACGACCCGAATGCACCGGCAGATGTCGACCCGATGGTCGCCCAGAGCTCGGGACCGGCACTGCCGACCCCGGCGCCGCCGAAAGTCGTAGCTGCCACGTCGGCTCCGAAGCCGCCTGTTCCCGTCGCTCAGACGGCTGCGTCTCAAGAGTCTCGCGTGCACAAGGATCTGCCCAAACCCGCCGAAGCTGCACGAGCTATCTCGGAAACCCGCTCAGCTGGAACTCCGGGACTGAGAAAGCCGCTTCCGGCGGAGTCCCCTTCACCGAAAATCGCCGCCGCCCCTCCAGCAGCACCCCCGCGGTCATCGATGCCTCAATCGCCGATACCCCAGCCGCAGAAGGTAGCACCCCCGCAACCGCGCATGCCCATTTCGAATATGCCGGGCAAGCCCCCTGGCACCGAACCAGTCAAGCCCGGTCAACAGGTGGATGAGTGGCAGGAATTTGCGCGGCAGCTCGACGCTCTGACGGGCAAGAAGAAGTAGCTGTCTCGTCGCAAGCACCCCGAGGACGCTGCTGGCTCAGCTAAGGCCGCTGACCCGGCAACTTCTCCAACTCCACGAAGGTCGCGCGCAGCCGCTTCCAGGTTGTTCCCAGATCTTCGGGCAGCACGCGTGTTTCGGCAACGGTGGTCATGAAGTTGGTGTCGCCTACCCAGCGCGGCATGGCGTGCATGTGCAGATGGCCCGCTACGCCGGCGCCCGCTGCCTGGCCAAGATTCAGGCCGAAGTTGAACCCATGCGGGCGATAAAGCCTTTCCAGTGCGCGTTCGGTCTGCTGCGCCAGATCCATCAGCTCGTGGGCGGCCTCTGTGTCTAGCTTGGCGATGCGATCCAGATGCGCGTAGGGCATCACCATCACGTGCCCCGAGGTGTATGGATAGGCATTCAGGCAGACAAAGCAGTGCTTCCCGCGCACTACCAGGCCGGCTGCCTCCTCCGCTTCGTCGGCCGTCATCCCGTGCTCGATCGCGTAATCAACGCTCGCCATAAGGTTGCAGAAGACGCAGCTCAGATCGCCCGGCCATGCGTTCAGCCGCTGCGGCACTCCGGGACGCGGCGCACCATCCGCCGTCGTCACATACGCAAACCGCCAAGGGCTCCAGAGCTGTTCCATTCCGCGCGATCCTTCCGCTACGCGTGAGTCATCTACCGCACCAAGTATAGTGTGATCTCCGCGATCGATCCCGCGGCGGTCTGAAGGGGGAGATGTCTGCTGGAACCCGCTGACTGAGGCCACTCCGAAGCTGCACAAGCTTCAATGCCTTGAGGAGATTTGAAAAGATTGATCCGGGAAAAGGGAGTAGATAGATGGTCGGGGCGGAGGGATTCGAACCCCCGACCCTCTGCTCCCAAAGCAGATGCGCTACCAGACTGCGCTACGCCCCGACGTCGTTCTTTGATTGTATCGCGAACAGGATTAAGCCAAAAGGCCATGTGAAGAACGGCTTACCGGATCATCAGATGGTGGTTCAGCCACATCAGCAGCCAGATAAACACAGCGATCGGAATCGCAAAAATGATCACGATGGCGCAAGCCAGCACTGCAAGAAAGGTCCAGTCCCTCCAGGTGTGCTGGCGCGGCTGCCCGATGTGCCGCTGCATGAGCTGATAGTTTCGGCGGTTCGGTTTGAAGGCGATATCGAACGCGTCGCCCAGCAGCGGAATAGATCCAACGAGAACTCCAATTCCCACGTTGATGGACATCCGCGCCAGTGCGACATACGGCACTCCGCGCGTCCATGCAGCGATCGGGATGACGAGCGAGAGCAGGCCGGCGATGACATCGCCCAGCCCTGGCACGAGTCCGATAAGACCGTCGATGCCAAACCGGAACCGTGTAAACGGTATGCGAAAAGCTTCATCCAGCAAAATCTCAAGCCTCTGCAGCGTCTCGTCGCGAAAGATCCATGCGCCTCGGTCCCAGCGGTCCGTGCCGCCTAAAGGAACAATGGTGCCCTCCGCGGCTGGTCGGCTCAGAGCGTTGAAACGCGGCGAGTTGGCCTTTGGATTAGGCATAAACACATTGGATGCGCCCACTCGGACTATTCCAGTTCGATGCTACAATCGAAGAGGTACGGCGGCTATAGTTCAGCGGCAGAACGCCTGACTGTGGCTCAGGATGTCGTGGGTTCGATCCCCACTAGCCGCCCCAATCAAGTCATTTAAAATCAGTCTTTTAGAGTGAGCGTCAGCAATGGCGCTTTTCTTTTGCGCGTACATCTGTCAGGTGGCTGTCAGCGCGAGGGTCAATCGCGTGAAACCCGCATGAACACTGGCGATTTCTGATCGCGGTATGAGATGGCTTCGAAATTGTGCAATTGCGCAATTACGCTAAAGTATTGTTATATAACCACTTACATTGACTTTTCGACGGCTTTTAGTGACAATAGATTCAACGCAGTAGAAGGCAGGTTGAGCGGCATCTTGGGGCTACCCAAGTGCGGCACCCGCAGGGCGCGATTTTCCACCACACAACAGGATGGTTGAAACTCATGCGAAAGACGAATTTCGCCGACGCTACTGCTGCGCCCACAAGTCTCCCGTCAGACGATGCTGTTCTTGATCGTTTCCAATTTGCAGCACTTCTCAAAGTTGATCCCCGCACGATCTATCGGTGGCACCTGTCGGGGGAAGGCCCGCGCCGCGTGAAGGTCGGCAAGCAAGTTTTTTATCGAGGCACCGCCATTCGAGAATGGCTCGCCTCGAATGAGACCTCACCCCGCAAACCTGTGCAGGCCGCGCCGCGTTCTCTGTCTCCTCGCCGCATGTCGCGAGCTATGAACCGTCGTCGCCGTTCTGCGGCGTAGCGAAGCAAGCAGCACAAGACTGCGACACAGGAAGGGGCATGAGGTGAAGTCGGCACGCAAAGCCAAAACTCAACGAGCACGAACCCTTAGCGAGTGGGGCAAACATTACGGACTGAGGCCATCATCCGTAAAGAAGCTACGCCTTCGGGCCCTCACACAGGTCGAAACTTCTCACTTACTAAAATTTCCAGCGCGTGCTGGTGGTCTTCTTCTGCCGTACTTCGATGTGAATGGCGAAATCACTGGTCACTTTCGAATTCGATATGAGGACTACTTCGATCCGTGGGCCAAGACGCTCGGCAACAAGCCGCAGCGCTACACCCAACGCAAAGACAGCGGTGTACACATTCACTTCCCACCGCTGGTTGACTTTCAGAACATCCCAGAAGACGCGACCGTGATCATCACAGAAGGTGAGTTCAAAGCGGACAAAGCCTGCCAGGAAGGCTTCTTCGCCATCGCAATCGGCGGCGTTGCAATGTGGCACCACAAGGATCAGAGAACGCTTCACCCCGACCTTGCCGAAGTCGTTCGTGGGCGCACGGTTGCGATTGTTTTTGACAGTGACGCAAAGGACAAACCTGAAGTCAACGCCCAAGAATTCGCGCTTACAGCGGCACTATGCGCGTCTGGCGTCAAAGCCGTAAAGATCGCTCGCCTTCCCGCCCTGTCCAAGGG
>Ga0105240_10015939_pt1 | contig 10193 bp, 18 predicted proteins | sample KBSC54metaG_FD_80426 | JGI IMG/M metagenome (GOLD analysis project Ga0105240, IMG submission 80426) | Corn rhizosphere microbial communities from Kellogg Biological Station, Michigan, USA - KBS C5-4 metaG | ecosystem: Host-associated > Plants > Roots > Rhizosphere > Soil | place: Michigan, USA... | reverse complement strand
GAAGTCGCGCGGCGATTGTTTGTGTTGCGCTTCGTGCAGCCCGGGCTCGCTGGTTTGATGGACGGTTCGGTCTCAACGCTCGCGCCGTTGTTCGCGGCGGCATTCGCGACGCAGAGCACGCTGGCGACTTTCAAAGTCGGCTTGGCGGCATCCGTCGGCGCGGGCATCAGCATGGGATTTGCCGAGGCGATGTCCGATGATGGCAAACTTAGCGGTCGCGGAACGCCATGGCTGCGCGGAGTGGTTTGCGGATTGATGACGACACTGGGCGGATTGGGTCACACCATGCCGTATCTCATCAAGAATTTTAACACCGCGACCTACGTGGCGATTGGAATCGTGGCGGTCGAGTTGGGGGTGATCGCGTGGATTCGCAAGCGTTACATGGATACGCCATTGCTCTCGGCGGTTTTCCAGGTGGTTGTGGGCGGCGTGCTGGTATTTTTGGCGGGATGGCTGATCGGCGCCGAATGATTTGGGCGGGGCGAATCGATTATCTAAGCGCCCAACGATCAAATACATTGATGACCGGCAGAGCGGTGCCGTCGTCGGCGAAGAAACCACGTTCGCGCAAGCGGCCCGTGACGGCGGGCTCCCACCAAAAAATGCCGATGCCATGATGATTCGGCGTAGCGAGCACAACGCGATTCACTTCATCAAGAAATTCACGTTGACCTTCCGGAGATTCGGGAAATGGGCCGGGTTTGTTCCGATATTCTGTGGGCCGCCAACAGTAAGCGACCTCCACCAGAATAATATCCTTATCGTAAGTGCGCGCCATGAAATCCAGATTGTCGCGCAGATCAAGGAGTGAGCCGTGCCACCAGGGATAATACGATTGGCCAATGACATCGTAGTTCACGCCGTAGGAATTCAGCTTGTCGAAAAACGCCTTCGTGCGCGCGCGGTCGCCGCCGCGATCAATGTGAATCATGATGCGCGGCGGGGTATTCGTGCCGGCACCATCGGCGACGCCGCGAATGCCAGCCTTCACGAGTTCAGCGAAGTGGTCCCAATTTTGAGGCAGCCGGCCATCAGGCCACAACATGCCCGGCGTGATTTCGTTTCCGACCTGCACCATGTCGGGCAGCACGCCGTTCGTGCGAAATGCAATGATACAATCGCGCGAGTAGGCTTCGACCGCCTTCACGAGTTCGGTGTGGGAGAGATCGCGCCAGGCGGCGGGCGGGATTTGTTTCTGCGGGTCGGCCCAACCATCGGAGTAATGGAAATCGAGCAGGAATTTGAACTTCAAGTCATGCGCGCGTTTGGCGAGCGCGATGGTGTAATCGAGATTATTGGGCAGGTTCGTTGGCGAGTTGAACAGGCGCAGGCGAATCCAATTGTAACCGTGGTCTTTGAAAATTTGCAGCGCGGGTTTGGCGTTGGTGCCGTCCTTAAAAACCGAGCCGCGCTCCTCCGCCTGCGCGAGGAATGAAAGATCAGCGCCAATGGCGTAATCAGCGGCGAAAAGTTTTTGAGAGCCAATGCCGACGACGAGCGCGAGAAAAATGGCAACTGGGATTTTCAATGCATAAGGAATACGCCAGTCGCCCGGAAAATATCAAGCCGCACATTTGTGAGATGAATCGGCGGGGTGATTAAAAGTGGGTGAGGAAGGCCGCTTCCATGGCGGAGCGCAGAGCATTGCTCTGCGTGTTGAAGGGTTCGCGCGGAGCGATGCTCTGCGCTCCGCACCCACCTTGAATCACACCTTGAATCGGCCAGGGATTGCGGAAGGGCTTGCCCCGAAGTTTGGGTTTGGGATATTCTAACCGCCCCTTAGGGCCAGCTTAGCTCAGTGGTAGAGCAACGGTTTTGTAAACCGTCGGTCGTCGGTTCGATCCCGACAGCTGGCTCCAGTTCGCATGTTTGGAAAAGTAAACAAATGTTAAGTGAAGTCAATTTGATAAAAATATGACGAAAGAACAATTCCGACTGTTCAAACAGCGGCTTTATCAAACACAGAACAGCTTAAAAAATAGTCTTGAAAGCTGCCCTGATTTAGCGGGCAAATATATCGAACTTCCAGACGGACACAGGCTATACCCAAATGAAATTTTTTCTTGGATAGAGGCTGTGCGCGCCGACTGTTGGAGATATGGTCCAGCAGACGTTGAAAAGCGCCACATCAAAAGCATTTTGGATAAACAGCCGCGAGGATGACAAGTTCGTGTGCCGCGCTAGACTGCGCGCCGATGAACCTAACTCAATCGCTTCAGAACTGGGCCGGGCTCCAGGGCATCGGCAAAAAACCACGCACGCAAAAATATCATCGCGAAATTCTCGGAATAATTTTCTCGCGATGGCCCGGCGGTCCGGACGTGGACGTGGACGTGGACGTGGACGCGATCACGGTGCAGAACGTCACGGATTTTGTTCTCTCGGTCGCTCACTACAGCGCAGCTCGATACAATGCGATCGTCTCAGCACTGAAAGCAACGGTGCCGGCCGCGCAAAAATTGAAACGTCGGCGAGTGACGATCAAAGACCGGCCGCTAATTTCTCAGCTCGAATTTTCCCGCCTCCTGGATGAGCTGGATCGTCGGCCGCGATCACACGCTGGCCTGGTCATCCGGTTTTTAGCGCACACGGGTTTGCGGATCAACGAAGCCAGGCACCTTGAGTGGGGACACGTCCACGAGGATTTTATTCTCTGCCCTGGCACGATCACCAAGAACGGACGGCCGCGTCCGATTCCTTTCGTCAATGGGATCGCCGATATCCTCGAAAGTTTGCGATCGGTGAAAAGGCGCGAAGGAAAAATTCTTCCCCAGGCTGAGGTAAAGCGATCGTTGAAGAAAGCTTGCACGCTCGCCGGCGTGCGTCGTTTATCGCATCACGACTTCCGTCACCTGTTCGCTACTCGATGCGTTCAATCTGGTGTGGACATCCCGACGATCGCTCGCTGGCTTGGACATCGAGATGGGGGAGCGCTCTTGGGCAAAACTTACTTTCACCTGGTAGACGAGCATTCGCGGAAAATGGCTGCCAAGGTGCAGATTTAGAAAAAAAGAGGCCTCTGGCTGCCCGTTTAACGGGCTTTTACCAGAGGCCGAGGGATCGGAAGGGTCAAATCAGAAAAGCAGCCAGCCGGCGCTCACGCGCTCACGGCGGAAGGCTTTGCATTTTCCTTTGCCGGCGAATTTGCCGCTCTTGCGGGAGCGGCAAACCGTCCGTTTAAATTTTCGAGTTTTCATTTTCACAGTCTTCCCAGGGCAGCTCCCAGGAGCGAACTCGTGGACGTGCTGGAAGAGAGTTGCTTCTGCGCCACTGTGTAAGCGACGTAGAGCGCGATCAGCGTGCCGATCGCGACGCCGATGATGGCCGTGGGCGACATATCGCGATTGATGAGCATCGCGCTCCGGACCGGCGTAGTGAGTTCGTCCAGGATTTGCGAGTTGAAGCGCAGATCCACTTCGCTCGTCTGCTGTGAGCTCCCGGAATCGGGATACAGCGAGATTTGCGTGAGGAAGTCGCGGCGATCGAGCGTCGCGATGTCGAACGCGGTGCCGGAGGCGTTGAACTGCTGGCGAAACACCTTCGCGATGAACGGAGCAGCCGAGGGAGCCGGGCTGGCATCGATGACCGCAAACGCGGTGAGCGTCGGGGTAGCGGCCGCGCCAAGATCGATTTCGATTTGGAACGAAGTCCAAGCCGAGGTTGGCCAGGCGAGGGCTTCGCGATCCGCGGGCGTGTCGCGCCACGGTTCGGCGAAATAGATCGGGATCGTCACACCAGGAGCGGTGTTCGGAACGCCGGTACAATCGAACGCCGTGCTGCCGGCCGGTTGATTGAGCGTGTTGAAATCGCGGAGCTCGATGCCGCCCTGGTTGGAGCCAGTGGCAACGCCCGATCCAAAGACACGCTGAATTTTTCCATTCGCCTTGATCCGGATCGCGAGGATGTTCGCCATCGCTCCGGCGATCGTGTTTGTGCCGGCGGAATAGCCGTGCTGAAGCTGGATGTGTTGATAACGCGGGCCGATCGGCAAATCGATCAGGACGGTCTTGCTCGCGGCAACGTTTGAGACGTTACGAAGTTGGATTTTGGATTTTACCATACGACGAGAGCGTTAGGCCGCGGTTTTGGGACTGGTGAGCGTGTTGAGTCCGAGAAAATTTCTCTTCACCAACGCGATGACAACGAGGGTCACGACGGCAACAAGGCCGACGGTTTTCCAAGGGATACTTTTGAGGGACATACTTCGAAGAAGCCGCTGTGTGCGGCCGGTTAGTTCTATCGATCGCCGGCCGTCTGTGATGCCCCGAGGGATCGTCCCCCCGCGCTTGCATCAGCCTGGCCTGGCTGAATCGTGATTAACCGCTATCAGGACACCCCCCTGCTCGAATACGGAGCATGTGGCAGCAAAACAGGGCAGGAGGGAGCAGTTTGCTGGCTTTTGCTCCCTTCTGCTGGCTATTCAGGCACTTAGATTGCTGCTTACAGTCGTTCTTAGCTGCGGACCACTCCCGCAAAATGAAAGCTGACGTTGGCATCAAAGACATAGCTACCGCCCTGGACTGTTCAGTCTGGACTGCGGAGCGTTGGTGGAAGCGAGTAAAAGTCCCTCCCGCGCTCCCTGGACATGCTCACCATCGATGGACCGGCAAACAACTTGCCGAGATTCTCGAAAAAGTTCGCCTCTCGATGGTCCGTCAGCGCAACCGCCTCTCAAAAAATGCTAAGAAAAACTCTAAGACTTCTGTCTGCCGATCCCGCTGAGGGCGGAGATCCCACACCTGCACCTGCACCTGCACCTGCACCAGCGCCGGCTGCACCTCCCGCGGCCGCTGCCGTCGCCAAAGGCAAGACTGAGCGAGAGCTTCAGCTTGAACAGAAAATCGAAGAGGAGGCGGCCGCCCGTAAAAAGGCGGAGACCGACGCAAGCTATTTGGCCGACGAGAACCGCCGGCTGAAGGAAGTTCCCACACCCGCGAAGAAAAAATCTAGTGGCTGGGTTTTCCCAGATGAAGAGGAATAAAAACCATGCAATACAAAAACGGAAGGTCCGCCAGTCCGGGCCACTATGTAGTCGGAAAAATCGGCGACGTGCTTGTTGCCGGCATTGTCCATTCGCTCACTGACAAAGCGAAGATCGTTTACCCTGAATTGGGGCGTTCGGTTTTTGCCGACGTGAACATTCAGGACTTCTATCACATCGAGGACGCACTGTCCGCGAGTGAGTTGATCAACTCCGGAAAGGTGCAGCCGATCGTCGGCGCCACGCCTCCGGCCGCTTAATCGATTGTGGTCATTCCGACTAACACCGCAAAAGGCGGAGGAGGCAAACCTCCTCCGCCAGTGGCGACGGGAGCGCCTGCAAGCGCAGCTCCAGGAGCTCCCGCTCCGCGTTCTGCTTTGGAAACTGCAACGCGACACGGAGGCCTCCCCGGAGGAAAACCACGCAAAGACGGCCTCACCCCTGGCTCGCCTGAAGCGCTGGCTGCCGATCGGAAGAAAGACGCCGATCGCAAAAAAGCCGCTCGCGAAGTCGCCGCACAACTCAAGCCCGAGCCGGCCGCGCTCCCTTCCGCCGTTCCTGGTGCAACTTCAGCGCCGGTTAATAGTGCTGCTGCTGCGCCTGGCAGTGCGGTTGATCCGGCATTTGTTCCATGGCAAGCGGACATAATTAAGCCGCTGGTAGAAGATCTACTGGAAGCGGCCGAGGAGGGGCGAGTCGCCCAATATGCCGCCAAGTGCAAAGAGCTCGGTGACATGCCGAAGCTGATTAAGGAGATCCAGGACGATGCTCATTTTCCGAAGGCCGCCAAGGTTCTACTCGTTACCAGTCTCCCCCGCCTGGCTGCCAAGTGGCTGAACAAGTCCGGCATCAGCGCCGAATACCAGGACGAGCTCGCAGTTGCGACGGCATTTTTGATCATCATCAAACACGATCGCACCATGAGCGCGAAACTCGATAAGCTGATCGAGCAAACCAAACCGGCTAAACCTCCGGTCAAGAAAGAGGAGCAAGCAGTTTTCGCGGCTTCGACACCCGCGGGAAAAACCGAACCGACCAAAGAGGCGTCGCCGGCCGCCGCGCTCGCCGCACCTCAAACGCTCGCCACCATCCGACAATGAGAGCCGATCTATTCCACCTTAACGGAGTTTTGCGCGAAACGATCGCTTACGATCCAGGCCTCAGCGAGCAAACCAAAGAGCTTTTCCTTTTGCTCGTCGAACGTGAGTGCGTTGACGTGGTGGATGGCGATGCGTTCCGGATTTCCGAAACGATCAATCAGTTCTGCACGTTGCTCCGGAAAAATTACGTGTGGATCGAAGGCTTCCCGCCGCCGCCCAGGATCAACCGCACGAAAGGCGCGATCCGGCTGCGCGGGCTGAAGGCGCTCTTCACTGGAAAGGAAGAATGAGCATCCGCGTCTCGACTCACTTGGAATTCGATCGGCCGATTCCGGAGCACGTGCGGGTTTCGCTGAAGTGCCCGTTTTGTGATCACATTTTTCAGATGGGCGGTCAAAGGAGGCTCGATGACTCGATGAGAGTCTGCATGAATCAGCTTACTGCCCACGTTCAGCGAGATCACGATATGGAGTTCCCGATATGACCTGGCCGCGCTTCAGTTTGTTTTTTGTCGATTGCTTCCACCTGGGCTTTGATCTTCAGTTGACTCCGTGCGGGTGCAAGTCGCTCCGGATCGTCCTTTGGAGAATTTGCCTTCAGTGGCATTTTGGCCGCTGCGTGAACGACGATTGGCCTGAGAAGTAATGGGCGACTACACCTTAGCACCAGCGAGCACGCTGATCGTGGGAATGCACGGGAGCGGGAAAAGCACGTTCGCTTATCGGCACCTGATCAACACTCCGGCCGCCGCCCGTTTTATTTTCGACGATTTGGGCCGCGCGGCGGTCCGGCTGAACATACGGCCGTGTTATACCGCCTCCGAACTCGAAGCCTCTCTCGCAACGCGCTGGAGCATTTTCAACCCGCACCGGATGTTCCCAGGAGATCCCAAAACAGCTTTTAAATTTTTCTGCCAGTGGGTCTATGACACGAGCCGCCGCGGTCCGGGTAAGAAGCTCTTCCTGGTGGACGAGGTGTGGCAGTGGCAAGACGGCCGCGTAATGCCTCGCGAGCTGGCAATGGTGGTGCAGACCGGACGCGAAGAAAATATCGAGTTTGTCTGCGCGACTCAGTTGCCCCATGACGTAAACGACGCGATCACCGGGCAGAGCACGGAGCTCGTCTGCTTTCGCCTGGATGAATCGAAAGCCCTGGCTCGCATCCGGGAACTACGTGCCGATACCGAGACCGTCCGGAATTTGCCGCTCGGAAGTTATATCAGCTATGATCGATTGGACCCGACTTGCCAGTTGGCCGGGAAAGTGTTTTAGACTTGCTCGACTGTCACCGTGTCCGTCAAATCAGCAAAATCGTTGCGATCGAGAGTCAGCAGTTGCTTCGCGCCCGATTTTTCGGCCGCTACTGCGTGAAGGAAATCATGCACCCGTCCACCGCGGACGCCTCTTGCCTTGGCTTCTTTGAGTGCGGAAAGCACGTCCGCCGGCGCGAGATCGAAAAAGCTGAGGTTGTCGGCGAGTTTGGACAGCATCTCGGCCGCTTGGTCCGCGCCGACGCGCAAACGGACGTTTCCGCCAGTGAGCGCCGAAAAAATTTCTGCCAGTGAATGCGAGCGAGTGAGTCCGCCTTCCTGTTTTAAACGCTGTCGGAGATCGGCGTTGTCGATGGTCTCGATGAGCGCGGACGAATCCCAGTAGGCTTTCATCGGGAGTCGCGGTCCGCCCGAAGAGCCCGGCGTATGTCCTCCCGGTTAAAACGAGCCGAGTCGGCCGGGGAGAGCATCAGAAAGCCTTCCGGGGAGCGAACCAACTTCACCAGGGGCACTTCCTCGGGCTCTTTCGGCACCAGTTCAACGAACACGATCCGATCGCCGTCCCTTTCCGCCTCGTAAGCGGTGTTCGGCTTGAACAACTCCCGGCTCGTAATCCGGCCGCGATAATCGGTCTTCAGTTTCACGTGGGGACCATACCCCCGAAGGGCGCTAAAATCAACGCCCAAAGGCGGACAGTGGATGGACGGAAAAATGTCCAGATGGACTGGAAAGGGGAGGGGTGAGGCGGACAGCCGGACAGCCAAGTAAGGCGGACAGAGCCGCCACCAAGCTCAATTTGAGGCTAAACGATGGTGGACGGACGGACAGTCCGTCCACCTATTGTGTCCAGGATCGCGGAGATCGGCGCGTCCGGACCGGAAAAGGCCACAAGGCGATCAGTGCTTAAACCTGGCACTGACTAAGTGCAGTAGGACGCTCAGAAACGCATTTTTTACCGTTTGGTTGCGTGCCTCGCCTCCGATTTGGCTGGTGATGCGGCCGGCACACAACTGGCAAATATCGATCCTCCACACGGTATAATCCTCAGTTGCATCAAACTCTTTTCGAAGCAAAAGAGAATGCCGTTTGCGTTCGATTGTCGAGCCACAGAGGTCACAAGAGACAACAGTCGAGGTCATGCCGCCTCCTTTTTGAGATCGTTCGCCAGAGCGGCCGTCAGAGCGTCGCCGAAGGCCTTGGCTTCGCGATCGGACATCGGAGGCAGGTGCAGGTAGCTGGCCACGGCCGGCGCGATCAGGCAGAGCGCCTGTGAGCAGTCCAGGGCGTCACAGCGGTTCGCCTGGTAAGCCATCCAACGGAGTGCATCGTCACTTAGGTGCATAAAAAGAGATTCCCGCGAGTCGCTACGACGGGTGTCAATTCCCGGTTCTCTTTCAGAACCTCGCTCGCGGGAAAATTTCACAGGCATCCTATCGTTGCCCGGACCTGCATCACGCTAGGTTCGTCCGGTGTGCCCATCCCGAATTCCTTGAGGAGCTCGATGCCGTTCACATCAGCCGTCACAAAGTGGTTGCGGATCGCGTCGCTGATCGAGGCTGCCAAGGCGACGTGGGAAGGGTAGTTAAACTGAATGACGGCCGTTTTTTTTGTGTCTTGCCACTGCTTAAAAACTTTTTCCATCGAATTCAATTTAGCCATGTAGCTTTCCTGCATATTCACTTGGCACCTGCTTTCTGGTGCAGCCGGAGGAGTTCGTTTACGTCCACCGCAACCTGATCGTCGCTTAAAACGAGCACGTGGACGCGCGGCTCAGGGCCGCGGGTGCGAGCCCTCACCAGGCGAGCGACGAACGCGCCGACTTGGCCGCTCCGCTCGCACATCACCTTGCACAAGCGTTTGAGCGCTGGCACGGCGATAACGGCCGCCTTGACCCGCTCGGCGTCCACGCGCTTCTGGCGTTCGAAAAATTCGCGGAATGCCGCGGCATCCTCTTCCGGAGAGGAGAATCGAATCACGTTGTTCATAATTCTCCTGGGTGAATCAGTTGGGTGTCGTGGACCGGGACCGCTTCAGTCCAGGCCGGGGCATTCCATTTGATGCGATGCGAGCCGCACTGATCGCAGTGATCGGGCTGGCCTTGCTCGCCTTCCACCCGTTCGCATCGTGTCTCACAGTCGAAACAAAACCAGTAGCCGTCTTTAAAAAGCTCACTGAGTTTCGCTTTGATCTGAGCGCCGATCTCCTTTTCGCCGCGGCATTTTTTCGGTGTTGCCGCCGGTAACACGCTTTGTGTAGTTTTGGTTGTCATTCGATTCCTATGTTTGCCCCCGGCGTCAGTGCCGGGGGTAAATTTTTATAGGCTTCCAGCGAAGTCCTTTAACTTCGAGAGCGTGGCTTTTGATTTTTCGAGCTGCTGCCCTGTTGGTTGGCGACGAAGCCGATCCTCGTCATCCCAGCCCCGATAAAATTCTTGTCGGTTGGTTTGCGAAATACGGCCGTCCGGAAGTTCACGCGGAGCGTTGGAACTGCGAGCGGTCCGACCGCGCCAGTAAAACGTGGTGTCTTTCATTTTTAGCTGACCTCCCCGGCCATCCATTTTTTCGTGTCGCGAATCCTCTGTTTGTAGATCGCGATGACTTCGGAGCGATTGGCGGCCGGCTTGCGGCTGTTCTCCAAGCCGTAAATTTTCTCCTTTAAATACTCGATGTGTTTTTCTCCCCAGGCTGGCCGCTTACCTGGGAACATTTTCCAGTCAAAGTCTTGAAAGCTAGGAATTGGGAGGGTGGAACCTCCCCCATTCTTTGACTCTGTACTCTGTACAGCCTCTAAAGTCTTCCCTTTATGACCCACTGAGGCCACTTGGGCGTGCCCGTTTATG
>Ga0105240_10015937_pt1 | contig 10194 bp, 5 predicted proteins | sample KBSC54metaG_FD_80426 | JGI IMG/M metagenome (GOLD analysis project Ga0105240, IMG submission 80426) | Corn rhizosphere microbial communities from Kellogg Biological Station, Michigan, USA - KBS C5-4 metaG | ecosystem: Host-associated > Plants > Roots > Rhizosphere > Soil | place: Michigan, USA... | reverse complement strand
CGGCCCAGCCGTGCAAGTCAGCGCGAACACGTTTCAATTCTCCATGAACCGAATCAACTCGACAGAGGACGGGCGGAATTTTGACATTTGGGTTTGGGCCAGCCATCCGGGCGACGCCAAATACAAGAGCATGGTGCAGCAGGCGATGATTCACGTGCCGCAAAATTCTATGGGGGCCGAACAGCAAATTTTCTTTCCGGTGATCCCGGATGAAAAAGCGGGAACGCGATCGCTGAAGCTCAACGCGAAATCCGATGCCGCACTGAAGGTCTATTACTATGTCCTGGAAGGTCCGGCGGAAGCACATGAAAATGTTCTCAACTTTACCAGGATCCCGCCTCGCGCCAAGTTCCCGGTAAAAGTGACCATTGTGGCCTGGCAGCACGGATTGCAGGGTAAAATCAAATCCGCGCAGCCGGTGGAGCGTCAGTTTTTCCTTACCCAGTGAACATGATTGCATGATCACGCTCTACGACTACCTCATCATCGGATTTTACCTCGTGTTCATGCTGGCGATCGGTGTGGTGTTCCGCCGGATGAGCAAGGACACGTCGGATTATTTCCGCGCGGGTGGCGCGATGCCGTGGTGGATTACTGGCACGTCGGCGTGGATCTTCAGTTTCACGGCGTGGACGTTCACCGGCGCCGCTGGAAAAGTTTATGAGACGGGTCTCCTCGTGCTTTGCGTTTTCTACGCGACCATCGTGGCTCTGTGCTTTGCGATGGCGTTCACCTGTTTGCGATTCCGACGGATGCGCGTCATTACCTGGATGGAGGCGGTGCGGTTGCGCTATGGAGCGTTTAATGAGCAATTTTACACGTGGATTAAATTGCCGCTGCAATTGCTGTTCGCGGCCGTCAGTCTGAACGCCATCGGCGTCTTCATGTCCGCCGTTTTCAAAATTGAAATGAATTCGATGCTCGTCATCCTCGGCGTGGTGGTCACACTGGTCGCGTTTGCGGGAGGTTCGTGGGCAGTATTGGCGAGCGATTTTGTCCAGGCGTTTCTCATCATGACTATCACGCTTTGCACTGCAATCATGGTTCTGGCGCGGCCGGATATTGGCGGGGTGCGCGGATTGTTGGATAAGGTGCCGTCGGCGCATTTTCAGTGGACGCAATTGGCACGGCCCGAACTCATTGCCCTTTGGCTGATCGGCACGTTATGGCTAAAATTTTCTGACGAAAATAACATGGAACGCGCAACGATGTATCTGATGACGCGCAGCGACCGTGACGCGCGGCGCATGGTGCTGATTCCAATCATCGGCATGTTGGTCGGTCCGCTAATCTGGTTCGTGCCCTCAATGGCCGCAACTATTCTGCATCCCAATCTCGCGGCGGATTTTCCCGCGCTCAAGCAGCCGCATGAGGCCGCCTTCCTTTCCGTCGCGATGGACGTGATGCCTCAGGGATTGCTTGGGCTTTTGCTGTCCGCCATGTTTGGCGCGACCGTCACCAGCATGGACGCGGGGCTGAATAAAAACGTCGGCATCGCGATTCGCAGTTTCTACCGGCCAGTTATCAAGCCGCACGCGTCCGAGGCGCATCTTTTGTTGGCTGGGAAAATTTGCACGCTGGCCTTCGGTTTAATTATCATAGCGCTCGCGCTCATGGTGAACATGCTCCGGAGTACCAACTTGTTCGATTTCGTGAATCAGCTCGCGGCAAACCTGCTTACGCCATTGGCCCTGCCGCTGATCTTTGGATTATTTTTCAAGCGGACGCCCGGTTGGTCGGCATGGAGCACGGCCCTCGTGGCAGGGGTGGCGTCGTTTCTCCTCGGCAAGTTTGTAACGCCGGAACTTTTTCAGCAGTGGACCGGATGGCAGCGTCCGTTGAATGAGGATGAAGGTACTTATTTGAAGCTGGCGATCACGACGTTGGGCGGCACCGTGCTCGTCGGTTCAGCCTGGTATTTCTTTACGAGTCTTTTTTATAAATCCGCGACCGCGGAGGAGAGGGAGCGAATCGAAAACTTTTTCGCCAATCTGCACATTCCCTTGGAAAAGCAGGGCGCGGAGAGCGTGCAAACGTCGGTTTACAAGCTTCTTGGCGGGCTGTGCATGGTGTACGGCGCTTTTATTCTGCTGCTGGTGGCAATTCCGAACCCCTTCACGGGACGGCTGGCATTTCTGTTTTGTGGTGGAGTCATGTTCGGAGTCGGTGCGTTGTTGTTCAGAAGCGGCCGACGCTCCGGCGCGACCGCCACTGTTCCCTATGCAGTGGCTCAACTCGACAAAGTCGATTGTCCCGAATCCCTCCGTCGTAGTAAACATCTGTAACGATTATGAAAGAACCGCTAGATAATGAAAACTCCGACATCCGGCGCATGCCGCGTCCGGCGGAGTTAGCGCGCATGACCACGCAGGAAATTCGGTCCGCGTTCCTCGTCGAAAAGCTCGTGAGCGCCGGGACGCTCCGGCTGCAATTCACCGACCTGGACCGCTTGGTCATTGGGGCTATAACACCGACCGCCGCCGCGATAGAACTTCCCAACCATCGTGAAACCGGTCGGGAGTTCTTTCTCGAGCGTCGCGAGTTCGGCGCCATCAACACCGGCGGCGCGGGCGAGGTGAGCGTCGATGGAAAGACTTTTTCCGTGGAGCAGCTCGGTTGCATTTACGTTGGCATGGGTGCAAGGCAGGTAACTTTTTCCAGTCGCGACCCCCAGCAACCAGCCAAGTTTGTTTTTCTGAGCTGCCCGGCGCATGCGGCTTTTCCGACCACCGCAATCACACAAAACGATGCCAAAACCGTGCCTCTGGGCTCCCAAGCCGCGGCCAACCAGCGCGTCATTCGCCAATATATTCACGAGGGCGGAATCAAGAGTTGCCAGCTCGTGATGGGTTACACTGAACTCGCAGAGGGCAGCGTATGGAACACATTCCCTCCGCATACGCATAACCGGCGCACTGAAATTTATTTCTATTTCGATCTCGACGACCGGGTGCTCGTGCATTTATTGGGTGAGCCTTCCGCCACGCGGCATTTGTTTGTCCAAAACGAACAAGCGGTCCTTTCCCCGGCTTGGTCCGTCCATTCTGGATGCGGGCAGGGGAACTATAAATTCATCTGGGGTATGGCCGGCGAGAATCAGCGGTTCGACGATATGGATTCAGTGAAGGTTTCGAATTTGCGATAGCCATTATGCGCCTCCAACATAAAGTCATCGTCGTCACCGGCGCGAGTCGGGGAATCGGGCAGGCGATTTGTGCTGCCTTCGCGCGCGAGGGCGCAACCGTGGTCGGCGTGGCGCGCAGCGACCTTGCGGAAACTGCGGGAGCTGTGCAGAAAGCCGGAAGGCAATTCGTCGCCGTCAATGCGGACTTGGGGAAAAGTTCGCAGAGCGACGCACGAGAGTTGGTGTCGCAAATTCTCCGCCAAACAGGCCGGATCGACGGACTGGTGAACAATGCCGGCATCATTCGCCGTGCGCCTGCCGTGGATTTTTCTGAAGCTGATTGGGACGAGGTGTTGCGGGTGAATTTGACCGCGCCGTTCTTTCTTTCGCAAGCAGTGGCTCGATGGTGGCTGACGCAAGGACGCGCGGCGTCACCGGCGGATTCTCGTTTGAAAATCGTGAACGTTGCTTCGCTGCTTTCGTTTCAGGGCGGCATCACCGTGCCCGCCTACGTCGCCAGCAAACACGGCATTGCCGGGGTTACCAAGGCGCTCGCCAACGAGTGGGCCCGGGAGCGCATCAATGTAAATGCCGTCGCGCCCGGCTATATTGCCACCGAAAATACGCGGCCGCTGCGCGAAGACGCGGCGCGTAATCGCGCCATCCAGGATCGCATCCCGGAAGGTCGCTGGGGCACGCCGGCGGACGTCGCGGGAGGTTGTGTGTTTCTCGCCTCGCCGGACGCAGATTATCTCAATGGCGTTATTTTGAATATCGATGGCGGTTGGCTGGCGCGGTAAACGTCAAAGGTCCGGATGAATTAGTCACCTTGTCTCATGGCTAATCCGCGAGTAAGAACGCAAAAGGTTTCCGCAAAACGCGTCCCATTGCAGACTTCGCGCCGCGCTTTCCTCCCCGGCGTGCTGTGGCCGGATAATCACGGCATGCATATCAATGCCCACGGCGGCGGAATTCTGTATCACGACGGAATTTATTTCTGGTTCGGCGAACACAAAATCGCCGGCCCGGCGGGCAATCGCGCGCAAATCGGTGTTCACGCTTATTCTTCGACTGACCTTTATAACTGGCGAGACGAGGGAATCGCGCTGGCTGTCTGCGACGATCCAAAAAGCGAAATTGCGCGAGGCTGTATCATCGAGCGGCCGAAAGTGATCTTCAATCCGCGCACGAAGAAATTCGTGATGTGGTTCCACCTTGAGCCGTGCGGGCGCGGATATGTCGGTGCGCGCAGTGGCGTGGCTATGGCTGACGAACCAACCGGGCCTTACACTTTTCTACGCAGTTTTCGGCCAAACGCCGGCGTGTGGCCGCAAAACGTTTCAGCAAAATTGCGCCAGCCACTCACACTTCAACAACTCGCGCGGCTGAAGCAACTCGATTTGCCGGGAGGTGCGGTGCCGTATTATCCGAAGCAGTTGCTGTTTCGCCGCGATTTTGCGGGCGGTCAGATGGCGCGGGACATGACGCTGTTTGTGGATGACGATGGCCACGCCTATCACATTTACGCCTCGGAAGAAAACGGCGTATTGCATATCTCCCGGTTAAGTGAAGATTTTCTTTCGTTAGCGGGGAAGTATGTGCGCGTTTTCCCGGGACGTTTTCACGAAGCGCCGGCGTTGATGAAATGGCGTGGGAAATACTTTCTCTTTTCCTCGGACTGCACCGGTTGGGAACCGAACGCGGCGCGACTCTCCGTGGCGGAAAATATTTTTGGCCCGTGGGAGGAACTCGGCAACCCTTGCATCGGTTCGGGCTGCCAGGTTGCAAACACGTTCAACTCCCAATCCACGTTTATTCTGCCGGTGCGAGGCAAGCGCGACGCCTTCATCTTCATGGCTGACTCCTGGCGTCCTGAGAATGCCATCGATGGCCGATACGTGTGGTTGCCGATTGAATTTCGCCACGGCGTCCCTGTGATTGAATGGCACGATCGCTGGGATTTGAACTTTTTTGACAAGGCATCCAAATGAAATCCCAGCCATTCCTCAGCATCTGGTTCGGCAATTTCTTCGAGCCATTCTACAGCGATCGCGACGCGGTGCGGCGCGGCATCGCCGAAATTGCAAGTCTCGGCTTCAATAGCATCAACCTGGATTCAAAAGCATGGAAGGATTTCTTCGAGCGTTATCGTGGCGGCAAAGCCAGTCAGTATGTAAAAATGCAGGAGTTCATCATGGCGGAGGCGGCGAAGCTCGGACTCGATTACACGTGTCTCGCCCTGTATCTCTGCGGTGACAATCTTTATCCCCACATCCGCACTGTGCCGCCCGTGCGTGGCGAGGAACCCACCCGTCCGAACGGAGAACCCATGGGCACCTACAAGTATTGGTCGCCCAAAGCACAAACCACAATGGTAGCCCATATCAAGGGTTTGCTAAAACTTTATGGGAAAGGCATGCGCCGCAATTCCGCGGGCCAGATCATCATGCAGACGATGTTCGAGCCGCTTCCCAAACCGAGTTTTGACGCAGAAGGCAAACAAAAATATCTGGGGTGGTTGGAGAAGCATTACCGTGGTGATATCGGCAGGCTCAACCAGCGTTATGGCCTGAAAGCGAAATCGTTTGCGGGGCTGAAACCCTCCGAATACTGGTTGCGGCCGGAAGAGTTAACTTGGGTTGGTTGCGCGCGTCCGACCCGGGAAGATTTTGCCAAACGTTCGCCGGATTTCTGGCGTTGGTTCGACAACCAAACGCACCTTGCCGATGTTCTGGACGAATATTTGTCCACGATGCGGAACCACTGGCGTGTTCTCGACGAAAAGATTTTTGTCGAGCCAGTGCTGCATCAATGGGGTTATTTCTTCAATCCACCCGGCGCCACGGATTGGCAGACGGGACAACGCGCGCTGGACGTGTATCGATGCGCAAAGCATGTGGACAGCGTTTTGTTCGTCGCCGCGCCCCTGAATGCTGAGAATCGCGCGGACGCGGCCGCTTTGAGCGTGGAAGGCTCCATAATGCGCTGCGCGAATTCGCACCGCTCGTTCACCGCCGGTTTGTATCTCGGTCGCCACGTCAATGGCGACATCTACAATGTCGTGCCGCCGGCTGAAGCGTTGGGCACTTTAATTGCGAACGGCGCGAAAGGGTTTCACATTTATGGCTACAACGGCCTCGACGATGGCGGTGTCATGGCGCGCATGGACGCCACGTTCAAGGAATCGCTCCGCACCGGCAATGCCTGGGCGGCAAAAGTCATTCCGTTGCTCGACGCGCCGCGCGCGCGGGAAGTCGCGCTTCTGTTCCCATCTGAGATGATCCTTTACGAACCGCTCGACGTGGACGTGGACGGCCGTCATCGAATGGATTTGCTCGGCTGGTATCGGCAATTCACCGACCTCGGTTGGCACGTGGATATCGTGCATCCAGACCAGGTTGCGGCGGGAATGTTGAAGCACTACCGGCACCTCATTGTCCCGACGAACTCGCTCTTCGATCTCGGCGACAATTTCGCGCTCGAGGCAGCCGTGAAAAATTTTGTGAAAGCCGGCGGCAATGTTTTTCACGGCCCCGATTGCGAGTTGGTGAAACGTGCGTTCGCAATTGAGGAAGAAAAAGTCGAATTCGACTGCATTGATTGGGACGAAGAAATTATCCCGCACGGCTGGTCTACCGTCGCATTTGCTCGCGGCATCGCCATTGGCAAATATATTCAATCTGGCCAAGCCGCCATCGCGCGGACAAAAATTGGCAAAGGAAACATTTTCTCCTTCGGGTTTCAATACGGCTACAGCTATTCGCGCCGCACCATGCCAATTGTGCCAGCGCGATACGGTAAACGGGAAATGCATCCGGTCGTATTGTTGGCGAAAACGCCGGTGGAAAAACTGGCGGGTATCTCACCGCTCGCACCGATGCAACCCGTCAAAGGCGTCGAGTTTGCACGTTTCGGGGAGCACCTCATTATGGTAAATCACCGCAGCAGTTACGTAGACATCAGAGGCGTTGAAGCAAAGAAAATAATTTTCCAAGGGCCCTCGGCAACAGGATGGCTGGCGCCACACTCGGCGGTAAGCTGTGTCTCATGTGCTCCCAAGTAGACTGCGGAAACTGAGAGGCAAATCCTGAAACTTAGCGGCTGGTTCGGAGGGCATCGCCGTCAGTTTACGTGTCCAGCAGGTGGCTTCGTCAAAATCTCCATTCAGTGGGGAAGAACCGTCATTCAACCCGCAGGATACTTTGCTTTCGCCCAATCGGGGGCCTGGCCATCTTCACGCGCGGGTCCCACACGGCTCACGCCGTGGGCTATCTTCTATCGCTGCTCCGCAGCTACTTCCGCAATCAATGCAACGTACAAAAATTGAGATGCGCCCAATCGTGAATTGCTCGATTGTCTAAATTCAACTTCGACGGCCTGTAAAAGAACTGCTGGGGCTGAATAATGTCAAAAAAAGCAAAAAATGGTCGGAGTTTTGGCTCAAGCGGCTTCGAGCAGGTTCCGATATGTTGCTGGTGCGATGTCATTTCCAACCCAAACGCCTACCGGTCTTCGCCGTCCGGGATCGCATCCGCCGCGTCTTTGGCGTCGCGCTGGTGCTTTTACTGATCGGCTCCGCCCGGGCGGTCGACGTTTCACCAAACGCTCTCCGTTCCAACGAGTTGGATTGTGCTCCGGGAAAGCGCGGCGGAAAAGTCGTCATTTTGGCTTTTACTGAGGGAGATTACCTGTTGTGCGGCGGTCTTACACTGGCGCTGGGCATCGCCGTCTGCCTGTTGTGGCGGCGCCAGTTCCGATGTCATCAACGCACTTTCCAGAAGCTCCGCGAGGAATTGCAAGAGGAGACTGGGCGGCGCATGGCCGAATTCGCCAAATCAGTTTCAGCGCTCGATGCGGCCCTTGAATCGACCGCCGACGGGTTGCTTGTGGTCGATCTCGATGGACGGGTGGTAAGCTATAACCGTAAGTTCCTCCAGATGTGGCGGATTCCGCCGGAGAAAACAGCCTCCAGGCGTGACGATGAATTGGTGGAGATTGCTTTGGACCAGGTGAAGGATCGTGCGGCCGTCCGTGAAAAGATTCGAGAGCTTTATGGCCAGCCGGACCGCGAATGCTGCGATCTGATTGAGCTTAAGGACGAACGAATTCTCGAACGCTATTCCATACCGCAACGACTGGACGACAAAATCGTTGGTCGTGTCTGGAGCTTTCGTGATGTGACGGAGCAGAAGCGAATCGAGCGAGAAATGGCTGAGTCCCGGATTTTTTTGGATCGGATAATCAACTCCATCGGTGACCCCATCCAGGTCAAAGACCGGCAGCATCGCTGGGTGCTGGTTAACGACGCTGCGTGCAACTTCCTGGGGCTGGCTCGGCAGGACATTCTAGGCAAGACAGAACGCGAAATTTTTCCCCAGGCGGAAGCGGAAGCAATGTGGGAGGTGGAGGAACAGGTCTTTAAGACTGGCAACGAAAACATCACCGAACGCAGACTTGTGGATAAGGCAGGAAAGCCCTGCACGTTGATCAGCAAGAAAAACGTGTACGTGGACGATAAGGGCCAGGCCTTCATCGTTGGAGTTGTTCAGAACGTCACCGAGCGGGTGTTTGTTGAAACAGAATTGCGTTGGAAAACTGCCTTTTTGGAGGCTTTGGTGGCCTCCCGCATCGATGGTATTCTTGTGGTCAACGACGCCGGTCGCAAGATTTTTCAAAATCAACGCCTATCGGATTTGTGGCAAATACCGGCGGAAGTGGCCGCAGATCCAGATGATTCGCGGCAGATTCAATGTGTCATGAAGCGGGTCAAGGCGGCGGAACAGTTCGTGGGCCAAATCAAATATTTGTACGACCACCCGGATGATGTCAGCCACGATGAAATTGAATTGATAGACGACAGAATTCTGGACCGCCACTCCTATCCCGTCGTCGGGCAGGACGGGACGCGGTACGGGAGAATCTGGCAATTTCGTGACGTCACCGAGCGCAAGCGTGCGGAGGCCGAGCTGGCTTATGAGCGCGATTTGCTTCGCGCGCTGCTGGATTCGGCGCCGGACGCCATCTACTTCAAAGACCGGCAGTCCCGTTTCCTGCGGTGCAGCGGCTCGATGGCGGGCAAATTCCGCGTAGGCAAAATCGAGGACCTGATTGGAAAAACAGATTTTGATTTTTTCACCGAAGAGCATGCCCGGCTGTCCTTCGAGGATGAGCAGAAAATTATTCGCACCGGCGAGCCCCTCGTCGCCAAAATCGAGCGGGAAACACACATCGATGGCCGAGTCACCTGGGCACTTACGAACAGGATGGCCTTCCGCAACGTAAAGGGCAAAATCATCGGCACGGTCGGGATCTCCAACGACATCACCCCGATCAAAGACGCAGAAGAGAAATTGAACATTGTGCACCGGCGGTTGCTCGAGGTCTCCCGCCAGGCCGGCATGGCCGAAGTCGCAACCAGCGTGCTGCATAATGTGGGTAACGTGTTGAACAGTATCAACATTTCCGTGAGCGTGATTGCGGACGCCGTGCGGCAATCTCGGGTCAACAACGTGGAACAGTTGTCAGCGTTGATCCAGGAACACCGCGGTGACGTCGGCAGTTTCTTCACGACGCATCCCAAGGGTAAACAGGTGCTTGATTATCTGCCGGTGCTGGCGGCGTACCTCCTGGCGGAGCAGGCCAACCTGGTCAAGGAAGTCGAGCACATGCGCAAGAATATCGAGCATGTGAAAACTATCGTGATGATGCAGCAAGATTTTGCAAAGGTTTCGGGCGTGACGGAGCGGGTGCAGGTGGTGGAACTGGTGGAGGATGCGCTCCGGTTGAACCCGGGTTCCATGATCCAGCATGATGTTGAGGTCATTCGAGACTACGCACCCGACGCACCCGAAATCACGGTCGAGCGTCACAAGGTTCTCCAAATTCTGATCAATCTTATTCGCAATGCCAGGTTCGCCTGCGATGAATCAGGACGGATTGACAAACGCGTAACGGTGCGAATTGAAAAAGGTGAGGGCCGGGTCCAGATTTCCGTGGCGGATAACGGGGTTGGCATCCTGCCGCAAAACATAACCCGCATCTTCAACCACGGATTCACCACGCGCCAAAAT
>Ga0105240_10015936_pt1 | contig 10194 bp, 6 predicted proteins | sample KBSC54metaG_FD_80426 | JGI IMG/M metagenome (GOLD analysis project Ga0105240, IMG submission 80426) | Corn rhizosphere microbial communities from Kellogg Biological Station, Michigan, USA - KBS C5-4 metaG | ecosystem: Host-associated > Plants > Roots > Rhizosphere > Soil | place: Michigan, USA... | reverse complement strand
GTGTTCGATGTCGATCATCGTGCGGGGCAGATCGTCGAGAAAGCCCGCGGCCTGATCGCGAACGCCGCGCGCGATCAGCGCGAACGCCGCGGCGAGTGCGGCGTACACCACGAGCACGGCCACCATCCGTGGAATGTGCCAGGCGACGAGTCGCCTCACGGGACGGGCAAGCGCGTACGCCAGCAGAAGACTGAGGAGGATCGGCACGCAGACGCGCGCGGTCTCGTGCAGGCCGAACAACGCGGCCGCCCCGGATATGATCACCAGCGGTCCGGCGCGCACGTGCAGCTTGGGAATGTTGTGAGTGGGCAGGGACTCGACGTCGGCCACGCCAGACCTAGCACTTCAATTCGTGTACCATATGCCTTCTATGCAGTTTGGCGGCGTCTTCTCCGTTCTCCCCACTCCTTTCATTCCCAGCGGCGACGTCGATCCGGACAGCCTGCGGCGGGTCATCGACCTGTTTCTAGCGGACGGCGTCAACGGCTTCACCGCGCTGGGCGTCACCGGCGAGGTCGCTCGGCTCACCGATTCCGAACGCGATCAGGTCCTCGACATCGTCGTCTCGCAGGTCGCCGGCCGGGTGCCGGTCGTCGCTGGCACCACGGCGGACGGGCTGCGGACCTGCATCGAATACAGCCGGCGCGCGAAGCAGGCGGGCGCGTCCGCGGTGATGATCAGCCCGCCGCGGATGGCGAAACTCAATTCGGACGCGGTGGCCAAGCACTATGCGGCCGTCGCCGACGCGGTGGATCTGCCGATCATCGTGCAGGACTATCCGCCGATCTCCGGATATGCGATGGAGCCGGCGCTGCTGGCGCGCATCGCGCGCGACGTGCCCGCTGCGCGAACCATCAAGCTCGAAGATCCGCCGACGCCGTTCAAGACGAGCCGCATTCTGGAGCAGGCCGCAGGCCTCGACGTCCGGATCTTCGGCGGGCTCGGCGGCGTGTTCCTGATTGAAGAGCTGCTGGCCGGTGCGGCCGGCGCGATGACCGGCTTCGCGTTCCCGGAGATCCTCGTCCGCATCATGACGCTGTTTCGCGCCCAGAAGGTGAACGAAGCGGCGGACGTGTTTTATCGCAGCGTGCCGCTGATGCGCTTCGAGTTCCAGGAGGGCATCGGCATGGCGATCCGGAAGGAAGTGCTGCGGCGCCGCGGGGCGCTCGCGCACGCGGGCATTCGGCCGCCCGGCGGCACGCTGGATCAGACGACGAAGGATGCGCTCGATCGGGTGATGAAGTGGGTGGAGACTGAAACGCTTCACCACAAAGGACGCTAAGGACACAAAGGAAGTTGTGTCCTTTGTGGTGAAAGGGTTGGCACATGGATCTGAAACTCACCGGGAAAGTGGCGATGGTCGGCGGCGCGAGCAAGGGGCTCGGCTACGCCGTGGCGCGGGCGCTCGCGGGCGAAGGCGCGCGCGTGTCGATCGCCTCGCGCGATCGAGAGGCGATCGAGAAGGCGGCAGCCACGATCAAGAAGGAGACCGGCGCGACCGTGATCGCGACGGCGAGCGATTTGAGCGCGGCCTCGGGGATCGAAGCCTGGTACGGCGCGACCGTTGAGGCGTTTGGCGGCGTGGACGCGCTGTACGCGAACACCGGAGGGCCGCCCGCAGGCGCGGCGCTGAGCTTCGACGACAAAGCGTGGCAGGGCGGCTTCGATCTGCTCGTCCTGAGCGTCATCCGTGCCGCGAGGCTCGTCGTGCCGTCGATGCAGGCGCGCGGCGGCGGGTCGATTCTCGTCGGGACCTCTTCGTCGGTGAAAGAGCCGATCGGCAATCTCGCCTTGTCCAACGTGCTGCGCGCGTCGGTGGCGTCGCTGGCCAAGACGCTGTCGCTCGAGCTGGCGCCGCACAAGATCCGCGTCAACAATCTCATTCCCGGCCGCATCGAGACCGATCGCCTGCGGTACCTCGACGAGGTGAACGCGAAGAAGGCCGGCGTCTCCCCCGATGAGCAGCGCGCGAAGTCCGAGGCCACCGTGCCGCTCGGCCGGTACGGCGCGCCCGAGGAATTCGGCCGGACGGCGGCGTTCCTCCTCTCCGACGCGGCTGCGTACATCACCGGCGCGTCGGTGCAGGTCGACGGCGGCCTCATCAAAGGCGTGCTCTAAAAATTGCAAATTGCAGATTGTAAATTGCTGATTGTGAAGGCGGAGCGATGAGCGTTGCCCGGAAGGTTCTTCTCGCGCTGTCGACCAACGCGTGGCTGAGGGATCACGCGACGAAGACGGCGTTCGTACGGCGATCGGTGTCCGCCTTCATGCCCGGCGAGCGGTTCGAGGACGCGATGGCCGCGTCGGCGAAGCAGCAGGCGCAGGGCATCGGGACGATCTTCACCAAGCTGGGCGAGAACCTGACGCGCCTCGACGAGGCCGAAGACGTCACGCAGCACTATCTGGACGCACTGGACAAGATTCAGGCGGCCGGCCTGGATGCGCAGATCTCGGTGAAGCCGACGCAGCTCGGGCTGGATCTGGACAAGGAGCTCTGCTTCCGCAACCTCCAGCGGCTGATCGATCGCGCCGCCGAGCGGAAGAACTTCGTCTGGCTCGACATGGAGAGCTCGCCGTACGTCGATCCCACGCTGGATCTCTTCCGACGCACGCGCGCGCGCTCGCCGCTCGTGGGGATTGCGATTCAGGCTTACCTGCACCGCACGGCCCAGGACATCGAGTCGCTGATCCCGCTCGGCTCGGCGATCCGGCTCGTAAAGGGCGCGTATCTCGAGCCGCCCGACGTCGCGTTCCCGAACAAGGCGGACGTCGATGCCAACTACTTCAAGCTGTGCTGCCGCCTGATGAGCGGCGAGGCGCAGCGCGCCGGCACGCTGCTCCACATCGCCACGCACGACCCGGCGCTGGTCGACCGGCTCAACGCGTTCATCACCGAGCACGCCGTGCCGAATAGCGCCTACGAGTACGCGATGCTGTACGGCATCCAGCGTCCGCTGCAGCAGCGCATCGTACAGTCGGGCCGCCGCATTCGGGTGCTGATCGCCTACGGCGAATTCTGGTTCCCGTGGTACATGCGCCGGCTCGCCGAGCGGCCGGCCAACGTCTGGTTCGTCGTCAAGAATCTGTTCGCCCGGTAGTTCGCCCCAACTCGAGGCTGCCATGAAAACTGTTCGCGTCGTGACGTACGTCGCGGCCGCGCTCGCGTGCGCGATCGCCGTCGGATCCGGCGTCGGCCTGACGGCCCAGCGGGGACGATCCCCGCAGGCCGGCACGCTCGCCTTCCGATTCATCGGCCCCCGCGATGGCAACCGCATCGCGGCGATTGCCGGCGTGCCGGGCGATCCGTCCATCTACTATGCGGGCGCCGCGTCCGGCGGCGTCTGGAAAACCACCGACGGCGGACTCCGATGGCAGCCGGTCTCCGACGGCCTGTCCGTGTCGGCCATCGGCGCGCTCGCCGTCGCTCCGTCCGATCCGAGCATCGTCTGGGCGGGCACCGGCGAAGCCTGGGCGGTGCGCGACAGCGACGTCATCGGCGACGGCATCTACAGATCGACGGACGCCGGCAAGACGTGGACGCACATGGGTCTCGACGAGACGGGGCGCATCGGGCGCATCATCGTCCATCCGACCGATCCGCAGACCGTGTTCGTCTGCGCCGCCGGGCGGATCACCGGTCCCCAGCCTGAGAAGGGCGTCTACCGGACGACCGACGGCGGGGCCCACTGGGACCGCGTCTTGTTCGCCGGCGAGACCACGTCGTGCTCCGGCTTGTCGATGGACGCGAAAAATCCCCGCACGCTCATCGCCGGAATGTGGCAGGTGGAGATGCATCCGTGGGCGGAGCTGGGCGGAGGGCCGGCGAGCGCCGTGTACATCTCGCACGACGCCGGCACCACGTGGACGAAAGTGGATGGTCGGGGCATGCCGAAGTCGCCGCTCGGCAAGATCGATGTGGCCATCGCCCCGAGCGATTCGAATCGGATGTATGCGCTGATTCAGACGGCCGATCAGGGATCGCTCTGGCGGTCCGACAACGGCGGCGAGTCGTGGCGCGTCGTCAACTGGGATCGCGGGCTGATCGGCCGAGCCGGCTACTACATCCGTGTCGCCGTCTCGCCGGAAAACGAGGACGAAGTGCTGGTGTCGAACAGCGCGTTCTGGCACTCGGTCGACGGCGGCCAGACATTTCAGAGCGTGAACTGGGGCGGCGACAACCACGACATCTGGATCGATCCGAAGAACGCCGATCGATTCGTCATCACTCACGATGCCGGCGCCAGCATCACGACGCAGCACGGCCGCAGCATCCAGCGCGTGACGCTGCCGATCGGCCAGATGTACCACGTCGCCGTGGACAATCAGGTGCCGTATCGCGTGTACACCAACATGCAGGACAGCGGCACGATGAGCGGCGTCGCCACGTCGCCGGAGGGCGGCGGCGGCTACAACGTGCCCGCGAACAACTGGGAGCACGGCCTCGGCGGGTGTGAATCGGGCTTCACGGTTCCGGACACGGTCGATCCCAACATCGTGTGGGCGACGTGCTACGGCAACAAGGTGACGCGCTACGACTTCCGCACGAAGATCGCCCGTTCGGTCGCGCCGTCGATGATCACGCTCGACTCGCCCCCGGCGGACTCCCAATACCGCTGTCACTGGACGGCTCCGATCGCCGTCGACCCGTTCGATCACACGACGGCGTACTACGGCTGCAATGTCATCTTCGCCACATCGAATGGCGGCCAGAGCTGGAAGGTGATCAGCCCCGATCTCTCGACGCAGGATCCGAGCAAGCTCATCTCGTCGGGCGGCATCGTCGCCGACAACCTGGGACAGTTTGCCCCCGAAGTGGTGTTCGCGATCGCGCCGTCCGAGGTGCAGAAGGGCCTGATCTGGGCCGGCACGAACGACGGGAAGGTCTGGTACACGAAGGACGGCGGCGCGAAGTGGAACGACGTCACCAAGGCCATCGCCGGGATGCCGGTATGGGGCGCGGTGACGAAGATCGAGCCGTCACACTTCGACGCCGGGACCGCCTACGTCGCGGTCGACGCGCACCTGATGGACGTACGCGATCCGTTCATCTTCAAGACCACTGACTTCGGGGCCTCGTGGAAGCGGGTCAACGGCGACCTGCCGAGCAAACATCCGCTGTCGTACGTGCGCGCCGTCGCCGAGAACCCGAATAAGAAAGGGCAGCTGTTCGCCGGCACCGGCCACGGCTTCTTCTATTCCCAGGACGATGGGGCGCACTGGACGGAGCTTGAGACGGGCCTGCCGCATGCGCCGGTCACGTGGATTGCCGTCCAGAAGCACTTTCACGACGTCGTCGTGTCCACCTACGGCCGCGGGTTGTACGTGCTCGACGACATCACGCCGCTGGAACAGACGTCGACTCAGTCGAGCGACGCCGCCGTGCACCTGTTCGCTCCGCGCCCGACGTACCGTTGGACCAAGGACGGCCGGGCGTTGTTGAATTTCACGCTGAAGAACGCGCCGCGCGGCGACGTCCAGATCGACATCACGGACGACGCCGGCACGCTCGTCCGCCAGCTTCATACGCCTGCCGCCGCCGGATTGAATCGTGTGGCGTGGGACATGCGCTACGAGCCGCCGCGTCTGGCGGCGCTGCGGACCACACCGCCGGAGAACCCGCATATCTGGGAGGAGCCGCGGTTTCGCGGCAAGGACACCCGGCCGGTCACCCATTGGGGTCTCGATCAGGCGCAGGTCGGACCCATCGTGGCTCCGGGGACGTACACGGTGAAGCTCACCGTGGACGGACAGACGCAGATGCAGTCGATTGAAATCGTGAAGGACCCGAAAGTGGCATCCACGGATGCGGACCTCGAGGCGTCCGTGAAGCTGCAGCTTCGGATCCGCGACGATCTCAACGCGACCTCCGACATGATCAACACGCTCGAGCGGATGCGGAAGCAGCTCGAGGTCATCGAGAGCGGGGCGAAGGCAGACCACGCGAACGCCGACCTGGCGAAGGCGGCCGCGCAGATGAACGCGCGGATGCAGGAGGTCGAGTACAAGCTGCTGGAGCGATCCTCGGCGACCAGCGACGACAAGTACTTCGTCCAGGCCTACAAGGTGTACATGAATCTGATCTGGCTGAACGGGGAAGTCGGCCCCGGCGCGGGCGACGTGGCCGGCGGCGCGGACTTCAGGCCGACCGACACATCGGTCGCGGTGCTGGCGCAGATCGAAAAAGATCTGAACGCGGCCAAGGCCGAGTATGAGAGTTTGATGTCGAAGGACGTGCCCGCGTTCAACCGGACGCTCGGCGATCGAGCGCTTGCACTCGCGCCGAAATAAACGAGTTACAAAGAAAGCTCCGCTCGACTCATCCGCTCCGCATCCGCGCAAACCTTCGTCGCGGCGTCAGGTCTAATTCAGTAAGGCCAGCGTTCTGCGGAAGGAGTGGGTCATGAAGAAATCGACTGTCGGCATGCCGTGGATTGTCGCGGGCGCGGCCATGCTGATTGCGTTGGGCGGCGCATCGACGGCTCGAGCACAGGATACCGAGCTCGTCGCGCACGTGCCATTTGCATTCGTCGTCGGCACGTCGACGCTGCCGGCAGGCGACTATCTTGTAAGGAATCCGTCAGACGACGACTCCGTGCTCGCCATTGCGAGCGCCGATGGGAGACGCTTCGTGAATACGCTGACGATCCCGGGCGCGCGCGAGGATTCCTCCGGCAAGTCCCAGCTGATCTTCGATAAAGTCGGCAGTCAGTATTTTCTCGCGCGAATTATTCCAGCCGGGAATCCCGAGCGCGACATTCTGCTGAAACCGTCAGAGCTGGAGAGGGAAGCGGAGGGTCAGCGCAGCATCGCGGCGACATTCTTGCGTTCCTTCGAGTAGTCAGCCGGCGGAGCCGTCTGCAGGAACTGTTCGAGATACGGGCGCGCCTCACTCGTCCGCCGATCGCGCATCAGCTGGACGCCGAGATTATAGAGCGCGTCGTAGTCGGCTGGCCGCAGCGCGATCGCTGTCTTCCAGTGATCGATCGCAGCCGCCGAATCGCCGCTCTTCGCTGCGACCATCGCGAGGCCGTCATGTGCCTGCGCCGCGGCCGGATCGGCAGTCACGGCGCGGGTGAACGCGTCGCGCGCCTCGCGCAGCCGTCCGGCGTCGAGGTGAATCGCGCCGATGTTCTCGTGCGTCATGGCACTGGCAGGGTCGTCCTGCAGCGCGCGCGCAAACGCGGCGAGTGCGTCGGCGTCCCGTCCGGCGCGAGCATAGGCCAGGCCGAGCGCGTTCAGCGCGTCGACATCCGGACTGGACGCCGCGGCGTGTTCAAGGGTCGACAGACCCTCGGCGATCCGTCCGGTCGCGTTCAAATAGGCACCCAGCTGCACCTGCTCGCCTGGCGTCGGCGCGCCGGCGCGCTCCGCGGCGCGCAGCGTCGCGATCGCCGACGCCACGTCGCCCTGCCGCCAGTAGTCGAAGGCGAGGTGGCGTGAGGCCGCCATCGTGTCCGCCCGCACCGCGAGCACCGCTCGGTATTCCGCCATGGCATCGTCGAGACGTCCATCGCTCTCGAGCGCCACCGCCCGGTGCATGCGGCGATCGATCTGGACGAGGCGCTTCGGATCATCTCGCTCCGTGTAATGACGCTTGGCGGACCCCGAGCCCGCGACGTAGCCGAGCGACTGCAGGCGCTCGATGACGTCGCTCCGTTCGGCAGAGCGCGCTGGCGGCTGCGACGCCGCAAAGGCGGCAAGCCGCGCGCGCAGAGCGGCCGCGCTGGCGTCCGAAGCCGCGTGGGGCCCACCCACGAGGTTGTGGCGTTCCTGCGGGTCGCTCGCGATGTCGTACAGCTCAGGGATCGGCAGATCGATGTACTTCTGCCGCCCGGCGAGCACGCCGTACAACGGCGCCCAGCCGTAATCGAGCATCGAGGAGGTCGCCTCGAAATACGACGCGCGGTCGCGCCCGTCGTCGCGATCGCGCTGCGTGCGGAGTGAGTGCCCCGGAAGCCCGGCGGGGGCGCCGATCGCGAGTGCGTCGAGGACCGTGGGCACGATGTCGATGTGGCGCGCCGGTGCGTCGGCGACGAGCCCGCCGGCGCGTCCGTCGTGATCGGCCGCAATCTCGGATATGACGAGCGGCACGTGCAGGGTCGACTCGTAGGCGAACAGCCCGTGTGTCGCCTCGCCGTGATCGCCCAGTCCTTCGCCGTGATCGGCGGTCACAACGACCAACGTCGGCCGCGGGGCCGTCCGTGCCGCGGCGAGCAGGGGGCCGAGCGCGGCGTCGACGGCAGCGACCTCGCCGTAGTACGGCTGCGCGGCGTACTCGCGATCGAACGGCGGCGGCGGCCGATACGGCGCGTGCGGATCATAGACGTGCACCCACGCAAACCACCGCGTGCGCTGCGCGCCAATCCACGATCCGGCGCGGGCGACGACCGCCGTCGCCGGCCGTTCAGGCAGCAGGAACTCCTGGCCGGCGTCCGTGTCGTCGAAGCGGCCATCGTACGTATCGAAGCCGGGGGTGAGGCCGAATCGTGCGTCCAGAGGAAACGCGCCGACGAACGCGCCGGTCGCGAAGCCCTGCGCCTTGAGCAGCGTCGCCAGCGTCGGCGTCCCCGGCGCGAGCCGATAGCCGCCGTTTTCCCGATAGCCGTGCTCGAACGGATAGCGTCCGGTGAGGATGCTGGCATGCGAGGGCAGCGTCACGACGGCGTGTGCGTGCGCAAACGAAAACCGGATCCCCGCGCGCGCGAGCGCGTCGATGTTCGGCGTCCGTGCGGGCCCGCCGTCGCATCCGAGTGCGTCGGAGCGCAGCGTGTCGATGGTGATGAGGAGGACGTTTCGATCGCTCGACGGCGTCAGATCGGCCGGAGGTCGAGCGCCGCCGCACGCGCCGACGAGCGTCGTAACCGCGAAAAGCGTCGCCGGCGGCAGATGACACGCCCTCATGTCACGAAGCCCGCAGTATCGCATGGCCGAAATTGTGTGGACGGAAGGTGAAAAAAATATGTCAGAAATGGGAATTTTTATGTTGCGGATCCGGACATCAGCACTTAGGCTTCGTTTACCAAACGTCTCCGTTCGTCTCCTTTCGTGTTCCCTTGTAAGTCCTGAGATGGGGCGCGGGCCCCCGGAGGGTGTATGAGCCGTGTCTTATGTCGAGTCGCGATCGCCGTGTGTGCCATGACGCTGGGAACGACCGCGGCGCTGGCGCAGGTGAGTACGGGACAGATTTTCGGAAAGGTTACAGACGGATCCGGCGCCGTTCTCCCTGGCGTGACGGTCACCCTCAACAGTGCCGCGCTCATTCAGCCTGTGACGGCCGTGACGTCACAAAGCGGCGGCTATCAGTTTCCGCGTATTCCGATCGGCACCTACTCGGTGACGTTCGACCTCACCGGCTTCAAGAAAACCGTCCACGACGACGTGGTGATCCAGGCGGGCTTCAACGCCGAAATCGACGTCAAGCTCGAGATCTCGACGTTGCAGGAAACGGTGACCGTGACCGGCCAGAGCCCGGTTGTCGACACGCGATCCACCGCGCTGGCCGCGAGCTTCTCGAAAGAGGCGCTCGACAAGATTCCGTCCGCGCGCGACCCGTGGGTCATTCTCGAGCAGACGCCCGGCGTGATGATGAGCGGCTCCAATGTGGGCGGCAATCTTTCCGGCCAGCAGACATCGTTCAACGCGTACGGCAGCAGCTCGAACCAGCAATGGAACATCGACGGCGCGGTCATCAGCGACATCGCCTCGGGCAATTCGTCGCCGACGTATTACGACTTCGACTCGTTCGACGAGATTCAGGTGACGACGGGCGGCAGCGACGCGTCGCAGCAGGGCGCCGGCGTCCAGGTGAACTTCATCACGAAGAGCGGCGGGAACACGCTCCGTGGATCGGGCCGCTTCTTCGACACCAACCAGCGATTCGAGTCGAACAATATCACCAGCGCCCAGCGCGACCTTGCCGCCGCCGGCGGGAGTCCCATCCAGGACATTAAAGACTACGGCTTCGAGGTCGGCGGCCCGATCGTGAAGAATCGCCTCTGGTATTGGGGCGCCGCGGCGAAGAACAACATCAATGTCGGCGTGGTCAACTTCTTCGACACCTCCAGCCCGACGTGTGCCGCCGAAGCGATCAATCCCGGCGCCAAGAATGCGAGCGGGAACTACCAGTACGGCATCAAGCAGCTCTGGGACTGTTACAAGACGGACAACACGGAGCTGATCAACTACAACGGCAAG
>Ga0105240_10015933_pt1 | contig 10195 bp, 7 predicted proteins | sample KBSC54metaG_FD_80426 | JGI IMG/M metagenome (GOLD analysis project Ga0105240, IMG submission 80426) | Corn rhizosphere microbial communities from Kellogg Biological Station, Michigan, USA - KBS C5-4 metaG | ecosystem: Host-associated > Plants > Roots > Rhizosphere > Soil | place: Michigan, USA... | reverse complement strand
TCCCGACTATCGACTCCCGACTATCGACTCCCGACTATCGACTCCCGACTATCGACTCCCGACTATCGACTTCCGACTCCTGACTCGCGACTCCCGACTATCGACTCGCGACTCCCCTCACTTGATGAACAACATCTCCCGATACGTGGCGAGCGGCCATGTGTCGTGCGGGATGTCGAGTTCGAGCGCGTCGCCGGCTTCGCGCAGCTTCTGCATCGCGGGAACGACCACGTCGCGGAAATGCTTCGCGTGCTTTTCCGCCGAGCCGTTGCCTTCGTGTTCGAGCGCGTGCTCGAGTTTATTCGTGCGCTCTTTCAGCTCGTCGATCTTCTTCGTGAGCCAGTCGAGCACTCGCTTGCCCTGGACAGACTTGCCGCCGGCGGCCTTCACCGCGGCGACGCTCTGCGCAACCTGCTTCTGGTACTCGAACGCCGCCGGCAGGATGTAGCGGTTTGCCATGAGCACCATCAGCTGCCCCTCGACGTTCACGGTCTTGTTGTACGTCTCGACCATGATCTCGTAGCGGGCATGCAGCTCGCGCTCGTTCAGTATCTTGTACTTGTCGAACAGCGCAACGGCTTCTTTCGTGACGAGCTGCGGCAGCGCGTCGACCGTGTTCTTCAAGTTGAGCAGGCCGCGCTTGGCCGCTTCCTTCTCCCACGCTTCCGAGTAGCCGTTGCCGTTGAAGATGATCCGCTTGTTCTCCTTGATGATCTTCGGCAGCAGCTCGCCGACCGCCTTCGCGAGCGTCTTCCCCGACGCCACCATCTTCTCGAGCTCGGTGGCGATGTAGTCGATCGACTCGGTGACCGCGACGTTCAGCGCGATGTTCGGATAGCCGATGCTCTGGTTCGACGACACCGCGCGGAACTCGAACTTGTTGCCCGTGAACGCGAACGGGCTGGTCCGGTTGCGATCGCCGGCGTCGCGCGGCAGCTTCGGCAGCACGAGCACGCCGGTATCGAGCTCGCCGCCGTGCTTCGTCGTTTTCGCGCCGCCTTTCTCGATCTGCTCGAAGATGTCCGTGAGCATGTCGCCGAGGAAGATCGAGAGGATCGCCGGCGGCGCTTCGTTCGCACCCAGGCGGTGATCGTTGCCGGCGCTCGCGATGCTGGCTCGGAGCAGCCCCTGCCAGCGGTTCACCGCGCGAATCACCGCCGTGCAGAATACGAGGAACTGCATGTTGTCGTGCGGGTTCGCGCCCGGCCCGAGCAGGTTGTTGCCCTCATCGTCGCTCATGGACCAATTGAGGTGCTTGCCCGAGCCGTTCACGCCGGCAAACGGCTTCTCGTGAAGGAGACACGCGAGGCCGAATTTCGGCGCCGTGCGTTTGAGGGTTTCCATCATCATCATCTGATGATCGGTGGCGACGTTCGCGTTCTCGAACACCGGCGCGATCTCGTACTGGCTCGGCGCCACTTCGTTGTGCCGCGTCTTCACCGGCACGCCGACCTTGTATAGCTCGGTCTCGACATCCGACATGAACGCCATGACGCGGTCCGGAATCGCGCCGAAGTACTGATCTTCGAGCTCCTGTCCCTTCGGCGGCTTCGCGCCGAAGAGCGTCCGTCCCGCGTTGATGAGATCGGGCCGGGACAAATAGAAATAGCGATCGATCAGAAAATATTCCTGCTCGGGGCCGCAGGTCGTCACGACGCGCTCGGCGGTCGAGCCGAACAGCTTCAGGATGCGCACGGCCTGCTTCGAGAGCGCTTCCATCGAGCGGAGCAGAGGTGTCTTCTTGTCCAGCGCCTCGCCGGTCCAGCTCACGAACGCCGTCGGGATCACGAGCGTCGTCGAGTTGCCGCTTTTCAACAGCCACGGCGGGCTCGTCGGATCCCACGCCGTGTAGCCGCGCGCTTCGAACGTGGACCGCATCCCGCCCGACGGAAAGCTCGACGCATCTGGCTCGCCGCGCACCAATTCCTTGCCGGAGAACTCGGCAACCGCTTTGCCGTCGCCGGTCGGCGACAGGAATGAGTCGTGTTTTTCGGCGGTGATGCCGGTGAGCGGCTGGAACCAGTGTGTGTAGTGAGTCGCGCCATGCTCGACGGCCCACTCTTTCATCGCGGACGCCACGGCATCGGCAACCGAGACGTCGAGCGGCTCGCCGTGGGTCATCGTGCGCCGCAGCGCGTGATACACCGGTTTCGGAAGGCGCGTCTGCTGCACTTCGTCGTTGAAGACGAGACTGCCGAACGCTTCCATCGCGCGGGGACCGCGCGGCTCCTTCGCTTCCGTTACCGACCAGTCGCGAATCGCGCTGATCGCGTCGCCGAGCACCGCAGAACCCATGACGTCGCCCCCTTTGAAACTCGCAGTCGAACCGAGCGAAGCGCGCATGATATCGCGCCTCTGCCAAAGCGTATATCGTCGCACAAAAAGTGCATCTCACGCAAGAATATCGATACGAATACGTGTTTTTACCGCATCTATCTTTTTGAAGACGGGATAATTGTGCAGATCACGCACAGAATTGTGCGCATCAGGAATGCGACCTGGTCCAGCCCAGCAGCATCAGGAACTCGGCGAGAACCATGCCTGTCGCGCCCCAGATTTCGGCGCTTCGGACATGAAACCCGGGAACCATCATTGGAACCCCGTCCCGCCTGCGAGAGTGTTCGATGAGGGCCGACGGGCGTGTCAGCTCATCAAGATCGATCTCGAGAATCGCGGCCACTTCGCCGTCTGCGGCTCTGAACGATGGACGTCGACGCGTTGTCGCCACGACAGGATGCAGACGGAAACCACTCACCGGGATGTCGAGCGGCGTCAGCGCGCCGATCATCTCAACGTCCTCAGGCGGCAGCGCAATCTCTTCGTGCGCTTCCCGGATCGCGGCCTGCTCGAACGTTTCGCCAGGATCGACGACGCCGCCCGGCAGCGATATCTGACCGCCGTGCCGCCCGAGCGTATCCGCCCGTACCGTGAGGACGATGTGGGCGGCCTCGGATTCCGGTTCTGGTCCCGTCGCTGTGCGGCCCGACTCCGGTCCCGCCCCGGTCGCGGTCGACTGCGGAGGCGCAGCGGGCGCCGGGAACACGAGCAGCAGCACGGCGGCGTTTCGAATGCGAGCGGGGTTGAAGCCGGCGGGCCACTCGCGTCGGGGACGCGGCGCGAGTGCGGCATGGGCGGATGAACCCGGAAGCTCGTGCTGGAATGCGCCGTGGAGCTTCTGGATGACTTCGTCGTACCGCATCGTGTCCGCTCGAACTATCTCGCGAGGTCCATCGACATGCCGGAGCGCAGTACGTGGAGGGCGAGGCCAGTGCCCGCATCGACCGCGCCGGCGACAGTGGTCGGAATCACCGCATGCCGCGCATCGATGACCACGACGGCGCTCTTGCCGATGACTTCGATCTCGCTTCCGCGCATGATGACGGCGGTCGACTCGTCGATGCCGATGCCCACAAGCGACGGATGATCCAATACCGCGCTCACCAGGCGATTGCCGCGCTGCCGCTGAAGGAAATGTTGATCGAAGATGACACCGGTGGCGAGCCCGAGGCCTTCTGCCGTGATCGTCTTTCCTGCGGTGATGTTTTTCAAGTCCGCGTCGCCTGTGATCATCACCTTCGACAGGATCGCCGCGCCTGCGCTCGTGCCGCCGACGATCGCGCCGGCGTTGTATCGGCTGCGGATCAGTTCGCCGAGGCCCGTCCCTGAAATTTGCTGCATGAATCGATTCTGGTCGCCTCCCGGCATCCAGATGAGCGTCGCCGACTCGATGGCCCGCCGCGCTGAAGCGCGATCCGTGAAATCAACCTTCATGGCCGCTTTCGCGCCGCGTTCCTTCCACAATGCGACCGAGCTGTCGCCGGCGTCAGGCTCTGCGGAGGCCTGCGGCAGCACCGCAACCACCGCGTTATGCCCGCCGGCGAGCTCCATCGTCCTGGCGACGACCGCGTCGTTCGTCGCGCCGCCGCCGACCACGACGAGCACACCGCGGTTCTGCCCGCGGACGACGACGACAAACAACGCTATCCACAACCAGCTGAGTCGCTTCATGACCTGCATCATGGCACGACAATCCGGCCAGCCGCCGCCGCGATGGACGGCAGGCGCATGATCCGCCGAATTGGAGTACTTGCCTCGACGATGAAAAAGCTGGCGCGCTCGAGGCCGACGGGGCGGTGCGTTCGGTAAAATGAGCAGGTTTGGGACATTCGTGAGTTTGCTGAGGCAACTGCGGGCGATTGCTGCGTCCGCGGCAGCTGTCGCGGTCGGGCTGACGCGCATGGTTACATCACGCAACGCGGGTGAGCGGGTGGAGCTCGAAGCGGGCGACGTCGCACCGGATTTCACGCTTGCCGCGTCCAATGGGCGGACGTATCGGCTCGCGGACTTGCTGGGCAACGGCATCGTCGTGATCGCGTGGTTTCCAAAAGCGTTCACTGGCGGCTGAACGGCCGAATGCCAATCGCTCCGGGCGAGCGGTGAAGAGTTACGGCGTTTGCGCGCGCAGTATTTCGCGGCGAGCGTCGACAGCGTCGAGACGAACGCGCAGTTTGCAGAGTCGCTCGGTTTGGATTATCCGATCCTGAGCGATCCGACGAAGGCAGTGGCGGCGGCGTACGGCGTGCTCGCGCCAAGCGGGTTCGCGTCGCGTTGGACGTTTTACATCGGCAACGACGGCCGTATTCTTGACATTGACAAGCAAGTCAGCGCCCGATCGCACGGCACCGACGTTGTTGCCAAGCTGACTTCTCTCACAAGCTGACCGCACGCGGCGGCAGGCTGGAGCTGGGTATGACACTACTTGACCGTTTCCGCACGCAGACACGCGACACGCATCCCGATCCCGCGGTTCGCCTCGCGTACGTCCAGGAAATCCCGATCGACCAGCGCGACGTGCTTGCCGCGATCGCGCGCACCGACGACGACGCACGCGTGCGGCGGGCGGCTGTGGCCAAACTGATGGATCCGCCGGCGCTCGCCGACATCGCGCGAGCGGACGGCGACGAAGACGTGCGCGCTGCGGCGAACGGCATGCTGCGCGACCTGGCGCTCGAGGCCTTCGAAGGCGTCGGCGAGACGGAGAGCCGCGCCGCGGTAGAGGCGCTCGCCGATCCGCGAATGCTCTCGACGGTCGCGAAGACGGCAGCGAATCCTGAAGTGGCGCTCGCCGCGCTGACCAGAATCGCCGACCCCCACATGCGCGGATCAATCGCGCGGCACGCCGCACACGAGCCGGTCAGAATGCAGGCGCTCGAGGGCGTCAGCGAACGGGCCGAGCTTCTGGCGATTGCGATGAACGGCGAGTTCAAGGATTCGGCCGTCGCTGCCGTGGAACGGTTCACCGCCCGGGAAGACCTCGAACATATCGCCGCACGCGCGAAGAACAAGAATGCGGTGAAGCGTGCGCGTGTTCTCGTCCGCGAGATGGACGAACGTGCCGTGCGCGACGCGATCGCCGCCGCGCAGGCAGCCGAAACCGAGCATCCCGTGCCGCCCGTTGTCGAAGACGCTGCGCCGGTGCGATCGGCGGACGATCTGGCCGCTGAGCAAGCCGCGCGCGAAGCCGAAGAGAAGGCGCGCGAGGACCGAGAGACGGCTGAGCGCCTGCAGCGCGAAGCGGCGGAACGCGAAGCCGCCGAACGCGATGCGGCTGAGCGCCAACGCGTTGACGATGCGGCGCGTCAGGACGCTGAACGCCGACACGCCAGGCTGGCGGAGCTGGTAACGGCGGCCGCCGCGGCCGCCGACCTCGAGGACATCGCTGCGGCGCGCAAGCAGCTCTCGACGATCCGCCGCGAGTGGCGCGATCTGGCCGTCGGCGTCACCGTCGATCCCGAGCTGGCCGCTCGATACAGCGACGCCGAGCAGCGATTCTCGGCGAGAGACGCTGCGCTCCGGGAACAGGATCAGAACGCGCGGCGCGACGCGCTCGCGCGCGTGCAGCAGCTTCTTGCGCGTGTGGAGCCGCTGGTGCAGCGTCCGGATCTGACGTTGAAGGCGGCCGAACGGACTCTGCGCGATGTGCGAACCGCGCTCGGACAGATGCCGCCTCTCCCCTCGAAGCAGGATTACGACGAGGTCATGCGACGGCTGAAGGCCGCGCAGTCGACGTTGACGCCGAAGGTCGTGGAGCTCCGCGAAGTAGCCGACTGGCAGCGGTGGGCGAACGTCGGCATCCAGGAACAGCTCTGCGAAAAAATGGAGGCGCTCGCCCAGGTCGAGGACCCCGAGCAGGTTGCCTCGACGATCCGCGAACTGCAGCAGCAGTGGCGGCAGGCCTCTGATGTGCCGCGCGCGCAGGGCGCGGCGCTCTGGCAGCGATTCAAGACCGCGCACGATGCCGCGTGGGGGCGATGCGAAGCGCACTTCGCCGCGCAGGCGGCGGTGCGCGCGGAGAACCTGGCCAAGAAAACCGCACTGTGCGAACGCGCCGAAGCGCTCGCCGATTCCACGTCGTGGATATCGACGGCCGACGAGCTGAAGAAGCTTCAGGCCGAGTGGAAGACGATCGGTCAGGTGAGCCGCGGGCAGGAGAAAGCGATTTGGGATCGTTTCCGCACCGCCTGCGATCGATTCTTCACCCGTCGTCAGGCGGACCTCGCGCAGCGAAAGACGGTCTGGGCCGAAAACCTCGCGCGGAAGGAAGCGCTCTGCGTGAAGGCGGAGGCGCTTGCCGGGTCGACCGACTGGGAGCCGGCAGCGAACGAGATCCGCAAGCTGCAGGCGGAGTGGCGGACGATCGGTCCGGTCAAGAAGACACGATCCGAAGCGATCTGGCAGCGTTTCCGAGCGGCGTGCGATGCCTTCTTCAGCCGCTACGCGCAGCGTCACGACATCGCGCGCGGAGAGCGCGCTGCCGCGAGAGAGACGATCGTCTCCGAGCTGGAGGCGCTCGCGCCGAAAGGGCAGGAGGGGCTGGAAGGGCGGGAGGCCCCGGAGTCAGCCGGCACGGCTCCGCCAGCGGACGTCGTCGCCGCTGTGCGCGACATCCGCCGGCGTTGGCAGGCGGAGATTGCCGCGCGCGGCGTCGACCGCGAGCGTGCTGTCGCACTCGACGAACGGTTCAATGCCGCGTTCGCGCGCGTGCTGTCGCACCACGCGTCAGCCTTCGCGGGTACGGATTTAGATCCCGAGTCGAACCGGAAGCGGATGGAGGCAATCGTCAAGCGGATCGAAGAGCTCGCGCAATCGCTCGCCGGCCCTCAGGCCGCCGCTGATGCGGCGCTGTCGCCCTCGACGCGCCTCGCGATGATGCTGAAGGAAGCGCTCGCGGCCAACACGATCGGCGGCAAGGTGGACGACGACAGTCGGTGGCGGGCGGCGGCGGAAGACGTGCGTCAGGCCCAGGCGAGCTGGTCGCGGATTGGCCCGGTTCCCGAGGATGTGCGGCGGCCGCTCGCGGAACGATTCGCACGCGCGTGCCGCAGGATTACCGAGCGGGCCTCACCTGGGGCAGGTCGGCCCGCTACGCCAGGCAAACCCGGAGGGCCCGGCGGAGCAGGTCGACCTACTCGATCTTGAGCAGCTCGACGTCGAACACCAGCATGCCGTACGGCGCGCGCTTGCCTTCGTAGGCGAGCTTTTCGGGAATCCAGAAGCGCGCCTTTTCGCCTTCGAACATCAGCTGAAGGCCTTCGGTCCAGCCCGGGATCACCCCGTTCACCGAAAACGACGCGGGCTGGCCGCGGACGACGGAGCTGTCGAACATCTTTCCGTCGGTTGTCCACCCGGTGTACTGCACGCTCACCGTGCTGTCGGCCTTCGGATGGCGGCCGCCGGTGCCTTCGTGCAGCACTTTGTACGCAAGGCCGCTCGCCGTTTTCTTCGCATCCGCTGGCGGCGCCTTGACGTCGGGCGGCGGCCGATTCGGAATGTCGATCAACGTGATGTCGAAGACGAGCAGTCCCTTCGGTTTGCCTTCCTGCCCTTTGTAGGCGAGCGACGCCGGAATCCACAGTCGGCGCTTTTCGCCGGGCACCATCAACTGGAGCCCTTCAGAAAATCCCGGAATCACGCGGCTCACGCCAAACGTCGACGGCTTGCCGCGCGCGATCGAGCTGTCGAACATCTTCCCGTCGGCCGTCCAACCGGTGTAATCGATCGTGACGATGTCTTCTTTTCCCGGGTGATCCGTGCCGGTTCCAGGCGCGAGCACTTTCGTCGCGAGGCCCGACGGCGTTTTCTCTGCATCGGCCGGCGCCGCGGCCACGTCGGGCGGCGGCGGAATGACCTTCAGGGTCGTCGTCTGCGCCACGGCGGCGGCGGACACCAGTAGCAGGCCGAGCGTTCGAAGGATAGTGCGCATATTCTGATTGTATAGCGCCTTACCGCTGACGCTTCTGCAGCTGCTCGAGCTTTCCCTTGAGCGCTTCGAGCTTCTGTCCCGCTTCTCCGAGTTTGCCTTCGGCGGTCAGCCGCTGATAGTCGGCGAGATCGCGCGCGGCGTCCGCGATGAGGGCGTCGATGTCGGAGGTCTTCGCGGCGGTGCCCGTTGCGTTTGTCGCCGCGGTCGGCGCGGCGGCAGATGGCGGTGCGGGCGTGTTGGCCGCAGCGGCGAGCGTCGATGGCGCGTTGCCGAAGAGGCCGGCCATCGCGGTCTCGAACGTCGGCCCGTATGCGAGCCGATCCTGCAGCGCGAGCACGACGAGCCTCAGCTCGGGCATCGGACTGCGCTCGGCCTGCAGGTAGATTGGCTCGGCGTACAACAGCGCGCGGCCGATCGGAATCACGATGAGGCTGCCGCGGCGCACATGCGAACCCTGCTGATTCCAGAGCGACAGCTGACCTGACAGCTGCGCGTTCTGATCGATGCGCGCTTCGATCTGCAGCGGTCCGTCAACGAGCTTCGTCTTCGGGAAATCGTAGACGACGGCGGTACCGTAATTCGGATCGTCGCTGCGGCCGGCGATCCAGCCGATGAGATTGTTGCGGTTCGCCGGCGTGAACGGCAGTATCTCGATGAATTCGGTCTTCGATTCACCGGGCAGGGTCATCAGCACGAAGTTCGGATCCATCGTCTGTGCACCCTCTCCGCGCTGGTCACCGACCTCGCTCGCCACGCTCCAGAGATCCTCGCGGTTGTAGAACACTTCGGGATCCGTCATGTGGTAGAGGCCGTAGACCGACGCCTGCAGCTTGAGCATCAGCTCTGGATAGCGCACGTGTTTGCGCAATGCCGGCGGCATTGCCGCGGCGGGCTTGAAGAGCGTCGGAAAAATTCCGCGATACGCGGCGATGATCGGATCCTCATCGTCGAAGACGTAAAACGTCGTCGTGCCGTCGTACGCGTCGATCGCGACCTTCACGCTGTTCCGCATGTAGTTGATGCGGTCGCGCCCGAGCCGGTAGTGCCCCGCGTACGGATACGTTTCCGACGTCGTGAAGCCGTCGACGAGCCACGTGAGGCGGCCGTCGTCGCCGACCACGATGTACGGATCTGGATCGAACGTGATGAACGGCGCCAGCTCCGCGATGCGATCGCGGATGTTGCGGCGCATCAGCAGCCGGCTCTCCGCGGTCACGTCATCGCTGAAGGGAAGCTTGGCGAGATCTCCCTGCGAGATCGCAATCAGCAGGCGGCGGAAGAAGCCGCCGATCGGAATGCCGGCATTGCCTTCGTACGAGGTCAGGTTGTTCGTCGCACCCTGCGGGTAGTTGAACTCCTTCTGTCGCGTGCGGACATACACGTCGGTGTTCGTCAGCTCGCCGAAGTAGATCGCCGGCTCCTCGACGTGGAGGTTGACCGAGGACTGCGGCGGCAGATCCTTGATGAAGAGCACCGGGAGCCCTTCGGGCGTCACCTGGTTCACCGGGCCCAGCGTCACGCCGTAGCCGTGCGTGAAGGTGAGGCGCTCGTTGATCCAGTTGCGGTTGGGCAGGCTGTCCGAGTTCAGCTCGCGCGCCGACAGCATGATCTGCCGGTACTTCCCGTCGATCAGGTAGCGATCGTTGTGGACGGACACGAAGTCGTAGTACGTGCGGATCTCCTGAATCTGCGCGAAGGTCTGCAGCAGCGGCTGATGGTCCCACAGCCGCACGTTGGCGATCGTCGCTTCGTTCGCGTCGATATCGGCGCGCGTGAGCAGCGCGTCGCCGGAGAGCTCGCGCTCCTCGACCTGATCGAGCGCGAAGGCCTTCCGCGTGGCGGCGATGTTGTGCTCGATATACGGCGTCTCGCGCGCCAACTCGTTGGGCGCGATCACGAAGCGCTGCATCAGCGCGGCCCCAGCCGCGCCTC
>Ga0105240_10015930_pt1 | contig 10197 bp, 7 predicted proteins | sample KBSC54metaG_FD_80426 | JGI IMG/M metagenome (GOLD analysis project Ga0105240, IMG submission 80426) | Corn rhizosphere microbial communities from Kellogg Biological Station, Michigan, USA - KBS C5-4 metaG | ecosystem: Host-associated > Plants > Roots > Rhizosphere > Soil | place: Michigan, USA... | reverse complement strand
GCGACTTCGAACTGGCTCGCAAGGCCAACACAGATGCCATCGCGGACATGGCCGTAAAAAACTTCATCGAAATGCGAGATCGCGTTGCCGATCCCCGTTTTCTTCTCCGCAAGAGAGTTGAGTTGGCGCTGGAGGCCAAGTATCCGCAGCTCTTTGTACCCAAATACTCTATGGTGACATTTCATCGGATTCCGTACGCCACGGCCAAGCGGCGAGGGGAGATACAAGATCGGATCCTCACGGATCTTTGCGCCGGCTTGAATAGTGTCGATGAGTTGAATTGGAGAAAGGCTGACGAACTGATCACTGCCGAAGTCAGCCCACTGGAGATGGCTTGAGCACGCCAACGTATCAACTCGGGGAGGAATTCGCTCGGCAGATGGATGTGCAGGATTCTCTAGCCGCGATGCGGCAGCGGTTCCACATTCCGAAGACGAACGCTGGCGCCGAGTGCGTTTATCTGTGCGGGCATTCGCTCGGACTTGAACCGAAGAACGCTGCTCTGTATGTGGAGCAGGAACTTCGGGACTGGGCCGACCTGGGTGTTGAGGGACACTTCGCGGGCAAGAATCCATGGTTCACCTATCACCGCTTATTGACGCAGCAAACCGCGGAGTTGGTTGGGGCCGAACCGTCAGAAGTCGTAGTCATGAATTCGCTCACGGTAAATCTGCACCTGATGATGGTGTCGTTTTACCGGCCGACGGCGGATCGCCACAAGATCTTGGTGGAGGGCGGCGCGTTTCCCTCCGACCAGTATGCGGTCAAGTCCCAGATTTGGTTTCGCGGCTTCGACCCGTCGTCATCGCTCGTGGAACTTCGGCCGCGACCGGGCGAGGCTTGCCTGCGCGAGGAAGATATCCATGCAGTGATTGAGAGGGAAGGGAAATCAATCGCGCTCATTCTGCTGGGAGGTGTGAACTACGTTACGGGTCAAGCTTTAGATTTGGCGGCCGTGACCGAAGCCGGGCATAAGAAAGGATGCATCGTAGGATTCGATCTCGCGCACGCCGCCGGAAATATTCCCCTGCGTTTGCACGATTGGGGCCCCGACTTCGCCGTCTGGTGCAACTACAAATACCTGAATGGCGGCCCCGGGTGCGCTGGCGGATGTTTCGTTCATCAGCGGCACGCTCGCGCCTGGGACGTTCCGCGTTTTGCCGGCTGGTGGGGACACGACGAGAAGACAAGGTTTCAGATGGGACCAGAGTTCGATCCCATGGAAGGAGCGCAAGGTTGGCAGCTCAGTAACCCACCGATCCTGGCGCTGGCCCCATTGCGCGCATCGCTCGACATCTTCTCCGAAGCGGGGATGGAACGGTTGAGAGCGAAAAGCGTCGCGCTCACCGGCTATGCGGAATTTCTTCTGCGCGGAAAGAGGTTGTCCAAATTCTCCATTCTTACGCCGGCAGAGCCCGGCCGAAGGGGAGCGCAACTTTCGCTCCGAGTTCCGCAACACGGGCGCAGTATTTGCGACAAGTTGGCGGGGCAGGGAATCATCGGTGACTGGCGTGAGCCCAACATATTCCGCATCGCGCCCGTGCCGCTATACAACTCATTCTACGACGTGTTTCGCTTCGTAGAGCATTTCTCATCCCGCCTTATCTGACGTCGCCTGCCTCAACTCAGCACGGTTTTGCGTTACCTCAGTAACTCTGCCCCGGTTGGACCAGAACCTACAATCGCATTATGGGGAGAGTTGCGTTCAAGAACGGACGCGGGTGGGCGCTCGGGATTGCGGCCTTGGTGTGCGTCCACATCGCCGTATCGGTTTTGGCGAGACGCAGCTTCGCGCTGACCGCCTTTGGCGATATTCTTCAGAACCTCATTCTGCTCGCGGCCACCCTGGTATTTTTCACGAACTTTCGGCGCGCATCTCCCAAGAACCGCCTTTTCTGGGCGCTGATGACCATGGGACTCGGCTTGTGGCTTGCTTCCCAGCTGATGTGGACTTATTTCGAAGTCTATTTGCGCCAGGAAGCGCCCAATCCATTCGTCGGCGATGTAATTCTGTTTTTACATATTGTGCCCATGATGGCCGCGCTGGCCATCTTGCCCCATGTGCAGCACGATGACCACGGCATCCGGGTGGATACGCTCGATTTCACTCTGCTGCTTACCTGGTGGCTCTTCCTTTACTTGTTTGTAGTAATCCCGTGGCAATACGTGCATCCGGTGGAAACAACGTACGGCCGCAGTTTTGATCTGCTGTACGTCAGCGAAGAACTCGCACTTGCAGCGGGCTTGCTGCTGGTGTGGCGGCGAAGCCGGGGCGAATGGAGAAACATCTATTTTCATTTTTTTGCGGCAAGCTTGACCTACTGCGTGGCCTCGTTGACCGCTAGTGAGGCCATCGATCTACACCTGTATTACACGGGAAGCGTATTTGACGTGCCGCTGATCGCGGCCATGGCGTGGTTTGTGCGCATTGGTTTTCTGGCACGCGATGTCGAAACAGAAACTGTAGCGGAAGGACCGGCGGCGCGCGGATTCGGAATCTGGAAAGCGCGACTCGCCATGATCGCAGTTTTTATTACTCCGCTGATGATGGCATGGGCCGAATTCGGGGGGAATGCTCCACAGGCAGTTCGCAGCTACCGTATGCTGCTGACCGTGGCGGTCATGGTGGTCCTGGGCGCACTGGTATTCGTGAAGCAACATCTCCTTGATCAGGAACTGCTCAGCTTGCTGCGCTTGTCGCGTCAAAATCTGGACGAAACCTGCCGCCTGAAAGACGAACTTGAAAATAAGGAACAGTCGCTGCGCTGGCACAGTCTCGAACTTCAGCGTAAGAATCTCGAACTGCAGGAGATTTCCTTTACCGATGTGCTGACCGGCGTATGGAACCGGCGCTACCTCGAGGAGATCCTTACGGCCGAAGCCGGACAGGTGCTGCGAAATTACCAGCGCGCGAAAGGTTCTGAGATCCGCAAGATGGACCATCGCGATCTGGTGTTCATCATGGTGGATGTCGACTTCTTCAAGCAGGTCAACGATCTCTACGGGCACCCCGCGGGCGATCGATTGCTGCAATTGGTCGCTCAGCGGCTCTCTACGGTGGTTCGAAAGTCCGATGTGCTGGTGCGTTGGGGCGGCGAAGAGTTTCTGATCATGAGCCGCTCGACCGATCCCTCCGGCACACCTGCGTTCTGCAGCCGCGTGCTCGAGGTTATGGCCTCCGAACCGTTTGATCTTGGCCATGGAATATCGGTGAGGAAAACTTGCTCGGTGGGCTGGGCCGCATATCCATGGTGCCGCTCGGCGTTTGAGGCAATTTGTCCGGAAGAATCCATTGCGCTGGCGGATGCCGCGCTTTATATGGCGAAGGGCATGGGAAGAAATCAGGGAGTCGGCATCGTTCCCGGGGAAAGTGCTCATGCTTCTTCGGAGGCCATCACTCTCATAGCGGCACGCGAAGGCAAACCGCCACTTTGCCGGCTGGTGAAAACACCGTGTCCCAGCGCGGCATCGCAGAGTATTGTCGCTCTCAACGCGGCGGAAGTCATTCCCGAGAAGTCGTAAGGTATGCGTGCCTGACCGCCCAAGTCATCCACTCTCAGCCTGTCGCGCTTGACCGATACAAGCCGGGTTGCATACATTGAGTTGCCGGCTTACGGCGGCCGAGGCATACCTGCTAATGAACGCAAAAACTCCCGTGAAGAAGACAGGACTTCATCAGAAAGCGCAGCTGATGTCCGCATCGGAAATTGAACGTACGCTGGTGCGGCTCGCCTATGAAATCGTGGAAAAGAACGACGGGGTCTCCGGACTAGGCCTGGTAGGGATTCGCCGCCGAGGCGTGCCGCTGGCCGAACGGCTGGGTAAGATCATCACCAGGATCGAGAATGCCAAAGTGCCGGTGGGAACATTGGACATCACTTTCTATCGTGACGATCTCTCCACCCTGGGTCCCAAGCCCGTGGTGCAGGAAAAAGAGATTGGATTCGACATCGAAGGCAAGAATATCGTCCTGGTAGACGATGTGCTGTTCACGGGCCGAACGACGCGCGCTGCGCTGGATGCATTGTTCTCGCATGGGCGCCCGCAGCGGGTGCAGCTCTGCGTGTTGATTGACCGGGGTCATCGGGAAATTCCGGTGGAGGCTACGTTCGTGGGTCGCAACGTGCAAACAACCATGAATGAAGTGATCGAAGTGAAGTTGACGGAAGTGGATGATGCCGAAAAGGTTCTACTGATGGAACGATAAGAAATCAGCGAATGCAAGAATAAAAGGCCGGTGGTTCGAAACTACCGGCCTTTTGCTTTTGCTGAAGCTAGGCGATTCTGGCGCAAACAGCTTTGGTTTGCGTGTACAGGTTGAGAGCATCGTGGCCCATTTCGCGGCCCCAGCCGGATTGCTTGTACCCTCCGAACGGCAGGCCGGCATCGAAGATGTTGTAGCAGTTGATCCAGACAGTGCCCGCGCGAAGTTGCTCGGCCACAAGGTGCGCCTTGCCGATGTCGCGCGTCCATACGGCAGCGGCAAGGCCGTAGTCGCTGTCATTGGCGCGCGGGATGATCTCCTCGGGATCGGTGAACGGCATGGCCGTCACCACTGGTCCGAAGATTTCTTCCTGCACAACTTTCATGTCCTCGTTAGTGTTGACCAGCACTGTGGGCTCGACGAAGTACCCGCGGTCGCCAGCTTTGTGGCCACCGGCCACGGCCTTGGCCCCCTCGGAGAATCCCGACTCGAGATAGCCGCAGACTCGATTCAGTTGCTCCTCCGAAACCAGCGGACCCATTTGCGTATCAGGTTCGAGTCCGGAGCCAACCTTGATTTTCTTGGCGTGTTGGGCGACACCCTCGACCACCTGATCGTAGACACCCTTCTCCACGTATAACCGGGACCCAGCGCAGCAGCACTGCCCGTGGTTGAAGAAGATGGCGCTGGCTGCTCCGGGAATGGCGGTTTCAAGATCGGCGTCTTTGAAGACAACGTTGGGAGACTTCCCGCCCAGTTCCAGGGAGACTTTCTTCAGGTTGCCTGTGGCCGCATGTACGATCAGCTTTCCGACTTCCGTCGATCCGGTGAAGGCGACCTTATCCACGTCGGCATGGGCTGCCAGCGCGGCTCCGGCGGTTTCGCCATATCCAGGAACGATATTCACCACGCCCCCGGGGAATCCGGCTTCCAAGATGAGTTCGCCCAATCGTAACGCGGAGAGCGGAGTTTGCTCCGCAGGCTTCAACACGACCGTGCAGCCCGTTGCCAGCGCCGGCCCCAGCTTCCAAGCCGCCATTAGCAGCGGGAAATTCCACGGAATGATTTGTCCAACGACCCCGACCGGTTCCCGCAGAGTGTAGGCGAGGTACTTCGCCCCCGGAGTGTAGGGAACTGACAAGGGAATCGTGTTGCCCTCAAGCTTGGTAGTCCAGCCAGCCATGTAGCGGAACATATCTACGGCGAGCGGGACATCCGCGGCTTTGGCGACATTGAGCGGCTTGCCATTATCAAGGCTTTCGAGGTACGCGAACTCCTCCGTATGCTGCTCGAGAAGATCGGCGAGCTTCCATATCAGGCGGCCGCGTTCGGATGCTGTCAGGCGGCGCCATGCGCCATGGTCGAACGCTTTACGCGCAGCTTTCACAGCCAGATCGATGTCGGCGCGATCTCCTTCGGCGACTTGAGCCAGCACTTCGCCGGTCGCAGGATTGTAGCTGGGGAAAGTTTTTCCGGACGCAGCGTTGACCCACTGTCCGTTGATTAACATCTTTCGCGGCTTGTCGATGAACTCCGCCACTTGCGGATGGATGTGCGGCGAAACTGCAATGCCCATAGGTCCTCCTTGATCGAAAGATTTGCAAGGCAGAATGAAGCCGGGCGATATGAAATTGGGGCTATCGTAGTCCGGCTGGGGGGCAAAGTAAATGCCGGGTGGGTAAAAAAGTTTTGCTACAGGTTTGGTGCAATTTGCCGATCGCGCCGCTACTCGCCGTAGGGAACCCAGATGTTTTTTACTTGCGTCGCGTGCTCCAGGAACCAGCGTCCCTCCGCAATTTTGGGGTCGAACCAATCGATGATCCGGCCCTCGTTGGTCCAGACCTGCTTCAGGTTGCCGACGGACATGCTTTTGGCGGAGGCGACGAGCGTCTCGTCGCCGTAACACCAGATCGCGTCCACATCGTCGTGCTCGGCGAGAGTTTTCAACAATTGCGAAACATAGCCGGTCACGATGTTGATAGCGCCTGCGGGCATGTCGCTGGTATCGAAGAGCTGGTAAAGATCACCGGTGATGAGCGGATACTTTTCGGAAGGAACTGCGACCACCGTATTGCCCAGCGCAAGTAGCGGCATCGTGAGAGACAGGAATCCAAGCAGGGGGGCCTCGGCAGGACAGATTACGCCGACCGTCCCGAGGGCTTCGTTCATCGCGATCGCGATATTACGGAACGGGGGATTGTGTACCGCGCCATCGAACTTGTCGGCCCACGCGGCATAGGAGAAGATGCGCTCGATGCCGAGATCGACCTCCTGGGCAGCCTGCTTCGTACCCACTGCAGTTGCCAGGCGCTGGATAATTTCCGTCCGCCGTAGGGCAAGATTTTCTGCGCAGTAATACAGCACCTGCGCGCGGTTGTGTGCGGTGGCCTTCGCCCATCCTGCAGCCTTGTGCGCTGCTTCCACCGCGTTGCGAATATCTTTTCGATTGCCCAGCGGCGCTTCGCCGAGCAATTGCCCATCGGCAGAGCGCACTTCCATGCTATAGCCGGAATCGGGACGAGCCTGTTTGCCGCCGATATAGAGTTTGACCGTGTGGTCGATCGCCGGGCTGCTGGTCTGGGGCTGCGATGGTTCGAATGGAGCAGGAGCGGCGCTGGCACTCAGCTTGGGAGCATCCTTAAACCATTTCGGTTCCAGATATTCGAGCAGCCCCTCTCGTCCGCCCTCGCGACCGTAGCCGCTCTCGCGATATCCACCGAAGCCGCAGGCGGCATCGAACATGTTCGTGCAGTTCACCCAGACCACTCCGGCTTTTATCTGCGCCGCCACATGAAGCGCCACGTTGAGGCTCTCACTCCAGACGCAGGAAGCGAGTCCGTAAACGGTGTTGTTGGCCAGTTCGACAGCTTCGCTCGGCGTGCGGAATGTCATGGCCGCGAGGACGGGGCCAAAAATTTCCTGCTGCGCCACGATCGACGTGGGATGGACATTGCTGAGCAGGGTCGGCGGATAATAAAGCCCGCGAGTGGGCAGTGCGAGTTGCGGCTGCCAACAATGGGCACCTTCGGCAATCCCCTGCGCGACCATACTCTGGATGCGATCGAGTTGAACCTGCGCGACAATGGCCCCGATATCAATCCCCTTGTCGAGTGGCGGGCCGATGCGCAAGGTGCTCATGCGATCGCGAATCTTCGACAGCAGAGTATCCGCGACGCTCTCTTGCATCAGCAGGCGCGAGCCGGCACAGCATACTTGCCCCTGATTGAACCAGATCCCGTCCACCAGCCCTTCGACCGCGCTGTCGAGGTCTGCATCCTCGAAGATGATGAAGGGAGATTTGCCTCCCAGTTCGAGTGACAGCCGTTTATGAGTAGCCGCAGTCGCACGGCGGATCGCACGCCCAACTTCGGTTGAGCCCGTGAACGCAATCTTGTCCACATCAGGATGTTTGACGAGCGCTTCTCCTGTGGAACCGTCTCCCGTGACGATATTCACCACGCCGTTGGGGAGTCCCGCTTCTTGGCAAAGTTCGGCGAAGGCCAGCGCCGTAAGCGGAGTGAACTCGGCGGGCTTCAGCACGACCGTGTTGCCGGCGGCCAGCGCGGGAGCAATTTTCCATGCCAGCATGAGCAGCGGAAAGTTCCACGGAATCACCTGCCCGACAACTCCGCAGGGTTCATGATCGGGGAATTCCTGATCCAGCAATTGAGCCCATCCGGCGTGATAGTAAAAATGCCGCGCGACCAGCGGGATATCGATGTCGCGGCTTTCGCGGATGGGCTTGCCGTTGTCCATGGTCTCAAGTACGGCGAGCAAGCGCGAATGCTTTTGAACGAGCCGCGCCAGAGCATAGAGGTATCGCGCGCGCGCGTGGCAAGTGAGCGCCCGCCATTTGGGAGCCGCCTCGCGCGCCGCTTTCACACCGGCGTCAATATCCGCCGCCCCGCCCTGTACTACGCTAGCCAGCTTCTCACCGGTCGAGGGATCGACAGTGTCGAACCATTGTGCCGCGGCAGGTTCCCGCCACGCGCCATCGATGAAGAGCCCGAAGCGACGGTTGTGCCGATCGAGCCAGGTTGCCGCTTCCTTGGGATCCTCAGGGGCGGGGCCGTACTCCATGCTGGCGAATTTTTCGGCGATGCTCATTTCAGTCGTGTTTATGCGATCGGATGTCGGTACTCCGCGGAGTATCGTCCTGTGACATGATGCTCCAACTGTCGTTCGATGTCGCCCAGTAGCCCGCTGGCTCCGAAGCGGAACATCTCCGCGCGAAGCCAGGAATCGCCCAGTTCTTCCTTCATCATCGCGAGCCAGTCGATGGATTGTTTCGCGGTTCGAATGCCTCCTGCAGGCTTAAATCCGACTGCCATTCCCGTCCTCTGAGCATATTCGCGAATCGCGCGCACCATTACCAGGCCGACCGGCAAAGTAGCATTGACCGATTCTTTTCCGGTCGAGGTCTTGATGAAATCAGCGCCCGCCATCATGGCTACGAAACTGGCGCGCGCCACATTCCGCAAGGTGAGTAAGTCGCCGGTTCCCAGAATCACCTTCATGTGAGCAGGTCCGCAGGCCTGTTTGAACGCTGCAATCTCGTCGTACAACGCCTGCCAGTGGCCAGCGAAGACATGCGCCCGCGTGATCACGACATCGATTTCATGGGCGCCCGCTTCCACGGATCGGCGGATCTCGGCGACTCGTTCCGCCAGCGGCGACAGGCCTGCGGGGAATCCAGTAGAAACTGCTGCGACATGTATATCGCTGCCCTCCAGCGCCTGGAGCGCAGTTTCCACAAACGTGTGATACACGCAAATGGCAGCGACCTGGATTCCAAGTTGCTGAATGCCGAGTCTCTGTACCAGTTCCTGCTGCAGAGGGTGCCGTCCCTTGGCACATAAACGGCGCACTCGCTCTTCCGTATCGTCTCCCGAGAGAGTAGTCAGATCCATGCACGTAATAGCTCGCAATAGCCATGCCGCCTGCCATTCTTTTTTGACCGTCCGGCGAGCCACCTGGGACTGCGCGCGCCTTTCGACCGCGCTGGTATTGACGCGAATTTCCTGCACCCAGTTCAAATCCAGCGGAATACCGGAGTTGCGAATTAGAGCTTGTCCGTTGAGCGATGCGATCGCATTTGCGGATTGTCGCCGATCTGTCTCGACCTGGTTCTCCGAGCTGCGAGCGAGCCGGGAATTGATTTGATCACTCGACATCGTGATTGTGCTCTGCGCGTGATCAGGAGCGGATCCGCGCTGGGTTGCAATTGTACGGCACGCCACGCACACAACGCGAGATCATGCCTAACCGTGAGATGCACGAGGGTGCAAGAACAATCCAAAAAAACCATGAGGTCAGGGTTTACAATGGCGCACGACTTTCGTCCCAGTTGCACTTCACCGGATATGCCCAAAGCAAAGCTTTCGCCGGACGTGCGAAAAGAGCTCGAAGCAGCCGCAGCCAAGGTGATGAAGAATGCCCACGCGCCGTATTCGAATTTCCATGTGGGCTCCGCCGTCTTGCTCACGAACGGCAAGATCTATACGGGATGCAACGTGGAGAACGCGTCGTACGGGATGACCAACTGCGCCGAACGCACGGCGATTTTCACAGCAGTTGCTGACCTCGGTCCCAAAATCGAAATCCAGGCGGTTGCGGTCACCAACGATAAAGGCGTGGCGTGCGCTCCATGCGGTGCTTGCCGGCAAGTGATCTACGAGTTCGGCCCCGATGCCACCGTTTTCTTTCAAGGGGCCAGCGGCCCGAAAGAGGCTCACATCACAGAACTCCTTCCGGAAGGATTCCGCCTCCAGTGAGCGAGCCGAAGTCCGCAAAATCGGAGTTTCGCGCCATCGACGTCATTCGCAAGAAAAGGGATGGCATCGAACTTTCGCCAGGTGACATTGAGGGCATGGTGAACGCCTACACGCGCGACGAGATCCCCGATTATCAAGTTTCTGCGTGGCTCATGGCCGTGGTTCTTCGCGGGATGACACGCGCAGAAACAGCCGCACTGACAGACGCTATGCTTCACT
>Ga0105240_10015927_pt1 | contig 10198 bp, 5 predicted proteins | sample KBSC54metaG_FD_80426 | JGI IMG/M metagenome (GOLD analysis project Ga0105240, IMG submission 80426) | Corn rhizosphere microbial communities from Kellogg Biological Station, Michigan, USA - KBS C5-4 metaG | ecosystem: Host-associated > Plants > Roots > Rhizosphere > Soil | place: Michigan, USA... | reverse complement strand
TGCCGGCTCTCGTCGAAGTCCGACGGGAAGAACATGACGCCGTAGAGGGGAGTCACACCGTCCGCTGCCAAGGCACTGAAGCGGCGCGGCCTGAGCTTCGCCTCCGGCAAATCGGCGGATCTCAGCAGGAGGAGGCTCCGGCCGGTGCCGAGCTCAATCACAGCTGTGGATGTCTGATGCTCGGCGGACGCACGTCTTACGACAGCGAAACGCCCATTTGGGGAGACGCCGGGGCGTGTGCGGGCTGGCGCGAATGGCCTATTCCTTTGCAAAGCCACTGCCTCGGTTCGACCTACAAAGACATCGCCATCGTGCTCCAGCAGGACCTCGCAGCTACTTCCGTCCAAGGCCGCAGCACACAGCACGCGACGTGCAGGATCGATACTGGGGTTGACACCCCCAGCCAGAAAAAGCACCCGGCGCGCTACTTCGTCCACGTGAACGATGTCTCGGACCACCCAGTCGCCCCGCGTAATGCGGTTCTTCAACACCCCCGTCTGTGAATCGTAAAGATATAGATGCCCCCGCCCGTCGCGTTCTGAATACCAGATGATTTCTTGCGAGCGCGACAGCGTGACGACATTTGGCTTGGAGAATATGATGGGGTGAAGATCCAGATAGCCCGTTTCGGTGTCTTCCTCGAGAATGAGCTGGCTCGCCCCCCCGGCACAAGCGAGCCTGAACAGACGCGCGGCCTTGAAGTAACGATCAAAACAGATGCACCATGCTATGCCTGAGTCATCGAACCAGACCATCTGCAGCGCGAACGGCGAGAAGGCCAGCACTGGAAAAGAACAGTCTGCAAACTCAACGACCGCGCCACTGAGGACATTGATGGCGACAAAGGTGAGTTTGGCCAGTGGATCACCCGGAAACGGGTATTTGTACGTATGGAGCACTGGACGTCCCGCCCTGCCGGGTACGTGTTGAACCAGTGGTATCCCTGGCACGCCTCGCTCATCCACACGGTGGGTTAGAAACCACTGCGAGTCCGGTGACCATGCGCCCATTGGGCTCGGGCGACTTCTATAAGTGACCGCTGCCAGGCTGGTTTCGGGGGCCTGGCCATAGCAAAAATGCTGAATCCCATCGCAGGTCAGTGGACGTTCGAGACCGCCAGCGCGATCGACAATCCATAGATCATAGCCCTTTACAAAACAGCCGAATCGGCCGTCAGGTGAGTAGAGCGCGGGTGAGTGGAACACAACTTCCGATCGGCCAGGCTGATTCACGGGCAAATCAAGCAGGTATTGGCGGCCGCCAACCTCCACCGCCAAGGTGTCGATTCCCACCATATCAAAGGTTGCCGAGCTCAGCGCCATCCTGTCCACCGGCCCGCTTTCGGTTGCCAGCAGTCGAGACAACATCTCCAGAGAAACAACTTCACGCACTTCATTTCTTTCGCAATCCGCAATTGTCGGGACTGTCACCATGCGGCCCAGTGCTGCATCCCATTGTTCAGACCGGAAGAAATAGTGCGTATCATCGACCCAGTGTCCATCAACCACAATTCCGGCCGTTCGGCCTGCGACTCTCGGGCCTGCGGCTTCCAGCGCCCGTCGGTAGCGCTGCACCAACGGGCCGCACTGCGTCAACGGTGCACTTGGGCCGGACGGCGTCCCCGCAGAATCCCTGTTCAATTCACGCCTCCAGGCACTTGCCTCAAAAATGCGCAGTCGCTGAGATACCGATCGTTCTCGGCTGTTGTATCGCGACTTGTGCCTTGCCGAACTGCGTTTGAGCCGCGAGTTGCGCCCGTTCGTCAAAGAGATTATGGACGTACAATTGCAGATTGATGGGATGCAATTCGTCGGGCGCGAGAACGATGCCGCCTCGCAGATCCACGGTGCAATATGCAGGCAACCGATACTGCGCAAAGTGGGTGCTCGCGTTGAAGCTTGCCATCCGGTCCGTGACGTACTGGACTGTTGCCCCCATGCTGGGCCGCAAACCTGATTCGACAAAGGTGTAGTCAGCATTGAACCCTGCAGTAAATCTCGGGGAGTTGGGCAGGCGTTCGCCCTTGGCGGCCCCGAGCAACGGGTCGGCGTTTACCAGGTAGCCGTGTTGAAATGCGAAAGCAGCGCTGGTAGCAAGTGCGGAAAGTGGCTTCGCACTGAGTGTCATCTCCGCGCCTTGGATGTGAGCGGGCCCGGTGGCGTTGGTGAAGGTACCGAAGCTGCCCACTGTGGTCGAGAGTTGAATATTGGCCCAATCAATGTAATAGGTCGCCAGATCGATACCATAGCGTCGATCCTCGGTTTCCGCCTTTATGCCCACCTCATAGCTCTTCAGCTTGTCCGCGCCGAAGCTGGCCGGCCCCGACGGCACACCTGTAACCGGATCGCGCTCGACGATGCTGGGACCACCGGGACGATACCCCGTCGCGTAGCGAAAGTAGGCCGTGGCATGATCAGAAGGGTGATAGCTCGCGCTCGCGAGATAATTCAGCACACTCTCACTGGAAGTAATTGTCGGGCTCACCGCCCCAAAAGCGCCCGTCGCATTCTGCGCGAACACCTGACTGTCGTGTGAGTCTCGCAAGCCTCCGGTCACCTCGAACCGGGGAGTGATGTGCCACGTCAGATCTCCGAAAAAAGCGTACTCCTTGAACTTTGTTGGCAGCCGAAAGTGCAGCAGATCGTTTGGGATGACGGAACCGGCCAGATCCTTGGTGACGAAGTTCTCGCAATCGCACGAAGTCTCATGTGTATAGAATCCTCCCAAGACCCACTCCAGTGCGCCGCCGCTCTTGGAAGACAGTCGCAGCTCCTGCGTAGTCTTGTCGGTATTCAACTTGATCGAGTCGGCCACGGCGCCGTAAGTCCCGAGACCGAAGCTGCTCAGCAAAGGCACGAACTGGCCGGACAAATCATCCAGCCATTGAGACTTGATGGACTGATAGCTGCTGATTGAAGTTAACTTTGTCCAACCGAAGTCATAGTTGAGGGTGGCACTGAACACTCTGAACTTCTGGTCGAAGCCTTCAGCGAATCCGCGCAATTGGTCAATCTGCCCGGCTAGCGGGACCCCGTTAAAGTCGTAGTCGGCGGTGCTCTCGCCCCGGCGGGAGATGTTCTGCAGGAAGCCCGAGATGTCGAGAGACAGTGCATCAGTTGGAGTGATCAGAACGCTGGCCCGACCGCCATAGACATTGGATCGATTGACGTCTTTCTGTCCAAGCTCCACATCGTCGATGAATCCGCCATCGTGTGATTCGAACAGGCTGGCTCGAGCGGCTACCCTGTCCTCGACGAGAGGCGCATTGACTACGATTGAGGCGTTGTAGTTCACCCCGCCGTCGCGGGTGGCGGAGACACCAGATTGAATGTCTGCGCTGGAATTTCTCGCATCCGGCTGGCGTGTCACATATTTCAGCAAGCCCCCCATCGAGCTGGACCCGTACAGGGTGCCTTGTGGGCCTCGCAAAACCTCGATGCGGTCGACATCAAACAGTCCCATGTCGAGGGCGAATCGTGCTGCAAAGGCGAACGCCGTGCTGGAGCCGAATGGAACTTCGTCGACATAGATTCCGACAGTCGGGCTCGCTTCCGTCCCTGTGGTCACGCCGCGCAATGAAATCTGGTTGTAGCCCGCACCTCCGGTCTTGAAGCTGAGCCCTGGAATAGAGCTCGCGAAATTGCTGAATTGAACCGCGCCGAGCTTTGCAATGGCATCCGCTGACAGAACGGACACGGATTGAGGAACGTCAATCAGGCGCTCCGCGCGCTTTTGCGCAGTAACGACGACTTCCTGGAGCTGAGTGAGCTCAGTTGAAGGAACCGGCGCGTCCGGCTGCCTTACGGAAGCATCGGGTGCGGTGCCTGCCGCATTCGCCTGGGCCACGCGCAAGGTGTTGGCAGAATCCCTGTTGCCCTCCTTCGCCTGCTTGGGGGCAGACTGCGAGCCGGCGCCTGCGGTCGTGCGGCTGATCGCGACCGTGCCTTCATCGATCTGGCGATAGCCGAAGCCGGTGTCTTTGAGCAGCAATTCCAACGCGGCGCTGGCGGGGTACAGTCCGTGAACTCCGCCGGTCTGCACGCCTTCCAGGGAGTTCCCCGGTGCGGCGAACTGTACACCGGCTTGGTCCGAGAACTGCACCAGTGCGGCAGATAACGCTTGCGGAGGGATGTCGAACCGTAGAGGTTTCGAGAAATCGATGGCGGCGGCCGCATGCGGCCCCAGCAGCAGCGCCCATGCCAACACCGCTGTCGTTATCGCGTGCATCAGAAACCGGCTCGGCCGCAAGCTTGCGCCCATCAGCATAATCACTCCCCCGCACAATGTCTCGTTGGTCAGCATTGATCGGGCTGTCTGCACCCGACGGTATGCTCTAGACGGACCAAGGCTGCCGATTTGCAATACGTTCCATGAGCGTTCGTCGATTGCAAAAAAAAGGCGCTCGTCCGTCTTAAGGCGTGCGCCCGGGTCAATCTGAGCTACACTGCCCTCAATCCATGGTCGAGCCGCGATCCAAGAAGCCAGAGCTGTCCGCTGCGTCTGCGGGGGACGAAAGCGAGCGCGTTGACGGAGTTGCGGTTGACGAGCGCGCCGCAGTCATTGAGCGACTGTTTCGCGAGCATAACGAAGCGCTGATCCGGTTCCTGGCGTTACGGCTGCGGTCGCAACAGGAAGCCAAGGAGATCGCCCAAGAGGCGTATGTGCGGCTGTTGAAATTGGATCAGCCCGGCGCGGTCAGCTTCCTACGCGCGTTTCTGTTCAAGACCGCGGCCAATCTGGCGGTGGACCGGATTCGGCACGAGCAGACGGCCCGCAACGCGGCGCGCGAGATCAAGTTCCTCGAAGAGTTCACTCGACACCCCACCCCTGAGCAATTCGCCAGCGATGCGGAGCAGGTCAGGCTGCTGCAGAAGCTGATTGAGGAGTTGCCGCCCAAGTGCAAGCGCGCGTTTCTGCTCCATCGGGTACACGGGCTCGACTTCGCGAGCATCGCTGCGCAAATGGGCCTCGGCGAGCGCATGGTCCGCACGTACGTGGTTCGGGCAGCAGTGTATTGCCGCACAAGACTCGATGCTGCGCGAGGTGACAAGGGAGGAAGCCCTGATGGATAGAACTGAGCTCGAACCGGATCCCGTATTGCAGATCGCAGCCGAGTGGTTTTTCGAGCTGTCCTCGGACTCAGTGACGGGCGAGCGTATTGCAGAATGGCAGATATGGCTTGCGGAAAATGCGGCGCACCGAGACGCCTTCGAGCGGATCGAGAAGCTGTGGCGCATGAGTGATGAAATCGGGCCGATTCACTGGCCCACCGATACGGAAGTGGCTCAGGATTCCTACTCGGGAGGCGAAGACATCGGGACGTGGCGGGCGAGGCAAGTGCGGCAATTACGGAGATTCACCAGGTGGGTCACCGTGGCCGCGAGCGTGGCGATCCTGGGGCTCCTCGCGGTTAGCGACTATGGCTCGGACATCGCCGTGATGATCCGCGGCGGCTCACGAATCCACGTTGAGACGCAGGTTGGCGAAACACGTATCCTGACACTCCCAGATGGCTCAGCGCTCTCAGCCGGCGGACAGACATCGCTGGTGGCGACACTCCTCAAACACTCCCGAACGGTGACGCTGAAGCGCGGTGAAGCGTTCTTCCAGGTCGCAAAGGATCCGGCGCGGCCATTTACGGTGGAAGCGGGGAGCGCGGCGGTAACCGTCGTCGGCACGGCGTTCGATGTGCGCCGAAACCGGGATCAAGTCGTGGTAGCGGTAGCTGAAGGGATAGTCCGTGTTGCCGGTCCGGCTCTTCGTGCGCATCCCGCTGTCATGAGCACGAGGCCCGATTTACCGCAAGGGGCGCCATCGTTGACTCAACAACTCAAGGCCGGCCAACGTCTCAGTGTCAACCATGCAGGCTCCGCGCCTGAGCTGACGCCGATCGATTCGAAGGGGGTGGCTGGATGGCGTCAAGGGCGGTTGCAATACTTGAACGAGCCGCTCGAAGTCGTGGTAGCGGACTTGGCGCGCTACTCCACGCGCCGGATCGTGATCGAGGATCCCGAGGTTGCCGCCCTACGCGTTACGGGTGTCGTGTTTGAGCAGAATGTGGACGCGTGGCTCGCCAGTGTGGAAGCGACGGTTCCGGTGGAAGTTGTGAAGCATTCAGACGGCAGCGTTAGTCTGGAGAGACGAGAGTAGTCGGCCCGGCTGGGGGTAGAGGCGCCCTATTCGTTCCACTGGCCACGTCGCAGGGCGGCTCGTCCCACCAGACCGAGATGGTTACGTCACATTGCGCAGACGCTATTTCCAGTTCCGAGGGCTGCTCAGCTGGAAGGGGCGTGAGCGCCGGGTGGCCCTTTGGCACGAGATACAGTGCCCGGCTAACCACTGCATTAGCACGACCGGGCTTTGCCGCCGCTGCCATCTGATCTTCCTCTTTCAAGTTCAGTCTCCGACGCCGATATCACGTGCACAGGCGCTGTGATTTGATCGGCGAGTAGATGCTAATGCGTCGCTGTGGGTTGACGCACTCTGAGCAACATTCAGACTGACTTGAAAACGTGTCAACGAATGACGACAACGGCCCGGTTCGCGCCGGTGAGCTGACGCACTTCGTCCATTTGCGTCGCTTTATGGCGGCGACGGTGCACTCAGACCTTCGAAGTGGAGACGAATACCGTGTCGCCAGATTACGCCTCACCCATTACGCGCGGGCTGCGTGCTGCTCCGAGCCCTGCACAGTACCTCACCAGGGTGCACCGGACGCATGCCGTTCTTGAATGCCATGATTAACAATCTCCTCACGCCTTTGGGCCGGAGCCCGACTGGCAACTGTCGGTAGAGAACCTAAAACTCGCGATGGACGCTGCTCACACGAATGACTCGTTGCATCACTGCGATGCCTAGTGCTAGGCGAAATAAGCAGTGGGGGCCTGCGGCTCATCCGCGCCCTCGGGTCTGCCGATCGGTACGCGCAGGGCGCTCGGGTGACCGGGATCGTGATATAAGCGCACGGTCACAGCCCGTGCCCCCTCTGCACCCTCCTCCGCCACGATGCCACCACTGTTGTAATTCTTTTGAGTAAAAGTGGCATCAATCACGCGCCCGATTGGCGCGATGACAAGTCGCAGACGGCAGCCGCGGCGTATGCGGCGGGACACAAACGTGAATCGTTCAAACTCATACTCGAGCGGCTCTGAGGTATCGATCAGTTTAGCGACCCGCAGACCTTCCCGATACCTGGCCCGCAGGGCATCCGTCGTCAGCCGAATGCTGCGCCCCTCCGGGTCGATCTCATGCACTGACACATAAAAATCCGTGTCCGGGGTATCAATGGCAATCCACGCCGAGAGGGTGAAAAATCCAGTGACTTCGAGATCGTCCGTCAACGGTGCGGTGTGGTATACCAACACCCGTCCGCGTAGCGCCAGGTGAACTGTTTGATCCACGAGAGAGGCTGCACTGACCCGGGCTTCCGCTTCGAGCTCCGGCCCATCACTCGCGGCGGGATCAAATCGATAGCTATCGGGCGAGCCCGTGCCGACTTGCGGTCCAAGTGATCCCGCAGACAACGGATCGGACGCGTTGCTGGTTGATTCGAGAAACCATGTCAGGTGATGCGATGTGGCCTGATCCAGCGTATCCGCATACCGCCAGCGCTCGGCACCCATCACGTAGTAGGCCACCTGCCTTTGCAGGAATTCCGGCCGCTTCTCGCCTTGCATCGTCCATGCGTACCACTCCCGGTGCAGCTTGGAGAGATTGAGCAGACTGGCGGGGCCAAATTGAACCCCGCCAAACTCAGGCTTCGGGGTGCGTGTGCCGGCGTGATCCCAAGGTCCGATGATCAGATAGTGCCGGCGGCCGGCCTCAGATGAGGCACGACCGAGGTGCTGCCGGTAATGCTGCAAGGCCCCGGGCTGATCATCATCGTAACTGCCGGTGATTGTCAGGATGGGAATCGCGAGCCTGGCGTATTGCTCCGCGGTGGGATTGTAGGCATCCCAATACGCATCCGGCTCGGGATGCGTAAGCCATTCCTGGAAATGCTCGGAGGCCAGCCCCAACAAGGAGTCCAGTTCGCGAAAGGGGCGGCCGGAGATATACCAACGTTTATAAGCGTGAGACCAGAAGCCCTGGTCGGCAAAGATCTGCGCTTGCAATGCGCGTCCGCGAGTGTAGGTGATCCACTGCAACAGATATGGATAGAGAATGTTGCTACGCATTGGGAAATCGACACCGAAAAAGGGCGCGGCGGCCGGAGCGATCGTCGCCAGATGTGGGGGAAATTCCTTTGCGGTGGCCCACTGGTTGTAACCCGCGTACGAGCCACCCCACATCGCGACCTTCCCGTTGCAGTACGGCTGCTGTGCCACCCACTCGATGACATCGTACCCGTCATTCGCCTCCTGCAGCATGGGTTGAAAGACACCCTCTGAGTTGCCGCGGCCGCGGACATCTACCGCCAGGAACGGCAACCCTTCTCGAGCGAAATACACGCCGCGCTCATGATACGAGTCGGCGATATATGGTGTCAGAGTGACGATGCACGGTGCAGGGGCGTGACTCGCCGGCAGGTACAGTGTCGCGTTGAGATGGACCCCGTCGCGCAGAGGGATCGCGACACCCCAGCGCAGCTTGACCTCTGGATCTTCGTCTTCGTTGTGGATCTGCCGGTTTTGCACTACGCCTCATTCCTCGTGCTGAGTTTCACTGCCTCACCTCGTTGAGGTACCGTTCTGCGAAGCGCCCGAGCTCGTGAGCCTCGAAGCGCAGATCGAAGCCGATCGGCGGCGCTTCGCCACGCAAGTGCGTAACGAAATAGTCCCACACCCGGCGTTGCGCATAGCCACTGGTCATGAGAACGCCGTGACCGGCGTTGGGCACCACCAACAGATCAAAGTCGCGGTTCGCCTCCATGAGCGCTGCGGCCAGGGACAGGGTCTGGCTGATGTGCACATTCTCATCCATGTCGCCGGAGACGAGAAGCAACTTACCGCGAAGCTTGTGGGCCACAGCGTTGTTGGATAACTCCGGCTGCCGCAGTCGCTCGGGATGGGGCCCGCGATATTTGTCGGACCATGTGGCTGCATACAGATCGGAATTGTGATTCCCGCAGACTGAAACGCCGACCGTGAACAGGTCGGGATAATCAAACAACGCGCGCGCGGCGGCTGCCCCGCCCCCGGACTGTCCGATGATGCCGATTCGATCGGCGCGGATGAATGCGTAGCTTTTGCACAGATCCCGAATCACCGCCGCGTGGTCGGACAGTTGCGGCTCCAACAGCGCACCGTAACCTCCCTGATTGAATGCACGCCCGCGAGTCGGTGTGCTGCGGGTATCCAACATCAGGGTAATGAAGCCCAGCTCCGTGAGCGATTCAGCCACCGTGGCATTGACGGTGCGGAAGGATTGCGGGGCGTGCGCTATCTGCGGGCCCGGATAGATGTAGTCTATGAGCGGATAGCGCTCGGCTTCATCGAAATCGGCGGGCAGGAAGAGGACCCCATATAGCGGGGTCTGGCCGTCGGCTGCGAGCGATTGAAAGCGTCGCGCTCGAACCGCAGGCTGTTGCGGTCCCGAGCGGGCGATCGCAGGTCCTTCCTGACGCCTGAGGTCCACAACTCGGATCTCATTCCCGCGCTCGACGTGACCGAATCTCGCGACCGCATGGGTACCGCCGGGTGAGAGGCCGGCGGCGGCACGCGCTGCCCCAAAGGGACGACTTTGATCGCCACCCGTCGGTTGCGTGGGAGGCACGTAAACATCTCCCTCATGTTGGAGTAGGACTTCAAACCCCGTGCCATCCAGTTGGATGGCGCACAAGACCCGGCGGGCCGGATCGGCCTGCGGATCGAGTCCTCCCACCAACATGATCATCCGGCGACGGGCTTCATCGATGTGGACAATGTCTCTGACGATCCAGGGGCCCGAGGTGATGCGGTTCTTGAGCCGGCCGGTCGACGCTTCGTACAGGTAAAGGTGGCCCCAGCCGTCCCACTCGGAATACCACACGATCTCATCCGATCGGGACAACGTACGCACATTCGGCGTTGCGATGAGCAGCGGGTTGAGGTCCAGGTAACCGGAGGTCGCGGTTTCCCGGAGCACGACACGGCCCTGACCGCTGTGCAGATCCAGTCGGATCAGCTCGGCCTCGGTGCAATAACGATCCAGGCGCACGCACCACACTTGATCTGCGCCTTCAAACCACGCCCGGCGCACGTAAAACGGCGAGAAGCTC